>JGI12269J14319_10000470_pt1 | contig 38421 bp, 30 predicted proteins | sample PeaSoiSIISIP2007_FD_14319 | JGI IMG/M metagenome (IMG submission 14319)
CCGCACGAGTTTCGAGTGTTGATGGAGTTTCAGTTTCTGGGTTGCCGCATCCACCGCCGGGTTGCCCGTCGGCGCCACGAGGATGCTGTTGAATTGAGCCGCGAAAGTGGAGATGCTGTAGGGCGGCTGCGCTCTTAAATTGCGGGTAGAAGCCGCATCATTGCAGGACGGAATCACTGCCGTGATTGCATTCACCGTGCCCGCCACCAAGTTGGCAAGCAGCGTAATCTTCGTCTGCGTATTCGGGTCGCTCACCTGTGCGGCTTGGAGCACAGCCTGTTGGTCGCTCTGGTAGGCGCTCACGGCCGCCTGGAGTTGCGAGCAAACGCCCGGCGCCAACGACGAAGCCTTGGCGAAGTCAGCAGCCAGCGTTTTGATGACCGTTGCGTCGGCATTGATCTTTGCTTCGAGGTTGGTATTCATCGGCTGGCCATTGGCCACGGCGGCGATTTGCAGAATGTCGATCAACGCCGGTGCAGCCGCGACCAGAATGGAATCGAGCGTCGACACCCAAGTGGCCGAACAGGCAGCGCAGAACATGGCAAGCGACAGCGAAGCGACAAGAGTTTTCCTCATGAATGGTTTCTCCTCTGATTTTCCAGAAATTGACTTACTTACTTCGAGTTGACGCCGGCATACGGCGAAGGCAACCAATGCGCCACGATGACGGCCAAGGGCGCAAGAATCGCTGCGGCGGTGGCGTGGTTCATCCAGAACGCAGCAATCGCCGGCGTGGCGGCGTTCGCGAGCGTAGTAAGCAGGAGCACAATAGTGGGCAAATAAGCAGCACACTTCTTCAAAATGGCATCTCCTAAGTAATGGCGTTACATCTATGTCATTGGGGCAGTGCGGCGAAAACAGTCAAGCCCTGATGCCGGGCTCATACGCTGCCCATGCCGAACGCTTCGTCAGGGCTTCCCGGCGGGATAACAATCCCTCGTGTGCCAGGCCAACGTGGACCCATCCGTACTCGAGAATAAGTTGGTCGTATTCGATGCCGCTCTTCAGGATGGTTAGTGCCACTTCCGCCGGCGTGCCGAATGCGGGACAAACGAAGTCGCACGCCAAGCCGTGGCAATGGGCGCTCGTTGCCACTCCGCCTACTGCCTGGTTTACTGCTACTGAACGGTAGCCGCTGCGCACGACGATGAGCCTGTCCCCAAGCAGCGTTCTAATTCTTTCCATGGCTCCTGCCACAAGGCCCAGGTTTGTAATGACGATTGGAATCGGAGTGTTGTCGAGTCCGAGCCGCGCCGCCGCTTCGGAGAAAGAGAATTCCTCCAACGTGAAATGCTCTGAGATTGTCATGGGACTTTGCTTTCAGTTGAGTCGAGTCTTACCGCAAACACTTCGCCGCGCCGCCGTTCGTGGAACCGTGCTGAGAGTTCCAATCGCTCGACGTCCTCAGTGCGCCGACGTCAGGTCCATCAGCGCAACATCCGTGCGACACAGGTTTAACTCCACTACGGAACCACCACCACTACGTTTGTCTCGCCCGCAGGTTGTGAAGGAACTGGGACATACGTCAGCGTTACTGGGACACTGTTCCCGCACGGACTAGTCAACGGCGTAGTTGGTGTACATGCAGGCGACACCGCAACGATGCTGAAGCCATAAGCTGACCCCGCGATCTCCGTTGCTGTGTACGTTACTCCGATTACGGTCGTAAGGGGTGTTCCTGTAACCGAAGGAGTACAGGAGGTTCCGCCGGTCGCGACCGTGCAGCTAAAAATGCTGTAGCCGGTAACCGTCGATGCTGTGCTCGCGGTCCAAGAAAGCACCACGGGACGCGTGCTAGATTGGCCTTGGGTTAAGGTTGCTACAACTAAGAACATGAGAATTGCAAGTCGCTTCATAAATCGCCTTTCTCTCTCTAGCTTTCAATGCGCCGATAACAGGTCCACTAGAATCACATCACCTCTACAGTCGTTCGCTCCTTTGTTGTACCACTGCACAGTTCCATCCTGGGTTGGGCAAGCGCCGAAAGCTGGGCAGAACGTGTTCCAGTTAGGAACAGAGGATCCGGTCGTTCCGCCGGCGCTGGTGTAGTAAATGTTGTGTGCCGTGTTGTTGGTAACTGGATAGATAGAACTTCCTGCGGCGAACACGGTGCTGGCGGCTGGCGCGAAGCCCGCCCGCAACTGGTTGCAGGAGGCCGGTTGCCGCGTCCATACTAATGTTCCCGTCCCATCAGCGCAGGTAGTTGTGCAACTATTCCAATTTGGCTCTGTGCCAGATGTCGCTGCGCTGGTGCCTGCCGTGCTTACCACCCAATCGTCCTTATTACTGTTATTGATGGTCGGGTACATGAAAGTCCCGACGGAATAAGCAGTATTCGCCACCCAGTCTGGCGAGATCGACCCCCGCGTGCCCATCACATCCGTTCCCCAGAGCGCCCATTGACCATCCTGCGAAGCGTTGCCAATGTTGTTCTGGGTTGCGAAGTTGGCCGAGTCGCCCGTGTTGTACTCGTGAACGAATCGGTAAATTGTTCCTAGAGGGCAAATGCCCAGACCGGTGCATTCACCCACCACTTCGCCATATCCTGCCTGTGTATAGCCAGTCTCAATCGTTGGCACTTGGGTCGCAAAGTCGGGGATCGGCGGCGCGTCCGTCGTTCCCGGATCGCGGTAACTATCGTGGTGGTCACTGGGGAAGCCGTTGGGCAACAGCTGCGTACCGGGATACGGTACTTCGTCGATGACCCCGCTAACATCCTGATAGGTCATCGGCTGCGAGAAGAGGTGCTGGTATTGACCGGAGTCTCCCCAGTAACTCGTGTACCCCTGCGCCTGGTGGCCCGAAGTGTGGCTGGCAGCGCTGGTTTGTGTGCTGACGTTAATGTTGAGCGAGTTGACTTGCCAGGTGTAGGTGTAGCAATAGATGTCAGCGAGCGCCCAATAAGTGGCGTTGGGCGGAGCGTTACCAGTCGTCGTCGCAATGGCCACGTAATAACTGTAGGGTGCTCCATGACTTGGATCGTAAACCGTGTCGTGGGTCGTTGAGTGGTAAGTCTGGCTGCCACTGTAGGCTCCATAATAGGTCGCGTTTGTGTTCAGACAGTTGGCCGTCCCTGGTGTCAAGACGGGCGTCCCGCCGCCATGAGTCGGGGTGAGCGACATGTAGGCCGAATTGAGGTCCGCTCCGTTCCCATGCAGCGTCATCAGGTCGGTCAGTGGGCATGGATTGATGCCGTACTTGTTGCAGATCATCGTGTCGGTCGTCTGCCAGGTCCCGGTTGGATAACTGACCTCTGCTCCGCTTCGTATCTGGCCGATACGAGTGTTCAGCGCTCGATAACCGATGCCCGCAAGGTATACGACGGCATCGAATCCCGGCCCTTGCCCGTTGATGCTGCCTAGATTCGTCCAGGTGACCCCGCCATCCGTGCAGGTCGAGGTGCAAGTTGACCATGTTGGCTCCGTGCCTGAAGTGGTCCCTGCCGTCGTTGCCTGAAATGCGTGGTTGGCACTGTTGCCGGTCTGAGGATAGATGAATGACGTGTAATCGTTCGTGATGTAGGACGTACTTGCCTGCCAATCCATCCCGCCGGCCATCGTTAGAGCGATTGACCCATCCGTGGCAACCGTAAATACGCCATTCCACGTCTGGTAATAAGTTCTGGGCCACACCGGGCCCAGCGATGTGTAGAGCGTGCGCGTGAAGGTATCCGTGCCGGAGGAAACCGCCAGCCGGTTGACGGTCAGGCCGTCGCCCATCAGCTCATAGATGATATTGCCCTCGCCCGAAACTCGACTCCACACCGCTCGCCCACTGCTGTCAATGATCGTGCAGCTCGTACTGCAACCGGACCCGATGGCACCGCCGTGAATGTTGCTAAAGGTCAGGCATGGGCTGGATGGAGAGCACGTCTTGGCGCGAATTTTAGCGGCGTTGAGATAGTATATCCAGGGACCGCCGCCATTGCTGTAAACCATGAACATGCTGCTATCGGAAGAAAACGCGTCCCACTCGCCGTCCGACCCCATGTTGTAACTTGTCGTCGCGGTACCGTTTGTGGTCGGGTCGGTCACCATGATCAGGTAACTGTGGAAGTCGGGGTCGGTGGCGGCGGTGTTCGCCGGAGCGTTCGCGGCGAACGGTGGGCTGTCGCTCGGACGAATCAAAAATGTGAGCGGCTGGCCCGTGCCCCCTTGTGCGACGCAACCGGATTCCGAGCCGGTGACGCAATTATCAGTGCGTGCGCTGTACGTCAGCGGAGGGACAGTTGGAGAGCCGAACTGGCTGCTGCCAGAAAGCACAGCTGAACCTGACAAAACCCCTTGCCCCAGCGCGACACAATCCAGCAAAGACAGGACTGTGAGCCCTATCACTGCACGAAATGGGAGTTCAGTGCAGTATCGAGCAATTCGCTTACGTGAGAAAGTGATCTTCGCCACTGCGTTCCTGAGCATCTCAAGAACAACCGCCAAAAACTTCTTCATTGCTGTTTGCTCCACAAGAAATCACGTCCCTCGTTAACGAGGACGAGAAACCAAAGCAACGCCTGCACAACGCACAGGCCGCGTACATCCTTGTGCTCTGCGCCCGAAGTCACTCCCCACTTCGCTATAATGTTTGTTTGCTCTTCCACCGCCATTTGCGCAGGGCTTCATGGAAAGGGAACTATGCCGACTGACGTAGTCATGCCCCAAATGGGCGAATCGATTTTCGAGGGAACCATCACCAAGTGGCTGAAAAAGCCCGGTGACAAGGTCCAGCGCGATGAACCTCTGTTCGAAATTTCCACGGACAAGGTCGACGCCGAAATCCCCGCGCCCGCCAGCGGAATCCTTCAGGAAATCAAAGTTTCCGAAGGCAACACCGTTCAGGTCAACACCGTGGTCGGTGTAATTGGCGACGGCAGTGGCGCTTCCGCTCCCGCACCCGCTAACGCCGCTACTCCTGCGCCCACCACTCCCCCCTCCGCAAAGAAGGAAGCTCCGGCTCCGCCGCCCGCGCCCTCCTCCAGTGCTTCCCGCGATGAACACGATGAAGAGGAGTCCGACGTCCGCTCTTCCCCGCTCGTCCGCAAACTCGCCCGCGAGCACAATGTAGATCTCGCAAGCGTGAGCGGCACCGGCACCGGCGGCCGCGTCACCAAGCAGGATATCCTCGATTTCGTCGAGCACCGCACGACTGATGCCGCTCCAGTCGCTGCGGCTCCCGCACCCCGTCAAGCCTCAGCCCCTGCTGTCATTCCAGGCGAGCTTGTACCCATGTCCCAAATGCGCAAGATCATCGCGCAGCGCATGATCGAATCGCGCCGCACCAGCGCTCACGTCCACTGCATGTTCGAGGTGGATATGACTCGCATCGTCAACTTGCGCAACAAGCTCAAGAACGGCTTCGAGCAGCGCTACGGCGCGCGGCTCACCTTCATGCCCTTCTTTGTGCGCGCTGCCATCATTGCCCTGCAGCAATATCCGATCGTCAACAGCTCGCTCGAAGGCGACAGCATCCGCTACCACAAGCACGTCAACGCCGGCATCGCCGTCGCACTCGATTGGGGACTCATCGTTCCTGTTCTCAAGAACGCCGATGAACTCAACTTCCTCGGACTGCAGCGCGGCATCACCGACCTCGGCGAGCGCGCCCGCACCAAGAAGCTCCTGCCCGCTGACGTCGAAGGCTCAACCTTCACCATCACCAACCCCGGCCAATTCGGCGCCGTGTTTGGGTTGCCCATCATCAATCAACCGAATGCAGCGATCATGGGCGTCGGCGGCATCACCAAACAGCCCACGGTAATTACCGACAAAGACGGCGCCGACTCCATTGCCATCCGTTCCCTCGTTCACCTCACGCTGGGCTACGACCATCGCATCATCGACGGCGCCATCGCCGACCAGTTTATGGCCATCCTAAAGAAGGCTCTCGAAAACTGGAGTGAAGAAGTCGGCTAGTGCGGGGCCACGTGTAGGGACCGGCGCCCTCGCCCGTCCAAGCTGAGCGCAGCTCGGCAGCTACCCGTGCTCACAGTAAGATTCGCTGCATGCCCACATTTCAGATACGCAGTTGGCGTTTCTTCGTATAGTGTCAAACCAAAGGCGTTTCCCCCAGCAGCAACTGCCCGTCTTCTGAGCGTTCGATGAAATATCGAGCCACGTCATCGCGCAGGCCAGGCTTGTTTCCGGTCCAGCGCCACAGTCCCTGATAGTCTCGCGCGATGTCGGTTGCGGGATTGAAGTCCCACTTTTGAAGTAGCGCCCACCGCTCGCCATATGCGCGCAGCGCTTTGCTGCCGTGAAAAGTGTGGGTGGCGAAGTTGTCGATACACCCCATCGGCGAGCGGCCTTCGACGCCGTTCAATTTCGCGGCGCGCGCCTGCCAATTCAGCACCGATTCCACATAGGGCTGCGTGCAGCGCTTCATTTCCGCGGCCACGTTGGTCGCTTGCACCAGCCCGAAGGTCATATGCCAGTCGCCGCTGCCCAGGACGCAGGTGTCCAACATCCCGCCCACCGTATCGAAAGCATCCCTGCGCCACGACCACGCGCCTCCGGTCGCTCCTGGCGCATGACCGAAAGGGAAGGCTTTGGACGGCGAACTCTTGGCGTAGTAAGTATCGGCTCCTCCGCGCGCCGCGCGCCGGGAACGCGAACTCAAGAATTCACTTTGATGCAGATAATTCCAGGCAAAGCTCGTGTTCATGCGGTAAGGGCGGTGACCCAGATGGCTGGTTGCTGTTTCGCCAGTCAGATCGGTATAGGTGCTGAATAACTGGACAAAGCTGTGATGCTGAAGCATGTGGATCGCCTCCAGCGCCCAGTCATGTCGCGTGAAGTGGAAGTCGCCGTCCACGTAGCCACCGTATTGCCAGTCTGGCGGGAACCGCCGTACACCTTCATTGATAGCGCATTCCTTGATCCAAAGGCAGGTGTCGGTCCGCAGTTGCAGATCGAGCGGATTGTCGCGGCTGGTAACTTCGTGCGGCCGATCTCCGAAGGCGACCTCGACAACATGCAGGGCGACGTTCGGACTGGCTTCCATGTGGAACCTAAAATCATGAAAGGCTTCTCGTCTGCGCTGCCAACGGTACGGATTTGAATACACCGAAACGATGTGCATCTTCTGAGTCTCGGAGTACTCCACGAACTCGCGATGCACGTTTGGATGCTTGAAAGTCACAGCGTTTCCTCTCGATCTTATAAAGCCAGCCACTTTGCTAGAGCGTGTTTCTCGATCGGGTCATCTGACCGTCGGGCCATTCGGCGATCAGTGGGCTCTTGATTTTCAATGACCTATGACCCGATCTCCCGATGACCCCATTTCTGTAATTCCTTATTTCCAGAAGTGCAACACGACCTGCACTATAATCACTACAACTCCGACCATCGAAGCGTAGGCTGCGGTCCTGCCCGCTTGTTCCCCGTGCACAATTTCCAGGTTCTTCACCCGATCCGACAAGGAAGCGTTCTCGCGGTCATACATTTCACGCCGAAGATAATCCGCACGCTCCGCGTTGATTTGTTCGCGGAAATTGTTCATCTCTTCCAAGCGGTAATCGAGAACCTCATTCGCCTTTTGGATTCTGGCATCTGCGGCCTCGTGACGCAGCTCGTCCGCTCTGGCTTGCGTTTCCAGCGCGGCATCGCAGCGTCGGAACTCAGCCTCCAGTGCCTTCCGCTCGGCTTCAAGGGCTCGATCGATGAACTGAACCAACGGCAACGGAACAAACGGAATTGGACGCGAATCGTTCTCGCTCATTTCTCGCACCCTTCTTTCGATTTCATCGCTTGGATGTTTCATAGTGGATAGTCAACATGCATCGACGCCGAATACCGCGAATACTTCGGCGGATAACTATCGTCATAGCTCCTCAGGAAATAGGTTTGTGCTCGTGCATACCGCGTGAGCGTAAAGCTGGCGTTCGTGAAACGTCCGACCAGGTTGCCGTTGTAACCGGCTCCCCACCCCTCGTCTGAGTACCGCACCTCGATGCCGCCGCCCGCCACGGGAGTGAATCCCACGTCAATAGTCACCGTCGTCGAAGTCACATTCGTGACCTCCGCGTCGGTGAGATCGGCAAGGTAAAAATTCCCTACCTCAGTCACATCGATCGGCGTCAGCGCCTGTGTCTGCTTCATCAGGGCTGTCACAAAAGCAAAATCCAGAGCGGGATCTCCCGTATCCACAAACCGTAGCGTGTAGCGGCTGTTTTCCCCGGCAATGTCGGCGATCTCCAAATCCACTTCGCGCACGATCGCTGTGAACGAAGCCATCCGCGATGGAACATTCACCGCCAGCCCGTCTCCCGGGAAAATATCTGCCGCCCCACCCGGCAAGAAGCGGCTCCACGCTTGATATTCCCCACTCCATCCCTGCCCGGCGTCATCCAGCAAGGCCAGCGCTGCGGTCTCGCAATCCGCCGAGGTGCGGGGAACCGGCAGCCCAATTTCCCGCACGCTCCCGCGCACTCCGTCATCGCCTCCGCGCTGATGAGACGCGATGCTCGCCGAGTTAATAACTCGAGCCACCGCGTGGCCCTGGCCGCGATAACTTACCTCGATCAACTCGTTAGTCGCCGGTATGTACTCTGGATAAAATTCCAGCGCGGGCGCAGTCGTAACCTGACATTCGGCGCCGTCCAGCAACGATCCCGTCAAAACCGTCACCGTGCTTCCCTCATACGGAGTGCCGCGCACCAGCGCATCGACCGGCAGCCATATGTAGGTGAACGCAAGCGAGCACCGAATGCTGCCGGCATTGATGAGAGCATAGGTGCAAAACCCCGGTGCGCCGGCAAGGATGTCGTCGAACAGCACCGTGGCCGGCGCGATCTGCGTCGCAGGATTCGTCGGATCAATGTCCTGGACTTGCAGCACGACTCTTACATCGCACCCAACTGCGCCGCCCCCGCGCGGCGATCCGGACGGGTACAGCGAAGAATGAAACACTTGCTGCATTCGGTACGTCTCGGTCGGATACAGCATCGTGGTGAACACGTAATGGTGCCCTGGTGTTGTAGCAAGTGCCGTCCCCGTGACGGAGCCTTCCACCAGCGCCTGAATATTGCAGTTACTGCCCGAGGGCGTTGTAAGAAAGCCCGCCAAACAACCCGCGATTGAAACCGCACCGGCGTACAGTCCGCCGATCACTCCATTCGACGCCGCATTGAACACGACATCCCCGTGCTCCAGCATTGTGGCTCCGCCCAACTCGACCTGTTCGATGAAGTTCAGCCGCGTTTGCCCATCCGTCCCCGTTCCCCCCGCCACTTGCAACTGCCCGTTGCTGACGGTAATCACACCCAACGGATCGATCACAGTCCAATGGGTCGGATCCAGCTCCGTATAAATCTCATCAAGAATCGTGCGGTTATAAAGTGCCACCTGACTGCTGCGCGTGAACGGCTTCTGTGACATGTAGAAATAGGTCGTGTACCCGTCGCCGCAGAAGTAATCCTTCACATGCGCATTCGGCTCCAGCGGCCCTAGAATCGTTAAGTCATTCACCAGTCGGTTCACGCTCTGCAATTGGAGATCGCCCGGAGAAAACGTAGCCGCATTCTCTGCGAGTTCGTAAGTGTTTGCCCCGAGCGGCGTAAAGAACAGTTTGCTGTTGTCGTCGCGATAGGCACAGCGCGCCGAGAGTGCAATCTCCGCGGCCGATGCGGCCCATTCTTTTGCCGGGTTGATACTGTAATAAGGAATCGGATCTCCCGCCTCGATGCCGCTCGTATCAAACCATCCCGGCAGCGCCTCTGCCGTCAACTGCTCTAAAGCGGAACCAGCGCTCCGGTCGACAAACGGCGGATGAGGAGGAGTCGCCTTCTGATCCATCAGCATCACGTCGCTAAGTGCGTCTATCTCGTACCGGTAAGTTAACCCGCGATCCGCCCAGCCCAAATACTGATATGTCGGAGTCTGGATGATATAACCAGTGAAAAGATCATTGCCGTTGTTAAGAGTCAGCGTAACGCGCCCGCCAATCACTGGCACCACCAGACTTCGCGTTCCGGCAATCAGGCCGAATTTCAATTTCGCCGGGCTATTCAGCTTGCGCACCAGGCTCGGAGTTTTGCTCGAGTCCACGAATGCCGTGTAATCCTGCGCCCCAAGACCGTCGAGATTATCAATCAGTAGTTTCATGACTTATCGGAACTCCGCGGACCCTTGTGTTCCTTTGTGCACTCTGCGTTAAAGCTGTTGCGCTTCCTCTTGCTCTTGTTGCGCGACGGGCTCCTAATAAACCGCAGCCCCACCGGCAGGGAAGTAACTCCGATAACACAGCACCAGCGCCCCGTCGTTGATGTCCACCGTTGGCAGCGCCGTAAACGACGCCTGCAACGCTAACTCTCCAATCGGCTTTTGAATCTCGATCAAGGTCTCCCGTGCCCACTCCGGCTTCACCGTGCACGGACTCAAAACCGGATAAAAGAAACACACACGTCCACCAGATTCCTCTTCCGCGACGAATAGCCCCGACCACTGTTGCAGAAACGCGCCGCCTTCGCGGTCCACAAAAGCCATCACCTGTTGCACCGACGCCCCAGCCGCCGGCACTCCTCCCGGCAATGGCTGCGTCAGCAACAACGACGTAGCCGTCACCAGCGCGACTCGGCCAACGTTGAACGTAACCCGCCGCACATAGTTGGCATCCTGCAACACGTCTACTGGATTCTTTACATATGCGCCCGAGATGCCGGTGCCCACATAGCCGACCTGCTGCGCGTAGTCCACATCGCACGCCACCAGGTCTCCCAGCTGAAATCCGGCGATGGCGCCCGCTCCCAACACCAGTTCCTCCGCGGTCGAGCCGGCCAGCAATGGCACGGCCGTGAACGGAATTCCACCTGATCCTGCTGGCGATGCGCTCGGATTCGTTGCCAGCACATTCATGTGTTCTGCGCCTCCCGCGAGCGCCATCTGCAACTTTCCCCAGTCGCGGAATTCGAAGTCAACGCGCGCTCCCAGTCCGTGCCGAGCTTGTGCCGACACTCCGCCCGCTGTCCCGCCGATCAGGCCTTCAATCTGCGATGTGCTCGTGCGCTGAAAATTTTCAATCCATCCCAGGTCAATCCAAGGCGCCGGCGGAGCACCCACTTGGAAGCCGCTCTCCTGCGATGGATCAAAAACCGCCGTCGGCCCGTTCACTCTGTCCACCGGCGCGAAATAAGCGCGCGTCTGCCGTGCGACTGGCCGTAACCCCGCCCGCGTCACGCTTCTACCTCGGGCAAAAAGAAATAGATTCTCACCTGCGCATACCGGTCCACCCGCGCTGTGCCAGCACTCCACTGCTGTTTCTGGATCGAGACGTCTCCCGGGGCATTCCCCATTTCCGGTACCGTCCAGAAAATTCCCGATCCCAAATCGGCGGTCGGAGTCTGGCTGTAATCGAGCATTTCAGTGTGTGGCGGATCGCAGATTCCGAGCAAATCGTCATCCATCTCCGCCAGCACGCGCCCTCGATCCACTCCCGTTCCGCCGCTGCCTTCGCTCGCGTACCAGATATGACAATCCAATCGCAGCATCGGCCGCGTGCTCTCGGCAATCAAAATGTCGCCAAAGTCCAAATAAAACGCCCCCGGCTGCGCTTCTCCAAACCGCGGCTCCATGTTTTCGCGGACTATGATCGCGGGCACCGTGACGCCGTCGATCACCATCGTGCGCGCTGGATTCAACGCGGTCAGTCGCGCGCGCAGCGCCATATAGAAACTATCTTTCGCTGCCTGCATACTTCTCCTGTTAGTCGGTAGTAAGTCGGTTGCCTTAACTAATAGCTGATAGCCAATAGCAACGGCTACTAAGACACCGCTGCCACCCTGTATAGATACGCCACACCGCCAACTCGCTCGACAACAAACCCCTGGATGTGAAAGACTTCTCCGCGGTACACCAATCCCAGTGCCGTCTCGAACAACACCTCCGCCGAGGCCACGTTCCGCTGGCTTACCTGCTCCGCCATCGCCGCCTGTCCCGCCAGCATCTCGATGCGCCGGCGTGGGCCGTTTGTCTCACTGGTTAACTCACGGACAACTACCGGCGCGATCAACGCCTGTTCAACTCCCGGATCCACCAAGCCGAGCCCCGCCACGGCATCGGCTGGTAGTCCCGCCGCCGCAAACAGCAGGATCACTTCCGTGCCGCCGAGCGTTTGTAACATTGCATTTGCTGCCCGCGCTGCCGCCGCTCCAGAAATTCCAGTCATCCTCATCCCACTCTCTGCGCCACAAAAGGCGCCAGCAGCTCTTGCACCGTTGCATCCAGCAGCGAATCGGAGAAGTACCACAATTGCATTGCGTCGGGCACGACATTCTTCTTCACATTCAGCGCTGGAGTAGCCTGCGCATTCTTCACCAGCTGCGCGCAAGCCACCTTGATTTTGTCGGGAAACAAATCAAACCCTGCCGTGTACACGATCTCTATTTCGGTAAACGCCCACCCCATCACATTCACCGGAAGCGTGACTTCTCCCGTCTCTGGAAATGCATCCAGGTCCGCCACGTTCAAGTCCACCCAGGTTCCCGGAATTCCAAACGCAAGAGCGATGTCCCACAAGTCCGCCTCGTACTCCAACTCGCCCCGTCGCGGCGTCGCATATCGGCCCCGCGCCGAAACCAGCGGCGATGTCGCCGGCGCCACCGCAGACAACGGCAGATAAGTAAGTTGCACCGGCCTTTGTCCGTTCTCCGTTCGCAACCGCTCCGTGTACTGATTGATCGCCAGCGTAATTCTCCGGCAATGTGCATCGATCATCGCCGATGCCGCCGTCACCCACGCCACAGCAGTCGTGGCTTCCAGCCCAAACAACTCATATTCCGATGGTTGTAAATAATTCATGATGGCTTCTCAGTTCTCCATGGTCGGGTGCCGGGTGCCCCACTCATTCGCGTTTTGTGCGAATGAGTGGGAGCTTCTCCAGCGTCCGACTACCGGTCTACCAGCACTTCGTAGTGCGCATAGTTAGCGCCTTTCACCACCATGCCGCCGAATTTCACCACCACGCTTTGCGTCATTAGCGTGTTCGGCAGTCCCAGCTTGAAGATCCGTGGATTCGGTTCCGTCAGCCAGTGGTACTCGATCAGATCCTCGGTCACGATGTAGGCCGGCAACACCGCAGTGCCACTTCCCGGCGTGCCAGTATAGGGAAGAGCCCACTCCGGAATCAGCGGCAACTCGCCGGCTTGCGTGCTCAGGGCCTTCACGGTGAGCCCGCCCGTGATCTGCACCGTCGAAAGGACGACGTTGAACTCCGCCTTCATCTCGCGGTCGATCAGGTCGAGCAACACCGGATTCGCATAGATCGCCGTCGGCCGCACGTCAAACGACGAACTTGCGACCATCTCCGCGATGGTGCTCTTCAGCCCGTCCACGATGCTGGCCGTGGTTGCGATGGTGACGGTGTTACCTCCCGCCCGGATCTGTCCGATGGCGCCGAAATATTGCGGCGTCGTTGGAGCGCTTAGCGAAGTGTCGTTGCCGTTCCACAGCGCCACATCGTGCGTGCGTAAAAGCCCGTCCACCGAATCGGCCAAGTCCTTCGCTTGCAGATACGCAAACTGGCTCTGCTGCGTCCCCACCTCCATGTCAAACAGGTTGTAGTTGATCTGCGAGACCAGCGCCTTCAGCGGAACCGTGCGTTCGACTCGCGTCGGCACTTGCAGCGTCGGCGCAATGTTGCGCGGATCGACGAACGCCTGAGTTGCCGTTGGCGAAGGAATGGCCGTTTCCTCGAAGAACCGAGATGGTTGTCCCGTCGCCGGCACCTGCTTCATTCGTTGTCCGAACACGCCCCGCCGCCGCACGATGTCGGTGATCTCGGTTTGATACCGGTTAATCTCGATCGCGCCCGGCCCCAGAAAGTCCGCTGCTGCATGCAAATCCAGAAAATTCGCTTTCATGTCTTCTCCTCAATTGAGTTATCACTGCCCGTTCTCTGCCCCTGGTGGAGAGACGGGCGCCTCGCCCGTCTGGCTAAACGCGGGTGCCCACTCATTCGTGACGTTTTCGGATGAATGGGTTTCTCCACCAAAAGAAAAAGGACGCGAACTAACTCGCGCCCCTAACGACCACCGCCGAACGGCGAACGACCAACCTCAACTTACTCGATCATTCCCGCCCGCGCCAACTCCGCCTTTACCGCGATCCGTTGTTCCACGCTAAGTGCCGCAAGGGTCTTATTGAGCATCCCCGGGTCCAGCCGCTCGCCTTCGATTTCATTCTTTCCGATCAGCGCCGATACCACCGGTGACAGCGTCTTCCGCGCCATCCGCGACGCCTGTGCCTTCAGGTCTGCATTCGACTTCTCCAGCTCTACAACGCGCTGCTGCAAGCCGGTTCCAGTGTCTTCCACCTGGTGCCGCTCGGCTGTCTGTGTAACGCTCTCCTCGACCGCCGCCACGATCCGGTCCACCTTCGCATTCAGCATCTCCTGCTGCGCGTCCAGTTTCCCCAATACGCGATCAAGTGTCTCCGTGGCTGCCGCCAGTCGCGCCGCCGCCACCATCATTTGCTGCAGCATCTCTTCGTTCATTTCTATTACCTCCTTGGTTTGTTTCGTATCGAGGTATCGCTTAGCGATACCGTAACTTCAAGTCAATCGCCCTTGCAGAGCGGATTTAGCGTCGCTGTAGCCCGCTCGTGTGGGGACGGGCGCCCTCGCCCGTCCAAGCCGAGCGCAGCTCGGCAGCTGCCTGTGGTCACGGCTACTCTGGATTAGCTTTAGGGGTGCTCTAGCTATCCCAGTTCAATCCACGTCGATCGATACGCTGCTTTATCCCGCCGCAACACCGCTGCTCCCGTAAAAGTCACGCGGTTCAGCACCCACACGCTGGCCGTGATGTCTTCCACCAGCGCATCCGTGATCTCATACGACATTCCCAGCCCCGCACGTGTAGCGCGGGCAGTTCTTTCCGCGCTCTCCGGCCCCGCGGATACCGCTGCGCCTGTCCGCCGCGGCCTGCCGATCTCCGCCACGATCTCAGGAAAATCGCGCGCATATAAAAATCCACCGACCTCAATGACGCGCCCCACAATTTCAGCCCGCGTGATCACCCCAATCTTCCGCCGGGCATCGTGACGATCAAGCGCCGGCGAGTAATCCAGCCCCATCCCCATCAGCGACGGAATTGCCGCCTCCGCTGCCCCCCGGGTCAGCAGCACCCGATGCCCGCGCGCACCCGATGGCGCCTTGTCCGATGCAACATCGACGATCGTCAATACTCCCCGGAAGCCCGCCCGGTTCGGATGACCATGTACCGCCGGCATCTCAATCGCCATCGACTCCACTGACAATCCCATCTTTACTCTCCTCACTTCTAACCGGCTACGAAACAAATTCAACTTCGATATAAAAGGGAAGGGCGCGGCTTCAGCCGTGCCGCTAGTCAGTGAAGATATCCGCGCTTTGGCGCCCGAGGCGTGCTTTCCGCCCTCGATTATTTCGTAGCGCTCTACTAAGTCGTCACTGTTTCAACTCCGGTCTTCCCCTGTGGTTCAGGTTTAGCGTCCCCGACTTAAATCCCTCAGAGGATCTCGGCCAACCCTCGAGCCCGCCGAACTTCGTTCACCGTGACCACCCCATTACGCAGCAGGATCTCGTCGATCTGAGCCTGCTCCATCTCGTCCTGGGCATCGACGTCGGTAAATACAAACTCCAAATCCGTCCACCCGAGCCGCTTAGCAATCGCATCCCGAGTCAGATATTCGGCCACCAGGCGCGCCGTAGGAACAATTGCCGACCGGAACCCCAAATCGCTCATCGTCCCTGCCGTCGATCGGTTCACATCCTGCTCAAGGCCCAAGAACTGAGCCGGCAAATCGAAGGCGTTGGCGATAATCCGCACCAGAAATTCCTGCCACGCCAGCCGCAGATCGGCGTCTGTCCCAGCCGCAAACCGCAACACCTCCGGCTTCGCCTCCGCCGCAATGATCGGCACGCGCCCCGTGCCCTCAATCTCGTCCTGCCACCACCGGATCAGCCGCTCATGATGTGTAGGAGTCAGACCCTGTATCCAAAGCGCATACTGCACCACCGAATTCGAAGCCAGCCGCCCCGCATACCGGTACGCGCTCAAGAATGCGTTGATCGTTTCGAACGCCACCTCCAGTCGCCCTAGCCCGAACGGCGTGTGCGTCCGCGGATTCAGCCGGATGTAACTCAGCTCGTTATCGTTCAGCACGATCTGTCCATCCGCCCCGTACAATCCCGTCACCTGCGCATAGCGCGGTGAGTCCGGACGCCCATCCCAATCCGTCATAATCCGGATCGTCGCTCCGTCCACCGGCCACATCACTAAAGGCAGCTTGTCGGAGGAATCCAGAGTCCATCCTTCAACCAAGTCCAGTTCGATCGCCCCAAACCCCCCAACGATCACATCCTCCACCACCTGCTCCACCAGCGAGCGGAACGAATCGTCTGGATTCGGCGCCTCGAAGTTCTCGGTGAGCACCTGTATCCGCTGCGCACCATTCGGAATCTGCTCCAGCACCCGGCCACGCCGCGGCTGGATGCGCCATCGCATCCCCACAATCCGATCCTTAATCGCGTTGATCGCCCGTCGCGCCACCGGCGTCTCCGCGAACCGCCGCAGATTCGCGGGCGTCGGCTTCGGTACCAGATTGCGTGGTGCGGACATGCCTGCCCGCGAAAAACTCGGCGAAGAGAACGGGGCCAGGTTCGACCCCGCTCCCGCCGTCCGCCGCCTATCGCGCCCGGCAAACAAATTCGTGGAAAGCCACTCCCGCAAAGACACTTCTCCCACCCGGCGCATCGCGCCGCGCACTTTCTCTCGAATATTCATGAATCTCCCCGTCTAGTGTGTGTGCGGACGGGCGCCCTCGCCTGTCCATGCTCGCGTAAGGGCAGGTGCCCTCACCTGCGCAGCCGAGCGCAGCTCGGCAGTTGCTGGCGGTCACCGCAACTCTGGGTTCGTTGTGGATTGTCTCTTCTTCAACCCCATTTTCGGACGTGCTTTCCCCTGTCGACCCCTGTGTCTTCATGTGGTAAGGAACTCGCTGCCAAAACAAAACGGCACAGCTTTCGCCGTGCCGAGTACTGACTGCCAAGCCATCACAACTGCAATCAGACTGATGCCATCTAAAGTCTCAAACCCGAAGCTCCCTCCGCACCTCGCCCGCGATCTCTGCCATCTCTCCCACCGCCCTCACCCGCACCGAATTCTGCTCCAGCATCCCAATCGCGAACCGCTGCTTCTCTTCCGGCAATGCCATCCCCTGCTCCACCATCCCAAGGTCCACCACCGCCGTCAAGGAACCCTGCAGTTGCTCCAGCCGCATCCCTACCTCAACTCTCGAGTAACGATATGCCAGCGCCAGCGCCTGGTCCACATTCGCCGCCACCGAAACCGCATGGAACATCTTCACCGCGCTCCCCACTCGATATCCAAAATCAATCCGAAACGGATCTCCCTGTCCCGTGTACTTCATCACGTCCAAATCTCTTTGCATCAACTCCAACACCCCTGCTTCGGTGAACGCCTCTTTCATTGTGCTTACAATCGCCACCCGGCCCGTGCGCAGCTGCGTTCGTTCACCTCGTTCCATTGCAACCAGGTACATCGAAGTCAGCACTTCCATCTCTTTCGCGGGATCCTCCGTCAGCACCGCTTTCGTCGGAGCCACATCGATCATCGTCCCGAATCGCCCGTTGATCAGCTGCATCAGGTCTTCGCGCCGCCGCAAGCTCCCCAGTTTTCCGCGGATCTCGCTCTCCACCATCTCGAACCACTCCAACTCCACATCCGGAGCCACGCACTGCAGCATTCTCCAGTCGCGCGTAAAGCGCACTTCGGCAAACCCGCCATGGCTCTCCAGTAGCAACAGTCCGACCGTAACGAAATCGTCACGCAAAGCATGCGGCAAGAATCGCAGCAGGTACATTTCGAGTTGTCGCTTATCAGCCATCAGCGACCAAGCTTCGTATCAGGGTATCGCTCTAGCGATACCGTAAGTTCGTCGAAATCAGTGCCCCTTTAGGCGCGGGTTAAATGTTCTCCGCGACCTCTTACCTTCTCCGCTCAAGCCTCATTCCCCCACTCCGGAAACGGCCTCCGCGGCGACCCGCGAAACGCCAGAATCAACTCCCGCACCATCGTCTTCCTCTCGATCAACCGCTGCACCAGCGCCTCCAGGTCATCCCAAGACCCGCCATACCAAGCCGGAGGAATCTCTCCCGCCACTCTCCAGATCGCATCCTCATCCAGCTTCTCGATCCGCGACAACCAGGGCTCGAACGACTCCCACCCATTCACTCGCGCGTAAACTTCATTCCTTGGATACACACCGCGCAGTGGAAAATCCGGAAACGTCCACTCTCCCGCATTAAAACAATATCCCTGATCGATGAATGACGCCGAGTACTTCCTCTCCCGCATCTTCCGCCAGAATGCCGCCTGCCGCCCATCGGCATTGCAAGTCCATTTATCCAGCGCCAGGATTCCCGCAAACGTACCCAGGTTTCGCACTCGGTCCAGCATCTCCGGAGGCAGGTAATCGAACACCTGCCCTTCCACCGGGCTCACCACATAGCGCGACCCGAACTGCAGCCCCGCCTCCACCCGAATCGCGTGGCTCCCCAACACGATCGTCAGTTCCGCCGTGTGCTCCACCAGCCACGGAGGAACCTCCACCACCTCCGCCGCCGGCACCGGCAGTCCCACTCGCTCCGCCAGTCGCGTCGCCAAAAACTCGTTCGCCAACACCCGCTCATGCTGCGGATTATTTCGAAACTTCACCACGTAGTAGTGCCCGTCATCGCAGCGCATCAAGTGGCTCTGCGCTCCGCCCCGCATCCTCTTCACGTGTTGGACCGCAGTGGTAGGCATAAGTCCCGGCAGGTTTCCCCTGCGCTTCCTCTGTGTCCTTTGCGTTAAAGCTCTTGACTTGTGCAGCTAAAGAACTGAGGAGTAGACAAGTGAAACCGCCACAATCACGATACAAGCTGCCCCAGCTTCCCGCCTGTGACCGTCACCACATCCGGAATGTTCACTTTCCCGTCAGCCGGTCCCATCACACCGGAGGCTTCGATTCCCGCCGCCCCGCCTCCGCCATCCGCACCGCGAACGCAATCGCCAGCGCCATCACGCAATCGTCATGAGTTCCCGGAGCCGCCCCGGTATTCCCGTTCGCACGCCGCACGAACGTCCGGCACTCATTCAGCAGCCGCGGACTCCGAAACAGCCGCGGCTCCGCCATCAGCGCCGCCGCCAGGTTCTCAATCATCGCCGGACGGCTCACCGCCGACGTCACCCACCCATCCTGCCCCTTCTGTTCATACACCTGTGGATACTCCAGCGTCCGCAGACAAGCCAGCACGCCATACCCGTGATTATTCCGCTCCACCGCCAGCAGCGCCGTATTGTATTCCCGACCCAGCTCCACCAGCTTCTCCGCAAACGCCCGCGGAGGCCAATGTCCATGCAACTCCGCACACTGCGTTCCCAGCTGACGATCAATCACTTCCGCACACGAGTAGTCGCCCTCGACCCCGCCTCCCGCCGGATCGATTCCGATCACATATTTCCGCGTCGCATGCGTCGGCAACCAGATCATCAGCCGCTCGTTGTCGCGCGCCTCCAACGGTTCACCTGTCTCCTCAAACGCCTGCTCCACCGCCCCAAGGTCGAAGACGCATTCTCCCGACGCCCGAAAACAAGACACTGGATCCTCGGCAAATTCCTGCACTGCCAGTCCCCGCAGTGACGCCCATTGTTTCCGACGCCATGCGATCTGTTCCGTCTTCAGCCCATGCTGCGCCGCCAGATCCAATTCCTCTTGTGTAAGTGGCGGGAAATTCGCCCCCGGTGCAATGACGTACGCTGCGTCAAACCACCACGGAAAAAAGTGCCGCGTATATCCCGTATCCTCCGCCCGCTGCCACTCCTCGTAGAAAAGTCCGCCCGCCCCGTTCGGCGTCGACTCCAGCACAATGTCGCCTCCCGGCACCACTGCCGCCCGCAACGACGCCAGCGCCTCATCGCCCTCTCGGCCCCAGCGCGAAACCTCCGAGCAATGCAGATTCTGGATCGTCCGCCCCCGCCCCGCATTCTCTGCCGCCGATGCCAGACAGTACTCGCTGTCCAAACGCGGGAACACCAACTGCCGCGTATTGCGGTACGAAGTTCGCAGATGGCCCTTCCGCAAGTAGTCCGGCAAGTTCTCCCAGAACCGCCGCACAATCCGAAAAATGTGCTCCGCCGATTCCCTGTCCTGCGTCACTTGCATGCTCAGCGTGCCCGGCTGCGTGATCGTCTGCACGAAAAATCTCGCCGCGATGTACGTCGTGATCCCCACCTGCCGTGCCTTCAGCACCACATTCTGCTTCGAGCACCGGTACGAATACTCTTGCTGCGCCAGATTCAATCTGAAAACCGCCCGGTTTGTCGTCTTCGTCCGTATCTTCAGAAATTTTTCGATGAACCTATCCCGCGTGGTCCAATCCAGGTACCTCCCGCCCTCCAATTCTTCCCAGCCCAGTCCTTCACGTTGGTCTCGATCATCCAGGAGCTGTCCTACCCGCTCCAAATCCTCGGGCGTCAATTCTGCCGTCACAACAGCCATCCCCCGAAGACTCCCATTTCAATGCGTGGCGCTAAAGTTCTCCGGCACATACGCGTAAGCCCCAATCTCCCACCCCGATCCATACGAGTTCTGATTGATCCCCAGCAAGTCGTATTGATACTCCGCCCCCAAATTCAAGCCCACATCCCGCACCGGAGAATTCACCGTCGGTCGAAAATCTGCTGCGGCCCCGCTCCCCGCACAAACGTAATAGCTGCCCGGCACGTAGCCCGGCGGCACCGCATCGTTCTGCGGGCACGACAACAGTAAATTCACCATCTGCGTGTTCGATTCCAGCGTCGCGCCTCCCTGAACCAGCGCATCCATGAAGTTTTCAACCTCATCCGGACGCAACTCGTTCACATGCCAGAAGTACCCGATCGGCCTCCCCCACAGCGCGTTCTTGAATACATCCTGGCTGATCCGATTCCGCATCTGCTGATAACTCAGGCCCTGATAGCTAGGCACCATGCCCTGACTTAAGATGTTAAACACGTCATAGCCCGTCGCCAGCGTCGTATTCGCCCCGCAACATGGCTTCAGGCTTCCGGTTCCGCGCACCCCGACATATCCCAGGCTGGCGGCAATATTCTCGGTTACTGAATCTTCATAAGATCCCGGCATCACGTACACGCGGTGTGCGGGCAGCCCAGTGAAGTTCAGATTCATCCACGCCTGCGCCCAACCCATCTCTTCCGCTTCCATCTGTGTTTCATCGAGATCCAAATTCTGCGCCGCACCAGCAAGGTTCATATTCGCCACATTAGCCAGTGAGATACTACGAGCGTCACTCTTCGCGTTTACGTCGAGGCTCACCGAAAACACACCGTGCTGCAGCAGCGTGTATAAAATTCCACCCAGCGTATCGAGTCCAGTAGAAGTCTGTCCCGGCGCCGCCGGAGTCATATCCCAGGTAATGTCGGCCGCCGGATCGTCAGGGCTTGTAACTATTGTCAACGTCGCATGACCCGGCGTAGGATGCACAATGTTCAAAGTTACACTCGAAGCGATAGTGCCCGTGTACCGCAGGCCCTCAAAAGCGTGGCAGGGAACTGGGAACGGCGCATCCACCCCGCAACTGGCGGCCGGTGGCATCCAATACTCGTGCGATATCGAGTGCGTATTTACGTCCCATCCCCCACTAATCCAATCTTGTACTTCACTGATAATCGACGGCGAATAACTGCCGCCGGTAACGACCGCAATCGAGAGCGGTATCGCTTTGGCTGTCATAATAGGTAGCAGCGAATTGATATAAGTATCGCTGTACTGCACCAGACCGGGATCGTCATAGCTCACAGTCGTATAAGCCGGCCATCTGTGCCACTCGTGGACCCAGGGCGGCGTTTCGGCAGCGATATTATGTGCTCCCGCCGTCGGCCCCGGCGTTCCCGACGTATCTACCGTCAACGCTGTCGCCAGATTGTTCGCGTACAAGTGGCAGTAGTCATAACTCACCGCGCCCTGCACGTTATCCACAATCCCGTAGGCGCGATTGGCGTATGCGCGGCAATTCTTAATCTCAAAAGCACACCCGCCGCTGCTGCATCCATCAAAACGGTAACCCGCGTAGTTCATGTTCGCGTCGGTGTCGTAAAGATGGATGTCCACCGGAGTACCGCTAGGGTGCACGAAATAGCCCAGCGGAGCCGCGCCGTTTTCAACCTCGCTGTCAGCGGACATATTCGCGAGCCAAAGATGGTCGCTCGCTCCCTGCACCTGCACTCCGTAGGCGTCGAACCAGTCAATTTGCAAATGCTGAATTTCCAGCCACGAGACGTTATTCACATTCAGCACGCTCGCCCCGCTGAGTACGCTTGGCGCAACCAAGGAGGAATACGCTGAATACGCCGCCGGATTGCCCCCAGCGCTGTAAACATACAAAATGTAGTTCGTCGAGTCGTACCAGAAGTCCCGATCTTGACTAAGCGCCGCTTGGCTCCCCTGCGCCGTGCCCCACACCGTCCCGAACCGCACATACTGCAACTGCGATGGTGCCTGTGTCAGGCAGTAAAAGCCCCGAATCCCGCACTGCACCACATTCGCCAGTCCGCTAGTCGACGAAAAGAGCGTTGCCGACCAGACGTTCGTGCCTTCCACCTGAGTCCACCACTGCGCTGCGATCGGCAAATATCCCGTCAAGTGCGGCGGCTGGCCATTCCCATAACTGTCGATCTTGATTACGGAACTACTGTTCCCGCTCGAAGGCGGAGTCAGCGTCTCATTCCAGGTGCAGTCCCGAAACAGGTTGATCGTGTCACCTGGTTGAAAGCTGGAAATTCCAACCTCCAACAACGTCCGCCAAGCTTGTTGCGGGCTCGTGCCCGGATTCCCATTCGACCCGTAATTGCAGTCAACGTAATAATTCGTAGCGTGCGCGAAGCTAGCGCAAACCACCAGCAGCCCGAGTCTAAATCCAAGTCCAAATCCAAAGCGCGCTGTCCCAATTCTGGTATGACGTTGTAGAAGAATCATGGCCGTTCATTTGCCTCGGACTTCAAAAGAAAAGCCTCGCCGGAGCGAGGCTTGAAAGCTAAAGAGTTTTGTCTAGCAGGCTGCGGAAAAACTCAGGTTTCGTATTAGGGTATCGCTTTAGCGATACCGTATGTTCTTCAAAATCAGTTGCCCTTTTAGGGGCCCTGCAGCGAGAATCGACTGTTTCTGCAGCCCGTAGTCGCGCCACTTCCGCGACCCATCGGAATTACCGCAGGTAGATGCTCGGCACCGAGCCGACGGCCAACACGTCAGCGGGGATAGTAATCCCATTGTTCAACGTACCCCCGGAGCTAACGCTTTCTGCCGTGTTACTCAAGAATGTCGGCAAGCTGCCCGCACCCAACACGGCGCAGCCGCTTGTCGCACTGGCGGTGATCGCAATGTAGTACTTCCCCGGTTGTAGCGTGGAGCTGCCGGCCAAAGTAGTGGTGTGCCAGCCCACAGAATTAAATCCGCCCGCCGCAGCGCTCGTGTTGCCAATATGCGCATTGCCGGATGCCGCGATGTTCCCCGACGTATTCAGAACGCCGATGTCGTAAGTGCAGTTCCCCGTGTCGGCGGTTTGCACATAGTAACTAAATTGCGTGGTGCTTTCCGGAAACGTCAGGCCAAATCCCCACAGCTGCGCTTTCCCGCCCGTGCTGTTAAACGAAGCCGTCGTCGAGCCGCCCGAATAGAGCGAGATCGGCCAGGGAACCGAATACGGCCCGGCCACAACACCCGAATCGGCAATCGCGCCCGCGCCGCTCGCCTTGGAATAATTCCCCGTAACGAGAGTTCCAGTAGTCGGGTAACCCGGCAAGGTTGTACCGGATGGCAATGTCGGCGTCCCGCTCAGGTTCGCAGCCGTGCCGCTAGTGTTAGACGCATTGGTCGGGATGTCGCCAGACAACAGAGCCGGCAACTGCGCATGCGGAAGCGTCCCCGTAGTAAGGTCCGACGCGGCCACGGTCACATTAGACGAAAGTGCGTGCCCATTGACGGTGGTGCCGGTAGTAACATATCCAGGAACTATAGGAGCCCCGGTGAAGACCGGTGAAGCAGTTAGTGCTAGAGTAGTTCCGCTCCCCGAGGTACTATACGACGTCCCCCAAGCGGAGCCCGTAGAGTTAGAAATTCCAGCGCCAGGGTACACCATACTACCGCCGCCGGAAGGCATGCACGACGCCCCGCTCGTCAACTGACACCTGAACATGTTGTCCGACCCCACTCCAAGCGAAAAAGTCATCCCGCTCGGCACCGTGACCGTGGTTCCCGTCCACTCCTGCCCCGACCACTGCGTTGGCCCGGTACCTATCTGGTTGATATTCCCCGCTACGTTCAAGTTCCCGCTAAGTGTTACGTCGCTGGAAAATGTCTTCGCCCCAGTAATAGTCTCACCACCCGCCAGGTGAACCACAGCGGAGTCAACCGCGGCTCCAGTAACTTGCGACACAGAATAGTCGCCGGTCGCCGCCGTCACTGCGCCGCCACGTCCAAACACAGAAGCGACATTACCTCCACTACCACCCTGCGGCGGTTGTAAGCTGACCCGTATGCCGTTCGTTTGTCCAGACGTTGCATTAGTAACATCCACATAGCCGATTAGTTGTGACCCAGGTTGCGCTCTAGACCCAGTGTCGTGACAATCGCCCGCGGTGCTCGTGCTGGCAATCACCGCATCGCCGGCGGTAGTGGCGTTGTCGAAGATGCAATAGGCGTAGCCGCGCCAGGTTATCACTGCGTTTCCGCTCTTCCCGGCGCCGCCTTGCACCAAGCCGATCACACCATTGGTCGCGGACGTACTCGCCAGCACTGACTGTGAAGGACTGCTCGCGTTGAACACCGCCAACTGGTTCAACACCGTGCCCGTCGAGCCGTCATTCGGAATCTCAAAATCGTTTCGCCCGTATAAGACGGAGTTAAAGGATGTCTTGGCGAAAACGCTCTTAGCCGCATTCCCAGTGTCGCTGCCGATGTTAAATTGATTGTCCCCTGTAGCCGCCCAGGGCTTCAGATCGCCAGTCGCGTCTACCACCCACTTCAATCCGCTCCCCACCCAGAAGCCTAGCCCTGGCGCCGAAGCCGAGGTCGCGTTCTCACTGCGCACCACCGCATAGTTATCCGTCGCATCAAAGCCCAGCGACGTTCGCTGCCATGTCGTGTTATTCGCGAAACTGGAATACACGCGCAAGTTCTCCGCGTTGCTTCCATTGCGTTCCTCGAGATTGTCCGCAGGGTCGCCACCTGGATCCGAGTTAAACAGGTTAGTCAGCCCTAACTGGACAACTTGACCGCTGTTTTCAATGACCCTTGGAGTATGGGTGGCTGAATCAAACCAGAATATGCCCCAGTTGGGAATCCCGGCGGGCGGCGTGGTTTCGGGCAACTGGATGATATCCGGCGTGGTGCAATTCGCATTCCCATTCGCCGCAATGCCCGTGGCAAACGACCCGCTGCACTGCGTCGGAACCGCCGCCAGGGCGACCGCTGTCCCCGCCTGTCCGCTGATATTCGAACTCGTCAATGCAACCCGCTGCGTTGTTCCGCCAATGTTCACCACGGGCAACCCGGCTGCTGTATCCAGCCCAATGCCGCCAACCGCGGGAACATAGCCATTTCCCTGCGGTAATAACAAGTTTCCACTCATCGTGACGTTGCTTGTGAAAGTCTTTGCCCCTGTGATCGTTTCAGGATTTGCGAGGTGAACAACCGTAGAGTCGGCTGCGGCTCCCGTAACCTGTGCGACCGAGTAATCGCCGCTGCTCGCTAACACCGCTCCCGAGCGCCCAAACACCGAGCTAACACTCCCTCCACCACCAGATCCGCACGGGCTTCCGGTGGATGCAATCACGTTGGACACAAGATTGAGACAACCATTCGACAGTCCGGCGAGCGTAACGCTCTGGTCGAACTTTGCCGGAACGTTGAACTCTTTCAAAGAAGAGGTCAGCCTTTCCAGCCAGCCCGCGCCCCCATAGGGATAGGTGCCCGTTGATCCAATGTTCGCGATGTACTGCGTGATCGACTGCCCCGCGCCAATCGCCAGCATAGTTGTCGAGAGCGGCGTGTTATGCGGGGCGTCCGTTCCGATCCAGGCATCATTCACGCTGGCTGGGCGACGGTAGCCTTGCGTTTGCAGTGTCAGAAACGGATTGGAATCCATCAGCGTGAGAATCTGATGCGCCTGCCAATAGTTTCCAGTCGGAGATGGGAAATTCAGCCGCCCAGTTACGGCGGTATTTTGCGCCCCACTCCCAACATTGTCCGCCATGATGGTGGCTGCGAGATTGGAGGTGCCTGGTTGCGCGAAGCCAACCGGAACGCTCAAACAGGTCGTGTATCCCCCAGTCGTTGGGACGCCGCCGGCATCACAGTGCTCCGCGATTTCGAGCGGATCGCCTTGTAAACCGAGGCCCACCCCGCCGCCCTGCTCGTAATCCGTGCGGATGCTGTGATTTACGGAGACAATGGTTCCCGGCCAGAAAGCGAGCAGGCCGGAGTAGTTACCTAAATTGACGCCGTAGGCGGTAGTCGAGGCCGATGCGGTATCGGTGTAAGTGCAGATCAGTCCACCGTTGATAGTACAGGCTGAGGCTTGCGACAGTGCAGTTGTCACCGACCCGCAGGCCGTGGTCGAACCGCCCGGAGTTCCGCCGGGATAAGGGGAGGTCGTTGAGCATCGCAACACATCGTAGGTGATAACGTCGGCTGCATTCGCCACGCGGGGCCAGTTCACCACCGGCGAATCGCTCCCCGTCGAGGCGTAACTCAGAATCGGCAATGGTGCGGTGTGCGTTCCCGCCGTTACGTCATTGACGACGATGTAGTACGTGTAAGGCGTGGAACCCGCGCCGCCGCTTGCAAGCGATCCCGCAAACCCTGCTTGACCCGCAACCTGAGCCGTCGAATAGATGCTCAATGCCCCAAGAATCAAGCCCGCCTGCCCGGTGCCGTAGTAGGGTGAATGCTGCGGCGAGGCTGGATTCCCGTTGACGCTTTCCGAATAGATGTTTCTGACGAAGATACCCTTACCGACACCGCTCGCCTCAACGGACGCATGAAACTGCCAGAGCCCCGAGGCTTGGCAGATGGTGTTGTCAATGAACAGGCTATTATTCACGTAATCCGTTACGCAGTTTGAGTAGTTCGCTGTGATGTTGGAATCGAGCAGGTTAATGACCGGGGCCGTCACTTTTCCGGTCGCGGACAGGGCGGCTATAAATGATCCGGTCCAGGTGGCGCTTGAGTTCAACGAGTGGGCGTTGTTATTGAACTTGTAAACGGTCATGTTCTCGTCGTCCCACACGTCGAAAACGTTGTTGAACTGATAATTGCCCGCATTGGCGAGCGTAATCTTGGCGAACTCCGTGTTTTCGGCGTTGTCCAGTACCGCGACATAGGCCAGAGCGACCACGCCTGGGGTCGCCTGCGACGCGATGGTGCCGGAATAGGCCACTCGAAACGTCGTCGAAGAACTCGTGCAGGCTGCAGCCGATGATCCCGATCCGCAATCGTAAACGATAGAATCGCCCCAATAATGAACATCGTCGGTGAAAAGGACCGTGACCATATCGCCTGGGCGGAAGTTGTGAGCTGATGCGGTCGTGATCGTCTTATAACTGCCATTGACGACGGTATTGGTGACGAGCACGCCTGCAAACGCGGAGCCAAGCGACGAAATGGCAACCGGCGCGGCGAAGTTGATGCCCGTAATCGTGTTATTCACGTAGTCATTGGAGTTCGACAAGTCTCCGACCTGCAGGCAAGCACCGCGTCCCAGACAGTTAAACACCACGCCCGGCGCCGCAAGTGAGGATTCGCTGGCGTGCCAAAACAAAGTGCCGTAGATGTTGTAGGTGTTAATGGAAGCGGGGTAGCCTGGGCCGCTGGCGGGAATAGTCACGTTGCAGTGCGCGTTCTTCCAGCTCGTCGCATTCGTTCCGCAGGCTTGATTGACGGTTTCCTGCAACCCGGATGAAGCCGAGCCGATGACGTAGCCCGATGAATAGCTATAGAATGGCGTGACGTGAATTGTTCCTGAAGACGCACCTGAAGTGCAGTCACCCGACGTGGGCGCGACATTGACCGCTTCGCTCTTCCCTCCGCCAGAGAGTAATACCTGATACCCGGCTCCGCTCGTTGTATCGATGCCAGCCGGACAGGGAGTAAGCGTCACCGTTGCCTGTGATCCGCCGGTTAATGAGCTAGAGATGGTCTGTGTCCAATTCAACGCTGTCGTGGCATACGTGATGCCGGCCGGCGCGCCACCACCACAAGATCCCCACGTGGAGTTGCCGGTCAAACAAGTAGCTGCGCTGGCGACCCCGGCCCCCAATTCGCCGGACGGAATTGTCCCATTCACCAAGTCCGCCTTTACTGAAAGCCCATTGTCCACGTAGTGACGGTCGGCAGCCTGGCTAGGTGCGGTCGGATCTCCGGGCAGCGTCAATGGACCGGTCATAGTGCCGCCCGCGATGGCGACGTACGCTCCCGAGCCTACATTCGACACCGCCGCATCCACATAACCCTTGTTCGCAGCGTCATTGGTTCCCACGGGCGTTGGAAGCGACGGAGGCACAGCGAACTGCTTTGTGCCGCTGATCGTTTCCGTTCCTGCCCGGTGCACCACGGTCGCGTCGACCGCGAGACCCGCCACCGCCGCGTTCACGTACTGCTGCGTCACGGCGAAGTTTCCGAGCCCCGTACCCGGCGTCGTCAGCACTGCGGAAATCGTCGTCGGTGAGGTCGCCGGAACCGCCCAATATTCCGTCCGGACGGTTCCGTCATCCAACTGGAAAACCACGACGTAGTAAGTTCCCGCTGGAGACGCTCCCACGTTCGGAACCAATTGCGCGGTAAACGCGCCTGCAGGTCCAATCGTTACACTCAGATTGCCCGCCGCCACCGCGTCTCCCCCTGCGGTCTGGAACGACGGCCAGGAAATCAGCACCTCACCCGATGCGGCGGTTCCGTCAGCCCGATACACCGTGTCGCTGATCGTTGTAAGCGCCGGGCCTTGCGCCCGCAACGTGCTTGGCAACGTCAACCCCATCAGCAGCGCCAGTAACAGAGGAATCAACACCTCCGCCGCCATTGGAAAGCACTTGTGATTCACCGCGAACCATTTGCGCATGTCTTTTTCTCTCCTCGTAAGCGCACGCCACCCTAACTCGCGCCAATAAGAAAGCCGCTCTGCCGAGCGGCCCGCTCACAGGTTTCCCCTGTGCTCCTCCGTGTCCTCTGCGTTAAAGCTCTTGACTTTTGGAGCTACCCCACTGAGGACGCCCAAAGGACACTTCGCACGTTCCCACCCCAATCGAGTCCGATTGTCAGCCTGAACTCCGCGGTTCGCTCTCGACTCGAGACTCCAGAAATCGCCGCACACTCTCGACATACACGTCCGCGAAGTCGACCACCGGCCTTCGCGTCTCGATCAACACCATGGCCGCTTCCATTTCCCATTCCATCGCACATAATACCGCCAGCGTCATCATGGGAGCCCGGTGCACCCCTGCGGCGCAATGAACGTAAAGCCGTGCCTCCGGGTCGTCCAGCGCTCCCAGCGCAAAATCAACTCCGCGTTTCAGTAGTTCCGGGGGCTTCGGCAAAAAATCGTCGTCCGTCGGATTCCACAGCACGCGGATCCCGTGCCGCTCCGCGAGCGGCCGGTCATCGAACTCGACCTGCATGTTGAGCACGTGGGTAACACCGGCTTGCGCCAGTTCTTCCATGTTTCGCGCGTTCCAGATCCCACCGCCCAGCGCAACTCGTTCCGTGACCCAGTTCATGTCCATGCAACGTTCCGTTCAACTTCTCGATGCAATAATCAATCTGCGTTTTACGATTATTGTGATTCTACGTCACCTCTCGTCGCCCCCGCCGCCATGGCTGAACTCTTCGTACAGCCCCAGCTTCTCGATGAGCGACTTTGCCCCCCACTCCTGGCTTTCGTCGTCTTCGCCATCTGCCCCTCTAAAATGAAAAAGGGCGCGATTTGCGTCGCGCCCTTCAGAGTTTTATTTTTCTCGACTCTTAAGTTTAGGATATCAAATTAGAGGGGGGTGTACCGCCAACTTTTCGATATTTATTTTTGCCTTCGTTTGAGTAACTTACGTCGAAATTGTAAGTTTTACCCTCTTGACAACTTTCCCGCCCCCTCGTCCCCGAGGGCAGTTTCTCCAGCAAACCACCCGCGAGCAGGATCCGTGAGAACTGGTCGAGTGCCTCCTGGAGGGACCGCTCGATCGTTCTCTGCGTACAACCGAGTAGCCGCGAGACCTCAGGAATGGTGTATTCCTCCAGAATATTCATGGCCAGCAGCTTTTTTTCCATTGCGCTCAGCTTATTGATCGCCTTCTCCATGTCGGCCACAAAGATCACGACGTCCTCAAAGTTCCTCATCGTGTACGACGTCACCCGCGTCCGGAAGAACTCCCGCCCCAGCAACGACGGCAGCCTTCCCACTTCGACCGAGGCCCGGGCATACCGCCGCAACAGCGCCACCGTTCGCCTGCGGTAGGGCCACAGGTCCATCTCCGTTTCGCCAAACACCACCGACGGCGGCGGTTCCGCCTGCCCCAGGAGACTCCAGGCTTGTGTGCTGATCGTTTGTCTACTTGTCATGCCCACACCTCCATCGTGGCCACGCCGTGCAGATGATCAATCCGGGCCGAGCTCTGAAGGTCTTCTCTTTGAGCGTCCTTTTGAACTTGCGCGCGCGCTTTGCGGCGGCTCGCTTTGCGCGGCGGCGCTTCCCGAGGGTCTGGCATTGCTGCCAAACCCGCACGGCAAGTGGCGCAATACACCCCGTCTGCTCCCTGCAAACGCAGCCACAATCCGCCGCACCGCTCGCAATACTTCAGTTCGACTCGGATTTCCTGGCTTTCCATCCTGCTTATGAAGTTCATGATTGCCTCTCCGTATGAAATGGAAAACACTCAAACCAACAAAAAAGCCCTGGTACCGATTTCTCGGCCCAGGGCTTCGTTTCTCTTACGATGACCTGTTGTGCTATTTAGTTTGGAGTGAAACGGTTATTGCAGCCTGGCGGTTACCCCCGCCTCCGGTTGTCGGAAGTAACCCTCCTCGTAGCCAGACTTGAGCACCTGCCCGTTTTGCACAATGACACTCAAACGTCCGTTGAAGTGAATGGCTTGTAACAGCCGCTGCATAGCTGCCGAGAGCACCTCCGCCCCGCGTACCTTCCGACGGAACTCTCCGAAGCTTCTTTCTTCGTTCTCGTGGGATTCTACTTCTATCATGGCTGACAACCTTTCTTGCGGTATAAGTACATTATGAGACATATGATCACGTTATCCTATCGGTCAATAACGACTAAGTCAAGAACTTTATTCCCTTATGGATGTTGTACTTATATAAACAATAGCACTGGGCTATTGCAACGTGTTATACTCCGGCGATGAAATTCCGCATGCTTCAAGAAAATCTCCGCAAGACCCTATGGGAACGCATCGACGCGGAGGAACTTACTGGCTTGCATCTGGCCGAACAGACCGGCTTCAAGCAAGCCCACATCTCCAACTTCCTGAACCGCAAGCGCGGGCTCAGCCTGGAAGGCATGGACAAAGTTTTGAACGTGCAGCATCTTTCCGTACTGGATCTCATTGATCCGGCCGAAGTCAACAAGCGCGCCTCGATCCTTCCACCGAGCGAGGACGAATTCGACAATGTAGTTGTCGCCGATGCGCATATTGCAGCCTCCGAAGCGCTGATCATGAGCATGCACGTCAAGGAGATCCTGAAGTTCAAGAAGGGCTTCCTGAAGCGCTTAAAGGTTGCGGTGGACGGCGACCGCAGCGACTGGGAACGCTTCGTGATCATTAAGGCGGATGCGCAGGAAGCAATGAGCATGTATCCCCGAACGATGCTCGGCGCCACCCTACTGCTCGACCGCCACTATAATTCGCTGACCCCATACCGAAAGGGCGAAAGTAACATATACGCTGTGCGTAAAGATGGGACTTGCAAGATCAAGTATGTCGAAAGTGCGGACGGCCACTTGATCCTGCGTCCCCACAACCCCGCCTACCCGGTTGAAATAATAGCTCTGGAAGACGGCCAGAAGCCCGGCGACCACATTGTGGGCCGTGTGTGCTACGTGGGGATCGAAACCTAGGGTTTAATAACTAGGTGGGATACTAAGGCGGGTGTACTAACGTAGGGTACCCGTTCGCTGAGAAGTCTGGTAGAGCAATTTCGTCCCCTTTGCGCTCCTTATTCGTGTAGGAATACGAAACCAGCAACCAACCTCACCTATGGCGTGTCCCCGCAACGTTGTAAGGAACCGGTGCTTCTCGAACCGAAGTCAACGGTCGGCTTGGCGGCTGAGGGAGTATGAGCCGGCGCGCTGCCCGAGGTCTTCACTTCCGGCCCCCTGCAGTCGCCTTCTACCCTAGCCGTACGCTGTCGATAGCAAGGGAAATCGTCCATGATTAGTAAAGGTGCCGCTGACTCAACCTGTTAACCAGGGTGATTTGCCGTACTTAACTTGTAGACATCTTTTGCGATTCAGATGCGGCGGCGTTCAGGCCACCACTGGTCAACAGCATTTTCTCCGGGTTGTGTTTATTTCCCAAAGCCCCTGCGGTATGCTGGAGCGGCTGTTCTGCTCCGATAACAGATCCAAAACATTCATCGAGGATGCGGCAATGAAGGCTATGTCAAAGATCGCGGTGTTTGATACCACTCTGAGAGATGGCGAACAGGCAGCGGGAACCCGTCTGGGGAGTCGTGACAAGATAACGCTCGCGCGCCAACTCGCCCGGTTGAAGGTGGACATTATTGAGGCCGGCTTCCCGGCGTCGTCTCCGGAAGACTTTGATGCCGTCCAGAAGATCGCGCAGGAGATCGACGGGCCTACGATCTGCGCGCTGTCTCGCGCGGTTGCCGCCGACATCGAGTCCTGCGGCAAGGCACTCGCCAAGGCCGCGCGCCCCCGCATTCACACCGGCATCGGCGTTTCCGACATTCACATCATGGGCAAGTTCCGCGACGAGCGGTATGGCAAGACGCTCGAAGGCAAGAAGGCAAAGCTAATGGCCCTGGCCGTGGATGCCGTAAAGCGTGCGCGCAATTGCGTTGGCGACGTTCAGTTCTACGCCGAAGATGCCGGCCGCGCCGCGCCGTTGTACCTCTTCGAGATGTTGGAGGCCGTCATCGATGCGGGCGCAACCGTCGTCAACATTCCCGACACCACAGGCTACACCGTTCCCGAGCAGTACGGTGAACTGATTCGCGGCATTCGCGACAACGTTCCGAACATTGGGCGCGTAACCATCAGCGTCCACTGCCACGACGACCTTGGTCTGGCGGTGGCCAACTCCCTGGCAGGCATTCGCAACGGTGCGCGCCAGGTGGAGGGGACGATCAACGGAATCGGCGAAAGAGCCGGCAACGCCGCGCTGGAAGAAATCGTCATGGGCCTCCGCACCCGCGCCGATTACTACGGATTGAGCACCGGAGTCGAGCCGCGCGAGTTCTTCCGCACCAGCCGCATGGTCGCCGACATGCTCGGAATGCCGGTCCCAGCCAATAAAGCCGTCGTCGGCTCCAACGCCTTTGCGCATAGTTCCGGCATCCACGTGGACGGATTCCTGAAAGACCGGCAGACCTACGAAATCATGCGTCCCGCCGACGTTGGATTTACCGGGAGCCGGGTCGTCCTGACGGCGCGCACGGGCCGCGCCGGGCTTCGCTCACGGCTGGAGAAACTCGGCTACGAACTCTCCAAGCAGGAGCTTGACACCATGTACCAACGCTTCCTTGCCGTGGCGGATAAGAAACAGGAAGTGCTCGACGAAGACCTGGTCGCACTGGTTCACGATGAATTGCCTCCCGTGCAGCAGAACCTGAAGCTGGAGTACCTGCACAGTTACAGCGGCACGACGGCGATTCCGACCGCGACCGTGCGTCTGCTGATGAACGGGAAGACGAAAGAAGGAGCGTCGATTGGCGACGGACCGGTCGATGCCGTGTACAAGGCGATTGCGAAACTCACCGCCACCCATGCGAAACTCTTGCGCTATGACATTCGCGCCGTAACGGAAGGCACCGAAGCCATGGGAGAGGTCACCGTACACCTGGAGATCGGCAACCGCCGCGTCATGGGTCGTGGCGCTTCCACCGACATCATCGAGGCCAGCGCCAAAGCCTACGTGGACGGTCTGAACCGGCTGGTCTGATTCGGGAGCATGGATCAGAGCGCAGCGCCGAAACCTTGGACGCGGACGAAGGGACAGAGGCGGCCGGAGCGCACGAGAGCGGGAGATTTCGCGCAAGGTCGGTCGGGTTCCCGCTCGACGGTACCTCAATACGGTCCCCAGATATTCCGGTGTCGCCAGAAGCGTTTATTTGTCGCTGCCTGCCTTTGGTGCTGCAAATTCGATCCGATCCACCGGAACAAAGGTACCAGGAGTCAGACCGATTATCGTGCTACCCCCTGATAGGTCACGGGTCTGATCCTTGTCCTTGAGCGTTTTGGGTTGACCTGTCGCAACGTATTTCCAGACTTTTCCGGTCTGCGTATCCAGTAAGAAAATTGTGTGCTGGACTTTTTCTCCGGTTAGCGAATCCACCTGAGCCGGAACCAACTGATAGCGCGATGATGCCGCTGGTTCAGGTTTTGGCGAAGCCTTTTGTCCAACGGCAACCAGTATCAAGCAGAGCACGCACAGAGCCAACAACCAGAGTTTTACTTTCATTACCTGATTCCTCCCTGAATCGGGGACAGCCTATCACTCTGCTCCAAGACTTGCACCGCTGCCGCGCAGGAAGCAGAGCCGATCAATTACAATTCCATGCCGAAGGGGAAGCCGTCGACCAACTCTATGATTTCAGTAGATCCGGGGGGTACCAGTCGACACGGGTTAATGAGTTAATAGGAGGTTGCCGGAAGTCGCGGCAACTCGGGAGTAGAGGCCGTTATGCCGCACCGGTATGTCGATCTGGCTTGGTGCCGGTGATAAACCACAGGTCCCGGTAAGCATTTCTGGCCGTGACCGCCTGGAAGCCGCAAGATTTTACCGCTTGCACCATGTCTCCGCGTGTAGCCAGCCCAAACGAAGAGCCGACGAAGTGCTCGACCAATCGGTGGAGTGGCTTGGTGCCATCATCGGTCAGGTAGCGGTCCGTTAGCACAAGAAGTCCCTTAGCTGGCAGGCAGTGGTAGGCGTTTCTCAGATGTTGCATCGAGACAATACCAATGTCGCAGAACAAAACCACATCGAATCCTCGCGGCAATCTCTGGCGAATGTCCCCCACAAGCGTCCGGATCTGGCGCGAAAGCCTTGCTCTCTTCACATTCTTGGCGGCGATCTCGCAGACCGGTGCGATGTCGAGGATACAGGCGTTCAAGTGCGGATTCTCGTTTACAAGCGCGATTGACATCACGCCGGAACCGCCGCCAACATCCAACACTGCCCGGTGAGCCGACAGATCGAGATAGTTCGCCAGGGCTCTGGCATCACCCTGGTGGAGGTAGAACAACATCTGCGTAAAGTCTTCAGCTTCGTGTCTGTCGCGTTTCATGGATTCCAGGTAGTTGCGCTTCTTCAGGCCCTTGATCGACTCGTACCTCCTCCCCGACGTGAGTGCCTTCTCAAGTGTGGTGAGCGCATCGTACGCTTCCACGCATTCTCTTGAGTACTGGCGAGTCCAGTGAATTGAGCGCTCGTCAATGAAGTATTTCTCTGTAAAACGCGTGTTTTGGTACCTCTTGTTCGTCGCCCGCAGCAGTCCGAGGGAAACGAGGGAGCACAGAAAAGGCTTGAGATAAAGTTCGTGGATGCCAAGGGTCCTGCCTATCGTTTCGGCGTTCATGTTCTTGCTGTGCAGGACCCGAAAAATCTGGATTCTCTCCGCGGCGATGATCAGACGGGAGACGATAAAAGCCGTCTGGATGTCAATCTGCGCAAGCACGCTCGCGGGAAATTTGTCGAGAGTTGGTCTTTCCATTCAGATCTCCATTCGAAGCGAAGTCCGGCCTTTGGCGCTGACGCGTGTGGCACTACGGAGGCAGCAACCAGATTGTCTCACCTCTCCAAAGGCCCGAGTCGAGTCGGAGGACCTGCCTTTGTCGCCTTGTCTCGACCAATGGCCACTGCTAGAGTGAAGGGCATTTCGGCAAGGCTTGCAAAATTCGCGGCGGAGTGAGAGAACTCTGGCTATGAGCTTCGATGCTTTACGTTCTGATGTGTTGCGCTCTCCGGTGCAGTTCTTACAGCAGGTAGGGATCTGTGCAGATCAAGACTGGCTGCGAGAATACGAGGTATGGTTCGAACGCGAAGGGCAGGGAATCTCAGACGCGGTGGACCGCGCCGGCACGCCCTGGTTACGCATGTTCGATCGGTGGGGCGTGCGGGTGGATGAAATCCTTTACCCACCCGAATATTGGCGCATGCTGAAACATGGATACCGGACCGGCGTGCTCTGGCGAGTCTTTGAGCAGAATTCGCTGATTCCCGCTTACCTTCTTCTCTACGCCACGGGTTTCTATGATCCGGGCTTGGCGTGTCCGTATACGGTCTCTCTGTCCACGGTTTCCCCGCTCTCTAAATATGGAGACACAGAACTGAAGGCACGGTTCTTGACCCGCATGTTGCAGCGCAACATCAATGACAATGACAGTGTCTGGCAGGGAGCAACCTGGATGACCGAGATCAAGGGTGGGTCAGACCTGGGCGCGGCGGTGGAAACCGTAGCCCAACCGGATGGGAGTAAGTGGCGGCTAACCGGTGACAAATATTTCGCGAGTAATGCCGGTGCCGAATTGGCGGTGGTCGCGGCTCGGCAGGAGGGCGCTCCCCAGAACGTGCGCGGGCTGAGTCTGTACCTGGTACCGCGTCGCGGTGAAGACGGACAGCTAAATTATCGGATACGCCGCCTCAAGGACAAGATCGCCACTCGCTCGGTGCCAACCGGTGAGATCGAGCTTCGTCAGAGCGAGGGTTGGCTGCTGGGGCAGGCGGAGCATGGAATCTATTTGATTCTCGAAGTGCTGAACCTGTCGCGCGTGGCCAACAGCGTGGGCAGTGTGGCGCTCGCACAAAGGGCCATCGCTGATGCCTATTCTTTTGCGGAACGGCGCACCGCCTTCGGGAAACCGATCATCGAACATCCTTTACTTCGGAGACAGTTTGAGGACCGTCTGCGGGGGCTACGCGCTGCTTCCAGGCTGGCTTGGGAAGCTGTGAGTCTGCTCGACAAGGTATGGCAGGAGAAGCCGCCGTACTCGGATAGCTATCATCTGTTCCGCTTGGTCGCTCACCTGGCGAAGTACTGGACAGCAGAGTTCGCTCTGCAGACGGCCAAATGGGCGATGGAAGTGCACGGCGGGGTGGGAACACTACAGGAATATCGCGTCGAGCGTTGGCTACGCGAGGCCATGATTCTTGCCATCTGGGAAGGGACATCGCATCGCCAGATGCTGGATGGACTGGAAGTCATGCAGCGCAAAAGTGCGCACAGATTGCTGTTCCAGCATCTTGCGGGGAAAGCACCGGAGGCGCAGCTGCGGGAGATGGAAGCGCGGGTGGAACGACAACTCGGTTTGCCCGAGGTTGAAAGGGAAGCGACTCTGGAGAGGCTTTTTAGCGATCTGGCTTCGCTTACCGCAGATACCCTATTGAGGGAGCCGGGTTGATAAGGAATGATTTCGGTTCACTTTCATTACTTGCCCTGGAAAAAGAATTTCGCGCCCAACGGAATGAGACGGGGCGAATCGGCACCAACGACTTCCCCCAAATATGGAGGTGTAATTGCTGATATTGCCGTCCACGGATTCCCGAAAAACTGAGCGTGGTTGAAAGTGCTGAGACCTTCTACGCTTCGAGCCCGGCATTGAGCGGTAGACTAAAGCCCTGAAGCCGGCTGCTGGTTTCGCTCGGTCTCAGTTAAGATGTGCCGCGCTGTGAATCGCGGTGAAGCTCTCCAGCGCTGCCTGACGAGCGCGCAACTCTCTCAGTTCCTCTTCGCCGAGCTTTTCGGCACAGCCTGCCACCGTCCGCATTCCGTGCTCGACGAGTATCCGGCGGAACTCCAAGTCGGGCGTCGAGGCGGCGATGTCACCGAGGGCGCGCAGCAACCGCAAGCTGACGGCCACGTCCGTCTTCGCATACATGCGGATCTGCTCCAAGGCGGCCTCCAGCAGGCGCTCGAAGTGGATCCACCCAATGCTGGCGCGAACGATGCCCGGCGGATCGTAGAGCAGTTCCTCTGGCGGCTCTCGGGACGCGAAGCGGATCAGAATGCGGCTCAACTGATCGACGCAGTTGATGGCGGTGGTGGGGTCGTTGACGGCGGGCGAGATCGCCTTCAACGCAACATCGACAATCTGCAGGACGCCAAACTCCACGTCCTGCTGCAACGTTCTGGTCGGACCGAAGTCGAACGCGGCAAGCAG
>JGI12269J14319_10000474_pt1 | contig 38376 bp, 30 predicted proteins | sample PeaSoiSIISIP2007_FD_14319 | JGI IMG/M metagenome (IMG submission 14319)
GTACCCCCTGCGCCCCCCGTACCCCCTGCGCCCCCGGGACCCCCTCCGCAGCCCCCACCCCCCACGCCCACAGCTCACGGCGAGCAGGACCTGACCGTGGCGCAGGCGCCGCCGAGGGAGGCGTCCGGGAACCCGGGCGACGTGCCGGACGTCAAAACACCACGGAGGACCGATCGGGCAGAGCAGGACGAACAAGACAAACCGCAGAAGGCGACACAGGCCGTGCAGGCGACGCAGGACCAGCAGGAAGAGCGCACCCAGTGACCGACGGAAACCTGACCGGGGGATACGTCCCCGACGGGCACCTCACCGACGAGGAGTTGTCGGCGCACCTCGACGAGGTGTCGGGTGGTACCGCAATGGGGCAAGACAACGGCGACGACGGTGACAACGGCGCCCGAGCGGTGGCCCACATGACGCGGTGTGCGCCCTGCCGCCGCCGCGCTGACGAGCTGGACCAGGCACGACAACTGGTGCGCACCCCGGTTCCCCCCGTCCCGCCGTCGGTGAAGGCGGCCGCCATCGCCGAGGTGTTGCGAGCTGGTGGCGCGACCACCNGGATCGACGCGTCGTCGGCGGACGACGGCCCTGTCCCANTNCGGCGTCGCCCCCGCATGCTGGCCGGCGTGGCCGCCGCCGTCGTGGTTCTCGCCNGCGTGGGCGTGGCCCTCCCCCTGGCCCTGTCGGGTTCGCACGTCACAGCGGGCTCGAGCGCGGCCCGCGCCCCGCGGGCTCCCGCGGCTCACACGGGTACGGGTGACCTGGGCCGGGCGGGATCGTCGGCCGCCTCCTCCTCCGGGCCCCTCGCGTCAGGCTCGGGCTCGTCCTCCGCCGGGGCATCGGCCCTGGGCCCGACCAGCTCGCCGTCGTCTCCCGGTGGTGCGGCCCCTCCTTCGCCCAGCGACGCCACGGGCGAGGCCGAGGGTCAGGTCACGCCCCAGGGCGGCCTCCCGTCGCTCGTCCCTGATCTCGGTTCGGTCGCCTCCGTCGCCGCATTGCGGCCGCTGCTGGCGGCCACCACGACGAGCGGGTCGGCGACGCCCATCACCCAGGAATCCTCGTTCGAGCGCTGCCTCGCCACGGCCACCGCCAGCGCCGGACAAGGCCGGAGTGTCGAGCGCCTGGCCACCGCCACCATCACCGGGACGCCCGTGCTCGTCTACGTCTTCGGACTGGCGCCTGGCGTGTCGGGCTCGACGGCGGGCACCACGGCAGAGGGGATCGTGGTCGTGACGGCGAGCAGCCCCTGCCGGCTCGTCGGAACGGCCGGCCTCTGATCTGGCACGGGCCGGACACATCCGGAGGCCCTCCTGATGGCGGACCCGACCATCAGGAGGTCAGGTCGAAAGACAGGAGCAGCAGCGGGATTCAGGCCGGGGTGACGGCCTGCCGGCGCCGCCGCCACACCCTGGTGCCGCCCAGCCACGCCAGACCGAGGAGCACGAGGACCGGCAGCGCCCATCCCGCCCCGACCGCCAGGCCGTCCAGGACCGCAAGCGAGTTGTGACGCAGGTACCGCCACGCCATCGTGGCGGCGTTCGCCTTGGCGTGGATCACGGGAGCGGGCGACACCGGGGCGCCGGGAGCGGCAATGCCGATCGTGATGGTCGACAGCTCGGCGGAGCTCTCCAGGACCGCCTGCTCGTTCTGCAGCTGCTGGAGCTGTTGCTCGACCGGGAAGAGCTGGTCCTCGATCTGCAGGAACGTACTGATGTCGGTGGTCGCCGACAGCTTGCTCTGCAGGAGGTTCACCTCCTCCTGGAGGACCTGCAGGCTGGCGGCATTGGCCGCCACCTCGTCGGTCACGTCCTTGCCCTCGATCTCCTGGTTCGTCACCCTCCCGTAGGTGGACAGCTGGGAGATCGCCTGGCTGAAGTCGGCGTCGAGGACGTGGATCACCACGCTCCCCGAGACGGGCGAGGTCCGTGCCGTGCCCCCGGTCATCGACGAACTCTCCACGTACCCACCGTCGGCGGCGGCCAGGGCGGCGATGTCGGTCAGCGTCGAGCGCAGTGTGCCGCCGCCCAACCGGAGGTCGATGGTGGCGGTCCGGACGATCTGCGGCGCAGTCGGGAAGACCGGGACATCGGGGAGGGATCCGTTCGTCCCCGACGCCGGGGCCGACGACTGAGAAGGTGTCGAGGCCGCCGACGAGTCGGTTGAGACAGCCGCTGACCCGCCCGAGGCCGCCGACCCGGCGTGGGCAGGCGCCGACCCGATGGCGTCGCCGGACGTGACGGGCCCGGTTGCCTTCCCGAGCCCCGCCGTCGCCCCCGAGACGTCGGCGGGCGCCCGAGAAGAACTGCCGCCGGTCCCCGACGAGGAGAGGGATGCAGCTGTCCCGGATGTCCCGGAACCTCCGTTGATGAGGTGACGGCCGAGGATCGTTCCTGTGATGACCACGACGCCGATCAGTACCACCCCGGCCACCTTCCTGTGCGTCTTGAACAACACGTGCCCCTCCTCGAACATGACCCGAGTATCCCGGGTCGCCGTGACCGCGTCGGCTGACGCTGCGAAACGTTGGACGGTGAGGTGGTGACGAGAGTTCCCGTCACCGGGCACCGGGCACCGGGCACCGGGCACCGGGTACCGGGTACCGGGTACCGGGTCCGGGCACCGGGTACCGGGCACCGAGCGCGGGGCACCGGGCACCGGGCCGGGCCCGGAAGGCCACTGCCGCCCGAGCGGCCCGGAGCCCCCGAATCCGGGTTTGGCTCGGCCTCAGCCGGCGGTGGGGTCGCCCGTGTCGGTGGGCGTCGACCGGCCGGGGGCGGTGGGAACGGCCGGCCACGTGTCGAAGCTCCCCCGCGGGCGGGCGGTCCCCGGGTCGCCGGCCAGGCGCCCCAGGGCGGCCCGACCGACCGCCACCGCGGCGACGACCACGCCGGTCACGACCAGGAACCGCCTCACGCCCCGCTTCGACTCGTTCACGGGGTCGAGGGTAGATCGTCCTCGGCCGTGCGCTCCAGGCCAGCAGTGGGGGGTGTCCTTGACCCGGGCCCCGCCCTTTGCCACCATGGAGGATCATGCGTGAAGACGTGTTCGTCGAGACCCTGCTCCTTACCTGACGGCGAGCGCCCCATCGCGCTCGCCGATTCCGCCCCCTGTGCCGACCAGGCCAGGGGGTTTCTTCTTGGGATCACACGGGCACGACGGGCATGGCGAAGCAGACTCAACGAAATAGATCACCAGACGGACAGAGACGAGAGCGAGGACATGGCGATGAGCGACGAGCCCACCGACCGAGCCGAAAGCGTGCAGGGATCAGCCGGGTCTCCCCGCGGCCTTGGCGCCGATCCTGGGCACCTCATCGTCTTCGACACGACGCTGCGCGACGGTGAGCAGTCACCGGGCATCTCCCTCGATACCGCTGAGAAGCTCGAGATTGCCGAACAACTGGCCCGGGTGGGCGTCGATTACATCGAGGCCGGGTTCCCGGTCGCGAGCCAGGGCGACTTCGAGGCCGTGCAGGCCATCGCCCGGTCGGTGGGCAACCAGCCCGACGCGCCGGCCATCTGTGGGCTGTCGCGTACCAACCTTTCGGACGTCGATCGGTGCTGGGACGCGCTCCGCGACGCCGCCACGGCGCGGATCCACATCTTCATCTCCACTAGCCCCCAGCACATGGAGCACATGCTCAAGATGACCAGGGAGCAGGTGCTGGCCGAAACTCGCAGCGGCGTGGCCCGCGCCCGCGAGCACACCGACGACGTGGAGTTCAGCCCCCAGGACGCCACCCGCACGCCCATGGACTTCATGCTCGAGGTCCTGCTGGCGGCGGTGGAAGCCGGTGCCAGCACCCTCAATATCCCCGACACCGTCGGCTACGGGATCCCGTGGGACTTCGGGGCGCTCATCCAGCACATCCGCAAGCAGGTTCCGGGGGGCTACATCCTCTCGACCCACTGCCACAACGACCTCGGCCTGGCCACGGCCAACACGCTGGCCGGCGTGCAAGCCGGGGCGCGCCAGGTGGAGGTGTGTGTGAACGGCCTCGGCGAGCGGGCCGGGAACGCCGCCCTCGAGGAGGTGGTCATGGCGTTCAAGATCCGTCCCGACCAGTTTCCCGGGATCACCACAACCGTACGCACCGAGGAGCTGGCGCGCGCCTCGCGGATGGTGTCGAGGCTGACGGGCTACCCGGTCCAGTACAACAAGGCCGTGGTGGGGCGCAACGCCTTCGCCCACGAGTCCGGGATCCACCAGCACGGGGTGCTCGTCGACCGATCCACCTACGAGATCATCGACGCCGCCAGCGTGGGCCAGGTCGGTCGGCAGATCGTCCTGGGCAAGCACTCGGGGCGCCACGCCTTCGCCAACTCCCTCGACAAGATGGGCATCCACGTCCAGGGAGACGGTCTCAATCAGGCCTTCACCCGCTTCAAGGAGCTCGCCGACCGCAAGGTGGAGATCACCGAGGCCGATCTCGAGGCCATCGTGGCCGAGGAACTGGGCCAGGACCTGGTGGAGGGATTCCAGCTCGAGGCGCTCGAGGTGGCCGGCGGCACGGTGGGGATGCCCCGGGCGCGCGTCGTGGTCAGCCGTTCCGGCGACAAGGTGGAGGCGTCGGCCGAGGGCAACGGCATGATCGACGCAGCCTGCACGGCCATCCGGTCGGCCACGCGGGTGGAGTCCCGGCTCATCGGGTTCAACGTGTCGTCGGTGACGGGCGGCGTGGACGCGCTCGGCGACGTCGTCGTGCAGCTGGAGGCGGAGGGACTCAAGGTCTCGGGCCGCGGTGTCTCCACCGACGTGGTCGAGGCGTCGGCCCGTGCCTACCTGGCGGCGGTCAACCGCCTGGTGCGCATCCGAGCCCGCAACGAGGAGCGCGAGGTCGAGATCGGGCCCTGAGGTCCGACACCCCGGCCTCGGGGCCTTGACACACCCCGGCCTCCGGGGCCTTCACACACCCCCGGCGTTCCGGGCCTTTCACACACACCCGGCCTCCCGGGCAGCGGGAATCAGGCCGCTGGTGCCACTTCCGAGGTGCAGTAGCTGCACCGCCGGGCGGCGGCGGGAATCTCGCTCAGGCACTCCGGGCACTCACGTGTCCCGGGCTCGGACTCCTCGCCACGCAACCGCCGGGCGTTCAGGGCGTTGATGGGCTTGACCACCACGAAGAACACCGCCGCGGCCAGGATGATGAAAGCGATCAAGGCGTTCAGGAACTCCCCGTACCTGAAGACGCTGTGGTTCACCGTGAACGTGAGTTCGGCGAAGTTGGTCTTTCCCGGGATCGACACGAGCGGGGTGAGCAGGTTCCCCACGAACGAGGTCACGACCGCACCGAACGCCGCACCGATGACGATGCCGACGGCCAGGTCCACCACGTTGCCCCGCAGGATGAACGTCTTGAAGTCCTTCACTTCGGTCCCCTCCAGTGTCCGTCCGGAGCGATACGGCGTCCGGGTCGTCCCGCCAGGGGTTCGACGCTACGCCAGAGCGCCCTGCTGCCTGCGACCCCGAGCCCGGCCCCCCGCTCCCGCAGCCCGGCGACCCGCAGCCCGGCGACCCGCAGCCCGCCGACCCGCAGCCCGGCGACCCGCAGCCCGCCGACCCGCAGCCCGGCGACCCGCAGCCCGCCGACCCGCAGCCCGACGACCCCGAGCCCGACGACCCCGAGCCCGACGGCTCAGCCGGTGGCGGTGGGCATCCAGCGCGGTCGGACGCGCTCGTAGGCGGCGATGTCGTCCTCGTGGCGCAGGGTCAACCCGATGTCGTCCCAGCCGTTGAGGAGCCGCTCACGGGTGAACCCGTCGAGAGGGAACGTGCCCGCCAGCCCGGCGGCAGGCGCCTCGACCGTGCCGCGGGCCACGTCGATGGTGATCTCGATCGTCGGGTCGGCGGCGACGGCGTCGAGCAGGGCTCGGTCGAGTTCCGGGTCGACCTGGACGGGGAGGAGGCCCTGCTTGGTGCAGTTGTTCCGGAAGATGTCGGCGAACCGGGGCGAGATCACGGCCTCGAAGCCGTAGTCCATGAGGGCCCACACGGCGTGCTCGCGTGACGACCCCGTGCCGAAGTTGGCCCCGGCCACCAGGATGGTGGCCCCGGCGTACTGGGGATCGTTGAGCACGAAGTCCCGGGCGTCGCGCCACTCCGAGAACAGGCCGGCGCCGAAGCCGGTGCGCTCGACGCGCTTGAGCCAGTCCGACGGGATGATCTGGTCGGTGTCGACGTCGGACCGGTCGAGGGGGACGGCCCGGCCCGTCACCACGGTGACGGGCTTCACGACACGTCCCCGGGCGTGGCGAAGTGCCCGGCCACGGCGGTGGCGGCGGCGACGGCGGGCGAGACCAGGTGGGTGCGCCCGCCCCGGCCCTGGCGGCCCTCGAAGTTGCGGTTGGAGGTGGAGGCGCAGCGCTCGCCGGGTGAGAGCTTGTCGGGGTTCATGGCCAGGCACATCGAGCATCCCGGCTCGCGCCATTCGAAGCCGGCTGCCACGAACACGCGGTCCAGGCCCTCGGCCTCGGCCTGGGCCTTGACGCGGTGCGAACCGGGGACGACGAGCGCCCGCAGCCCGCTGCGGACCCGGCGCCCCTCGAGCACCGTGGCGGCCGCCCGCAGGTCCTCGATGCGGCCGTTCGTGCACGACCCGATGAAGACGGTGTCGACGGGCACGTCGCGCAGGGCGACGCCCGGTTCGAGGTCCATGTACTGCAGCGCCCGGGCGGCGGCGTCGCGGTCGGCGGGGGAGGCGAAGGAGGAGGGGTCCGGGACCCGGCCGTCGATGGGCACCACCTGTCCGGGGTTGGTGCCCCAGGTGACGTGGGGCGCTAGGCCCGCCGCGTCGAGGAACACCGTGGTGTCGAAGGTGGCGCCGGCGTCGGTGACGAGGCCGCGCCAGTCCTCGAGCGCTTCGTCCCACAGCACGCCGGCCGGGGCGCGGAGGCGGCCCTCGAGGTAGGTGAAGGTGGTGTCGTCCGGGGCCACCAGCCCGGCGCGCGCCCCGGCCTCGATCGACATGTTGCACACCGTCATGCGGCCTTCCATGGACAGGGCCCGGATGGCCGAGCCGCGGTACTCGATGACGTGGCCGATGCCGCCGCCCGTGCCGAGTCGTCCGATGATGGCGAGGACGACGTCCTTGGCCGTCACCCCGAGGGGAAGGTCCCCGTCGACCTCGACGGCCATGGTGGCCGGGCGTTCCTGGGGGAGGGTCTGGGTGGCGAGCACGTGCTCGACCTCTGACGTGCCGATGCCGAAGGCGAGGGCCCCCAGGGCGCCGTGGGTCGAGGTGTGGCTGTCGCCGCACACGATGGTCATCCCGGGCTGGGTCAGGCCCAGCTCGGGCCCGATGATGTGGACGATGCCCTGGTTGGCATGGCCCATGGGGTAGCACGTGATCCCGAACTCGGCGCAGTTGGCCGCCAGCACCTCGAGCTGCCGGGCCGAGACGGGGTCGGCGACGGGCTTGTCCACGTCGGTGGTGGGCACGTTGTGGTCGGCCGTCGCCACCGTGAGCTCGGGGTGTCGCACCGCTCGCCCGGCCAGCCGTAGGCCGTCGAAGGCCTGGGGCGACGTGACCTCGTGCACCAGGTGCAGGTCGATGAACAGGACGTCGGGCTCGTCCTCGGCGTGGTGGACGACGTGGCGGTCCCACACCTTGTCGACCAGGGTGCGGGACCCGGTGCCCGACCCGTCGGTGAGTGTGTCCTGCCCGCCCCCGGCGTCAGCGGGCGGGCGCGGCCCGGCGGCCATCGTCAGGCTCCCACCTGGACGATCTCCACCCGCAGGGTGCCGCCCGGCGCCTTGTACTCGACCACGTCACCGGGACCCCGGCCGAGGAGGGCCTGGCCCAGCGGGGAGCCGGGGGAGACCACGTTGAGCCCTTCGTGGTGCTCCTCGATGGAGCCGACCAGGAAGCGCTCCACCTCGTCGTCGCCTTCGTAGCGGATGGAGACCACCGTGCCGGTCGCCACCGTGCCCGAGCTGCCGGCGGTGGCGCGGTCGACCACCACCGCTTCGGACAGGGTGTGCTGGAGACGGCGGATGCGGGACTCCATCTTCCCCTGGCTGTCCTTGGCGGCGTGGTAGTCGCCGTTCTCCGACAGGTCCCCGAGGGCCCGGGCCGCCTCGATGGCGCGGGCGATCTCCACCCGGCCCCTGGTGGTCAGGTCCTCGAGCTCGGCCTGCAGGCGGTCGTAGGTCGCCTGGGTGAGGTGCGTGGGCTCTGTCACCGCGCCCAGGGTACCGGCTCGACCGGCCTGGTTTCGCAGGTGGACCGGCCCCGCTCCGCGGGTGGACCGGCCTCGTTCCGCAGGTGCCCCGGCCTCGCTCGGCGGGTGGACGGGCGGGCCCGGCGCCGGGGCCACCGCCGGTGGGACGGGCCCCGCACGACGACCGGCGCGGGGGCGAGGGCGGTGGCCGGGGGATCCCGGGCCCGGTATCGACGGCGACCGCGAGGGCTTGAAGGGGGTGGGGGGATGGTTGACGTCCCGGTCGGGCCGCGGGAGACTGGACTCCCCATGAGAACCCCGACCGCACCCGTATTCGTCATCGCATAGGCGCGCACCGACTGGTGTGCGCCTTTCCGACCGTCCACATGGTGGGCGGTTTTTCATTTTCGGGGACGAGCGCCCACCTCCACGGGCGACCCGGCCAACGGCCACGCAGACCAGTCACGCAGACCTGATCAGCACCGACGGACACCGCACCGCACGCACCACGAGAACGGACCGGACCAGCCATGCGCAGCACCAGCACCAGCACCCAGGTCGGCGGACGATGAGCCCGACCCACACCGTGGCCGTCATCGGCGGGGACGGCATCGGCCCCGAGGTTCTGGTCGAGGCCCTGAAGGTGGTGGCCGCCGCCGGCGTGCGCCTCGACACCACCGACTACGAGCTCGGAGCCGCCCACTACCTGAAGACGGGTGAGGTGCTGCCCGACGCCACCCTCGACGAGCTGCGGTCCTTCGACGCCATCCTCCTCGGGGCGGTGGGCCCACCCGTGGGGTCGACGGAGGTGCCCCCGGGGCTCCTCGAGCGAGGTCTGCTCCTGCGTCTGCGCTTCGAGCTCGACCTGTACGTGAACCTGCGGCCCTTCGTCGGCACCCCGGGCGCGCCCTCCCCCGACTGCGACTTCGTGGTGGTGCGCGAGAACACGGAGGGGACCTACGCGGGCGAGGGCGGCTTCCTGCGTCGGGGCACGCCCCACGAGGTCGCCACCCAGGGCTCGGTCAACACCCGCATGGGCGTGGAGCGGTGCGTGCGCTTCGCCTTCGACCTCGCCGCCCGGCGCCCGGCGGGCCACCTCACCCTCGTGCACAAGACCAACGTCCTCACCTTCGCCGGCGACCTGTGGCAGCGCGTGGTGGACGAGGTGGCCGGGGAGCACCCCGGCGTGCGCTGCGACTACAACCACGTGGACGCGGCCTGCATCTACCTGGTCGAGCAGCCGGGCCGCTACGACGTCATCGTCACCGACAACCTCTTCGGCGACATTCTCACCGACCTGGCCGGGGCGGTGGCGGGCGGCATCGGGTACGCGGCGTCGGGCAACCTGAACCCGGCACGCACCGGACCGTCGCTGTTCGAGCCGGTGCACGGGGCGGCGCACGACATCGCCGGCACGGGCCGGGCCAACCCTCTGGCCGCGGTACGCAGCGCCGCCATGATGCTCGAGCACCTGGGCGAGACCGACGCAGCCGAGCGCATCACCAAGGCCGTGACCGCCTATCTGGCGGAGTCGTCGCCCCAGTCCGGTTCCTCCCCGTCATCCACCGTCGCCGTCGGCGACGCCATTGCAGAAAGGCTCTGAGCCGTGCCCATCACCCCGACCGACAAGATCTGGCTCGACGGCGCCCTCGTCGACTGGGACGAGGCGCGCGTCCACGTGCTCACGCACTCGCTCCACTACGGCTCGGGGGTGTTCGAGGGCATCCGCGCCTACCCGACCGGCTCGGGTGTGGCCGTGTTCCGCCTCACCGACCATATCCGCCGGCTGTTCACGTCGGCCAAGGTCTTCATGATCGACGTGCCGTACACAGTCGACGACCTGGTGGCGGCGTCCAAGCAGGTGGTGTCGGTGAACGGCCTCGACGACGGGTGCTACATCCGGCCGCTCGTCTTCCTGGGCTACGGCGAAATGGGCCTCAACCCGCTGCCGTGCTCGGTCAGCGTGGCCGTCGCCGCCTGGGCGTGGGGCACGTACCTGGGCGACGAGGGTGTGGCCAACGGCATCCGCCTCAAGGTGTCCTCGTGGCAGCGCCACGACCCCAACGCCGTGCCCACGGCGGCCAAGGGGACCGGCATGTACGTCAACTCCTCGCTGGCCAAGGTCGAGGCACTCAAGGCCGGCTACGACGAGGCGCTGCTCCTGGCGCCGGACGGTCGGGTGTCGGAGTGCACGGGCGAGAACATCTTCGTGGTGCGCGGCGGCCGCCTCCTGACGCCCCCCACCTCGGCGTCGGGTGCCCTGGCCGGCATCACCCAGGACTCGGTGCGGACCATCGCCACCGACCTCGGCTACGAGGTCGCCGACGAGGCCCTCGTGCGCACCGACCTCTACACCGCCGACGAAGCCTTCCTCACCGGGACGGCGGCCGAGATCGTCCCCATCCGCGAGGTCGACGACCGCACCGTGGGCGACGGCCGGCCCGGTCCGGTGACCAAGCGCATCCAGGAGACGTACTTCTCGGCTGTGCGCGGCCAGGTCGACCGGTACAAGGACTGGCTCGAGCATGTCGACTGACCCCGTCCCCCCGCACGAGCCCGCCCACGCCGGGCCCGCCCACGCCGGGCCCGCCCACGAGGGGCCCACCCACGACGGGCCCACCCACGACGGGCCCACCCACGACGGGCCCGAGCAGCGCTCCACCGGGGCCCACCGCCATGGGCGCGACGCCCACGGCTTCGACTTCCCCGTGCTGCCCGAGGCCGTGGACATCTTCGACACCACCCTGCGCGACGGCTCCCAGCAGGAGGGGCTGTCGCTCACCGTGGACGACAAGCTGCGGGTGGCCGAGCAGCTCGACCACCTCGGCGTGGCCTTCGTCGAGGGCGGGTGGCCGGGGGCGAACCCGAAGGACGAGGAGTTCTTCGCCCGGGCGCCGGCCGAGCTTCGCCTGTCCACGGCCACCCTGGTGGCGTTCGGGTCGACCCGGCGGGCCGGGGTACGGGCCGAGGACGACGAGGTGCTGCGGCAGCTGGTCAAGGCCAACACCGAGGCGGTGTGCATCGTGGCCAAGGCGTCGGAGGTCCACGTCACCGACGCCCTGCGCACCTCTCTCGACGAGGCCGTGGCCATGGCGGCGGACTCCGTTCGCTTCCTGCGCCAGCACGACCTGCGGGTCTTCTTCGACGCCGAGCACTTCTTCGACGGCTACCGGGACAACCCGGAGTTCTCCCTGCGCGTCCTGCGGGCGGCGGAGGAGGCGGGCGTCGAGGCGCTGGTGCTGTGCGACACCAACGGCGGGACGCTCCCGCACGACGTAGAACGCATCGTGGCCGGCATCGTCGACGGGTTCGAGTGCACCGTAGGGGTGCACTTCCACAACGACTCGGGCTGTGCCGTGGCCAACTCCATCGCCGCCGTGCGGGCCGGAGCCACCCACGTGCAAGGGTGCGTCAACGGGTACGGGGAACGCACGGGCAATGCGGACCTGTCGGCCGCCATCCCCAACCTGTCGCTCAAGCTGAACGTGCGCACCATCCCCCCTGAGCGCCTGGAGCGCATCACACCTGTGTCGCACCACATCGCGGAGCTGGTGAACATCGCGCCCAACCCCCAGCAGCCCTACGTGGGCGCGGCCGCCTTCGCCCACAAGGCGGGGCTGCACACGAGCGCCATCGCCCGCCGGCGCGACGCCTACGAGCACGTCCCGCCGGACTTGGTGGGCAACGGCACCCGCTTCGTGGTGTCGGAGATGGCGGGCCGCTCGACGTTGGCGCTCAAGGCGGAGGAGCTCGGGCTCGAGCTCGACTCCGATGCGCTGACCGAGGTGCTCGACACGCTCAAGACGCTGGAGTACCGCGGCTATCACTTCGAGGTGGCCGACGGTTCGCTCGAGCTGCTGCTGCGGCGGGCGACGGGGTGGGAGCCCACCTACTTCGACGTGGAGTCGTACCGGGTGATCTCGGACCACCGCGACCGCACGAGCCCGTCGAGGGTGGGTTCGGACACGACCGAGGCCACGGTGAAGATCCGCGTGGGCGACACCAGGGTGGTGGCGACGGCCGAGGGCAACGGGCCGGTGAACGCCCTCGACTCGGCCCTGCGCCAGGCCATCGGTGCCCACTTCCCGAAGCTCGCGGGGATCCACCTGGTGGACTACCGGGTGCGGGTGCTCGACACGGGGCGGGGGACGGGCGCCGTCACCAGGGTCCTCATCGACACCACCGACGGCGACGGCGTCTGGACGACCATCGGCGTGTCGGAGAACATCATCGAGGCCTCCTGGCAGGCCCTGTTCGACTCGATCGTCTACGGTCTGGTCCGCACCTGAGTCCCACCAGGCCGGAGCGTCCCCGTTCATGACCCCAACCCAGTCGTCCATGACCCAGCCCAGTCGTCCATGACCCAGCCCAGTTACGTGCCCATCGTCGACGCCGACCAAGTCAGGCCGTCGTACCGGCTGCGGACCCCGGCCGACTGGCGGACGTCCCGGGTGGCCGAGATCACCCTGCCCGAGCACCCGCGGGGCCGGGAGCTCGGTGTCCCTGGGCCCGACCAGGGCTATGCCCTCCTGATCGCCCACAGCCTCTTCGGGTCGCGCCTCGAGCTGACCGAGGGCATCTCCGCCGAGGATGCCCTGGTGGGATGCGCCCAGGTGGCGAGCGCCCGGGCCGCGCTGTTCGGCCGGGCCCCGGTGGGCAAGGACGTCGAGCTGGCCCTCGAGCTGTTCGGGTTCCTGGGGGGTGCGCCGGGCGACCTCGTCGCCTGGCGGGCGGACCTGTTCGAGTCGGCCGCCCATCACTACGACCAGCAGCGCCGCATCGCCGACGCCGTACCGCAGGAGACGATGCGCCTGACGGCGGCCGATGTTCGCGGCCGCCTGTCGGAGTGGCGCCAGCTCGTCCACATCCCGGCCGCCACCGCCTGACGGACCGCTGCCCGCCGGGCCGGACCCACAGCCTGACCGCGCCCGGCCCGACCCCCGGGTCCGTTTCGGACCCGGCTCCGGCTCGACGCCCGCTTCCGCTTCGCGCCGGCCCCGGCTCCGGCTCGACGCCCGCTTCCGCTTCGCGCCGGCCCCGGCTCCGGCTCGACGCCCGCTTCCGCTTCAGTTCCGGCCCGCCGCCTGCGCCCAGCCTCGGGCCGCAACGCCCCTCCCCCCGTGACAACAGGCGTACAGGGCGGAGACACTCGCTCCGAGGAGACCGGCCTCTGGCCTATCCCCGGCGCGCCCGGCGGCCTGAAGGGGACCCGTCAACGGAAAGGAAACGCACCCATGCAGCAGCTCGACATCGAGGCCCGGGGGCGCACGTTCCGGGCCGTGGCCACCGGACCTGCCGAGGGGCGGCCGGTTCTGTTCCTGCACGGCTTCCCGCAGACCTCCTACTCCTGGCACCACCAGCTCGAGGCGGTGGGCGGGGCCGGGTACCGGGGTCTCGCCTTCGACCAGCGCGGCTATTCGCCTGGCGCCCGGCCGTCCGACGTCGCCGAGTACCACATCGACGAGCTGGTGGCCGACGTCCTGGCCGTGGCCGACCGTTCGGGGCTGGATACCTTCGACCTGGTGGGTCACGACTGGGGGGCCATGGTCGCCTGGGTCGTGGCCGACCGGCACCCGGAACGGGTGCGGACTTTGTGTGCCGTGTCGGTGCCCCACCCCCGCGCCTTCGCCGCCGCCTTGGTCGGAACGGGCGGGGACGGGGGCGAGGACCAGCGCCGGCGGTCGTCGTACATCGAGGTGTTCCGGGCCGAAGGCGGGGTGGCGGAGCGGGCCCTGCTGGGCGAGGACGGATCGGGAGAGGGGCTGCGGGCCATGTTCCGGGACAGCGGTCTCGATCCCTCGGGGGTCGAGGTGGAGGCCTTCGTGGCCGCCATGCGCGAGCCCGGGGCCATGACCGCCGCCCTCAACTGGTACCGGGCGAGCGACCCGGCGGCGCTGGCCGGGGTGGGGCCGATCACGGTGCCGACCCTCTATGTGTGGTCCACCGAGGACGTGGCCCTGGGCAGGGCCGGGGCGGAGGCCACCGTCCACTGGGTATCGGGGCCGTACCGGTTCGAGGTCCTCACCGGCGTGAGCCACTGGATCCCCGAGACCGCACCTCGGGAACTCAACCGGATGCTCCTCGAGCACCTGGGGGCCAACCCCGCCTCGTGAGGCGGAGACGGTCGAAGGCCCTGGTGTGAGCGACCGGGGCGCGAGACTTGGGCCCATGGACCAGTCCCGATCGGCCCCGTCACCCCCGACCGCGTCACCGCCGGCACCGACCCAGGTTCCGCCGGGATTCTCGCTCACCGACACGCAGAAGGAGTTCCGCCACGTCGTGCGGCAGATGTGCGAGGAGCGCATCGCCCCCCACGCCGCCCAGGTCGACCAGGACGCCTCCTTCCCCTGGGACGGCTTCAAGGCGTGCGCCGAGATGGAACTGCCCGCTCTCGGATTGCCGGTCGCCTACGGCGGGGCGGGGGCCGACCACGTGACCCAGGCGGTCATGGTCGAGGAGCTGGCCCGGGTGTGCGCCTCGACCAGCGTCACCATGCTGATCTCCAAGCTGGGGATGATCCCCATCATCAACTGGGGCACGCCCGAGTTGGCACAGCGGTACGTGCCCCGGGTGGCGTCGGGCGAGGCCCAGGCCAGCTACTGCCTGTCCGAAGCCGACGCCGGCAGCGACGTCGCCGCCATGCGGTGCCGGGCGGTACGCGACGGGGACCACTACGTCCTTTCGGGCACCAAGTACTGGATCACCAATGCCGGGGCGTCGGACATCTACATCGTGTTCGCCAAGACCGATCCCGACGCCGGGCACCGCGGGATCAGCTGCTTCGTGGTCGAGAAGGACTGGGGGGTGAGGGTCGCCAAGTTGGAGCACAAAATGGGTCTCCGGGGCAGTCCCACGGGCGAGGTGGTGTTCGACGACGTCCGCGTGCCGGTCCGGAACCGGGTGGGCGAAGAGGGCCAGGGCTTCACGATCGCCATGCACACCCTCGACCGGAGCCGGCCCACCATCGGGGCCCAGGCGGTGGGTATCGCCCAGGGGGCCGTCGACTACGCCGCCCGGTACATGCACGAACGCAGGGCCTTCGGCCAACCCATCGCCGACTTCCAGGGGCTCCGCTTCATGCTGGCCGACATGGCCATGCGGACGGAGGCGGCCCGCACCCTCGTCTACCGGGCGTGCTCCGTGATCGACGCCGGGGATCCCGACAACGAGCTCAGCATGATCGGGGCGATGGCCAAGTGCTTCGCCTCCGATACCGCCATGGCCGTGACGACCGACGCCGTGCAGCTGCTGGGCGGGTACGGCTACACCACCGAATTCCCGGCCGAGCGTTTCATGCGCGATGCCAAGATCACCCAGATCTACGAGGGGACCAACCAGATCCAGCGGGTCGTGATCGCGAAACGGCTGCTCGGCTAGCGAATCTGGGTCGAGCTGCACTGCCATGTCGTGGCAACATCGTGATCTGATGGCACGCACGTGGATGTCGATCCGGGTCGAGCTGGTGGAGGGACGGGGCGCCACTTGCTGGCCTCGTCCGGGGCGCGTCCTTGCCGCCGCAAAGTCGCATACATTCGCCGAGCTGGCCGAGGCGATAGACGTCGCATTCGCTCGCTGGGACACGAGTCACCTCCACGAATTCGAGCTGGCTGACGGCACGCGACTGTCGGTCCCCGATCCCGAGTGGGACGAAGCCGGGGCCATGCTCGACGACCGGCGAACCAAGTTGTCTCGGCTCGATCGGGATGAGAAGTTCGTCTACACCTTTGACCTCGGTGACGACTGGGCTCACATCTGTACCGTCGGAGGTGACTGGATCGATCCGGTCGAGGAACTCGGCATCGTTCCCGAAAGGCCGTTGCCGTACTGGGGGTGGGGCGAGATCCCCGACCAGTACGGGCGGCGTTGGGACGGCGATGACGACGAGTCCCCGGTTCCCTCCGACCCGGATCTGAGCGACCTCCCCCCTTTGCGTCCGGGCTGGGGGCCACCCGACCGGTCGTCGGGGAGGCGATGAACCATCAGGGCACGGGGCAACCGGCGCGCTCCCCGCCTGGTTAAGGTAAATAAAATCGCACATGTGTGCGGAAAAGTGCGATAATATGCCGCATGGACTACGTCAATCCGGTCGAGGTGGTGATCCCGGGCGTCCAGGGGCGGGTGCTCTCGGTTTTGGCGAAGACCGAAGCCGAGCTGACGATGCGGACTGTCGCCGAGCTCGCCGGCGTGAGCGCCAACCGGGCGACAGCCGTGCTGAACCATCTCGTCCACTTAGGGCTCGTCGAGCGCCGCGAGGTCGGATCGGCCGCCCTGGTACGCCTCGTCCGAGAGAACGGGGCGGCCCAGTCGGTCCTCGCCCTGGCCGACCTGCAAGGCGGCGTGACAATTCGGCTGCGGGTCCAGGCGGAGATGATCCAGCCTCGTCCGGCCTGTCTCGTGGCATTCGGGTCATTCGTCCGTGGTGAGGCACGTGACGACAGCGACATCGACGTGCTCGCCGTGCCCCCACACGAGAAGGAAGGTGCCAGCGACCTGTGGGCGACGACCCTCGGCCGCTGGTGCGAGGGGGCGACCCGCATCGTCGGCAATCCGGTCAACGTGCTCGAAGCCAGTTTGGATGAGTTGCCCGAACTGGTGGTGAGCGGGTCACCTCTATGGAGGGCGATCGTCGAGGAGGGAATCGTCCTGGCCGGCGTGCACCCGTCGAAGTTCATAGGCATCGGATGACCCCAGCGCGCCCTCCGACCCAAACCCGGCGAGCATCTGTGGCTGACGCACATGCCTATCTCGCAAAGGCGCGTGAATTCCTGCGGGCTGCAGACGATGCCTTGGCCTTGGCCAACTGCGTCGCCGCCACCGGTAACGCTGTCCATGCCGGCATCGCGGCGGCAGACGCGATCACCGCCTCGAGGGCAGCCGTGGTCTGGAAGGGGGAGCATTCCCAGGCTCCGGGTCATCTCGAAAAGACGGCAGGATCGGACGGGAAGAAAGCAGCTCCTCACCTTCGTCGGCTCGTTCCCATGAAGAACCGAGCGGAATACGACCCGGATCCGATAACCGCTTCTGAAGCCAGGTCTGCGGTGACGGCCGCCTCCCGGATCGTCCGGATCGCCGAGCAGGTCGTGGGCCAACTCGAGCACTGAGTTTCCGAACCAGCCGGCATAGTTGCTGCTTGCCTCGTCGATCATTCATCCCTGCTTTCATCCCTACAAGTCCAGCCAACGGGCTGGACCACGTCGTCCCGAGGGTCTGACGACGTCGAGGCCAGCGGACTGGACGTCACAGGCTGGACCAATCAGGGGGAACAACTGGATCTACGGGTGCTTCGACGCGTCGCCCTTGGTGATAATTCCGAGGGATTTACTCGACATTTGCTAACGTGGTGCCATGCGGCCCCTCCGTTGGACGCCGGTGCAGGGGTCCGTGGTCGACACGAGGGAAAGTCCAATGATGCGTCCGGTGCCGTCGGGCCGGGGTGCGGGGCACCGGGACCGCAGTGAGCCGACCATCGTGGTGCTAGAGAGTCCTTATGGACGTTCTGGTCGTCGTCGGGGATAACCCACCGCCTGCCAGGCTCGACGACAGGGCCCGCCACGTCCACCGTCTCGAGCCGGGTGAGTCGGTCGAGACCCTGGTCGGAGCCTTACGCGCCCGCATCCCCCGGATGGTGGGCGTCTGCGGACCCGTCGGGGAATCCGCACCGGTGGCGGCGGGCCTTCGCCGGGCGGGGTTCCCCACGGAACTGTTCACCGATGAGCCGGTCTCCGACGACATGCTGGCTGAGCTGACCGGTGTCGACGTGCGGCCCGTCTCCGATCCCGGCACACCCATGGAGGTTGCCGATTCGTTGGTGGATCTCATCGGCAACACGCCGATGGTGCGACTGGACCGCACGGCCAAGGACCTCGAATGCACGCTCGTGGCCAAGCTCGAGTTGTTCAACCCGGGTGGGTCCTCCAAGGACCGCATCGCCCTGGCCATGATCGAAGCGGCGGAGAAGGACGGCCAGCTCACACCCGGCGGGACGATCGTCGAGCCGACCAGCGGGAACACCGGTGTCGGGCTGGCCATCGTGGCCGCCCGAAAGGGCTACAAGTGCATCTTCGTGTGCCCCGACAAGGTGGCGACGGACAAGATCGCTCTCCTGCGCGCCTACGGGGCCGAGGTGATCGTCTGTCCGACATCCGTAGCGCCCGAACACCCCGACTCGTACTACTCGGTCTCGGACCGCATGGCCCGCGAGGTGCCCCAGGCCTGGAAACCGGACCAGTACCACAACCCCAACAACCCGCGCGCGCAGTACGAGACGGCAGGGGCGGAGATCTGGGAGCAGACGCGTGGGCGCGTGACGCACTTCGTGGCCGGCATCGGCACCGGTGGCACGGTGACCGGGATCGGTCGGTACCTGAAGGAGCGCAAGCCCTCGGTCCAGGTCATCGGGGCCGATCCGGAGGGATCGGTGTACTCCGGAGGCTCAGGGCGCCCGTACCTGGTCGAGGGGATCGGTGAGGACTTCTGGCCGACCACGTATGACCCTTCCGTCGTCGACACGGTGGTAGCGGTCTCGGACGCCGAGAGCTTCGCCACCGCCAGGCGCGTCACCAGGGAGGAGGGTCTTCTCCTCGGTGGCTCCGGGGGGACTGCCGTGGCGGCCGCCTTGGCCATCGGACGCGACCTCGCCCCGGACGCGGTCATCGTGGTCCACATCCCCGACTCTGGCCGGGGCTACCTCTCGAAGATCTACAACGACGCGTGGATGGCTGACTACGGCTTTCTCCACGACTCGGGCGCGACCGTCGGCGACATACTGGTCGAGCGTGACGCATCGCTCCCACCCCTGGTCCACACACACCCCGATGAGACCGTTCGCCAGGCCATCGCCATCTTGCGTGAGTACGGCGTGAGCCAGATGCCGGTGATCAAGCACGAGCCGCCGGTCGTCCTGGCCGAGGTCGTCGGCGGCGTCACCGAGCGTGGGCTCATGGACCGAGTCTTCGCCGACCCGTCGATACTCGATCGTCATGTCAGCGAGGTGATGGGGAAGCCCTTACCGACGATCGGGGCAGGGGAGCAGGTCCAGGTGGCCGTCGGACGGTTGGAGGGCGCACCGGCCTTGCTCGTGCTCGACCGCGGTCATCCCGTGGGTGTCATCACGCGTTCGGACGTCCTCGCAACCCTGGCGACGAGGTCGCGATGAGCCGGCGATTGGACCTCGACGGGCTCGGTTTCGAGACGCGCGCCGTGCACGGTGGGAGTGGTGCCGACCCGGCGACGGGGGCGGTGAACACCCCGCTGTACCTGTCGTCGACCTTCGAGCAGGACGCAGTGGGCCACCATCGGGGCTTCGAGTATGCCCGGTCGGGCAACCCGACCAGAGCCGGTCTCGAGGCACACCTGGCCTTGCTCGAGGGAGCCACCCACGGATTCGGGTTCGCCAGCGGCCTGGCGGCGGAGGACGCGGTGATGCGGTTGTTGGGCCCGGGTGATCATCTGCTCATGCAGACCGACAGCTACGGCGGAACCTACCGCCTGGCAACAGCGGTCCATCGCCGGGCCGGCCTCGTCGTCGACACTGCCGATCTCTCCCGGCTCGACGATGCCATCTCGGCCTCGACGCGCATGGTGTGGATCGAAACACCCACGAACCCGTTGCTCCACGTGATCGACATTGCTGCCGTCGCGGCCGTGGCGCACGGCAATGGTGCCCTCGTGGTGGTCGACAATACGTTTGCCACTCCGTGGCTCCAACAACCGCTCCCACTCGGGGCTGACATCGTCGTACATTCGACGACCAAGTACCTTGGCGGCCATTCGGACGTCGTGGGGGGGTTTGCAGCCACGAACGACGAAGGCATCGCCGAGAAATTGGCATTCCTCCAGAATGCCGCCGGTGCCGTCCCCGGACCCCTCGACTGCTATCTCGTGCAGCGAGGTGCCAAGACATTGGCGATTCGCATGGAGCGGCATTGCGCCAACGCCCTTGCTGTGGTGGCGCTGTTACGCGGGCACAGAGCGGTCGGGACGGTGCTCCACCCGTCACTCCCGGAGCACCCGGGCCATGCCGTGGCCCGGGTGCAGATGCGGGCCTTCGGCGGCATGGTCAGCTTCACGTTGCGCGGGGGCGAGCAGGCCGCCGTGGACCTGTGCTCCCGCACTCGGGTCTTCACGCTGGCGGAGAGCCTGGGCGCCGTCGAGAGCCTGATCGAGCACCCCGGAAGGATGACGCATGCCAGTACCGCCGGCACGACCAACGAGGTCCCCGCCGACCTGGTGCGATTGAGCGTCGGCATCGAAACGGTCGACGACCTGCTCGCCGACCTGGAAGGTGCGCTCGACTCCATAGGGTGACCGCCGCCGGGCCCCGGCCGCCGGTCCGCTACCCGGAGGCGCGCGGGGAGATTGTGATCCCGAGTGCCGCCGTGGCGCTGCCCTGGGCTGGCGGGTGCCCATGCTCCCTGATCTTGGTGTCGACGACCCGCACGACGAAGTCGGAGGTTCCGCCGTCGCCGGCGCGGGGCCTGCCGCGGATGCGCCCGCTGGCCCTGTTCAGGTGCAGGCCCTTGGGCAGGCTGCCGGACAGCAGCGACCACTTGTACGGGGGGTTTCCCCCAATGGCGGCGAGCTCGGTCGAGTACGTGACGCCCACTTGTCCGGGTGGCAGTGCCGTGCTCGATACCTGCAGGGGTGCTCCCGGGTTCAGGGTGGCCAGGTGCAGTTGTAGGTTGAGGCCATCCGGGGAGACAGCGGCACCGGTGTAGTCGGAGACCAGTGCATAGTTGTCAGCACCGTCAGCCAGCGCGCTGCAGTTGGTGGACGTGTCGCCCAGCACCCACCACCCCCATGCCAGATAGCTGACGCCATTGAGGTCGGCCCAGTTCATGAAGGTCTGGTCGAACGTGGTCAAGCTCGACGGTCCCGTGGGAGGGTCGGCGCAGTCATACCCCTGGTCGAACTCACCGGTCACCACCGGAACCTGCTCCGCCACGCTCGCGACGGTGCCGCTCCAGCACGACGTCGTGTCACACGACTCGCCGTAGTAGTTGTGGAACGAGGCGGCCAACTGATCATCCGGGTCCCTCGGTTCGTTGGCCAGCCAGCCGCTCAGGTCGTTGGCGTAGCTCAATCCACCCAGCAGGATCGGCTGGCGCGCACCGGTGGCGCGTATGGACGTCACGAGAGCCTGCATGCCGACGGCGACATAGGTGTCGTCGTCATTGATGGGGCCGTCTTGGTTCGCCACCGGTACCGGGCATCCGCCATCGAGCCAACATGTCCAGCTCACCGGAAGTGCCGAGTTTCCATTGGCGGCTGGGGAATAGGGCTCGTTGAATGCATCGAACACGACCGCCGGGTCATCTTTGAAGGCTCCGGCCACCGACGTCCAGAATGCGGCCGAGTGGTCGTCGGGCATGGGGCGCTGCCCGTCGGCGCTCAGAGTCCCCGGTGCCGACCAGTGGAGGTCCAGGATGACGTACAGCCCCGCCGTATGCAGGGTCGATACCCAGGACTCGATCGCCTCCTGGTATCCGGCCTGGGTGCCATAGGCGGGCTGTCCGCTCAACCCCAGCCAGCAATCCTCGTTCAGAGGAACTCGCACGGCGTTGGCGTGCCACGCGGAGATGGCCAGAGCGGTAGCAGCGGTCAGGGGCTGGGCGGAGTAGCCCCAACCCTCCTCGCACGCGTACTCGGTACTGGGGACGTTCACCCCGAGCAGACGGACGGTCTGTCCGGCTCCGTTGACGAAATGGTTGCCCGAAACGGCGATGGACAAGGCCGGGCTGGCGTCGGCCCGGCCGCCCGGCACACCGAAAGCCGATAGCCCCAGGACGACGGCGACGACGGAGACGACGGAGGTCAGCCCTCGTGCCGGCAACCGCCCCGCAGCTGGACCACGCGGCGCGCCTCGTGGCTTCACGCCATGAATGTCTAGACCAGAGGTGTCAACGGGTCAACGGGTCAACGGGTCAACGGGTCAACGGGTCAACGGGTCAACGGTAGTGAGGCCCTTCTAGAACTGCGGCAGCCAGGGGGCCGTGGCCGCGAGGAGGTCCTCGGTCATGGCCACCACGTGCTCGAAGGCCAACGCCCCCGCCACCGGGTCCGCCAGCATGGCCTCGAGGACGAGCGTCCTGTCACCGCTGAGCGCCGCCTCGACCGTGAGCTCCTGGGAGCTCACCACCCGGCGAAGGTGCTCGCCCATGTACGACGGCACCGTGGCGCGGTCGCGCGGGCGAAGCCCGTCGGCGCCCGCCACCGCCATGCACTCCACCACCACGTCGGGCGGAAGGTTCTCGACCTGGCCCGTGTTCGGGAGGTTGGCGGGAAGCGTGCTGTCGCGGCCCGTGATCAGCCCCTCGAGCAGGGGGGCTACGAACTCGCCCGACGGCCAGGCCGGAACGGCCTCGGCTGCCAGGAGCTCGGCCATGGTGCGGTCGTCCTCGGCCTTGTCCGACATGTGGCCGTGCATCCCGTAGTGGTGCACGCCCCAGTCGCGGCCGAAGTCCGACGCCGGCGTCACGAACCCGGAGAAGAACTCCACCACATGGGTGTCCGCCGACCCGGGCAGTACCCCGAAGCGCCGGAAGAGCTCGAACTTCACCTTGTTGTTGGCGAGCACGTCCGCCTTCGACCACCCGTGCTCGGGGTCCGTCATCTTGTAATGCATGGCAGCCGGTGGCTCCATCCACAGCGGACCGGTGAGGTCGAGATCACCGTCGATGGCGGCTCGCAGGAGGGCGAAGCCGTCGCGGTCGCCGATGCGGAGCGAGGTCGCCAGGGGCAGGTGGTTGACGCCGGCCACCACAGGGTCGATCGACATGAAGTCGGCGTCGAGGAGCAGGCTCAGCACGAACTTGAGGCCCACGATCTCGGCGCACAGGCCGACCGTCCGGATGGAGGTCTCGCGCGTCACGGCCCGGCACAGGGCGGTGAGGGGGTTGCTGACGTTGACCAACAGAGCATCGGGGCATCGCCGCTCCATCGCCCGCGCCATGTCGAGGATCACCGGCACGCTGCGCAGTGCGCGGGCGATGCCGCCCGGCCCGACGCTGTCGCCCACCGTCTGGCGGACTCCGTAGCGGGCGGGGATGTCGATGTCGTTGCGCATGCTGGCGAAGCCGCCCACCGAGAAACCGGTCACGACGAACTCGGCCCCCGCAAGGGCGTCGTCCACGTCCGTGGTGGCTCGGGCCCGCATCGCCAGGCCCCGGCGCTCGGCCACGTGCTCGGCGACCTTCAGCGCCGGCGGCAGGGAGGCGGCGTCGAGGTCGAGGAGCACGATCTCGGCATCGTGGAGCGCCGGAGTGTTGGCGAAGTCCACGACGAGCTTCGGTGTCCAGTGGGTGCTCCCCCCGCCGACGATCGTGACCCGCGCACCCATCAGCCGGCGACGATACTCTGCCGCCATGGTCGGGGCACAGCAGCGGACCGTCGAGCGCCTCAGCGCCCGCGTCCACCGCGACGGCATGGCCCTGGGTCGGGCCGCGGCGGACGAGGCGGCCGCCATCGTGGCCGACGCCGTGGCGGTGCGGGGTGTGGCGTCGGTGATGTTCGCCACCGGCAACTCGCAGGTCGATTTCGTCGAGGCGCTCGTCACCGCCACGCCCGGGGTCCCCTGGGCGGACGTCGTCGTCTTCCACATGGACGAGTACGAAGGGGTGGGACCCGACCACCCCGCCGGGTTCCAACGCTGGATCCGGGAGCGCATCAGCGATCGCACCCGCCCCCGGGAGGCCCATTACATCGACGGGCTCGCCGAGCCGGGCGCCGAATGCCGGCGCTACGCGGCCCTGCTCGGCGCCCACCCGCTCGACCTCTGCTGCCTGGGGATCGGGGAGAACGGGCACCTCGCCTTCAACGATCCACCGGTCGCCGACTTCGACGACCCTGAGGACGTCAAGGTGGTCGAGCTCGACCGGGCGTGCCGCCGCCAACAGGTGAACGAGGGGCATTTCCCGGACGAGGAGGCCGTGCCGCGTCGGGCGCTCACCGTCACCATCCCCGCACTGCTCCGGGCCCGCCGGGTGCTCGCCATCGTGCCCGAGGAGCGAAAGGCCGAACCGGTGCGGGCTGCGCTCACCGGGCCGCTGTCGACGGCGTGCCCGGCGTCGGTGCTGCGGACCCGGGACAATGTGACGCTGCACCTCGACCAGGGATCGGCATCGCTGCTCGGATGGTCGTGAGGGTGCGAGGCCGCCCGCGTCGCGCCGCCGGTGACCCACGGGCCCCGGCCGTGCCATGCCGTCGGGGGAGCACCCCCGCCACAGCGGTGGCCGGGGGCGGGTCCGGGTAGTGGGGACGGGGCCCGGCAATGCCCCTGGTCGAGGGCGCGACCCGGTCGCGTCCCGGGGTCGTGCACGACGCGGGACGGGGCCGGTGCTGGCCTGCCTCGGCATGGCGCTGTGGCTGACGGCCTGCGGCGGGTCGGGTCCGGTGGCCGGCCACGGGTCGGCGTCGCCCCGAACGACGACCCCGGCCGGATCGGCCACGACCGTCGGTGACGACCACGAATGCGTGGTTCCCGGCTCCGGCACGCCGGAGATCTCGTGGTCCGCCCTGCGCAACCCCATCCTGAGCGATCCCAGCGCCGGCGAGAAGGACCAGGCCCTCGTGTGGGCCGGCGATATGTGGCACATGCTCTTCAGCTTCGTCACCGGCGACACTCCCGTCCCGGGGGACGAGCACTGGAACATCGCCACCGCCACGAGCCCCGACCTCGTGCACTGGTCGGCCCCGACGCCGTGGCCGGCCCAACCCGGGGTCCTGGGAGTGGCATCGCCCGACATCGTCCGGAGCCCGTCGGGCCTGTTCGTCGCCACCTACGACTCGGGGCCCGGCGAAGTCGGCGGAGGCCAGGCGAAGCTCTACTACCGCACGTCCCCCGACCTGGTCACTTGGTCGGTGGCCCATCCTCTGGCCTTGGGCCTGCATCCGGCCCCCGGTGACCGGATGATCGACCCCACGCTGGCCTGGACTGGCGACGGCCTCGTCCTGGGGTACAAGTACGGCGTCGCGTCGGGCTCCACCTCCCAGCACTTCGAGGTGGCGTGGTCGCCGAGCGGATCGATCGACGGACCGTGGACGTACGTGGGGCGGCCGGACATCTCCGTGTACGGCGATACGGTCGAGAACCTCGAGTTCCTGACGGTGGCCGGTCGTTGGCGCCTGGTGGCCACCTCCAACAGCTTCGACCAGCCCTGGTTGTTCGACCTCTCAGGCGATCCCTCCCGGCCGGCGTCATGGTTGCACTGGGTCCACGGGCGGATGCTGAACGTGCCCGGCCAGGCGTGGGACAGCGGACCGGGCATCTCCAGCGTGGGGTACGAGCACGCCAACTCGGTGTTCGTGTGCGACGCACGGGCCGCCGACGGCTACTACTACATCACCTACTCCGGCAGCGACGAGCTCACCCAGTTCGGCGGATGGGGACACGCCGAGATCGGTATCGCCCGGAGCACCGACCTGGTCCATTGGAGCACCCCCGGCTGATGCGTGGCTGGGCCGACGGCCCGGGTCGGCTGACCGCCGATGGACGGTTGACCGCTAACGGCGCCGCACCGGGTCCGACCGCCGACCCCGCTGGCGGCGCCGAACCGGCTGACTGATGACGGCGGGCCGCAGGCCACTACGGAATGGGGTCAGCTGATCCCGGCGAGGCCGGCAGCCCCGGCGGAACCTGCGGAACCGGCGTCATCCAGCCACCGTTCGAGGAACGGGTACGCCTCGACGCCGTGCCACTCGTGGCCCCCGGCGAAGACGTCGTGTACCAGCCGCTCGGGCGCGCCCAGGGCCCCGTACACGGCCAGCAGCCGTTCGACCCCCTTCGTCGCCACCGGGGCCGGGAACAGGTCGTCCTCGACACCGGTCTCGACGAGCAGCGGTCGGGGGGCAACCAGGGCGCCCAGGTCGACGTGCTCGATCCTGCCCAACATGCCGGGCATGACCTGGGACCCGCACATGTTCCACGGCATCTTGTGCGACTCCGCCCACGACGAGAAGTAACCGCTCACCACCGCCGCGGCCACCCGCCGGTCCCAGGCGGCGAGGAACAGGGTCATGGTCCCGCCGTAGGACAGGCCCACCACCCCGAGGCGTGCCGGGTCCACGAGGGGGTGGGCCTCCAGGACGTCGAGGGCCCGGGCCATGTCCCACAGGTTCTGGGCGAGCGGGTTGAGCCCCGCCATGACGGCGTGGACCAGGTTCGTGTCGCAGGCGTAGTGGTCGGGCGGGTTCCAGTCCAGGCGCTCGCCGAAGCACCGGAGGTCGGGGGCGAGCACCACGTACCCCCGCTGGGCCAGCTGATGGGCGTAGTCGGCGTTGGGGGTGCCGGTGCGCTCGAGCCCGCACGCCTCGGCCTTGCCCGGCCCGTGCCCGTGGATGGCGAGGACCGCCGGCCCGGCCACGCTTCGGTCGTCGGGCACGAGCAGGTACGCCGGCACCGACATGGTCTCCTCGGTGTCGAACACCACCGTGTCGCGGCGGTAGCCGTCGCACGGGGTCGAGTCGAGGGTCTCGAGCTCGAGGGGCACAGGGTCGGGCATGGGTCCGAGCATCTCCTCGAGTCGCCCCCGGCAGCGGCCGCGCCACTCGTCGAGTGAGGCGGGGTCGCCCACGTGGCCCGGCAGGGGGTCACTGTGGCGCGTCCGCTCCAGCCGGACCATCCACGAGTACCACGGCGAGTAGTTTCGCTGGCGGCCGCCGCTGTCAGCTGGCATGGGCGAGTGGGGTCCAGCTCTGGATGACATGCCAGCACGTGCCCTGGGGCTTGCCCGTGTAGGTGGGTACGCACGTGGACGATGGCGGCTCGTTGTTGTGCAGCTCTACCACCTGGTACTCGGTGGGTCCGGCGTACTGGTCCGGACCGAAGCTCAGGGTGGGGGAGTACGTGCCGGGGAAATCCTGGATCCTCGACATGGACTCGACGAAGGTGCGGCGGTTCAGGTCGGGTCCCGCCGCCAGCGCGGCGGTGGCGAAGAGGCGGATGGCCTGGCACCACCCGGCGATGGGTCCCTGCTCCTCGATGTACGGCGACACGTTCGACGTGGGCTTGTTGTGCGCCTTCCACGTCTGGTAGCAGCTGTCCACGGCGGGGTCGTAGCCGCCCTGGCTCACGGGGACAGGGGCGTCGGTGCCCCCCAGGGTCTCCACCGTGATGCCCTCCTGGCCGTCGAGTCCCTGCTCGTAGGGGATCGGGATCAACCCCAGCGACACCTCGATGGTCGACTCGTAGTCCGACAGCAGGAGCTTCGGGTAGTAGTTCTGCGCCACCTCCTGGGAGAGGAAGGGGAAGAAGGCGTTGAAGGGCAGGAGCGGGATCACCGAGTGGACCCCGGCCGCCTTGAGCCGCTGCACCACCAGGGGGGCGGCCGCGCCACTGGCCGCCTGGTCGCTCGGGTTCGACGGGATGGTCTGCACCAGGGTGTCGGTGAGCCCGGCGGCGCGGAGGTCGGGCAGCAGGTAGTCGTCCAGGGCCACCTGGTCGCTCGTCCGGTCACCGGCCAGGATGCCGATCTTGCTGGTCGGGCTGAGGAGCCCCGAGCTCATGCCCCACGACACCACCGTGGCCAGGATCTGCGCCTGGTCGGGACCCGTCCACCACAGGTAGGGCGCTCCCTGCTGGGTCCAGTTGGTGACCGTCGTCCACTGCCCGATGAACGGCGTCTGCCCCTCCTGGGTCACGCACAGCTCGTTGTCGCCGGTCCAGTCGCCGACGCCGTCGAGCACGGCGAACACCGGTGGGCTCCCCTCGGTCCACTGCTTGCACAGCGCCCGCATGTTCGCCTCGTTGGTGGGATCGAAGTTGGCGATGATGGGGTTGATCTTGCGGCCGTTGATGCCCCCCGCATCGTTGATGGCGTTCACGAAGGTGTGGATGGCCGCCGTCTGGGCGCCGAACTCCGTGTCCCCCTCGAAGCCGAAGTTCGATGCCAGTGACGTGAGGTTCGAGACCGGGAAGGCCACGTTGATCGAGTTGGCTGTCACCCCCCGGGTGCTGGTCGACGCCTGGTCGACTCCGATGCCGCTCGGTTGGCCCAGACCGGTCGACGGCGGGCTGGTGGTGCCGGTCGAGGAGACCTTCGGTTTGGGCGAAGACCCGGCCGTGACGCCGTACACGGCGCCCCCGATCACGGCCAGGACGATCACGAGCACTCCCACCTGCGTGCCCGCGGGCCGGCGCCGGAATCGCCGCCAGGACCGCCGCAGGACCACCCCAGGACCCCCACTCGCCATCGTCCGCCCCTTCCTTCGGTGCCACACGTTATGCGGCCGCGCCCCGAGCGACCGAGCGACCGGGCAGCCGGCCCCGGTGGCGGGTCCGGGCTCCCGGCTGGTGGCGGGCCCGGGAGGCCGAGGCCGCCCGCGGGTTTCCGGTTGTGACGGTGGCGGGCCTGAGGCACCATGGATGACGTGGATCTGGCGACCAGTCTCGACATCAGGGCCGTGTCCCCCGTCATCGGGGCCGAGGTGCTCGGTCTCGATCTGTCGCGTCCCCTGGGCGAGGAGGTGGTGGGCGAGGTGCGGGCCGCGCTGGGTCGCCACCACGTGCTCTTCTTCCCCGACCAGGACCTGTCCCCCGAGGTGCAGGCCGACTTCGCCCGGCAGTTCGGCGAGGTCACACCGGCACATCCCGTGCTGCCCTCCATCGAGGGCAACCGCGAGGTGCTGCCCATCGACGGCCGAGAGGACCGTGCGTCGTGGTGGCATACCGACGTCACGTTCCTGAACACCCCGCCGCTCGGGTCGATCCTGCACATGCGCGAAGCCCCCGAGGTCGGGGGCGACACCATGTGGGTCAGCCTGCAGGCCGCCTACGACGCGCTGGCTGTGCCCGTGCGGACCCTGTGCGACACGTTGATCGCCTGGCACCACGATCCCTGGTTCGCCGCCGACGTGGAGGCCAAGGGTGGCTACGAGTGGGACGGGGTGTGGCACGAGCGGCTGTACCCGGCCTCCCACCCGGTGGTGCGCACCCATCCCGAGACCGGGCGCAACGGCCTGTTCGTGAACTCGCAGTTCACGCGGTTCATCGAGGGCGTCTCGAAGGTGGAGAGCGATTCGCTGCTGGACATGCTGTACCGGCACTGCCAGCGTCCCGAATTCTCCTGCCGCTACCACTGGAAGGTGGGCGCAGTGGCGTTCTGGGACAACCGGGCGACGTTGCACTACGCCCTCGACGACTACGGCGACGCCCTGCGCATCGCCCACCGCGTCACCCTGCGCGGCGACCGCCCCTACGGTCCGGCGAGGCCTCCCGCGCCGGCTTGAGCGGCGCGTACCGGCCCCGTCACGTTGAGGGCGGCGTCGCTGGCCCCCAGGTAGGCGGCCAGGGCGGCGGGGTCCCGGCGGACGGTGTCGGGATCCCCGGACGCCACCACCACCCCGGTCTGCATGACGACGACCGTCGAGCACAGCTCGAACACGAGGGGGACGTCGTGCTCGACGATGAGGACGGTGGCCCCGGTCACCTCGTGCAGGCGCCGGAGGAGCGGGATGAACGCCTCGGCCTCTCGCTGGGCGATGCCCGCCGTGGGTTCGTCGAGCAGCAGGATCCGGGGACCCGCCAGGATGATGGACGCCAGATCGACGACCCGCCGCGTGCCGGTCGAGAGATGCCCGGTGAGGTGGTAGCGGAACCGTTCCAGGCCGAACGAGCCGATGATTCGGTCCACCGCCCGGCGCTTTTCACGCTCCGAGCGTCGCGCCCACGGCAGTTGCAGGGTGGTGGACAGGACGTCCACCCGCCGCCGGGCGTCCTCGCACAGCAGGAGGGTGTCCTCCACGCTCAGCTCCGGGAAGAGTCGACAGTCCTGGAACGAACGGACCATGCCCATGCCGGCGCGTTCCTCGGGGAGGAAGTCGACCAGGTCCCGACCATCGAGCAGCAGGGATCCCTCCGTGGGTGTCACCTGGCCCGACACCGTGTCGAGCAGTGTCGTCTTCCCCGACCCATTGGGCCCGATGAGTCCGGTGATCGTGCCCGGCTCCACCGTGATGCTCACGTTGTCCACGGCCCGCAAGCCCCCGAAGTCCACCACCACGTCCCGGATCTCCAACCGGGCAGGGCCCGTGGGCGCGTCCTCGAGATCGGCGTCACCGTCGAGGCGGCTGCGCCCGCGCGCCTTGGCGTCGCGTTCGGCATCCAGCTCCGCGTCGATCTCTGCATTGCGCGCCTGGCGGCGTCGACGGCGCTCCTCTCGGCGGGCGCGCCGCGCCTCACGGCCCGCCTGCTCGATGGCGCCGGTGGTGAGGTCGTCGAGGGCGTCGAACCGGGCGTCGTCCCGTTCGCCGGGTCCGGTCCCGGGACTCATGTGGTCGCCTCCGCCACCGCGCCGGGGTCGGAGGCACCGGACGCGCCGGCCGCACCGGCCGCGGCGGCGGCCCCGGCGGTGGCGGGCCCGGGCTGGGCCACGTCGGACCCGGGGGGTCCGGTCCCGTCCGCGGTCGCCGAACCGGCGCCCGGCCCCGCCTGACCCCCGCCGTCCCCATGGCGGGCTTGGAGCCGCGCCACCAGCGCGGTGGCGAGGTCACCGACCTGGTGCATGACCTGGGCCATGCCGCCCGGCAGGTACAGGATGAAGGCCATCAGCCCGATGCCGCTCGTGAGGAGCTGGGTCGTGCTCGTGGTGCCGAAGATGGCGGGCAGACCCACCAGGTATAGCGCGCCCAGGACCGCGCCCGGGATGGAGTCGAGCCCGCCGATCACCACCATGGAGACCACCAACAGCGACACGGTCGGGTCGAAGGTGTCCGTGCTGAAGCGACCGGTGGCGAAGGCGAGGCACACACCGGCATAGCCGGCGACGAACCCCGACAGCATGAAGGCCATGAGCTTGGTCCGGGTGACGGGGATGCCCGCCGCCCCGGCGGCGACCTCGTTGTCGCGCACGGAGATCAGCCGCCTGGCGATTCCCTTGTCGCGCCACACCCGTATCATCGCCACCGTCAGGATCAGGACGACGAGCGAGAACCAAGCGAAACCCCGTGACGAGGTCAGGCTCAGCCCGAACAGCGAAGGGGTGGTGACGAGGGTCGACTGGGGATCGGGCAGGCCTGTGCAGAACCTGCGGTGCAGGATCGGCATGGTCCAGCACGGCGTGGCCAGAACGGATGTCTGCATGAACAGCGCGAACCCGAGCGTGCTCACGGCGAGATAGAGGCCGCGGATCCGAAGGGCGGTGAGCCCGACCACGGCCGACACCACCCCCGTCACCACGCCGGCGAATGGCAACAGGAGCACGAGCGGCACGCTGCCCCCGAGATGCGCGGCCATGTCCGCCCCCACGCCCACGAGGGCGAACTGCCCGAGCGAGACCTGGCCGGCCCACCCGGTGAGCACGGTCAGGGAGAGTGCGATGACCCCGTAGATGCAGATCTGGGACATGAGGAACGAGTTGCCCACGTTGAGAACCAGGGGGAGCAGGGCGGCCACCACCACCGTGGTCGCCACGCCCGAGCGACCGACCTGGTGACGCAGACCGGCGGTGGTACGGCGGAAGGCGAAGGTGCCCACCGTCCACGACACGCGCTCGGAGGTGCGAGAGCCCTTGGCCAGCGACGCCGCCCGGGCCAGGAGGGCGACCTGCAGCAGCACGAACAGGATCAGCTCGACGGTGGCCGAGCCGGTGGAAGGGTTGGTGATGTTCCACTGCAGGAGCTCCTGGACGACCCCCACGCCGACCCCGGCGACGAACGCCACCGGCAGGCTCACCATGGCGCCCAGGAGGGCGGCCAGCAGGGCGAGCAGCAGCAGGTCGGGGCTCAGGACCTCGGTGAGCGCGCTCGTCTGGGAGGGCGACGCCAGGACAGCGGTCACCGCCGACAGCCCGCCGGCCAGGGTCCACGCCACGGTGGAGGTCCGCCGGACCCACACGCCGGAGAGCCGGGCCGACTCGGTGTTCTCCGAGGACGCCCGCATGGCCAGCCCCCACGGCGAGAAGCGGATGAAGGCCGCAAGTCCGAGAGCGACGACGGGCGCCACGATCAAGGTGAGGACGTCGCCAGGGGGGAACACGAACGTCCCGATGTGGAACGACCAGTGGATGGGGACGGGGAAGGCCCGGAAGAGCTGCTTGGGCCGGATGAAGGGCAGCACGGTGAACAGGAAGAGGACCTGCGACAACCCGATGGTGGCCACCATGAGCATCACCCGGGGGCGGGTGGACAGGCGACGGAGCACGAGCTCGGACAGTGCCCCGACCGCCATGGCCAGGACCAGGGCGGCGACGGCCGCCGCCACGTAGTTGATCCGGTAGTCGAAGTACAGCTTGACCATGAACACCGCCGCCACCACGCCCAGTTGGCCCTGGGCGAAATTGATGACGCGGCTCGTGCGGTAGATGAGTGCCAACCCCACCGCCAGGAGCCCGTAGTTGAGGCCGAGGACGGCGCCTTCGACGACGATCGACGACGGGAGTGAGACGCCGATCACGTTGGGGGCCCCGCCGCGTCCCCGGGCGGATCCCCGTGAGGCGTGTCGCCGTCGGCCTCAGTTCCGGAGTGCCCCGGTGGCCCGCCGACGATCCACAGGTCGTCACCACCGGGGTGCACCGGGGGAGCACCGGGGTCGGCGGACGTGCCCGGTGTGGCGCCGCCGGCCGGGCGCCCCGGTGTGGCGCCGCCGGCCGGGCTCTCCGGTGTGGCGCCGCCGGCAGGGCTCCCCGGTGTGGCGCCGCCGGCGGACGTGCCCGGTGTGGCGCCGCCGGCGGGGCTCCCCGGTGTGGCGCCGCCGGCGGGGCTCCCCGGTGTGGCGCCGGATCCGTTCCCCACCGGCGTGGCGGCGTGGGCGGGGACGACGCCCGCCCCGTTGCCGGTACCGAGCACCGATCCCACGCTGGCCAGGAACACCGGTCGCAGCAGGTCGTCGCGCTCGAGGAGCTCAGTGATCGAGCCGTCGAACCGTATCTCGCCGCGCTCGAGGAAGATGGCCCGTCGGGCCAGTGTCATGGCGCGGTTCACGCTCTGCTCGACGAGGATCACCGTCGCCCCTTCGGCGTTTACCCGCCGCACGATGTCCATGAGGCGTTCGACCGTCATGGGGGCGAGCCCGAAGGCGAGCTCGTCGATCATGAGCAGGCGCGGCTTGGTCATCATGACCCGGGCCAGGGCGAGCATCTGCTGCTCGCCTCCCGATAAGGTGCCCGCCGGCTGGTCGAGGCGATCCTCGAGCTCGGGGAACATCGCCACGGCCTCCTCCATGGCGGTCTTGGCCCGTGCCGATTCGCGCCGGAAGGTGTGCTCGCCGATCCGCAGGTTGTCGCGCACGCTCATGCCCGGGAACGTCATCTTCCCGCCCACCAGGAGCGCCGCACCGAGATCGATGATCTGCTCCGACTCGAGGTACGTGCAGTTGGTACCGAAGACGCGGATGACGCCCCGGTGGGGGTGGTCGAGTCCGGAAACCGCCCGCAGCAGGGTGCTCTTGCCAGCCCCGTTCGTGCCCAGTAGGGCCACGATGTCGCCTTCGGGGATCTCCAGGTTGATGTCGAAGAGCACCTGCTGGGTGCCGTAGTAGAAGTCCATGTTGTGGATCTGCAGCGCCGGGATCTCGCCACCGGACTTGCGGCGCTTACCCTCGGCATAGCGTTCGATGACGTCCTCGATGACGAGCGTGATGTCGCCGCGCACGAAGCGCGACCCGACGATGAGCATGAGTCCGCCCACCGCGCACACCGGGCCGATGAAGGTGAGGGCGGTGGTGACGTTGGTGGCGTCGCTGACAGCGCCGAGCAGGATGCTGCCGGCGAACCCGCCGAAGACGAGGGCGTACACACCGAACAGACCGAAACAGATGGCCCGCATCTCGGGCGGGGCGGTGGCCGCCAACGTCTGGAAGATGCAGATCGAAAGGACGGCGCTCGCCGCCTGGGCCAGGAATTGCAGGGCCACGACCATCCACAGATGGGGCATGTACAGCGAGACGGAGAAGAGCCCCCCGAAGGCGGCAATGGCGAAGCCCGCCAGGACCAGCGGCTTTTCGGGGGCGCGCCGGAAGAGCCGGTCCCCGACGACGAATGCCACCGGCAACCCCAGGAACGACGACAGGCCGATGATGGCGAACACGTCGGCCCGTTGAGCCACCCCCAGGTGCCAGACACGTTCGAAATAGAGCGACCCGAACAACGGGATACCGGTGCCGGCGAATCCCAGGATGGCCACCGAGACCAGCTGGTAATACAGCGACCGGATGCGCAGGAGGCGCGTGATGGCCGATCCCAGCAGGACCTTCGGGGCGTGCTCCTGCTCGCTCTCGATGTCCATGCCTGCTGCCCGCAGGATGTGGCTGGACTCGTTGGCCCCCTTGGCCGGCTCGCGGATGCGGAATGTCAACAGGGCGACGGGGATGCCGATCAAGGCCAGCCCGAAGGCCCAGCGCCAGTTGTGCGTGGCCGCGGCGATGTAGCCGACGAGGAGGATCCCCACTGTCTGCGACACGGGGTCGTTCATGTTGTGCCAGGCGAAGATGCGGGCTCGTCCGTGTGTGGGGTAGGCGTCGGACAGGTAGGCGTTGTGGACCGTGTCGCTCGAGCCCAGGCCGATCGCCGCCAGCAGGAACAAAAAGGCGTAGGGCCACACGTCGTGCATGAGGGCCATGATCGGGATGGTCACCGAGAAGACGAGCAGGGTGATGGCCGCCACGTTTTTCCGGCTGCCCCGGTCGGCGAAGACCGCCACCGGCATACCCCAGGCGATCTGGGACACTGCGCCCACGAAGGTCACGGCACCCAGGCCGGCGTCGCTCAGGTGGAAGGCGTGGCGGATCTCGGGCCCGAGGATTCCCATGCCGTTGATGACGGTGTCGGTGACGAAGGCCGCCACGGTGAGGAGGATGAGGGGCGAGAACCCGTGCTCGCGCAGCATGCCCATGAGGGGCGGGGGCTTGCCCTCGCCCGTCCCCGGCATGAGGGCGACGTCCGCCACGGCCGCTTTGTCGCGGCTCTTCGCGACCGCCTCGGCCAGCAGCTCATCGGGGACGACGAAATTGAAAAGTGGCTGTTCCCCCTCGAACATCGCCTGCTCGCCGACGAGCGGGTCCCTCATAGCTGCGACACGCTAATCCCTGACGTGTTCGTCAGAGAGTCGAAGCTCGCGGCGCGGCCGGTCAGACCAGCATCAGGCCGCTGGAGCGTCACGAGGCGAGCGGGACGGCGCAGGATCCTGCGGGTTATGGCGGTGGCGGGGCGGTGGCGACGGTGAGGGGTCCGAGGGGGAGCACGCCCAGGTGGGCGCCGGTGCCAGCCGCGTCCAGGGCCTCGGATACGGCAGCGTCCACATCGGCCACCGGCCGGATGTGCGCGGTACGCACGTCGGCGTCGGTCAGGCCCTCCGACCGCAGCCACACGTCGGCCTGTCGCAGCACCCGCCCGAGCACCTGCACCTGCCAGCGGTCCGTTTCGGCCGGGCCGTCGATGCGGGTCAGCGCGTCCGGTCCTGGTGCGCCGGCCAACAGGCGGGCGAAGGCGCCGTCGTCGGGCGTGCCGTCGGCACAGGCCGCGGCCATGACGATGGTTCCTCCCGGGCGGACGACGCGCTCGGCCGCGGCCATGCCCTTCACCGCCTGATAGAGGTTGCGGTCGAGCGGATAGCCGCCGTTGGTGCTGAGCACGACGTCGAAACGTCGGTCCACGCGCTGCACCGCCGTCTCCTCCACGAACCGGCACGCCGCGTCGTGGCCTTCGGGCAGCGGGCCGGCGAAGACGGCCGTGAGCTGTCGCTGTTCGTTGATGGCGACGTCCAGCGACAGCGCGGGCGCCGCGAACGCCACCGCGGCGCGCACGAAGTCGTGCACGGGATTGCCTTCCCGGCGCAACCACGTGGCGCGGGGATCGGCGATCCGGGCCGGGCTGTGGGCCTCGAGGATGGTCTCCAGGTCGGCCAGGCCGGGGCACGCTCCTTTGGGCCCGCCGCTGAAACCGGCGAAGAAATGCGGTTCGACGAAGCCGGTCAGGATGCGGACGTCGGCCTCGACGTAGCGGGTGTCGATCCGGACGGGGGTGCCGTCCACGACGCCGACCTCCACGTGCGGGCCCTCGTCGGCCCGGTGCTGGTGGATGCGGTACCGGGCCGCGACGTCGGGGCCGACCAGCTCGTCCATTTCGTCCGGGGTGGCCACCCGGTGCGTGCCCGTGGCGCACAGCAGTTCCACCCGACCCGCCCCGGCGCCGAGCCGTTCGAGCTCGGCCAGCAGGGGAGGCAGCACCGTGCGGTTGGGCATGGGCCGGGTGATGTCCGGGAAGACGACGGCCACGGTGGGCCCGGCGGCGCCGCGCCTCGCCGCCCCGCGCCCGGCCGCGGCCATGATGTCCGCCAGCGACGGCCCCACCACCGGGGCGCGCAGGCCGTCGACGACGGCGCCGGTCTCGTCGGCGAGGCCCGGCAGGTCGGTGGGGGTCACGACCACCGCATCGTCGGGGACCCGGACGACCAGGCCATGGCGTCCGTAGGCGAGCCGTACCTCTTTCGTGCGTCCTGCACTCATCGGTCGTTCCTCAACCCGATGACGGCCCGGGCGGCGTCGTCGGCGATCGGTCGCAGGGACTGGTAACGGGCCACGGCCGTCGGATCGGGGGCGCTCTCGGCGGACACGGGGTCGAGGTGATCCAGATCGGCGTCGATGCCGGTTGCTCTGCCCGCCAGCAAGGCGGCTCCGGCGGACGCCGCTTCGCCCGAGCGCCGCCTGCAGGCGGGCAGACCGGTCACAGCCATGAGGACGTCGACCCACACCGCCACGGTGGTTCCGCCCCCTCCGAGGACGAGGCCCACTGGTCCGCCTGTGTCGGCGCCACCCGACCCGGAACGCGCGGCCGACCCGGAACGCGCGGCCGACCCGGACGGCGCGGCCGACCCGGACGGCGCGGCCGATTCCAGGCAACGCGCCACGTCCCAGGCGACGGCCTCGACGATCGCCCGGGCCAGGTCCCCGGAGCTGTGGTCGAAGGACAGTCCGACCACCGCCCCACGTGCACTGTCGCACCACCACGGGGCGCGGGCCCCGCCGAACCACGGCAGCACCGTGACGCCGCGCGACCCCGGTGGGCTCTGCCCCGCCTGTTCCATCAGGACATCGGGCCCCAGGCCCGTGAGTCGGGCCAGCCAGTCGACCAGGGACCCTGCCGCCGACAGGCCGCCCTCGAGCAACCAGCCGCCCAGCGCTCCGCACGTGACGATCATTCCCTCGGGGAGACCGTGGCGGTGGTCGACGGGCACCGACACGTTGGCCGTCGTCCCCCACGACACCATGGGTCGGGCCGTGGATGCCCCCGCGCCGAGGACCTCGCAGGCGCGGTCCCCGGCTCCGATCACGACGTCGATGCCGGCCGGGAGCCCGAGCTCGCCGGCGGGACCCGGGAGCAGGGTGCCTGCCACGCTGGACGAGGGTCGGATGGCGGGAAGGAGGCCGGCGGCGTCGCCCACCAGGCCGGCGACGGGCTCCGCCGCCCCATGGGCACCGGCAGCTGCACCGGCGTGAGCACGAGCACCGGCACCGGCACCGGCACCTGATGACGTGTCATAGATGCCGGTGGCGGAAGCCAGGGTGGGGTCGGTGCACACCTCGCCGGTGAGTCGCCACACCAGCAGGTCCCGGGGTGCCAGCAGCCATCGGGCGCGTCGGAGGCGCTCGGGTTCGTGGTGGGCGAGCCAGGCCATCTTGGCCGCCACCCAGGCGGCGTCGGGCACCACTCCCGTCCGCCGACGGACCTCGTCGGGTCCTCCGCACGCCGTCGACAGAGCGATGGCCTCCTCCCCGGCGCGCCGGTCGGACCACACCATCGCTCGGCCGAGCGGGTCCCCGGCCGAGCTCACCGGGACGAAGGTCTGCCGGGCGGCCGAGAAGCCGACCACCCGCACGGCGGCGAAGGCAGCGGGCGCCTGCCGCCGCGCCCCCGCGCACGCCGCCACGAGCGACGACCACCAGTCGGCGGGGTCCTGCTCGACGCGTCCCGCGTCCGGGAAGGTGCACTCCACGCCGGCCCGCCCCAGGGCGACGAGCCCGTCGTCGCTCCACAGCGCCACCTTGGTGGCGCTCGTGCCCAGGTCGACGGTGAGGATCAGGGGATCACCCCGTCATGGCCCCGTGTACGGCCTCGGCCACCATCCGAGCCATGGTCGCCGGTTCGGGGTCCTGGTAGACGACACGACCGATGGCCATGCCGGCGCCACCCCCGGCCATGACGTCGCGAACCTCGGCCAGGACCCGCTCCCGCCCTGCGACCGCGTCGTCGGCGCCGTCAGCCGCGCCCGCTCCACCGCCTCCGCCACCGCC
>JGI12269J14319_10000476_pt1 | contig 38320 bp, 49 predicted proteins | sample PeaSoiSIISIP2007_FD_14319 | JGI IMG/M metagenome (IMG submission 14319)
CTCAGTCCCAGTGTGGCTGATCATCCTCTCAGACCAGCTACGGATCATCGCCTTGGTAGGCCGTTACCCCACCAACTAGCTAATCCGACGCGGGCCCCTCCCAGAGCGATAAATCTTTCACCCTCAGGTCGTATGCGGTATTAGCCGAGGTTTCCCTCGGTTATCCCCCACTCCAGGGCAGGTTCCCACGCGTTACTCACCCGTGCGCCACTCCTGTATTGCTACAGGCGTTCGACTTGCATGTGTTAGGCATGCCGCCAGCGTTCGTTCTGAGCCAGGATCAAACTCTCACCTTAGCATCGCGCCCCAAACCCAGGCCCAAACCTAAGCCCAGACCCAAATCAAAGACGCTAGCCCCGGCACCGTACGAACTCGCATTCGGTCGGAATTGACTTCCTTCCATAATGCGCAAGCACGGCACCACCGCGCCGCCGCCTGCGCATCCCTTCTCCAACCAACAATGTCAAAGACCAACCCCAAACAACGGGGAACGCGCTTATATGCGCGCCAAACAACAACGTCAACCCGCTTCCGCGGATGGCACACCAGCGCGCCGCGACGCGCCGCACCTGTTGCCAAACTATGCCCGGAGACCGTTCGCAGAACGGCCAAGAACGTCAACATATAAGACGCTTGGCATGCTTGTCCAGCATCACGGCGGGGAGAATCCTCGGTCGCATTAGAGCAAGCCCAGTTCGCGCAACTGGCGCGCCATCGCCGGCGGCATGCCTTTGCCGCCCATACCCTTACGCTGATCGCGCGGCGCCTCCTCCGGCGTCAGGTAGCGCCAACCCTGAAACGCCCGGTGCGGCTGGGATTCCGTCGCCGTCACCTTGGCCTCGATCTTCACCAGCACGGCCGGCCGGCCACGGCGGTTGATGATCGGCACGAAGCCGCGGATGCGCTGGCGCGCCTGCACATACCCCTTGATCACCCAATAAACCGAGCCGCCATCGAGCACCTCGTCCTGACGCCGCGGCATGTTGCGGGTGTAAAAGCAATAGAAGCCGCGCTCCTTGCGCCGGGCGCGCTGCGCCACGCGCAGCTCGGCGAGATCGCCGACGCCGACTGCGAGCTTGAGCAGATGCAGGGTCACCGGTGCTGCGCCTTCGCGGCCAATGCGCGCGCCGCCTTCGAGGCGGGTGGACGGCCCAACGCATCAGAGATGAAGCGGCCCGCCGCGGCGAGACGGCCGAGATCGACCCCCGTCTTAATGCCGAGACCGTCGAGAAGATAGAGCACGTCTTCGCTCGCGACGTTGCCGGCCGCCCCCGGAGCGAAGGGACAGCCGCCGAGCCCGGCCACGGAACTGTCGACGACGGCGATCCCTTTGCCGAGCGCGGCGAGGATGTTCGCGACCGCCTGGCCGTAAGTGTCGTGGAAATGGACGGCGAGACGCTCGAGCGGCGCGCGCGCGATCACGGCATCGATCATGGCCTCGACCCTCGCGGCGGTGCCAGAGCCGATCGTGTCGCCGAGCGAGACCTCGTAGCAGCCGAGAGCGATGAGCCGCGCCGCGACCTCCGCCACCGCCGCCGGCGCGATCGGTCCCTCGTAGGGGCAATCAAGTACGCAGGATACATATCCGCGGATTTTCACGCTGTCGCGCCGCGCCGCCGTGGCAACCGGCGCGAAGCGCTCGAGGCTTTCGGCGATCGAGCAATTGATGTTGCGGCGGGAGAAACTTTCCGACGCGGCCGCGAAGACGGCGACCTCGTCCGCGCCGGAAGCGCGCGCCGCCTCGTAGCCCTTCAGGTTCGGCACCAGCACGGCGTAGCTCACGCCCGGACGCCGCGCGATGCCGGCCATCACGGCGGCGGTGTCGGCCATCTGCGGGACCCATTTCGGCGATACGAAGCTGCCCGCCTCGATGGTGCGCAAGCCCGCCTCGGCGAGACGGTCGATGAGCGCGATCTTGACCGCGGTCGGCACCGTGACCGCCTCGTTCTGCAAGCCGTCGCGAGGCGCCACCTCGACCATCCGCACGTCCTTGGGGAGACGCATCGATCTCAACTCCGTGTCGCGGCGGCGAAATCGAGGAGCAACGCGCCCTCCGCGACGAAATCGCCGGCCGCATAGTGAACCCTGGCGACCACGCCGTCGGCCGGCGCGGTAATGGCATGCTCCATTTTCATCGCCTCGAGCACCATGAGCAACTGGCCGCGCACGACCGCGGCTCCGGGCGCGACCTGGACCGCCAGGACCTTGCCCGGCATGGGCGCGGTGAGGCGCGCGGCGGCCGCGGCCGCGTCGTCCGGCGGCGCTAACGGGTCGCGCAGCACCAGGCGGCAGGTCTCGCCGGCGAGAATGACGGTAATCTCGTCGCGGCGCCGTTCGACCGTCGCCGCGATGCATTCGCCGTCGAGTTCGATGGCGTATTCGCCGGCGCCATGCCCGGCATGGCGGGCGAGCGCGCTCCTTTCATCGATCGTAATGCGATGTCCGCCGGGCGCTGGCGACACCACCACGCTGCGCTCGCCGCCCCCGTCATGGAAGCGCAAGGATTGCGGCGCCGTGCCCGCGATCCTCCAACCGTCGCAGCGTCGCCAGGGCGAGTGCGGGTCGCAGCCGCGCCAGGCAGCCTGCGCGGCGGTGGCCTGGTCCTCGAGCGCCACCAGGCTCGCGACCGCGAGCGCCGCAAACGAGGCGTGCGGCAGCGGCAGCAGCGCCGCGCGGTGCCGGGCGATGAATCCGGTGTCGAATTCGCCGGCCACGAATTCGTCATGGGCGAGCACACGCGCCAGGAAATCGCGGTTGGTAACGATGCCGGCGACCCGGGTCCCGGCCAGCGCCGACCGCAGGAGCAGGATCGCCGCCGCCCGGTCTTCGCCCCAAGCCACGAGCTTTGCCAGCAGCGCATCGTAATGGACGCCGACGGCGTCGCCCTCGCGCAACCCCGTCTCGACGCGCAAGTGGGCGCCGCCCGCGGGAAAGCGCAGCCGCGTCAGGGTTCCAGCCTGGGGCAGGAAGTCGCGCGCCGGATCCTCGGCATAAAGCCGCGCCTCGATGGCATGGCCGCGCGATGCGATGCGGTCCTGCGCCAGCGGCAGCGCCTCGCCGGCCGCGACCCGGATCTGCCATTCGACCAAGTCCAGCCCGGTGATCATCTCGGTCACGGGATGCTCGACCTGCAGGCGCGTGTTCATCTCGATGAAATAGACCGCATCGCCCTCGGCGATGAATTCGACCGTGCCGGCGCCGACATACCCGGCGGCACGCGAAGCCGTCACCGCCGCTTCGCCGAGTTCGTGCCGGCGCGCCTTGGCGAGCGCGAGGGCGGGCGCCTCCTCGATCACCTTCTGGTGGCGGCGTTGGATCGAGCAGTCGCGCTCGAACAGATGAACGGTATTGCCGACGCGGTCGGCGAACACCTGCACCTCGATGTGGCGCGGCCGCGCCAGATAGATCTCGAGGAGAAGCCGGCCGTCGCCGAACGAGGATTCGGCTTCGCGCCGGGCCGACGCCAGGGCCTCGTTCAGTCCGCCCGGATCTTCGACCACGCGCATACCGCGCCCGCCGCCGCCCGCCGACGCCTTGATCAGCACCGGGAAGCCGATTGCGCGCGCTGCCTTGGCGAAGCTCGCATCGCTCTGGTCGTCGCCGTGATAGCCGGGTACGACCGGAACGCCCGCCTCCTCCATCAGCGCCTTGGCGTGAGCCTTGTCGCCGAGCGCGCGCATCGCCGCGGCGGGCGGGCCGATGAAGACGATGCCCGCGGCCTCGCAGGCAGCGGCGAATTCGGCGTTCTCGGAGAGAAAGCCGTAGCCAGGATGGATCGCCTCGGCCTTCGCGTGCCGCGCTGCCTCGAGGATGCGCGCGACGTCGAGATAGCTCTCGCGTGCCGGCGCCGGGCCGATCTCGTATGCCTCGTCCGCCATCGCGACATGAAGCGCACCGGCATCTTCGGTCGAATGAACGGCGACGGTCCTGAGGCCGAGCCGGCGCGCGGTGCGGATCACGCGACAGGCGATCTCGCCGCGATTGGCGATGAGCAGGCTCGCAAACACGGCGCGCCGCTTACTTGCGCCAAGCCGGCCGGCGCTTCTCAAGGAAGGACAAGACTCCCTCCCGCCCCTCGGCCGACGCGCGCGCCTCGGCGATGGTGCGCGCGGTGAGCGCCATCATCGTGTTGTCGATCGGCCGGTCCGCGACCTCGGCGATGAGACGCTTCGCCCGGCCCTGGGCGCGCGGTCCGCCGGCCAGCAACGCGGCGACAAGCCGCTCCACGGCGGCGTCGAGCTCCGCATCCGGCGCGACCTCGTCCACCAGGCCGATGCGCAGCGCCTCGGCGGGGGCAAAGGTCTCGCCTGTGAGATTGTAGCGCCGCGCTGCGCGCACCCCGATCGCGGCGACGACATAAGGTCCGATGGTCGCCGGCACCAAGCCGAGCCGCACCTCCGACACCGAGAAGACGGCGCTCGTGGCCGCCACCGCCGTGTCGCAACAGCAAATGAGCCCGACACCGCCAGCAAAGGCCGCGCCATTGACGCGTGCGACCGTCGGCTTGGGCAGCTCGTTGAGCGTGCGCAACATGGTGGCGAGGCGCATGGCATCGGCGTAATTCTCGGCCTCGCCGTAGCCCGCCATGCGTTTCATCCAGTTGAGATCGCCGCCCGCCGAGAACGCCGAGCCCGCGCCCGTCACCACCAGGACGCGCACCTCGTCGTCCGCGCCGATGCGCTGCAGCGCTTCCGTGAGGTCGTGGATCAGAGCCTCGTCGAAGGCGTTGCGCACGGCCGGGCGGCTGAGCGTGAGGGTGGCGACGCCGCGCGCGTCGGTCGCGACCAAGACGTTGGCGCTGCTCATGGGTGTCACATCCGGAAGATGCCGAATTCGCTCTTCGCGATCGGCGCGTTGAGGCTCGCCGAGATCGCGAGCGCGAGGACGCGCCGCGTCTTGGCCGGATCGATAACGCCGTCGTCCCAGAGGCGCGCGCTGGCGTAATAGGGATGTCCTTGGGTCTCGTATTGGGCGCGGATCGGAGCCTTGAACTCGGCTTCCTCGGCCTCGGTCCAAACGCCGCCGCGCGCCTCGATGTTGTCGCGACGCACGGTGGCGAGCACGGTCGCCGCCTGCTCGCCGCCCATGACCGAGATGCGGGCATTTGGCCAGGTCCACAGGAAGCGCGGGCCGAACGCGCGCCCGCACATGGCGTAATTGCCGGCGCCGAAGCTGCCGCCGATGATGACGGTGAATTTCGGCACTGCCGCGCCGGCGACCGCGGTCACCATCTTGGCGCCGTCCTTGGCGATGCCGCCGGCCTCGTACTTGGCGCCAACCATGAAGCCAGTAATGTTTTGCAGGAACACCAGCGGGATGCCACGCCGCGCGCACAGCTCGATGAAATGGGCGCCCTTGAGCGCGCTCTCGGAGAACAGGATGCCGTTGTTGGCGACGATGCCGACGGGATAGCCCCACAGGCGCGCGAACCCGGTCACCAAGGTCTGGCCGTAGAGCGGCTTGAACTCGTCGAGCCGGCTGCCGTCGACGAGGCGGGCGATGATCTCGCGCACGTCGTAGGGCTTGCGCGGATCGGCCGAGACCACGCCGTAGATCTCGGACGGATCGTACAGCGGCTCCTCGGCCGCGGCGATGTCGAGCGCGGGCGCCTTGACGCGATTGAGATTGGCGACGATGCGGCGCGCGATCCCCAGCGCGTGCGCGTCGTCGAGTGCCAGATGGTCGGCCACGCCCGAGACCCGCGCGTGCAGCTCGGCGCCGCCTAGTTCCTCGGCGTTCACCACCTCGCCGGTGGCGGCTTTGACCAGCGGCGGGCCGCCGAGGAAGATCGTGCCCTCGTTGCGCACGATCACACATTCGTCCGACATCGCCGGCACGTAGGCGCCGCCCGCCGTGCACGATCCCATCACCACCGCGATCTGCGGGATCGCTGCCGCCGACAGCATCGCCTGGTTGTAGAAAATGCGGCCGAAATGGTCGCGGTCGGGAAAGACCTCGTCCTGGTTCGGCAGGTTGGCGCCGCCGGAATCGACGAGATAGAGGCACGGCAGGCGGTTCTCGCGCGCGATTTCCTGGACGCGCAGGTGCTTCTTGACGGTGACCGGGTAATAGGTTCCGCCCTTCACCGTCGCGTCGTTGGCGACGACGACGCATTCCGTTCCCATCACCGGGCCGATGCCAGTGACGATGCCGGCCGCGGGCACGTCCTCGCCATACATGCCGTGGGCCGCGAGCGGCGACAATTCGAGGAAGGGCGCTCCGGGATCGAGCAGCAGGCGCACGCGCTCCCGCGGCAGCAGCTTGCCGCGGGCGAGATGGCGCTCGCGCGCAGCCGCGCCGCCGCCTTCGGCGATGCGTGCGAGCTGGGAATCGAGATCGGTGACGAGGCGCTTCATCGCCTCCGCGTTCGCCTGGAAGCCGGGCGAGCGGGGATCGAGCGAAGTGGCGAGGACGGACATCTTGGTTGCTTCACAAGGGCAGGACTTGGCCGTCGTAGCGGAAGAAACGGCCGCTGTCCTGCGGGGTCAATCGCGCGATGATGCGGCGCAGGCCGGCGATGCTCTCCTCCGGCGCGAGGGGCGCGCGCGGGTTCATGTCGGTGCGCACCCGCCCCGGCGACAGCAAGGTCGCGATCACCTCGGGGGGGTCGACGGCGAAAATGCGCCACGCCGAATTGAGCGCCGCTTTCGACGAGCGATAGACGTAATAGCCGCCATCGACGATGTTGCCGACCGAGCCGACCGCGCTGCTGACCGCCAGCATCTTGCGCTCGCTCGAGCGCGCGACCTGGGCCAGGAAGGCGCCGGCGCAGGCGATTGGCGCGATCGCATTGATCGCGAAACTGTCGAGCCACGCCTTGGTGTCCACCTGCGTCACCTTCATGTCGCGGGCGATGTAGATGCCGGCATTGGCGATCAGCACGTCGATGGTTTCGTGCGCCAGCGCGCGGCCGAGCGCCTCGACTGAAGGCGTGTCGGTCACGTCGAGCGCGTGGAGCTCGACATTGGCGCCGAGCGCGCCGAGCGCCACCGCCTTGGCTGGGGTGCGGCAGGTGGCGAGGACGCGCCAGCCGTCGGCCGCGTACTGGCGCACGAACTCGAAGCCGATGCCGCGGCTGGCGCCGGTGATCAGCACGGTCGGCATTCAGGCGCTCTCCTCGAACAGCTCGCGCCCGATCAGCATTCGCCTGATCTCCGACGTGCCGGCACCGATCTCGTAGAGCTTGGCGTCGCGCAGCAGGCGGCCGGTCGGGAAATCGTTGACGTAGCCGTTGCCGCCCAGGGCCTGGATCGCCTCGAGCGCCATCCAGGTCGCCTTCTCGGCCGCATAAAGGATAGCGCCCGCCGCGTCTTTCCGCGTCGTGCGACCGAGATCGCAGGCGCGCGCCACGGCATAGACATAGGAGCGGCAGGCGCTCGCCGTCGTGTACATGTCGGCGAGCTTGCCTTGCATCAGCTGGAACTCGCCGATCGGCTTGCCGAACTGCTTGCGCTCGTGGACGTAAGGAATGACCGCGTCGAGACAGGCCTGCATGATGCCGAGCGGGCCGCCGGCGAGCACGGCGCGCTCGTAATCAAGACCGCTCATCAGCACCGCCACGCCGCCGCCGACCGCGCCCAGCACGTTCTCCGCCGGCACCTCGCAATCCTCGAACACCAGCTCGGCCGTGGGCGAACCGCGCATGCCGAGCTTGTCGAGCTTCTGCGCCGGGCGGAACCCCTTCACGCCCTTCTCGACCAGGAACGCAGTGATGCCGCGCGCGCCCGCCGCGGGATCGGTCTTGGCATAGACGACGAGCGTGTCGGCGTGCGTGCCGTTGGTGATCCACATCTTGCTGCCGTTGAGGACGAAGCGGTCGCCTTTCCTCACCGCGCGCATCGCCATCCCCACCACGTCCGAGCCGGCGCCGGTTTCGCTCATCGCCAGCGCGCCAACATGGGCGCCGGAGATGAGCGGCGGCAGGTAGCGGCGCTTCTGCTCCGGCGTGCCGTTGCGGCGGATCTGGTTGACGCACAGATTCGAATGCGCGCCGTAGGACAACCCGACCGAAGCCGAGCCGCGGCTTACCTCCTCCATCGCCACGACATGTGCGAGATAGCCCATGCCGGCGCCGCCCAGCTCCTCCTCGACCGTGATGCCCAGGAGGCCGAGCTCGCCGAGCTTGGGCCACAGGTCGCGCGGGAACTCGTCGTCGCGGTCGATCGCGGCAGCGCGGGGCGCGATCGCGGCGGCGGTGAAGGCGCGCACGCTGTCGCGCAGCATGTCGATCTCCGCGCCTAGATCGAAGTCGAGCATGGGATGGCGATTGGCCGGCATCGATCCTCCGCGCGCCGCACGCGGAAGTGTACCGGCGCGGCGGCACGGCGCAAGGGATGGACGCAGCCCTTATGGCATAGAATGAGCCAAGACCCTTGAGGTCGCCCGCTCAGGAGATGCTCACGTGCATAACACCAAGTTCACGCTCGCTGCCCTTGCCCTAGGCGCCGCCTTGGCTGGCGGCGGGGCGCTCACGTTCCCCTCGATCCAGGCCGCTGCGCAGGCCGAGAACCCCGCCACGGCCGCGCCGCCGCAAGCTGGCGCCCCTGCCCGCCCGAACCGCCCGCCGCGCGAGTTCCACAGCCACATTGAAGGGCGCGTTGCTTACCTCAAAGCCGAGCTCAAGATCACCAAGGATCAGGAGCCGCAATGGGCCAAGGTCGCCCAAGCGCTGCGCCAGAACTCGGACGAGCGCCGCAAGGCGTTCGAGGAGATGCGCGGCACCGGCGACCGGCCGCAGCCGCGCAACGCGCTGCAGCACCTCGAGACCCGGGCCCGCATGAGCACGATGCAAGCGCAGCAGAGCAACCGTTTCCTGGCTGCGTTCCGGCCGCTCTATGACAGCCTGTCGGACGACCAGAAGAAGGCCGCCGACGACGCCATGGCGCCGCACGGCCACCACTTCGGCCATCGCCGGGGCTGAACACAGCAAGATGCGGCCGGGGTCCCTCCTCGGCCGCTTCCGGCCTCAAAGCCCCGCGAAATAGCGCTTCATCGGCGCGAAGTAATTCGCCTGCCAACCGCCGTCGCGATAGCTCGTGTGCCCGTCCGGCACCTCCGAGTGACGCAGCGTGACGCAAGTCCCGCCCGCCACCGGCTCGAGCAGCACCTCGATGCGCGAGTCGGGATCGGCCGCGGTGAAGCGGGTGGTGCGCCAGGACTGGACAATGCGCCGGCCCGGCTTCAGTTCCAGGTTCCGGCCGGAAATGTAGCCGTCCCAAGCCGTGAAGGCAGCGCCGGGCTCGGGCGACGCCTGCGCCGCCTTGCCGCCGGTCATGGCCGCATGGCCCTGCCCGTCGAGCCACGCATCGTAGATCGCGCGCGGCGCGGCCGGGATCACGTCCGAGACGGCGAACTCGATGCTCATGGACCCTACCTCACCGCACTATGTCGCACTGCACCATGATCAGGCGCTGGAAGCGGCCGCGACTTGCGCATCGTAGACGGAGAAGGCGGTCATGTTGAGGAGGCCGCGCACCGTGACCGAGGGCGTGACGATGTGCACCGGCCGGTTCATACCCAGGAGAATGGGCCCGACCGCGAGCCCGTCGCCCAGCACCTTGAGCATGTTGTAGGCGATGTTGGCGGCATCGAGGCTGGGCATGATGAGGAGATTGGCCGCGCCCCGGAGCCGCGAATGGGGAAAGATCGGGTGCCGAATCTCCTCGGCGATCGCCGCGTCGGCGTTCATCTCGCCCTCGACCTCGAGCCCCGGCGCGTGCTCGCGCAGGAGGCTCAGCGCCTCCCGCATCTTCTGCGCCGAGGCGGTATCGGAGCTACCGAAGCTCGAATGCGACAGCAGCGCCACCTTGGGCTCGACGCCGAACAGGCGCACCGCGTCGGCCGCGCGCATGGTCATTTCTGCAAGCTGGACGGCGCTCGGCTGGTCGACGACGAAGGTGTCGCATAGGAAGTAAGTGCCTTTGGGCAGGATCAGCACCGACAGCGCCGCCGGCGCGGTCGCCCTCGGCACCAGCCCGACGATGTCGACGACATCGCGCAGATGGCTGTGATATTGACCGATCGCGCCGCACAGCATCGCATCCGCCTCGCCGCGGCGCACCATCAGCGCCGCGGCCACCGTGCCACGCGTCCGCACCACGCCGCGGGCGACGTCGGGCGACACGCCCTTGCGCTCCATCAGCGCGTGATAGAGGCGCCAATGCTGCTCGTGGCGGGGATCGTCCGTCGGATCGACCACCTCGACCGTGTCGCCGATGGCGAGGCGAAGATTGAGGCCGGCGATGCGCTCCTGCACAACCGCGCGGCGGCCGACCAGGATGGGGCGCGCGAAGCCTTCGTCGAGCGCCTGCTGCGCCGCGCGGAGCACGCGCTCGTCCTCGCCCTCGGCATAGACGATGCGCTTGGCCTCGGCACGGGCGCGCTCGAATACCGGCTTCATCGCCAGGCCGGAGCGGAACACGAATTCGCTGAGGTGCTGGCGATAGGCGGCGAAATCGGCGATCGGCCGGGTCGCGACGCCGCTCGCCATTGCCGCCTTCGCGACCGCCGGCGCGAGCTCGAGCATGAGGCGCGGATCGAACGGCTTGGGGATGATGTAGTCGGGCCCGAAAGTGAGCGGTCCCTCGCCATAGGCCGCGCTCACCACGTCCGAGGGCTCGGCCAGCGCGAGATCGGCCAGCGCCGCGACGCAGGCGAGCTTCATCGCCTCGTTGATCGCCGTGGCGCCGACATCGAGCGCGCCGCGGAAGATGAAGGGGAAGCAAAGTACGTTATTTACCTGATTTGGATAATCCGACCGGCCGGTGGCGATGACGGCGTCGGGGCGCACCGCGCGCGCGGCATCGGGCATGATCTCGGGCGTGGGATTGGCGAGGGCGAAGATCAGGGGACGCGACGCCATTTGCGCCACCATGGCGGGCGTCAACACGCCTCCTGCCGAAAGGCCAAGGAAGATATCGGCGCCGCCGATCACCTCGTCGAGGCGGCGCGCCTTGGTGTCCTTGGCGTAGCGGTCCTTGCGCGGGTCCATCTCTTCGACGCGGCCGCGCCACACCACGCCGAAGCGGTCGGTGGCGATGACGTTCTCGACCTTGAGCCCCATGTCGACGAGGAGATCGAGGCAGGCGATCGCCGCGGCGCCGGCGCCCGACGCGACCAGCTTGACCTGGTCCAGCCGCTTGCCCACCAGGCGCAGCCCGTTGCGGATGGCGGCGCCGACGATGATGGCGGTGCCGTGCTGGTCGTCGTGGAAGACCGGGATGGCGAGTCGCTGCCTGAGCTTGGCCTCGACCTCGAAGCACTCGGGCGCCTTGATGTCCTCGAGATTGATGCCGCCGAAAGTCGGCTCCAGCGCGGCGATCACCTCGACGAGGCGGGCGGGATCGCGCTCGGCGATCTCGATGTCGAACACGTCGATGCCGGCGAATTTCTTGAACAGGACCGCCTTGCCTTCCATCACCGGCTTGGCGGCCAGCGGCCCGATCGCGCCGAGGCCGAGCACCGCGGTGCCGTTGGTGATGACGGCGACGAGATTGGCGCGCGCGGTGAGCGACGCGGCCTCGCCCGGATCGGCCGCGATGGCGAGCGACACCGCCGCCACGCCGGGCGTATAGGCGAGCGCCAGATCGTGCTGCGTCCCGAGCGGCTTGGTCGCCACCACCGCGATCTTGCCCGGCGTGGGCAGGCGGTGATATTCGAGCGCGCCCTCGCTGACATCCTCCGCCATTGACGAGTCCTCCCCTGCTCTCGGGGCGTTATATCATGGGAGTCAGGATCGGATGAGCGGGAGGGATGGTGCGGTCGCAAGGATTCATGCCGAAATGGTATTCTGACCACTCAGAATTCTCGGAGCGCACCGTTGTCGGTCGCACGGTGGGGGGCAAGAGCATGATGGCGAGACTGGCAAACATATTCCTAGCAACAGTCATGTGCATCAATTCGGTCGAGGCCGAGACCTACCTTTGCATCGCAGATAAGGCGACCGGGTTCTCATTCAACAAGGCGAAGAAAACTTGGGAAACGACCCAATTCGATGTATCAGAGGACAAATACCTCCTAACGCAAAAAGACGATCAATGGAGCTGGACCAAAGTCGGCGAGAAATATGGTGCTGTGTGCGATAAAGGCTTCACGTCGGCCGGATATTTCCGATGCGACTATTTCGAGATCATCTACATGAACCGCAACAACCTGCGTTTTCAGAAGACCTATCCGTATGGCTACCCAAACGACGCCGATACTGAAAAAGAGGGCGCAAGCACGCCTTCTGTCGAAATTGGTAGATGCTCTGCGATGTAACCCGCATGCCAGCCGCCAATCTCTTGAGGTCCTGGTTCGAGTCATGGCGCAGACCGCGCGAGTTTTTTCGAATGGCGCGGGTTGCGGAGGAATCGATTCCAACGGGCGACGCGCTCCACAACATTTGCGTGATGCCTACGTGGCAGGTCTTTTCGCCGAGATTTGGGAAGACCACCACCGGTGCGAAGTGCGTCTCGTGCCCGCCCTAGATCAATTCCCCGATGCTCAGCTACGCGAAGCAAGTGCACCGATGGACTTCGAAATTACTATCGCGGACAAGCATGATAGGCGAATGTTTGCCGAGCATCGAGAATGGGCCGAGATGCTGAAGCGCGGACAATCTCCACCCGTCGAAGATACCAAATCGCGACAGGAATCGGCGCGTGAAGCTATTCCGAGGGTGTGCCAAGAGAAGGTCCGGCGCTACTTCGGTGCGCCGCATTCCGACGGATTGGTCCAGGCGAACTTGCTGGTTTACGTCAACCTGGGAGCCGTCCTTCTTCCAAATGAAATGGTCAAACTGACAGAGCCGTGGCGAAAAAATTTCCTTTCCATCTGGCTCCTCGCCGGAAGCGACGCCGTCTGCACGTGGCCCGCGCTTCAAATTCTAAAAGCTGTGCAGGACCCTTTCGGCGACTGACTGGCCCAGCAATTAAATTTACATGCCAGCAATAATTTTCTTGAAACGCCTGACAATTTGACGCGTTGGCCAATCTGGCTATACTCTGGACAGAATGGCTTATGAGATCGTCCTGGCTCCTGAAGCCATCGATGACCTGAAGCGGCTGAAGGCCGATATCCGCTCCGAGATGCGAATGGCGATCGAGAAGCATCTCCGCCACGAACCCCGGAAGGTGAGTCGCAGCCGGATCAAGCGGCTGCGCGGCGTGCGTCGGCCACAATTCAGGCTTCGGGTGGGTGAGGTCAGAGTGTTCTACGATGTCACGGGCGACGTCGTCGAAGTTTTGGCCATTGTGGCGAAATCGGAGGCAGGAGCATGGCTCGCGCAGTTCGGAAGTCCGGAATGAAGGAAGTGCCCCTGTCGGAGGTGAAAGACGACCTCTCGCGGTTTCTTCGGGAAGCCGAGAAGCAGGAGATTGTGATCACGCGCCACGGAAAACCTGCCGGCGTGCTGATCGGCTTCGAATCCGAAGACGCGTGGTTCGAGTATCGGCTCGAGAGCGACCCGCGATTCCTGCGGCGGATCGAGAAGGCGCGTGCCGGCATCCGCGCCGGTCGCGGCGTTCGCCTTGAGGATGTCGAATAAAAAATGGTGCGGTCGAGAAGACTCGAACTTCCACGAGGTTTCCCCCACAGCGACCTCAACGCTGCGCGTCTACCAATTCCGCCACGACCGCGAGGCGCCGCTCCTTACCAAATCCGGCGCGCCCGGGCAAGGCGGATGGATTGCCGCATGGGCATCCTGCGTCCTTCGACTTCGCTCAGGATGAGGAAGAGTCGTGTTGGCATAACGGGTCGTCCTCACCCTGAGCGGAGCGGAGCGCAGTCGAAGGGCGCACGGCTGGAGTCCAGCCGATGGCGATGACGCCCGTCGCCACTCTCGTCGAATGGCGCATCGACGACGCGCCCGTCGTCTATGACGGCGCGGTGCGGGCGATGGAAGAGCGGGTGGCGGCGATCCGCTCGGGCACCGCGCCCGAACTGGTGTGGCTGCTCGAGCATCCGCCGCTCTACACCGCCGGCACCAGCGCCCGTGCCGAAGACCTGGTCGAGCCGATCTTTCCTGTTCACCAGACCGGCCGCGGCGGCCAGTTCACCTATCACGGGCCGGGCCAGCGCGTCGGATATGTCGTGCTCGACCTCAAGCGGCGCGGGCTCGACATCAGGAGCTATGTGCGCGGGCTTGAAGAGTGGCTCATCGCCACGCTGGCCGCCTTCAATCTCAAGGGCGAGCGGCGCCAGGGCCGGATCGGCATCTGGATCAATGAGGGCGGCGGGCGCGACGCCAAGATCGCGGCGATCGGCGTCAGGATACGCCAGGGCGTCAGTTATCACGGCGTGTCGATCAATCTCGACCCCGATCTGTCCCATTACCGCGGCATCGTGCCGTGCGGCATCCGCGACCAGGGCGTGACCTCGCTCGCGGCCCAGGGGGTGGTGGCGTCTCTGCCGGAGCTCGATTTGGCGCTCCGCCGCGCCTTCGGCGCAGTGTTTGGAGAGGAATGAGCGACGGCCCCGGCCGCGCTATAGTGTTCCCGCCATGCTCCGCCTGCTCCTAGCACTCCTCGTCGCCCTGTCGCTGGCCGTGCCGGCGGCGGCCCAGACGCGCCAGGCCCCGACCTCGCGCGAGACGGTGCATCAGTCCTTCGCGCCGGTCGTCAAGGCGGTGGCGCCGGCAGTGGTCAACGTCTATTCCCGCCGCGTCGTCCGGGCGCAGTCGCCGCTGTTCGACGATCCTTTCTTCCGCCGCTTCTTCGGCGAGGATTCGCCGCTGGCGATGTCGCGGGAACGGGTGCAGAACTCCCTGGGCTCGGGCGTGATCGTCGACGCCGGCGGCCTGATCGTGACCAACAACCATGTCATCAACCAGGCCGAGGAAATCCGCGTCGTGCTGAGTGACCGGCGCGAGTTCGAGGCCAAGGTGGTGCTCGCCGACGAGCATACCGATTTGGCGGTGCTCCAGATCGACGCGCATGACGCGAAGCTGCCAACCCTCGCGCTCGGCGACAGCGACGCGCTCGAGGTGGGCGATTTGGTGCTGGCGATCGGCAACCCGTTCGGCGTCGGGCAGACCGTGACCAGCGGCATCGTCTCGGCCCTGGCGCGCTCGGTCGGCGCCTCCGACTTCCGCTCGTTCATCCAGACCGACGCGGCGATCAATCCGGGCAATTCCGGCGGCGCGCTGGTCGATCTCGACGGCAAGCTGGTCGGCATCAACACCGCGATCTTCTCGCGCTCGGGCGGGTCGATGGGCCTCGGCTTCGCCACCCCGTCGGCGATGGTGCGGGTGGTGCTCGAGGCGGCGCGCCAAGGCGGCAAGATGGTGCATCCCTGGTTCGGCGCCTCGGGCCAGCAGGTCACCGCCGATCTCGCCGAAGAGCTGAAGCTCGATCATCCGGCGGGCGTCATCATCAAGGAGGTGGCGGCCGACAGTCCGGCCGCCGCCGCGGGCCTCAAGACCGGCGACGTGATCCTCGCCATCGACGGCCACGGCATCGACGATCCCGACGTGCTCAAGTTCCGCGTCGGCACCCTGCCCGTGGGCCAGCCCGCGCGGCTCGACTATTGGCGCGCCGGCGCCGGCCGCTCGACGACGATCACCGTCACCGCGCTGCCCGATGTGCCGCCGCGCGGCCTGAAGGTGCTGGACGGCCGCCATCCCCTGGCCGGCGCGACGGTCGGAAACCTCAATCCGGCCTTCGACGACGAATTGAACCTCGAGCCGACCATGCGCGGCGTGGCGATCTCGGGCGTCGCGCCGTTGAGCTCGGCGCAGCGGCTCGGGCTGCAGCCGGGCGACATCATCGCCAGCCTCAATCGCCGCCCGGTCGAAAGCGTGACGGACCTGGAGCAGGCCATCGACGCTTCGGCCTCGCCCTGGACGGTCGCGGTGCGGCGCAAGGGCAAGCTGCTGACCGTGACGGTGCGATGAGCCTGTTCGAGCAGGACGCGCCGCGGCCGCTCGCCGACCGCTTGCGGCCGAGGCGGCTTGAGGACGTGGTGGGACAGGACCATCTGCTGCGCGCGGACGGGCCGATCGGCCGCATGGTTGCGGCGCGAAGGTTGGCGTCGATGGTGCTGTGGGGTCCGCCCGGCTGCGGCAAGACCACCATCGCGCGCCTCCTGGCCGACGCGACGGCGATGCATTTCGAGCCGCTCTCCGCCGTGTTCTCGGGCGTCGCGGATTTGCGCAAGATATTCGACGGCGCGCGAAAGCGCCGCATCGGCGGCCAGGGCACGCTGCTCTTCGTCGACGAGATTCATCGCTTCAACCGCGCCCAGCAGGACAGCTTCCTGCCCTATGTCGAGGACGGAACGGTGGTGCTGATCGGCGCCACCACCGAGAACCCGTCGTTCGAACTGAACGGCGCGCTGCTGTCGCGCTGCCAGGTGTTCGTGCTGCAGCGGCTCGACGACGCGGCGCTGGACATCCTTCTTGCGCGCGCGGAAGCGGCGCTGGGCCGGCGCCTGCCGCTCGACGAGGCGGCGCGCCAGGCCTTGAAGGCGATGGCGGACGGCGACGGCCGCTTCGTCTTCAACCTCGCCGAGGAGCTGGCGGCGCTGCCGGCGGGCGTGACCCTCGACACGGCTGGCCTCACCGCGGCGGTGCAGCGCCGCGCGCCCCTCTACGACAAGGCCCAGGAAGGCCACTACAACCTGATCAGCGCGCTGCACAAGGCGGTGCGCGGCTCTGATGTCGATGCCGCGCTCTATTGGTTCGCGCGCATGCTGGTGGGCGGCGAGCATCCGATCTATGTCGCGCGCCGGATGGTGCGCATGGCGGTCGAGGATATCGGCCTCGCCGAGCCGCAGGCGTTGGTGCAGACCATCGCCGCATGGGAGGCTTATGACCGGCTGGGCTCGCCCGAAGGCGAGCTTGCGCTAGCGCAGGCGGTGATCTTTCTCGCGACCGCGCCGAAATCCAACGCGGCTTACGTCGCGTTCGGCCGGGCGCAGCGCGCGGCCAAGGAGAGCGGCTCGCTGATGCCGCCGCCCCATGCCGTCAACGCGCCGACGCGGCTCATGCGCGAGCTCGGCTATGGCGCCGGATATGTCTACGATCCCGATACCGAGGAAGGCTTCTCCGGCCTCGACTATTTCCCCGACGGCCTCGCGCGGCAGCAATTCTACCGCCCGCTCGAGCGCGGCTTCGAGCGCGAGATCCAGAAGCGGCTCGAGTACTGGGACAAGCTGCGGCGGCGCAAAGCCTAGGTGGTGCCGATCCCGGCGGGCGGCTAGATTGCCGCCGCAATGAGCGGCGTGCAGACCATCGCGGTGACCACCGACGAAGCCCAGATCCGGCTCGACCGCTGGTTCCGGCGGCATTTCCCGGGGCTTGCCCATGGCCGGCTGGAGAAGCTGTTGCGCACCGGGCAGGTGCGGCTGGACGGGCGGCGCGCCGAGGCCGGCGACCGCGTGGCGGCGGGGCAGCTCGTGCGCGTGCCGCCCCTGGGCGAGCTGGGCCCCGCGCCCGCCCCGGCAGCGCCGGCGCCGATCCGACCGAGCGACGAGGCGATGCTGCTTCGCGCCGTGCTCCATCGCGACGACCAGGTCATCGTCATCGACAAGCCGGCCGGGCTCGCGGTCCAGGGCGGCAGCGGGATGGACCGTCATCTCGACGGGCTGCTCGAGGCGCTGCGCTTCGGCGCGCCGGAGCGGCCGCGGCTCGTCCATCGCCTCGATAAGGACACGAGCGGCGTCTTGGTGCTGGCGCGGAGCGCTGCTGCTGCGGCGGCGCTCGCCGCATCCTTCCGCGGCAAGGCCGTGCGCAAGGTCTATTGGGCCCTGACGGTCGGCGTGCCGAAGCCGCGCCAGGGGCGCATCGACCGGCCGCTCGCCAAGCTCGCAGGCGGCGCTGGCGAGCGGGTCGTGGCCGACGCCGAGGACGGCAAGCGCGCCATCACCTATTACCGCACCATCGCCCATGCCGGCGCCAAGATCGCGTGGCTGGCGATGGAGCCGGTGACCGGGCGCACCCATCAGCTCCGCGCCCACGCGGCTGCGATCGGCACGCCCATCCTGGGCGACGGGAAGTACGGCAGCGCCGCGTCCCATCCCGCCGGCGTGCCGAACGCGCGGCTCCTCCATCTCCACGCCCGCGCCATCATGTTTCCCCATCCCGCCGGGCGCCGGCTCACGGTGGTGGCGAAGCTGCCGCCGCATCTGCGCGAGACCTGGCAGTTCTTCGGCTTTGCCGAGTCCGACGAAACCGATCCCTTCGCCGGTCTCGCGCCCGATGATTAGCGCGCCGCGCAAGCGCCTCTACCGCGAAGCCGGGATCGAGGTGGCAGAGGACCGGTTCGCCATCCTGCTCGACGGGCAGCGCGCGCGAACGCCGGCGAAGGCGCCGCTCGAGGTGCCGACTCGCGCGCTCGCGCTTGCCATTGCCGCGGAATTCGAGGCCCAGGGCGAGCGCGTCGATCCGGCGACCATGCCGATGACGCGGCTTGCCGCCATCGCCATCGACCTGGTGGCGCCGCGCCATGCCGAGATTGCGGCCGCGGTCGCGAACTACGCCGGGACGGATCTCGTGTGCTATCGCGCCGAGGCGCCGCCCGCGCTGGTCGAGCGCCAGCGCCTGGTGTGGCAGCCCCTGGTCGAATGGGCCGCGCGACGCTTTGGCGCGCCGCTTTCGGTCACCGCGGGTGTGGTGCCGTGCGCCCAGCCAGACGCGAGCCTGGCCGCGCTCGCGGCGGCGGTCGCGTCATGCGATGCGTGGGCGCTCGCGGCGCTCAATCTTGCGACCGCCGCCTGCGGCTCGGTGGTGGTGGCTCTGGCGCTGGCCGAGAGCGTGCTCGGCGCCGACGCGGCCTTCGCGGCGGCGCAGCTCGACGAGAGCTACGAGATCGAGCAGTGGGGCGTGGACGACGAGCAGCAGCTGCGGCGCGACATATTGCGTGACGACATCGCGGCGGCGGCGCGGTTCCTGGCGTTGCTGCGCGGGTGAGGCTGGCGCCGCCGTCGCCGATTTGATATTCCCGAGCGCGGCCCCCATGGAGAGCGCGATGCCGGACATCCTGAGGCAGCTCGAGGAGAAGCGCGCGGCGGCACGCTCGGGCGGCGGCGAGCGCCGCATCGCGCAGCAGCACGCCAAGGGCAAGCTTACCGCGCGCGAGCGGCTCGAGGTGCTGTTCGATCCCGGCTCGTTCGAGGAATGGGACCTCTTCGTCGAGCATCGCTCGCACGATTTCGGCATGGCGGAGACGCGCATCCCGGGCGACGGCGTCGTCACCGGGCACGGGACCGTGAACGGGCGGCTCGTTTTCGCCTTCAGCCAGGACTTCACGGTGTTCGGCGGCGCACTGAGCGAGGCGCATGCCGAGAAGATCTGCAAGATCATGGACAAGGCGATGCTGGTCGGCGCGCCCATCGTCGGCCTCAACGATTCGGGCGGCGCGCGCATCCAGGAAGGCGTCGCCTCGCTCGCGGGCTATGCCGAGGTGTTCGAGCGCAACGTGCTCGCCTCGGGCGTGGTGCCGCAGATCTCGATGGTGATGGGACCGTGCGCCGGCGGCGCGGTCTACTCGCCGGCCATGACCGACTTCATCTTCATGGTGAAGGACAGCGCCTACATGTTCGTCACCGGCCCCGACGTGGTGAAGACGGTGACGCACGAGGCAGTGACCCACGAGGAGCTGGGCGGCGCGCTCACCCATACGACGCGCTCGGGCGTCGCCGATCTCGCGTTCGAGAACGATCTCGAGGCGCTTGTCGAGCTGCGTCGGTTCCTGGGATTCCTGCCCGCCTCCAACCGCGCAGCATCGCCGATGCGGCCGAGCGCGGACCCGTCCGACCGCGACGACGCATCGCTCGATTCGCTGGTCCCGGCCAACCCCAACAAGCCCTACGACATGCGCGAGCTGATCGTGAAGGTGGTCGACGACGGCGAGTTCTTCGAGCTGCAGCCGGCCTATGCCCGCAACATCATCGTCGGGTTCGGCCGCATGGAAGGGGCGCCCGTCGGCATCGTCGCCAACCAGCCGATGGTGCTCGCCGGCTGCCTCGACATCGACAGCTCGCGCAAGGCGGCGCGGTTTGTACGCTTTTGCGACTGTTTCGGGATTCCGATCGTGACATTCGTGGATGTGCCGGGATTCCTGCCGGGTACGGCGCAAGAGTACGGCGGCATCATCAAGCACGGCGCCAAGCTCTTGTTTGCGTTTGCAGAAGCGACCGTGCCAAAGGTCACGGTGATCACCCGCAAGGCCTATGGCGGCGCCTATGACGTGATGAGCTCCAAGCATCTGCGCGGCGACGTGAATTATGCCTGGCCCAGCGCCGAGATCGCGGTCATGGGCCCCAAGGGCGCGGTCGAGATCATCTTCCGCGGCGATCTGGGCGACCCGGCCAAGATCGAGGCGCGCGCCGAGGAATACCGCGAGAAATTCGCCAACCCCTTCATCGCTGCGAGCCGCGGCTTCATCGACGACGTGATCATGCCGCACGGGACGCGGCGCCGGGTGTGCCGCGCGCTCGCCATGCTGCGCGGCAAGTCGCTCGCCAATCCGTGGAAAAAGCACGACAACATTCCGCTCTAGGACGCCCGCGCCCGCCCGATGTTCGCCAAAATCCTGATCGCCAACCGCGGCGAGATCGCGTGCCGCATCGCGCGCGCGGCGCGTCGCATGGGGATCGCGACGGTGGCGGTTTACTCCGACGCCGACGCCGACGCGCTCCATGTACGCGAGGCCACGGAAAATGTCCGCATCGGCCCCGCGCCGGCCTCGGAAAGCTATCTCCGCATCGATCGGATCGTCGACGCCGCCCTGAAAACGGGTGCCGAGGCGGTCCATCCCGGCTATGGCTTCCTGTCCGAGAGCGCGGATTTCGCCCGCGCGGTCGAGGCGGCGGGGATCGTCTTCATCGGCCCGGACGCCCACGCCATCGCCGCGCTCGGCGACAAGATCGCGGCCAAGACGCTGGCGGCGTCCGCTGGCGTCGCCACCGTGCCGGGCCATCTTGCGGCCATCGCCGACGCCGACGACGCGGCGCGCGTCGCAGGCGCGGTGGGATACCCGGTGATGATCAAGGCGGCCGCGGGCGGCGGCGGCAAGGGCATGCGCATCGCGCGCGACGACAAGGAGGCGCGGGAAGGTTACCGCTCGGCCACGTCGGAGGCGAAGGCGAGCTTCGCCGATGGGCGCGTCTTCATCGAGAAATACATCGAGGAGCCGCGCCACATCGAGATCCAGGTGCTGGGCGACGCCCACGGCAATGTGGTGCATCTCTTCGAGCGCGAATGCTCGATCCAGCGCCGCCACCAGAAGGTGATCGAGGAGGCGCCGAGCCCGATCCTCGACGAGCGCGTGCGCGCCGCCATGGGGGCGCAGGCGGTGGCGCTGGCCAAGGCGGTGGGATACCGCTCGGCGGGGACGGTCGAGTTCATCGTCGACCGGCAGCGCAATTTCTTCTTCCTCGAGATGAACACGCGGCTTCAGGTCGAGCATCCGGTGACCGAGATGATCACCGGTCTCGACCTCGTCGAGCTGATGATCCGCATCGCCGCGGGCGAGAACCTGCCCTTCGCGCAACAGGATCTCAGTCACCACGGCGCTGCGATCGAAGCGCGCATCTATGCCGAGAACCCGTTCCGCAATTTCCTGCCCTCGATCGGCCGGCTGGTACGTTATGTGCCGCCCGAAGGCGACTCGATCCGCGTCGATAGCGGCGTCACCGAGGGCGCAGAGATCAGCGTCTATTACGACCCCATGATCGCCAAGCTGGTGACCTTTGGCGCGACGCGCGAGGCGGCGGTGGTACGCATGGCGGAGGCGCTCGACTCGTTCCACATCGCCGGCGTGGCGCACAACATCCCTTTCCTCGCCGCGGTCATCGCCAACCCGCGCTTCCGCGCCGGCGATCTCTCCACCGCCTTCATCGCCGAGGAATTTCCCACTGGCTTCGCCGGCGCCGCGATCGGCGCGGACGACGAGGCGCGCGCCATCGCGGTCGCCGCCGCCGCGCAGCGCATCGTCGCCGAGCGCCAGGCCATGATCGGCGGTCAGGTCGCGGGGCATGGACGCGCGGCGCCGGAGGAATGGACCGTGTGCCTCGGCGCCCAGCGCCACGAGGTGCGTACCCGGCGCGCGGGCGACGCGATCCTGGTCGACGAGGGCGGCCGCACGCGCGCCGTTACCACGTCGTGGCAGCCGTGGCAGCCGGTTCTCGCGGCCGCGCTCGACGGCGTGCCTCACGTCCATCAGATCGCGCGCGCCGGCATCGGCCTGCGCATCTCGCGCGGCGGGTGGAGCCTCGAGCTCAAGGTGCTGCAGCGGCGGGCGGCCGAGCTTTTGGCGCTCATGCCGGAGCGGCAGGCGGCCGATCTTTCGCATCTGCTGCTGTCGCCGATGCCGGGACTATTGGTGTCGCTCGCGGTCGTCGAGGGACAGGAGGTGAAGGCCGGCGACGAACTCGCGGTGATCGAGGCGATGAAGATGGAGAACGTTCTGCGCGCCGAGCGCGACGGCATCGTGGCGAAGCTGCACGCGCGCGCCGGCGACAGCCTCGCCGCCGACCAGATCATCCTGGAATTCGGCTGAGGGCGCGATGGCGGAGATCGCGGTTCGCGTCATCGTCGAAGGAAGGGTGCAAGGCGTCGGATACCGCGTCTGGGCGGTGCAGGAGGCATGGCGGCGCAACGTGAGAGGATGGGTCCGCAACCGCCGCGACGGCGGCGTCGAGGCGCTGCTCATCGGCAGCGAGCGACGGGTGGAGGCGCTGATCGAGGCTTTCCGGCAAGGGCCGCGCGCGGCGCGGGTGACCAATATCGTGCGCGAGCCGGCGAGCGATGACGGCACGCCGCGCTTCTATGAACAGCCGACGGTCTGAGCCATGGCGGACTCCGAGCTCGGCTTGTTGGCGACGCGGCGGCTGCTGCCGCTCTTCGTCACCCAGTTCCTCGGCGCCGTGAACGACAATCTGTTCAAGAACGCGCTGGTCATCCTGATCGCCTATCACGACACGTCGAGCGTGCGCGGCGCCGAGATCCTGGTCACGCTCGCGGGCGCGGTCTTCATCTTCCCCTATTTCCTGTTCTCGGCGACGGCGGGGCAGATCGCCGACCGTTTCGAGAAGCAGCGCCTCGTGCGGATCGTGAAATTGTGGGAGATCGGCGTGATGCTGGTGGCGGCGCTGGGCTTCGCGCTCGACAGCATCGGCTTCCAGATGCTGGTGCTGTTCGGGCTCGGAACCCAGGCGGCGTTCTTCGGGCCGGTCAAGTACGCCATCATCCCGGAGCTTCTTGCCGAGCACGAGCTGATGGCGGGCAACGCGCTGATCGAGGCTGGCACCTTCCTCGCCATCCTGATCGGCACCATCGCCGGCGGGCTCCTCATCCTGGCGCCGCACGGGCCCGCGATCGTGAGCCTCCTGCAGCTCGCGCTCGCCGCGCTCGGGTGGTGCGCGAGCCTCTACGTACCGATGCGCCCCGCCGCCTCGCCCCATCTGCGGATCGCGCCCAACTTCGCCGCGGCGACGTGGGAGATCGTGGCCTATGCCTATGGCCACAAGACGCTGCGTCTGCCGCTTCTCGGCATCTCGTGGTTCTGGCTCCTGGGGATCGCCTATCTGGCGCAGTTCCCGAACTACGCCAAATCAATCCTCGGCGCCGACAACGAGGTGGTGACCCTGTTCCTCACCATCTTCTCGATCGGGATCGGCGTCGGTTCGCTCCTGTGCGGGCGGTTGCAACGCGGCGAGGTCAGTGCGCGCCTCGTGCCGCTGGGCGCGCTCGGCCTCACCCTCTTCGGGCTCGATTTCTGGCTCGCGGGGCAGAGCGCGGTGCCGGGCGCCTCGCTCATCGGCGCGGTCCAATTCCTCGGCACGCTCGGGCATTGGCGCATCGTCGTCGATCTGTTCGCGATCGCGGTGGCGGGCGGGCTCTATTGCGTGCCGCTCTATGCCATCATGCAGGCGCGCAGCGAGAGCGCGCACCGCGCCCGCGTGGTTGCCGCCAACAACATCATGAACGCGTTGTTTATGACCTTCGCGGGCGTCGCCAGCGCGGCCATGCTCGCCGCGGGCCTCGGCATCGGCAGCATCTTCCTGACGCTCGGCCTCGCCAACATCGCGGTGACTGTTGCCACCTGGCGCTCGACGCATCCGAGAAAGTAAAGTTGGGCTGAAATTCGGCCCTGCGTCCTTCGACTGCGCGCGCTAACGCGCGCTCCGCTCAGGATGAGGCGAAAATTTTACCTCATCCTGAGCGGAGCGAAGCGTAGTCGAAGGACGCAGGATAGACTTACGGTGTCACTCCGCCGCTTCTTCGCCCTCTTCGCCTTCGTTCTGCTTGGGGCCGGAATCGAGGCCCTTGGCGTCGGGGTCGCGGTCGACGAGCTCGATCACGGCCATGGCGGTGTTGTCGCCGTAGCGGAAACCGGCCTTCAGGATGCGGCAATAGCCGCCGGCGCGGGCCTTGTAGCGCTCGGCCAGCGTCGTCATCACCTTGTCGGCGAGCTTGGCGTCCTGGAGCGTGGAGATCACCTGGCGCCGCGCGTGGAGCCCGCCGCGCTTGCCGAGCGTGATGATGCGCTCGACCACCGGACGCAGATCCTTGGCCTTGGGCAGAGTGGTGCGGATCTGCTCGTGCTTCAGGAGCGCGTGGGCCATGTTGTCGAACATGGCCTTGCGATGGGACGAGGTGCGGGCGAAGCCGCGGCCGCGGAGGCGATGGCGCATGGGTTTTGACTCAGTAGGGTTCCTCGAGGCGCTTGGCGAGCTCCTCGATGTTCTCGGGCGGCCAGTTCGGGATCTCCATGCCGAGATGGAGGCCCATCTGGGCCAGCACTTCCTTGATCTCGTTCAAGGATTTGCGGCCGAAATTCGGGGTCCGCAGCATCTCGGCCTCGGTCTTCTGCACGAGATCGCCGATATAGACGATGTTGTCGTTCTTGAGGCAGTTGGCCGAGCGCACCGACAGTTCGAGCTCGTCCACCTTGCGCAGCAGGTTCTTGTTGAAGGGCAGCTCGCTCGGGCGCTCTTCCTCGCTGGCGGCGCGCGGCTCCTCGAAATTGATGAAGATCTGGAGCTGGTCCTGCAGGATGCGCGCGGCGAGCGCCACCGAATCCTCGGGCGTGACCGCGCCGTTGGTCTCGATGTCCATGGACAGCTTGTCATAGTCGGTGCGCTGGCCGCGGCGCGTGTTCTCGACCTTGTAGCTCACCTTGCGCACCGGGCTGAACAGCGCGTCGACCGGGATCAAACCGATGGGCGCATCCTCGGGCCGGTTGTCGGTGGCGGGGCGGTAGCCCTTGCCGCTCTCGACCGTCAGCTCCATCGCGATCTTGGCGCCGCTGTCGAGGGTGCAGATGAGGTGGTCCGGATTCATGATCTCGATGTCGTGCCCGGTCTCGAGCTTGCCGGCGCGCACCTCGCCGGGCCCGTTGGCCCTGAGCCGCATGCGCTTCGGCCCCTCGCCGTGCATGCGCAGGCCGATGCCCTTGATGTTGAGGACGATGTCGGTGATGTCCTCGAGCACGCCGGGGAGCGAGGAGAATTCGTGGAGCACGCCCTCGATCTGCGCCGAGGTCACCGACGCGCCCTGCAGCGACGACAGCAGGATGCGCCGCAGCGCGTTGCCGAGCGTCAGGCCGAAGCCGCGCTCCAAGGGGCCGACCACGATGGTCGCCCGGCGCTTCGGGTCGTCGCCCGGCTCGACGACGGGCTTGTCGGGGTGTTGCAGTTCCTGCCAATTTCTCTGGAGCTGAGTCACGAGCGGTCCCTCATTTCAATTTGGGCCAAGCCGTTCGCGCCCCGATCGCCTCATGCCGCGCTTCCCGGTCCCTTGCGGGCGGAGCGGCGGCCTCGGGGCGAGGAGGGCCTTGGGGCTGGCGCGGTTCAAACCCGCCGCCGCTTGGGCGGCCTGCAACCGTTGTGCGGAATCGAGGTCACGTCGCGGATCGACGTCACGGCAAATCCCGCGGCCTGGAGCGCGCGGAGCGCCGATTCGCGCCCCGAGCCCGGACCCTTCACCTCGATCTCCAAGGTCCGCATGCCGTGCTCCATCGCCTTCTTGCCGGCATCCTCGGCGGCGACCTGGGCGGCGTAGGGGGTCGATTTGCGCGAGCCCTTGAAGCCCATCGTGCCGGAGGACGACCAGGCGATGGTGTTGCCCTGGGCGTCGGTGATGGTGATCATGGTGTTGTTGAACGTGGCGTTGACGTGCGCCACGCCCGAGGTGATGTTCTTGCGTTCGCGACGGCGCAGACGCGGCGCTGCTGCTGGCTTGGCCATGTCCCTCGTCCCCTCGCGCTAGACCGTCTTCTTCTTGCCGGCGATCGGCCGCGCCGGACCCTTGCGGGTGCGCGCGTTGGTGTGCGTGCGCTGGCCCCGCACCGGCAGGCCCTTGCGATGGCGCAGGCCGCGATAGCAGCCCAGATCCATCAGCCGCTTGATGTTCATCGCCACCACCCGGCGCAGATCGCCCTCGACCGTGTAGTCGCGGTCGATCACCTCGCGGATGCGCAGCACCTCGTCGTCGGTGAGTTCGTGCGCGCGCCGCTGCGGCGGAATGCCGAGGCGCTCGCAAATCTGACTGGCCGAGGTGCGCCCGATGCCATGGATATAGGTCAGCGCGATCGGCACGCGCTTTTGATTCGGGATGTTCACGCCAGCGATGCGCGCCACCTGCGCTACTCCTTCGGATGAGGGATGTGGGACGCCGAGCCCGTGCCCCCGATGGGGCGAGGGCGAAGATTATTAAGAGTCAGGGCGCCAAAGTCAACCATGGGAAGGTGCGGCGGATTGGGCCAGGAGCGCCTCGATGGCGCGCGTCACCTGGTCCGGGGCGGCCATCCCGTCGACCGCCCGCAGCAGGCCCCGGGCGCGGTAATAGGGCAGGATCGGCGCGGTCTGGGCGTGGTAGGCGGCGAGCCGGGCCCGCACCGTCTCGGGCCGGTCGTCGGCGCGGTGGACGAACTGGGCCGCGCCGCAGAAATCGCAGGCACCCTCGACCTTGGGGCGGTTGTAGCGCTCGTGGTAGCTGGCGCCGCAGCTCGAGCAGGTGAAGCGGCCCGAGATGCGGTCGATCAAGGCCGCCTCGTCGACCGTGATCTCGATCACGAAATCGAGCTTGAGGCCGCGCTGGGCCAGCATGGCGTCGAGCGCCTCGGCCTGGGGCACGGTGCGGGGGAAGCCGTCCAAGACGAAGCCCTTGGCGTCGCCCAGCCGGTCGATGCGCTGGGCGATGAGGGCGATCATGATTTCGTCGGAAACGAGCCTGCCGGCATCCATGACGGCCTGGACCCGGCGCCCGAGCTCGCTCCCGGATTCGCGCTCGGCCCGCAGCATGTCGCCGGTCGCGAGCTGCTCGAGCCCGTGGCGGTCCTCGAGGCGCTTGGCTTGGGTGCCCTTGCCCGCACCGGGCGGGCCGAGCAGGATCAAATTCACCCGCGTCTCCCGCGCAGCTTGGACTTCTTGATGAGGCCCTCGTACTGGTGCGCGAGAAGGTGCGAGTGGATCTGCGCCACCGTGTCCATGGTGACGCTGACGACGATCAAGAGACTGGTGCCGCCGAAATAGAACGGCACGTTGTACTCGGACACGAGGATCTCGGGCAGAACGCACACGCCGGCGAGATAGAGCGCGCCCACCGCCGTGAGCCGCGTCAGCACGGTGTCGAGATAATCGGCCGTGTTCTTGCCCGGCCGGATGCCCGGCACGAAGCCGCCATACTTCCGCAGATTGTCCGCCGTCTCGGTCGGGTTGAACACGATCGCGGTGTAGAAGAACGCGAAGAAGATGATGAGCCCGACATAGAGCAGGATGTAGAGCGGCTTGCCGTGGCCCAGCGTGGCGCTGATCTCGGCGACCCAGCCGGACTGGTCCTGGTTGAAGCTCGCCAATGTCGCCGGCAACAGCAGCAGCGAGGAGGCGAAGATGGGCGGGATCACGCCCGAGGTGTTGAGCTTCAGGGGCAGGTGCGAGGCCTCGCCGCCGAACATCTTGTTGCCCACCTGGCGCTTGGGGTACTGCACCAGGATGCGGCGCTGGGCGCGCTCCATGAAGACGATGAAGGTGACGACGGCGACCGCGATCAGCAGGAACAGGATGATGAAGAAGGTCGAGAGCGCGCCGGTGCGGCCCAATTCCAGGAGCGCCGCCAGGGCCGCGGGCATGCGCGCGACGATGCCGGAGAAGATGATGAGCGAGATGCCGTTGCCGACGCCGCGCGCGGTGATCTGCTCGCCGAGCCACATCAGGAACACGGTGCCGCCGGTCAAGGTCACCACCGTGGTGATGCGGAAGAACAAGCCCGGATCGACCACCGCGAGCCCCGACGGCCCGCGCAGGCTCTCGAGCCCGACCGAGATGCCGTAGGCCTGCACCGCGGCCAGGAACACCGTGCCGTAGCGCGTGTACTGGTTGAGCTTCTTGCGCCCGCTCTCGCCCTCCTTCTTCAGCGCCTCCAATTGCGGCGACACCGCGGTCAGGAGCTGGACGATGATCGAGGACGAGATGTACGGCATGATGTTGAGCGCGAAGATCGTCATGCGCCCCAGCGCGCCGCCCGAGAACATGTCGAACATGCCGAGAATGCCGCCGGCGTTCTGCTGGAACACCTGGGCCAGGACCTGGGGATCGATGCCGGGCAGCGGGATATAGGTGCCGAGCCGGTAGATCACCAGCGCGCCAAGAGTGAACCAGATGCGGTTCTTGAGATCCGTCGCCTTCGAGAAGGCGGAGAAATTTATGCTCGCGGCGAGTTGTTCGGCGGCTGACGCCATCTAGACCATCCTCGGGCTCTCAAACGAGCCGCAATGCGTTCAGGCCGCCGCCGCCTTTGGCGGCGCCGTCACGATCACCTTGCCCCCGAGCTTTTCGACCGCTTCGATCGCGGCCTTGGACGCACCCGTCACCTCGATCGTCAGCGGCGCCTTGAGTTCGCCCTTGGCCAAGAGCCGCACGCCGTCGCCGAGCCGGTGCAGGATGCCGGCGGCAATGAGCGCCGCGCCATCGACGGTCGCGTCGGACTTGAGCATGCCGGCTTCGAGCGCCTGCTGCAGGCGGCCGAGATTGACGATGTGGAAATCCTTGCGGAAGTCCTTGTTGTTGAAGCCCCGCTTGGGGAGCCGGCGGTGCAGCGGCGTCTGGCCGCCTTCGAACCCGGCCAAGGCCACGCCCGAACGCGCGGTCTGGCCCTTGCCGCCGCGGCCGCTGGTCTTACCCTTGCCCGAGCCGATGCCGCGCCCGATCCGCTTGAAGCGGTAGTGGGCGCCGGCATTGTCCCTGATCTCGTTGAGCTTCATTCCCTGCCACTCCGGGGCCATGCCCGATTATCCCACCGCCGCCCGGCGGACGGCAGCCCCTTTCTCGCGCGCGCCCGGCTCATGCCGACTCGACCCGCACGAGGTGATGCACCGCCTCGATCATGCCGCGCACCTCCGGCGTGTCCTCGAGCACGCGCGAGCGGCGCAGCTTGTTGAGGCCGAGACCCTTCAAGGTCGCGCGCTGATAGGCCTGACGCCCGATCGGGCTGCCGATCTGGGTCACTTTGACTTTGGCCCCGGACTTCGCCGTCTCCGCCATGGCCTACTCCCGCGCCTCGCCGCCGTCGCGGCGGCCCAGGAGCTCGCTCACCTTCTTGCCGCGCCGCGTCGCCACGGCGCGCGGGTTGGTCGAGCGGGCGAGCGCGTCGAAGGTCGCCTTGATCATGTTGTGCGGGTTGGACGTGCCGACCGATTTCGCCACCACGTCCTGCACGCCCAGCGCCTCGAAGATCGCACGCATCGGGCCGCCGGCGATGATGCCCGTGCCCTGGGGCGCCGCGCGCACGATCACCTCGCCCGCGCCATAGTGGCCGATGATGTCGTGGTGCAGCGTGCGGCCCTCGCGCAGCGGCACCCGGACCAGGGCGCGGCGCGCCTGCTCGGTCGCCTTGCGGATCGCCTCCGGCACCTCGCGCGCCTTGCCCGAGCCATAGCCGACGCGGCCCTTGCTGTCGCCGACCACGACGAGCGCGGCGAAGCCGAAGCGGCGCCCGCCCTTCACCACCTTGGCAACGCGGTTGATGCTGACCAGCTTTTCTACGAACTCGCTGTCCTCGCGGCCGCGATCGCCTTCCCGCCCGCGGCCGCGCTGGGGACGATCGCCGCCTTCGCCGCGGGGGCCGCGCGGACCGCCGCCGGGGCCGCGCGGACCTCCACCGGGACCGCGCGGGCCGCTGCCCGGACCGCGCGGGCCACCGCCCGGACCGCGCGCACCGCCACCCTGTGTGCGTGCCATGAAAACCCTCTCCTAGAAGTCGAGTCCGCCCTCGCGGGCGGCGTCGGCCAGGGCCTTGACCCGGCCATGAAAGAGATAGCCGCCGCGATCGAACACGACGGTGGTGACGCCCGCCTCCTTGGCGCGCTGGGCGATGAGCTTGCCCACCGCCGCGGCGGCTTCCTTGTTGGCGCCGGTCTTGAGCGTCTCGCGCAGGCCCTTCTCGAGCGAGGAGGCGGCGGCCAATGTCTTCGCCTGCGCGTCGTCGATGACCTGGACATAGATGTGCTGCGACGAGCGGAAGACCGAGAGCCGCGGCCGGCGCTTCGCCGTCAGATCGATGCGGCGGCGCACGCGGCGGCGGCGCCGGGCGAAAAGCTCCTTCGATTTGCTGGTCATCGCGCGATCCCTACTTCTTCTTGCCTTCCTTGCGGCGGACCTTTTCCTCGGCGTACTTGATGCCCTTGCCCTTGTAGGGCTCGGGCTTGCGGTAACCGCGCAGCACCGCCGCGACCTGGCCGACGCGCTGCTTGTCGGCGCCGGTGATGGCGATCACGGTCGGCCGCTCGCACACGATCTTCACGTCGTCGGGTATGGGAAAGTTGATGTCGTGGCTGTAGCCCAGCTGCAGCACCAGGTTCTTGCCCTGCACCGAGGCGCGATAGCCGACGCCGTTGATCTCGAGGTTGCGGCTGAAGCCGCGCGAGACGCCCGTCACCATGTTGTTGACGAGGGCGCGCGTCGTGCCCCACAGCATGCGCGCCCGCTGGGTGTCGTTCTTGGGCTGCACCGTGACCTTGCCGTCCTCGACGGTGGCGGTGATCTCGTTGTCGACGGCGAGCGTCAAGCTGCCGATCCGACCCTTGGCGGTGAGCGTCGTCCCCGCCATCTGGACGGTGACGCCCTGGGGCAGGGTCACCGGATTCTTGCCGATGCGCGACATCGTTCACACCTCAGAAGACGCGGCACAGAACCTCGCCGCCGACATTGGCGGCGCGGGCCTCGTTGTCCGACATGACGCCGCGGGGCGTCGAGAGAATGGCGATGCCGAGCCCATTATAGACGCGCGGCAGGTCGGAGATGCGCGAATAGATGCGCCGGCCGGGCTTGGACACGCGCGTGATCTCGCGGATCACCGGCTCGCCATCGAGATATTTCAGCTCGATCTTGAGCTCGGCTACGCCCGGGCGGACCTGCTCGCGCGAGAAGCCGCGGATATAGCCTTCCCGCTGCAACACCTCGAGCACGTTGGCGCGGATGCTCGAGGCCGGCGACTGCACCGTCGGCTTCTTCGCACGCTGCCCGTTGTTGATGCGGGTCAGCATGTCGCCGAGGGGATCGCTCATCGTCATGCGGCTCTCTCCCTTACCAGCTCGACTTGACCATGCCGGGAATTTGGCCGGCGGACGCGAGGTCGCGGAGCGCGATCCGGGACATCTTGAACTTGCGGTAGTAGCCGCGTGGCCGGCCGGTGATCAGGCAGCGGTTGTGGAGCCGCACGGGGGCCGAGTTGCGCGGCAGCTCGGACAGCTTGAGGCGCGCCGCGAACCGCTCTTCCGGCGGCAGCGAGCGGTCCTCGGCGATCGCCTTGAGCCGCGCGCGCTTGGGCGCGAAGCGCTTCACCAATTTGGCGCGATACAGGTTCTTGTTGACGGAGCTGGTCTTGGCCATGTCGTTGTCCTGGTGGTGGCCGGTCAGGCGATGAAAGGCATATGGAAGGCGGCGAGGAGGGCCTTCGCCTCCGCGTCGGTCTTGGCCGTGGTGCAGATGACGATGTCCATGCCGCGCACGTTGTCGACCTGGTCGTAGTTGATCTCGGGGAACACGATCTGCTCCTTGAGGCCGAGCGCGTAGTTGCCGCGCCCGTCGAAGCTCTTGGGCGAGAGGCCGCGGAAATCGCGCACCCGCGGCAGCGCGATGTTCACCAGACGGTCGAGGAATTCGTACATGCGCTCGCGCCGCAACGTCACCTTGCAGCCGATCGGCATGCCCTCGCGCAGCTTGTAGGTCGCGATCGACGTCTTGGCCTTGGTGACGACCGGCTTCTGGCCGCTGATCGCGGCAAGGTCCTTGGCCGCGGCGGCGACGTGCTTGGCGTCCTGCACCGCCTCGCCGACGCCGATATTGATCACGATCTTGTCGACCCGCGGCACCTGGAGCGGATGCGTGTAGCCGAACTGCTGCATCAGCGCCGGCCGCACCTTGGTGTCGTATTCTTCCCTCAAGCGCGTCGCCATGGCGGGTTCCTCAGGCGTCGAGGACTTCGCCGGAGCGCTTCGCGTAGCGCACCTTGCGACCGTCCTCGAGGTTCTTGTAGCCGACGCGGGTCGGCAACTGCGATTTGGGATCGATATGGGCGATGTTCGAGATGTGAATCGCCGCCTCGCGCTCGATGATGCCGCCGGGCTGACCGGGGCTGGGGCGGGTGTGGCGCTTGATCATGTTGACGCCCTGGACGATGGCGCGGTTCTCGGTGCGCAGGACGCGCAGAACCTCGCCGTTCTTGCCCTTGTCGCGGCCGGAGATGACCACGACCTTGTCGCCCTTCTTGATCTTGAGCTTCAGCGGCATGGCTAGAGCACCTCGGGCGCGAGCGAAACGATCTTCATGAACTTGCGCGCGCGCAGCTCGCGCGTCACCGGGCCGAAGATGCGGGTGCCGATGGGCTCGCCCTGCTTGGTGATGAGGACGGCGGCGTTGCGGTCGAAGCGGATGGCGCTGCCGTCGGGACGGCGGATCTCCTTGGCCGTGCGCACGATCACCGCCTGGTGCACGTCGCCCTTCTTGACGCGGCCCCTGGGGATCGCCTCCTTGACCGAGACCACGATCACGTCGCCCACGGTCGCGGTCTTGCGCTTGGAGCCGCCCAGCACCTTGATGCACTGGACGCGCCTTGCGCCGGAATTGTCGGCCACGTCGAGATTGGTCTGCATCTGGATCATGGCGGATTACTCCTGTGCCGGCGAGGGCGCGGGCGGCGCGCTCGTTCCGCTCAGCACGATCCAGTGCTTGCGCTTGGAGATGGGCCGGCTCTCCTCGATGCTGACCGTGTCGCCCGCCTTGTAGGCGTTGGCCTCGTCGTGCGCGGCGTAGGTCTTGGAGAGGGTGATGAACTTCTTGTAGACGGGGTGCATGACGCGGCGCTCGACCTTGACGATGACCGTCTTGTCGCCCTTGTCGCTCACCACGACCCCGTGCAGGACCCGTTTCGGCATCTCGCGTTCCCCTACGAAGCCTTGGCCGCGCGCTGGCCGAGAATGGTCTTGATGCGGGCGATGTCGCGCCGCACCTGACGCACGCGGGACGTGTTCTCGAGCTGGCCGCTGGCGCGCTGGAAGCGCAGGTTGAACGCCTCCTTGCCGAGCTTTTCGAGTTCGCCCGACAATTCGTCGTCTGTCTTGGCGCGGACATCGGTCGCCTTCATGGCCTCGCCCCCTCGCCCAGCCGCTCGACGATGCGGATGTGGATCGGGAGCTTGGCCGCGGCCAAGGTGAACGCCTCGTGCGCCACATCGTGCGGGACGCCGTCGAGCTCGAACATGATGCGGCCCGGCTTCACCCGGCAAACCCAGAATTCCGGCGTGCCCTTGCCGCTGCCCATGCGCACCTCTGCGGGCTTCTGCGACACCGGCACGTCGGGAAAGATCCGGATCCACACGCGTCCGACGCGGCGGATATGGCGGGTGATGGCGCGCCGCGCCGCCTCGATCTGGCGCGCGGTGATGCGGCCCGGCTCGACCGCCTTCATGCCGATGGAGCCGAAATTCAGATCGGTGCCGGCCTTCGCCAGGCCGTGGATGCGGCCCTTGTGCGCCTTGCGATACTTGGTGCGTTTGGGGGATAGCATGTCCCTTGCCCTTCGAGTTCCTCAGGCGCGCGCCGGCTGCGCCTCGGCGGCGCGCTTGTCCTGCGCCATCGGGTCGTGCGTCAGCACCTCGCCCTTGAACACCCACACCTTGACGCCGCAGGTGCCGTAGGTGGTCATGGCCGTGCCGACCCCGAAATCGACGTCGGCCCTGAGCGTGTGCAGCGGCACGCGGCCCTCGCGATACCATTCCATGCGCGCGATCTCGGCGCCGCCGAGGCGGCCCGAGCAGTTGATGCGGATGCCGAGCGCGCCAAGCCTCATCGCCGCCTGCACCGCGCGCTTCATGGCGCGGCGGAAGGCGACGCGGCGCTCCAGCTGCTGCGCGATGCCCTCGGCGACGAGCTTCGCCTCGATCTCGGGCTTGCGGATCTCGAGGATGTTGAGGCTCACTTCGCTGTTGGTCATCTTGGCGAGATCGACGCGCAGCTTCTCGATGTCGGCGCCCTTCTTGCCGATGACGACGCCGGGCCGCGCCGAATGGATGGTGATGCGCGACTTGCGCGCCGCGCGCTCGATGACGATGCGGCTGACGCCGGCCTGCTGCAGCCGCTCGTTGAGGAATTTGCGCAGGCGCAGATCCTCGTGCAGCAAGGTCGCGTAATCCTTGCGCGCGAACCAGCGCGAGTCCCAGGTCCGGTTGATGCCGAGCCGGAGGCCGATCGGATTTACCTTCTGACCCATCAGGCCTTCTCCTCCTCGCTCTCGCGCACGACCACCAGCAGATTGGCGAAATGTTTCTCGACCCTGGCCGAGCGGCCGCGGCCCCTGGCATGGAAGCGCTTCAGGGCGAAGGCGCGGCCGACGCTCGCCTCCTTGACGACGAGACGGTCGACGTCGAGCTGGTGATTGTTCTCGGCGTTGGCGATCGCCGCCTGCAAGACCTTGCGCACGTCGCGGGCGATGCGGCGGTGCGAGAAGGCAAGCTCGTTCAAGGCCGCCGCGGCCGGGAGGCCTCGGATCGACTGCGCCACCAGGTTGAGCTTGCGCGCGCTGATGTGGATGGCGCGCGCGAAGGCCGACGCCTCGGTCTCGGCAAGGGCGCGCGGGCGGGCTTCTTTGCTCATGGCGCCCTCTTCGCCTTCTTGTCGGCCGCGTGCCCGTAGAAGGTGCGGGTCGGCGCGAACTCGCCGAATTTGTGGCCGATCATGTGCTCGGTGACCAGCACGGGGATGAATTTGTGTCCGTTGTACACGCCGAAGGTGAGACCCACGAATTGCGGGAAGATGGTCGAGCGCCGCGACCAGGTCCGGATGATCTCGTTGCGCCCGGAGGCGCGCGATTTCTCCGCCTTCTTCATGAGATAGCCGTCGACGAACGGCCCCTTCCAAACCGAGCGTGTCACGAGCCTCTCCGTCTATTTCTGCCGCCGCCGCACGATGAAGCGGTCGGTGCTCTTGTTGTGCCGCGTCTTCTTGCCCTTGGTGGGCTTACCCCACGGCGTCACCGGATGGCGCCCGCCGCGGGTGCGGCCGCCATGCGGATGATCGACCGGGTTCATCGCCTCGCCGCGCACGTGCGGGCGCCAGCCGCGCCAGCGCGTGCGCCCGGCCTTGCCGATGGAGATGTTCTGCTGATCGGGGTTCGAGACCGCGCCGATCGTCGCCATGCAGTCGCCGCGCACCATGCGCACCTCGCTCGAGGCGAGCCGCAGCAGCGCGTAGTCCGCGTCGCGTCCGACGAGCTGGACGTAGGTGCCGGCGGCGCGGGCGAGCTGGCCGCCTTTGCCGGGCTTCATCTCGACATTGTGGATGATGGTGCCGACCGGGATGTTGCGCATCGGCATGGCGTTGCCCGGCTTCACGTCGACGCGCTCGCCCGAGACCACCGTGTCGCCCTCTTTCAAGCGCTGCGGCGCCAGGATATAGGCGAGCTCGCCGTCCTGGTAGCGCAACAGGGCGATGAAGGCGGTGCGGTTGGGATCGTATTCGATTCGCACCACCTCGGCCGGCATGTCGAACTTGCGGCGCTTGAAATCGATCGTGCGCAGGCGGCGCTTGTGGCCGCCGCCGCGGAAGCGCAGCGTGATGCGGCCGGTGTTGTTGCGCCCGCCGGTGCCGCGCTTCCCTTCGGTGAGCGCTTTCACCGGCCCGCCCTTCCACAATTCGCTGCGGTCGATCAGGACCAGCTGGCGGCGCCCCGGCGAGGTCGGCTTGAAGGTCTTGAGCGCCATGTCTCAGACTCCCGTGGTGATGTCGATCTTCGATCCCTCGGCGAGGGTGACGATCGCCTTCTTGTAGTCGGACCGTTGTCCCGGCCGGCCGCGGAAGCGTTTCGTCTTGCCCTTGACGCGGATCGTGTTGACCGCCGTCACCTTGACGTTGAACAGGCCCTCGACCGCCGCCTTGACCGACCGCTTGTCGGCCTCGAGCGGCACGCGAAAGCTCACCTGGTTGTGCTCGGAAATATTGGTCGCCTTCTCGGTAATGATCGGCGACAGCACGAGATCGTACATCTGCTCGCGCGTGAGCTTCGGCACGAAGCGCGGGATAAACCGGAACCGGCTCATTTGAGGCGCGCCTCCAGCGCTTGCACCGCGTCCTGCGTCAGCACGAGCGTGTCGCGGCGCAGGATGTCGTAGACGTTCGCGCCGATCTGCGGCAGCACGTCGACCTTGGGGATGTTGCGCGCGGCGCGGGCGAAATTCTCGTCGACGCCGGCGCCGTCGATGATCAGCACCGACTCCCAACCGAGCGCGCGGAAGCGATCCGCGAGCGCGCCGGTCTTGGCCGCCTCGAGCTTGGCCTGGTCGATGACGATGAGCTTGCCTTCCGCCTGCTTCGCCGACAGCGCCGTCTTGAGCGCGAGCCGGCGCACCTTCTTCTGCAGCCCGAATTCGTGGCTGCGCACGACCGGGCCGAAGATGACGGCGCCGCCGCGGAACTGCGGCGAGCGCAGGCTGCCTTGCCGCGCGCGGCCAGTGCCCTTCTGCTTCCACGGCTTCTTGGTGGTGCCGGAGATGTCGCTGATGCCCTTGGCCTTGTGCGTGCCGGCGCGGCGCTTGGCGAGCTGCCAGTTGACCATGCGCGCGAGGATGTCGCGGCGGATGGGGAGCCCGAACACCTCCTCGGCGAGGTCGATGCTGCCGACCTCCTTGTTCTCGAGGCTGACGATCTGGAGCTTCATGTCATGCCCCTTCCGCGGCGGCGGCGGCGGCCGGCGCGCGCAGCGACGCGGGGAACGGCAGGTCCTGCTTCGGCTTGCGCTTGGCCGCGTCGCGCACCAGCACATAGCCGCCCGTCGCGCCCGGCACCGCACCCTCGATCATGATGAGCCCGCGCTCGCCGTCGGACGAGAGCACGCGCAGATTCTGCGTTGTCACCCGCGCATCGCCGTAGTGGCCGGCCATCTTCTTGTTCTTGAACACCTTGCCGGGATCCTGGCGCTGCCCGGTCGAGCCGTGACTGCGGTGCGAGACCGAGACGCCGTGGGTGGCGCGCAGACCGCCGAAATTGTGCCGGCGCATGGCGCCGGTGAAGCCGCGGCCGATGCTGGTGCCGGTCACGTCGACGAACTGGCCGGCGACGAAATGCTCGGCCGAAAGCTCGACGCCGACGTCAAGCAGCGCGTCGGCAGTGACGCGGAACTCGACCAGCTTGCGCTTGGGCTCGACCTTGGCCTTGGCGTAGTGGCCGCGCATCGGCTGGGTGACGTTCTTTACCTTGGCCTTGCCGACGCCGAGCTGAACCGCGGTGTAGCCGTCCTTGTCCGCAGTGCGGACGGCGACGACCTGGCAATTGTCGACGTGCAGCACCGTCACAGGGACGTGGTTCCCGTCGTCGGTGAAGACCCGCGACATGCCGAGCTTGGTCGCAATGATGCCGGTCCGCATGATCGGTCCCTCAGAGCTTGATCTCGACATCGACACCGGCGGCGAGGTCGAGCTTCATCAGCGCGTCCACCGTCTGCGGCGTCGGATCGACGATGTCGAGCACCCGCTTGTGGGTGCGGATCTCGAACTGCTCGCGCGATTTCTTGTCGATGTGGGGCGAGCGCAGGACCGTGAACTTCTCGATCTTGGTCGGCAGCGGGATCGGGCCCCGCACCCGCGCGCCGGTGCGCTTCGCGGTGTTGACGATCTCGCTCGTCGACTGATCGAGGACGCGGTGATCGTATGCCCGGAGGCGGATACGGATGTTCTGATTGTCGCTGGCCATGGCCCTGTTCCTGTCAACCGCGCGCCGCGGCTTCCTTACTTTATGATTTTGGCGACGACGCCGGCGCCCACCGTGCGGCCGCCCTCGCGGATGGCGAAGCGCAGGCCCTCGTCCATGGCGATGGGCTGAATGAGCTCCACCTCCATCGAGATGTTGTCGCC
>JGI12269J14319_10000478_pt1 | contig 38261 bp, 35 predicted proteins | sample PeaSoiSIISIP2007_FD_14319 | JGI IMG/M metagenome (IMG submission 14319)
CCTCTGGCTTCTGTGTCGGGTAACCAAGCCGCTCAGCGGCAGCGTGCGACAACGGCGGGATGTCGGTGATGATGGAGGAAATGGGCGTCCCTTCTTGTTCGCTCAAATATCTTTTCAGATAGGGTCGGCCCGTCGAGGACCATGCGAGGCGGTTCTCACGGTCTAACGCTTCCACCTTCGGTCTTATCATCCGCCAGCCCCACTCTGGTGTGTAGCCCTTGTATTCATAGGAAAGATTTGGGCGCGGCCCCATTGATGCGGTTCGGATGATTTCGTGAAGCCGGTACCTTCCACGCTCGTCGTTGTACCGATAGAAGTCCTCGACGTACTTAGGGTCATGCGCAAGGTACGACGGATTCCACGTAAACCCATCCCCTGCGTAGAAAAGGATCGTGTCGTTGACCTGCGCCCATTTTTTACTGTCGTTGTGGCTGCTGGTCCGCTGCCAGACGATTTCGTTTCTAAAATTTTGTGGGCCGAAAATCGCGTCCATCAGCATCTTCAAGTAGTGGCTTGCGGTGGCATCGCAGTGCAGATAGATCGATCCCGTTTCCTTCAGGACGCGCCTCAGCTCGATTAAGCGCGGAGCCATCATCGCGAGATAGGCCATCATGTCGCTGTGGCTAAGGAAGGTTCGGAAGGCGCGCATGGCGTCGGAGACGCGGCCGCCCTGCTCGACGATTTCCTCGTAGGCGCGCTCGGCGTCTACGTTCCACTCCCATGTGTCCTCGAAGGCCATGATCTGGGAGCTGGAGCGAGTGCCGTCTTTTTCGGCGAAGAGCACGTTGTAGTCCTGGCGGCTGTTGAAGGGCGGGTCGAGGTAGATGAGGTCGACGGACTCGTCCTTGATGTGCTGGCGCAGGACTTCGAGGTTGTCGCCGTAATAGAGCTGGTTTTTGTCCACTGCGGGAAGATTTTAGCGCGGATTGGACGGTTGTGTAATTGCTCGTCTGGGTGCTGGTGGAAATGCCTGGCGGCGTTATCGTGGCACGAGCGAACGCGGGGTCCCTCGACTGCGTAGCTGATTCGCTTCGCGATCCAGCTACCGCGCTCGGGATGACATTGTATGGGTGGCTTTGTTCTGCTGGCATTTTCGCTTCCCACCCTAACGTCGAAAAGCGCGACGTTAGGATGGGCCACCCGTCGTCGGCGTGATGCAAGCACCCGCCCCTTGCGAAAAAGCCGCAAGGAGCGGGGCACCCTGCGCTGTCCCGGCACGAATTTTCGCGGGCGATGGCTTCGGGGGTACGGGGTGCATTAAGGTTTTGACGGTTGGGGCAAAAAGACGATAATTGAAGATATAGTGTTCGTTCATCGTCAGTGGTTTGCTGTTCTGATTGTAGGCGCGGCAGTTTTGTGCGGAGATGTTTCTGCGCCGGGTGCTGTGCCAGTCGCGCAATCGGCGGTGCCGCAGTCGTCAGCTCCGGCTCCGCCTTCACCCCCGGCTCCATCTTCAGCTCCCGTTCAGACTGCAACTCCGGCGCAATCTCCGGCTCCGTCGTCGTCCCAATCATCAACCAAGCCTTCGACTCCATCCTCGACTCAGAAACATTCTGCTGCGCATAAGAAAACCAGCACGACGGCGGTTACGCAGCGGCGGCGTAAGGCGGCGTCTCCTCGTCTCAGGCGGATGCATGAGGCGTTTGTGGCTTCGGCGAATTTGAAGCCGATGGCGCGCCAACTGCTTCAGGATCGTACTCCCGCGGGGTATGCCGGCGTGGAGGCGTACGCGCGGCGTCATGCGAAGGAAGATGCGGGGGCATTGGCCTGGCTGGTGCTTGGGTATGCGCACATTCTGGATCGCGACTACGCGCGGGCAATTGATCCGCTGAACCGGGCGAAGCCGCAGGCGGGAGAGCTGGGCGATTACGTCATTTTTTATCTTGGTACGGCTTACTACCAGACGGGGCGACTGGCGGAGGCGGTGGCTACGCTGGGTGGATTTGAAAGAGCGTATCCGGAGTCGCTGTTGATTCGGGATGCGCATGTGGCTTACGCGAACGCCCTGGTGGCGGATGAGCGGGCGCCGGAAGCGGTGGATTTGCTGGAGAAGGATCGGTTGCCGTTCCGGGCCGATCTGGAACTTGTTCTGGGACGGGCGTACGAGGCGGCGGGACAGCCGGCGAAAGCGTTCGGCATCTTTCGCAATTTGTATTTCACTAGGCGTTCGGCATCTTTCGCAATTTGTATTTCACTATGCCGCAGACTTGGGAAGCGAGCCAGGTCGAGGGCGATCTGAAGAAGTTGGCAGGGACTCCGGAGACGCAGGCGCCGAGTTTTGCGGAGCGCAGAATGCGGGCGGATTTGCTGGTGAAGGGCAAACAGTATAACGAGGCGGCGAACGAATATCACGACTTGTTGAATGATGCAGGGCCGGAGAATCGCCTGGCGGTAGAGATGGCGATGGCGGAGGCGTTGCGGCACGCTGGGCGCGACCGGGAAGCCAAGAAAGCCTTGGAGGCGATGCCGGAGACGACTCCGGAGATGAACGCGGAACGGTTGTTCAATCTGGGGGAGATTGCGCGCGGGGCGAATGATGATGACAGTTTTCTGCGCATCGTGGAGCAGTTGCGGCAGACGGATCCCGCCAGTTCATGGCTGGAGCAGGCCTTGCTTTCGGCGGGGAACATTTATCTTTTGCGGCGGGATTATGACCGTGCTATCGATTCGTACCGGGAATTGCAGCAGCGCTTTCCAAATGGAGGGCGGGCATCGTATGCGCACTGGAAGGCGACCTGGTTGAGCTTGCGGCAGGGAAGACGCGAGGATGCGGAGAAGGGTTTCGAGGAACAGATTGAGCTGTATCCGTCGTCGGGGGAAGTTCCTGCGGCGCTTTATTGGCGGGCACGGTTGGCGGAGGAGGATGGGGATTCGGCAAAGGCGCGGGCGTATTACCTGAAAGTGTCGGACCGGTTTCGCAATTACTACTATGGGGCGTTGGCGCGGCAGCAGCTCAGGAAGATTAAGAGCGATAACGAACCTGCGAGTTACGCTTTGCTGGATCGGGTTCCTCCGATTGATGCCAGCGCCAAGGTGACGGCGGACGCGGTTCCTGCGGACGACCTGCGAGTGCAGAAGGCGCAGCTTCTGGCCAATGGCGGGCTGCTGGATTTTGCGGTGCGGGAACTGACGGCCGCGGCGAACGAGAGTAAAGGGAATTGGCTGGCGCCGGAGACGGCGCATCTTTATGCGGACGCGGGGCGCTACGACCGGGCGATTGAGATCCTGAAGAAAGCGGTGCCGAGTTATTTCGCGGTGGATTTGCCGAGTTTGCCGCGTCCTTATTGGGAGGCGCTTTTTCCCAAGCCTTACTGGATTGATCTGAAACGATTCTCCTCGGACAATGCGCTGGATCCGTATCTGGTGGCGGCGCTGATCCGGCAGGAGTCGGAGTTTAATCCGGCGGCCGTGTCTCACGCCAATGCGGTGGGGCTGATGCAGCTGCTGCCCAAGGTTGGGAAGTCGGTTGCGAGGCAGGAAAAGCTGAAACACTTTTCCAGTACGCAGCTATTTACGCCGGGGATGAATATGCAGTTGGGCACGCGGTACTTTCGCAGCATGGTGGATAAGTTCGGCTCGTTCGAGTATGCGCTGGCGGCTTACAACGCCGGGGCGGACCGGGTGCAGGACTGGCTGGGTCAGGGGAAATATCGGGATGCGCAGGAATTTGTGGAGTCGATACCGTTTACCGAGACGCGGGAGTATGTGCAGGCTATTTTGCGGAATGCGGATGTTTACCGGCAGTTGTACGGGGCGCCTTAGATCAAATCTATTAACCACTAAGGACACGAAGGTTCACAAGGAAGACGCAAGCAGCAATTGTCTTACGCGTGGGTTTCTTGCGCGGGGGACTTGGCGAATAGGATCTCGATTACCAGCAGGCCGGCTCCGATTACGATGGCACTGTCGGCTACGTTGAAGGCTGGCCATTGGTATTGGCCGATGTAGAAGAGGAGGAAGTCGACCACGCGACCGTTGAGCAGGCGGTCCCAGAGGTTGCCCAAGGCTCCGCCTAGAATCAGGGCCAAGCCGATTCCGGTGGTGGACATGGAATGGCTGTTTCGCCACAGCAGCGCGGAGACGATGACCAACGCTACGATCGAAAATAGGACCAGCATGGCGATCTTCCATTGCGCGGGGGAATCGGCAAATAGGCCGAAGGCGGCGCCGCGGTTCTCCGCATGGATGATACGGAAGAAGCCGGGGATGACTTGTTTGCCATCGTGCAGCGAGATGTTTTTTGCTACGACCGATTTAGTGACGCGATCGAGCAGCACGACCACGAAGGCGATCAGGAAGTGGAAACGGCGCATTACGTGCTGGTGGGTCATTGGGGTGGGCGCGCTTCTGGGCGGCAGGGATGGCGGAGGGGGCGCGGGGAATCAAGCAAGATCGCCCTCCCGGGAAGAGCTGTGTGGGCGAAACTGGAGGCGTATTCGAGGTCAGGCACTCGGTCGGTTACTCCCAAATAGTTGATTTTTTTCATTATAGGGAGCGCCGCGGCGAACGTCCATTGGCGGCCAGCACCTTCGTGGAGGGAACCCGGAAAGCAATGTGGAAAAGACGCTGAAAAAGTGTACAATTTTGTTAGCAGACGTTTCCCCTCGCCCTGGCATCTAAACAACCGGGTGGCATGGGATTGAGTAATTAGTGCCGGACAAGCAACTTACGGCGGTTTGAATTCATCAACCTTTAGAGTGAGTGAGAGCTGTTTTTTGTGGGTTCAGCCTCTACACGAGTAATTCAGGTCAAATATGGCAGCCGACGACATTCAGCCCGTGCCGGGAGGCGAACCCGAACTGAATCTGCTAATGTCCAAGAGTGACTTGGATCAGCCCCTCTGGAAATCGCTGTTTCAGAATCTCGACGAGTTTTTCTTTCCCAAGAAGCAAGCTCCGCTGGTGCTGACGTCCAAACCGATTCCGGTTAAGGACATTTGGGGATTCTACGATTACAAGAAAAATGGCGCACTGGGTTCGACGGTGGTGCACCTTGTTGCGGTGGTCTTGATCATTGGGGGAACCATTCTTGGCCGGCGGGTGGTACAGCAAATTACGAAACCTCCCGAGGTAGTGACGCTGATATCGCCGGACGATATTCCTCCGCTGTCGCCTTCGAAGACGCAGTCGGGCGGCGGTGGCGGTGGTGGTGATCGCGATAAGTTCCAGGCGTCGAAGGGTAAGCTGCCTAAGCTGTCGATGGAACAGATCACGCCGCCGATGGTGGTCGTGCGCAACGATCATCCGAAATTAGCGGTTGAGCCTACGATCGTGATTCCGCCGGAAGTTCATCTGGCGATGAACAACATGCCGAACCTGGGGGATCCGATGTCGCACTTGCCCTCGGGGCCGCCTTCGAATGGTACGGGGTCAGGAGGCGGAATTGGTTCTGGAAATGGCGGCGGCGTGGGTTCGGGCGAGGGACCTGGATTTGGTCCGGGCCACGGTGGCGGCACGGGTGGTGGGGCATTCAAAGTAGGTGGCGGGGTGTCTGCGCCTAAAGCGATTTATGCGCCTGATCCGGAGTACTCGGAAGAAGCGCGCAAGGCGAAGTATCAGGGGACCTGCGTTCTGTGGCTGGTCGTCGGTCCGGACGGTCGGGCACGCGAGATTCGCGTGGCTCGTACGTTAGGTCTTGGGCTGGATGAGAAGGCGATGGAAGCGGTGAAGACGTGGAAGTTTGAGCCGGCAATGAAGGATGGCAAACCGGTCGCAGTGCAGATCAACGTGGAAGTGACGTTCCGGTTGTATTGATTCGACTTTATTTTGATGAAAGCGGCCGCGAGAAATCGCGGCCGTTTTGCTTTTGTGGGCTCGGACGGCTCGGTCGCGCAGAGTTCGGATCACGGCTCTGGAGCATGCGGTTCTGTTTCGTAGCGCAGGACTGCCAGGTGGAGCATCGCCCGTTTTGTGAAGCCGAGACGCTCGTAAACTTCAATGGCACGAGTGTTCTGCGGAAGGACATGCAGAAAAGGCAGTTCGCCACGGTTGAAGATGCGTTCCATCAGCATCCGAATCAATTCGCTTGCGTAGCCTTTACCGAGATGGTCCGGATGCGTGCACACCGCGCTGATTTCGGTGTAGCCCGGAAGCCGTAGGCGCTCTCCAACCATCGCCGCTAAAATCCCGTTACTGCGGATTCCAAAATAGTCGCCCATCTCGCGGGTTCGTGCGCCAAATGGTCCTGGCTTCGTCAGCTTAGTAAGCGCGAGCATTTCAGGTACATCGGCTTGGGTTAGTGGAATGAAGTCCGCTCTTTTTGGTTTTCCATTTGCGTTGGCCGCAGATGCGGAGGAACTGCGATTCTCGCAGAGCATCTGCAGGAGCGGGCCGGTGTTGACAATGGACCACGAGCCACGCGGGTTTGGAGGTTCCTGCAAGAAAAGGCCAATCCGTTCGTCGGGTTGCAACAAGGCGGAGAGAGAATTGTAGTTCTCCGGAGTCTGCTCGGGGAATCCCGCAAGCACGCTTACTTCGTGAGGAAACTTTCGCGCCGCGTCGCGGGTTTCAGCGAAGCGCGCATGAGTGCTGATGAGCGACTGCCAAATGGGATTATCGAGCGGATGCATAATGCGCGGTCAGATTACTTTCTGGGAACGCGGTCGTCTATCCGAATCTTGCGTCGAACTCGAAGCGTGATACAGATGCTTCATCTGCAGTTAGATGAAGAGATCACTCGGCAAGATCCACGTGCTGCACATCCTCGATGGGATGCCCGAGGAACTGCGCGCCGAGGCGACGGAACTTTTCGGCTGAATCGGTAGCGAAACATTTCAAGCGAGGCAACTTGCGGCGCTCAGGTTCAGGCGCGGCGGGCAGCGGTGTGCGGCGCAATAGCCTGCCCACGGCATCGGCTGTGGCGTCGGCGGAGTCGACAATCTTCACATGCTTGGGGGCGACCTTATGCAACACGGGCTGAATCAGCGGGTAGTGGGTGCATCCCAGCAGAAGCACGTCGGCATGCTTGAAGTCGTCGGCGAAAGCTTCTTTCAGATAAATGCGAGCCACCTCTTCGGTCACAGGATGGTCGATCCAGCCCTCCTCGACGAGCGGGACCAGCAGGGGGCAGGCTTTTTCTTTAGCCTCGACTCCTCGAGTTTCCAGCGCCTTCAAGTATGCGTGACTGCTGACGGTGGCTTCGGTGCCGATGACAACGACCTTCTTGTTCTCACTGGCGCCGGCGGCACGCTCCGCTCCAGGTTCGATCACGCCCACAACTGGAACGCTGGCTGCCTGGGTGATTTTGTCGAGCGCCAGAGCCGTCGCCGTGTTGCAGGCGATGACGAGAGTTTGTGCGCCCTGTTGCTCGAGATAATGCGTGGCTCCAACCGCGTATCTGGCCACGGTTTCCGTGGACTTCGAACCGTAGGGCAAGCGTGCAGAATCGCCAAAGTAGAGGTAGTCGGCATCGGGGATCAGCCGCAGCAAGGCTTTGAGGACGGTCAGGCCTCCAAAGCCGGAATCGAAAACGCCGATGCAGGTTCTGCGGTTGGTCATGAAGAGGTTTAGGTGTGCCGCTCGGAGTTTGCTGAAGAAACGCTGGCAAAGTCTCTGGTCCTNCCGCAGCATGGACCCGGAGGAATCGGCGCGCCGTGCGGGCAGGTGCGCGGNTGGCCCAGGAATGCGCAGATCTTGTCGGTGGCTTCGGGAGAGAGGATGTGCTCGAACTTGCAGGCTTGTTGTTCGATTTCGGTCTCGCTGTCCATGGCAAGGCTGTCGGTGAAGAGGCGCTCGGCGAGGCGATGGCGGCGGATGATGTCGGCGGCGCGCTGACGGCCGCGGGGCGTGAGTTCGACAATCATGCTGCCATCGCCGATCGAGACTCCGGTCGGCTTCAGGGCATCGTGGCAGGGATTGATGAACGGTTTGTGGTCGTGCGGTTCCGGCGGATGCGGAGTCGCAGTGACCAAGCCCAGATCGATCATTTTTTCGATCGCGATACTTACTGGTAGCGCTCCATGCACTTCCATGCGGCCGACTTCGGCGATCTCGCCATGTTCGGCCAACGCCCAGAGTTCTTCGAGCACTTCGTCGAATTGTTCTTCATCGGCCATGGCGAAGACTTCCTGGGCTGCAATCTTGCCGTGGTGCAATTCGATGCGGCGATCGGCAAGGCGGGCAACCACGGGGTCGTGGGTGACCATGACGATGGTTCGTCCTTGTTGATGCAGTTCGCGCAGCAGACGCAGGACGATTTCTTCGTTTACGGCGTCGAGGTTTCCGGTGGGCTCGTCGGCAAGCACGATTTTGGGGTCGTTGATCAACGCGCGGGCGATGCACACACGTTGCTGTTCGCCGCCGGAGAGTTGGGATGGAACGTGATGGGCACGATCCTTCAACCCCACTCGCTCGAGCGCTCCGAGCGCTTCCTGTTCGTCCGTCATGCTATGGAAGTATTGGGCGAGCATCACGTTTTCGAGGGCGGTCAGGTAGGGAATCAGGTGGAACTGCTGAAACACAAAACCAATTTTTTCGGCTCGCACGCGATTGAGTTCGCCTGGAGAAATACGGGCCACATCTTCGCCGTCAAGCCAAATCTCGCCGGAAGTGGGACGATCAAGACAGCCGATCAGATTCACCAGCGACGACTTGCCCGAACCAGACGGGCCCATAATTGCGATCCACTCACCGGGATCGACGTTGAGGGAGAAACTGTCGAGAGCGCGGATGACGCCGCCGTTGGCCTCGGCCTTCGCTGGATATAGGCGGCTGACGTCTTTCAGCTTGATCATCTTACTCCCCTCTCAAGATCATAGCGGGTTGCACGCGGCGCAGCAGAAAAATCGGAAGCACGGCGGAAATCAGTGCTATAGCGATGCTGCCCACGAAGATGACAGGTAACACGTTGAAACGCGGCACTACCGGCGCATGGAAGTTTACGCGGCCGATCCAGGCGGCGACTGCGACGCCGACGCCGAATCCGACGAGGGCTCCGACTGCTCCGAGAGCGGCGGCTTCGGCGGCGAAGAATCCGCTAATCAGGGTTTCTGATGCACCCAGAGCCTTCATGATGGCAAAATCGCGGCGCCGATCGAAGACCCATCCGATCAAGGTAGAGAGCACGCACAGAGCCGCGGTTGCGATGATCAGCACAGCGGATGCGGCCAGAGTGGCACGAGTTTTTCCGAGCACACGCGCTTCACCTTCCATGATCTGACGGATGGGGTGGACCTCCGCAATGGGTATGGCCCCTTGCAGTTTCCCAACAAGAGCGCTGACCTCTTCGGGCGAACCAGAAGAAGCAATCTCTATGGTCGACGGTTGTACTCCAGTCCAGCTTTCGAAATCCTTCAGTGAAAGATAAAGTCGGCTGTCCTCTGCTGCGCCGGTTCGCAGCGTTCCGGCAGGGTTGAGGTGAATCGTGCGCGACTGAAAGCTGAGATCGAACGGCCTTCCTTGCGGGCTTACCACGGCGGCAGCACGCGTGCCGAGTAGAGCATCCTGGGGGCCAGTGGGCCAGGCAGTGACTGACCACCAGCTATCCAACTTGCGGACTTGATCGAGGTCGGTTCCGGAGACGACCACCGACTGACCATCCGATGTTCGCGCCACGACGTAGGCGAAGGGCACAGCGAGACCGCGTCCGGCAAGTGCGGAGTCGACCCTGTTGAGAGCATCGGCGGGAAGCGCCTGGCCATCTTTCCCAACCACTACGATGTTGGCACCGTAGTTGCGGAATTCCTTGCGGAGCTTGGCTTGCACGTCCACGTAGAGATTGAGCATGGCGGTGGCTACAGCGGCAGCGACCACCATCGCCAGCAGGGCAGAGGCGGCGCGTCCGCGGCGAAGCGCGGCGGCTCGTATCAGCATGCGCAGGAACATCGAGGTATGAGGCTTGGCTGCGCGGCGGTTGATCAGATCCAAGTTTCGACCTGAACTCACGCTTCACCTCGCAGCGCATAGACGGGATCAAGTTTCACTGCGCGTCGAATTGCCATGGCGCTGCCGGCGAAAGTAACGGTCACGGCGATGGCCAGGATGACGGGAAAAAGAACCGGCTCGATGGTGATTGTGGAATCGAAAATGGAGCGGCCGATCTGACGGGCCAGCACGGCTCCGCCGGCGAAACCTGCGACGCCACCGATCAGCGCCAGGAGCAGAGCCTCTGCGAAGAACACGGCTGCGACTGAGGCACTGCCTGCACCCAACGCCCTCATCAGGCCGACTTCGGTGCGCCGCTCAAAAATGGCTGTGGCCATGGCGGCGGACACGGCGAGTGCGGATGCAAACAACGCCGCCAGCGTCACCAGGAGCATTAAGCCTTTAATGCGAGAGAGCACCGTGCCTTCGTTCTGCGCGATCTGACGAATCTGTTCCGCGTGGGAATGAGGAATCGCCTCCTGCAACTGGTAAGCGATCGAGGCTACATACGGAGAGCAATACCAACGATCGAACATTTCCGGATTCATCGATTTGGGATCACGACGGGACAGCGCGTCCTCGGGCTTAGTGAGCGCGCTCACGTAGAGGCGACGGACGGCTCCCGGCTTGCCAAGAATTTGTTGGGACAGTGCGAGGGGAGCGACAATTTGATTGTCTTCCGCTCCGCCAGTTGAAAGAATGCCGGCGATGCGATGTTGGTAGCCATCGATTTCGATTTCTTCTCCCGCCTTGCGACTGAGTTTCGCGGCAAGGCCTTCGCCTAGTAACACGTCGGACGAGTTGTCGTCGGGCCACACTCCTTGCACTTTCCACCAGGGATGCGTGATGCGTACGCCAGTAACAAACTCTTCTTTACCGAAAGTGAGCCGCTTCGAGAAGTAGGTTCCAAGCAGAGTGAGACTCTTCGCATCAGCGTTATCACCCACGCGGACGCCTACGGGGAGCATGGGAGCGAATCCGACGATATTGTGATGCCAGAATGTGCCTCTAATTTTAGGTAGGTCAGCTTCGTTGAGATAGGCGCCGTCGCTGGGCGGTTTGAGATCTACTCCTCCGATTTGAACATCCAGAGTATCTTCTTGTGGAGTGACGACCAGGTTAGCGCCATAGGTGCGCAGTTCGCGGCTGATCTTGTCGCCAATGTCGGTGGCGACGGCGATCATTGCGGTGGCTACACCCACGCCCAGAGTGATCGCAACTCCGGCCAGCAGTTTGCGCCGTTTTTGCCGGCGAAACGATTCATACACGAGGCGTCCGAACATGGCTTATTGCTGGAACATGTGGCTCTTGGCCGCGATGTCCGCCTCCTGAATGATGACTGCGTCGGAGGTGAATTGCGCTTTTAGAGGCACGGGATTGCATCCGCCGGGCATTCCGACCGATTGCGGATTAATCGGCGCGGCGCAGTTCTTGCAAACCACTCCGTTCGGTCCCTTATAAAAGCCCACGGCGCCGCAGATTTCACAGGCATCCAGAACTGTGGCAATCTTGCCATCCGGCTTTTGATAAAGCCAGAAACGGACCGTGGCGCCATTTTCTTGAGCAGCGAAGCGATGCAGGTCGCCGTCCTGGACTTGCGTCAGCGGAATGCTGACTTGGCCGTTCACAAATGTGACTTCGGTTGCTGGCGACAGTGCGCTCACGCTCTTCGTATAAATGAATTCGGCAGTGACGAGAAGGATGAAGACAAACGAACTGGCATAAACGGAGACCATCCAGAGACGCTCGCGGCGGGCACTCCAAACTGCTTTCCGTTTTTCCGCGGCGGAGGTGAATACCGTTCCGGCTTCGCGGCGCTTGACTTCGAACAGCACCATGAGCGCAGCCAGGGCGAGAATCGTAATGAAAAAGAACAGATCGTTGCGGACGATCGGGCCGATGATCGCCATCTCCGTCTTCGAAGACGGCAGGACGCCATTTTCAGAAAGCTCATGCAGGCCAGAGATCACCAGTTGGGCGGCCACGAAGAATAGAATCACCGTGGTCACGCGGAAGAATTTGTGCAGGTTAATGCGAACGCTGCCTTTGACGAACATTATGCCAAATACGACTGCCGCGATCACACCCAGAAAGGTTCCCAGGAAGCTGAGCAGTTCGGTCGAGTTCAGGGAGACAGCGGAGAGAATGAGGACGGTTTCCACACCTTCACGCAGCACCATGAGAAAGACAAAGGCGAAAAGCCCGAACCATGCGTTCTTGCCAGCCAGCAAACTGACCTTGCCCTCGATTTCTCCTTTGAGCTTGCGGCCCGTCTTCATCATGAAAATGATCATGGTGATGACGAAGAAGGCAGCGGCCAGCATGACCCACCCTTCGAAAATATCCTGATTCCATTGGGTGCGGGAAAGCAGGGCTGCGACTCCCAGGCTGCCAACGAAAGCGGAAATCAGCGCCGCATAGACGGATTTGCGGAGCTCCGGCCGATCGATTTTAGCCAGATACGCGAGGGTAATGCCGACAATCAGGGCGGCTTCGACCCCTTCTCGCAACGTAACGATGAATGCTTCTAACATCTGAGAAATGCCTCTATTATTGAAGAACGATATTGAAAATGAATTTCAATTTCATTATCTAGGATAGTCTTTTGGTTCTCGGGCCGTCAACGCGCCGAATCACCGGCGCGTGTGATCTGAATCACGCAACCCTTCGTTAGATGCCGCCGCCAAGCCGCGAACTACAAATGTTTGAGGAAAGCCTTGGCTTGGTCCAAGTAAGGGAAGAGTTTCTCTTCCGCCTGAAATTCGTTGGAATGCACGCAGCGCCGACTGCCGCGCAGTTTCACGGGATGCTTCAAGTGCAGCATTTCGTGATAGACGATGTACTCGACCGCGTAGCCGGGAACCCGCGGGTGATCGAAGACGCGACTCACGACGATGGCATTGTGAGCGGGATCGTAATGGCCGAGGCGGTTGCGGGCGTGATCGCGGCTCCACGTCATCTGCGGTCGGGCGAGTAACCCATAGAAGAATCGCTGGTTTAGCTCGTCAAAAATGTGCTCCAGATTGTAGGTTCGGCCCTCGGCGCCCTCGATTCGCTTGCGTCCGCGCATTTGGCGAACGAGGTGAGCTTTGTTGGTGATGTCCCGACCCGAAATATAGCGGCGGTATCGGGTCGAATGCACTCGCTCAATGGGTTTGCGGTACATCTTAGCTAACAGAATGTGAGCGATTGCCCGTAACACCGCTTCGGGCGCGCCTTCCAGCAAGTCTGAAAGGCGAACGAACAATTTGCCCTCGCGCATGCGAATGGTGTTGTTGATGTTCACGAAGGCAAAGAAATCCACCGTCAGTTCCGGTATTGGAGCTCGTGGGCGCAGTTCACGATAGATTTCCTCGAAGATTAGGAGAAGACTGTTGCTCACCTTGCGGCTAGAGTAGCACGGAGGAGTTTCATTTTTTCTTGTGCTTGGCTGCTTCTTCTTGTTCACTTAAGAGTTGCCGGTGCTCCTGCACGCTGCTGTCGATGGTATCGAGCACGTTGGATAGCAGGAAATCGTATTGTTTGGCCTCGTCCTTGTTTGTGTCGGCTGAGCTTTTCAAGGCACGCAGCTTGGCTTGAAATTCGTTGTCGGCTTCAATCACGCCCTTCAGCGGTTTTCGCAGGTCCGACTTTCGACCCACAAAGGTATCGATGTTGTCGTTCAACTCGTCATAGACGTCGAGAAAGTCTTGCAGCCGGTCGTGGGTTTGTTGAGCGCGATCGGTGATTTTGGGATCGGCACGCATTTGTTCGAGCGTGGTCAGACGGGTGCGGGCAAACAGAATGTAGAGCTTAAGCCGTTCAGCAGGATCTTGCGCAGCGTCGCGCAACTGGTCAGCTTCGATCGGATTGAGCGGGTCGCGACGTCGCTGCGCCCACGCGCTCGAGAGCAGTAACATGGCCAACAGCAGGCGAGCGAGCTTGCCCGAGGTAGAAATCATTTTCCCTTGCCAAACATGTGGGATAGAAGATCGGTGCGCAGGCTCTCCAGGCGATCCGCGGCGGCTTGCACCGGCGCCTGATCGTCGAAGTTCAAGCTGCGTTTGATGTCGCGCAACTTGGCGGCCATCTTTCTGAAGTCGATCTCCGTATTTTTGAGCCTCTTGCCCGACTGGATAGAGGCGTCATGCGCCTTTTCCGAGTACGTCACGATATCTTTGACCGCGGCCTGGGCGTCCTGCACTTTCCCGGCGGTGTACAACTCGTCAGCAGCCTTCAGTTGGCGCTCGGCGATTTCGACGCATAAAGCGGGACGGTCCTCGACTCGCGCTGATTCTTCCCGTGCGATCAGCTCCTGAAGAGTCTCCGCCTTGTAGGCGAAGGCCAGGAATGAAGTCGTCAGAAGAACCGCGATAGTGAGATTCCGGGAACGCATATTATTTCTTGGGCTCGATTGCGATCAGGCGATGCCGGGCTTGCCATTCCTGATCAGGATATTGTCCGTTTGCCAGTTCCAGAAATCGATGATAATTCTGCGCAGCCATTTTATAGTCGCGCAAGTGATCGTAGGCGCTGGCGCGAAGAAAATAGCTGACGGGAATCTCCGGTAAAAACTTGGCCCGCGCATCGGCTGCCTTGATTGCAAGTTCGTAGTTTTTGTTCTCATCGGCCGCCGTGGCCAAGTCGCCATACGCGGCGCCGAAGTCGGGCTTGAGCTTGACCGCCGTCAGCAGCTCTTGTTGCGCTTCAGGATACTTTCGCTCTCTCAGAAACACTACACCCAGACCATGATGCAGCTCAGCGTCATTCGGGTTGGCAGCCAGCAACGAGTGGTATTGCGTCTCGGCCAGATCGTATTTCTTGCTTGCGGCGTACAAATCCGCCAAATCGCGCTGCACGCTGGAATTTCCGGGATCAAGTTTCAACGCGCCTTGCAGTTCGTTGATCGCGTCATCGTTCTTCCCGATGACGACAAGGATGCGACCGAGTTGCATGCGGGCGGACACGTCTTCAGGGTGTGCCACGATGATCTTGCGCAGGACCAGATCGGCTTCCCCAAAGCGCTGTCCGCGCATGTAAATATTTGCCAAGCCAGTCAGGGCGTCGCCGGAATTAGGGTCGATGGCCAGCGCCTGCTGGTACTCTTGCTCGGCATCGGCGAAACGGTTTTCCTTTTCCTGCAACAGCGCGGCCGAGAGATGAGGCTCCGGATCCTTGGGCTCAAGGGCAGCGGCCTGCTTGTAGGCTTCGACGGCTTCGTCGGGTTTGCTGTTCTCAAGCACATGGGCCAGGGACAACCAGGCGCGCGCATGGCCTTCGTCTATGTTGGCGGTAGGCGTTAGAGTGGTGGCAGCGCGCAGAAATTGCTCGGCGTCGGGTTGGCCAGACTTGGCCAGCATGAGTCCGAGATTCAGATTTGACTCGAAAACCTCCGGCTTGGCGGCCACTGATTTGCGGTATGCCGCAATCGAATCAGGAACGTTTCCCATCCGGTTGTACACAAATCCCAAGTCAAACCAGGCTTGAAAGTTTCCCGGGTCGGTGACGAGTGCCTTTTTGAGCAACGATTCGGCGGACGCATCGTCTCCTTTTTGGATAGCGTTCTCGGCCTGTGTGAGCTCGGGTGGGCTGGACGAATCCTGGTCGACCACTTTGTGATGACGCACCGTCTGGCCGGTGTTCTGAGCGAAAGTCATCCCGCCGAGGCAGAACCCCAAAACCAGCAGGATAATCCGAGTTCGCTTACTTGCCCCCATCTCGTGACGACCCATTTCCGTTCAATATACCTGCCAGAAATTTCCCCGTGTAGGACATCGGCAGGCGGGCAATAACTTCTGGCGGTCCCGCACCAACGATGTAACCACCACGCTCGCCGCCTTCGGGGCCGAGATCAATTACCCAATCCGCGGTCTTGATCACTTCCAGGTTGTGCTCGATCACCAGAATCGAGCCTCCTGCATCGATTAGACGGCGAAAGGCGGAGAGCAGTTTGCTGATATCGTCAAAATGCAGTCCCGTGGTCGGCTCATCGAAAATGTACAGGATGCGCTGCTTCCGGCACGGCTGGTCTCCAGCGCTTCGCAGGCGGTTGGCCTCGCGTGCTGCGGGCTGCAAGTGAGCCGCCAACTTCATGCGCTGCGCCTCCCCGCCTGAGAGCGTCGTGGCCGACTGTCCCAGCCGCAAATAACCAAGGCCAACTTCCTCCAGCGTGCGGAGTTTCTCCACGATCTTGGGTGCGGCGGCGAAGAATTGCAGCGCTTCCTTTACGGTTAGGTTCAGCGCTTCGTGGATGTTCTTTCCGCGATACCGAACCTCCAAAACCTGCGGTTTGTAGCGCGCCCCTTTGCACTCTTCGCAAATGAGTTCTACGTCCGCCAGGAACTGCATTTCCACGGTGACAGTTCCGTCGCCCTGGCAGGTCTCGCAGCGTCCGCCGGGAATGTTGAAGGAGAAATGCCCAGCGGTAAAGCCGCGCTTCTTGGCTTCGGGCAGGGAAGCAAATAGATCGCGGATGCCGTCGAAAGCTTTGATGTACGTAACCGGATTGGAACGCGGAGTGCGTCCAATGGGAGATTGATCGACGAGCACAACCTCGTCGATGAACTCCGCGCCTTCTACGCCGTCCCAATGAGAGGCCGCCACGGGATCGCCGTTGGGCTGCTTTTTTGCCGCGGACAATGCCTGGTAGAGCACATCGTGCAGCAGTGTGGACTTACCGGAACCGGAGACGCCGGTAATGGCCACGAGCATCCGCAGCGGAACTTCGAGATTGATAGCCTTTAAGTTGTGGGCGCGAGCGCCGCGAATCTTAATCTGCTGCGGTCCGGGTTGGCGGCGCGAGCTTGGTATCTGGATGTGCAGTTCTTCCGATAGGTAGCGTCCGGTAAGTGACGCCGGCATTTTCTGAATTGCATCGTAGGTGCCCGTCGCGATCACCTTGCCACCGTTCTCGCCAGCGCCCGGGCCGAGGTCGAGAATTGTATCGGAAGCCTGCATTACATCGCGGTCGTGCTCGACTACCAGAATCGTGTTCCCCAGGTCGCGCAGATTGTGCAGGATCTTGATGAGGCGATGCGTATCCCGGCTGTGCAATCCGATGGACGGTTCATCCAGCACGTAAAGCGTTCCCACAAGACGCGAGCCCAGCGAGGTTGCCAGTTGAATGCGCTGCGCTTCGCCGCCCGACAAGGTGGACGCCAGCCGGTCAAGGGTCAGATATTCCAGCCCCACTTCGTTCAGGAAGCGGAGGCGCTCGCGAATCTCCAGCAGCAACCTTTCGGCGATGCCTTTTTCCTGGTCAGTCAATGCAAGCGCTTCAAAGAACGTCGACGCGGCTTCGACCGTCATGCGGCATACGTCGCAGATATTTTTATCATTTATCTTCACCTGCCTTGCTTCTGTGCGCAGGCGGGCGCCGTTGCAGGTGGAACAGACCGAATATCCCCGGTAGCGGCTTAGAAAAACGCGGACGTGCAGCTTATATTTCTTTCGCTCCAGGTACTGAAAGAACCCCCGCACTCCCAGAAAACGCCCTTCGCCTTCAATGATCAGCCGCTGATGCTCAGGATCGAGTTCGTTCCACGGCACATCGAGCAGGATGTCCGTTTCGCGGGCAAAGCGCTTCAGGTCGGTAAACAGCGAGCGGTATTTGGGCTTGGTCCAGGGCTCGATTGCTCCTTGATTGAGGGTCAGGGATTTGTCGGGGATTACGAGGTTCAAGTCAAAGTCAATCGTGTTTCCAAATCCCTGGCAGCGCGGGCACGCACCGTATGGGTTGTTGAATGAAAATAACCGCGGTTCCGGCTCCTCGTAGCGGATGTTACAAACCTTGCATTCGAAGCGTTGCGAGAAACGCAATCGTTCGGAAGCTTGTTCTTCGCGAGAGGCCGTTTCGAAGATCACTTCGCCCGATTCGCGATAACTGATTTCAACGGCATCAACGATTCGCGCGCGGGAGTCTGCCGAAACCACCAGGCGATCTACGAGCAGAAAGACCGGTTCGGCAAAATTAATATTCAGCAAGGACTCGGGTGTGGAAAATTCGAATATCTGTCCAGCCTGATAGAGGCGGTTAAATCCGCGGGTACGCAGATCGAGCAGACGGCTCTTGAGTTGTTCGGACGGAAGTTTACTATCGTCGGTCTTTGCTTTCTTCTTGCCCTTGCGCTTGGTTGTCGCTGCAAGCGCATCCGCACTACTCGTGGCTTGCGTCGCACTCTGCAGCGGGAACAGCACATTCAGCCGCGTGCCCTCGTTCAACCTCATTAAGGCATCGGCAACCTCGTCCACTGTATCTTTCTTAACCTGCTGACCGCACTGCAGGCAGTAAGTACGGCCGACGCGGGCGAAGAGCAAGCGTAGATAATCGTAGATCTCGGTCGCAGTGCCGACCGTGGAACGGGGATTCCGGGTGGTGTTTTTCTGCCGGATCGCGACCGCCGGCGCGATTCCGTCGATGAGGTCGGCATCCGGCTTCTCAATGCGCTCCAAAAACTGGCGTGCGTAAGCGGACAGCGATTCTACATACCGACGCTGGCCCTCGGCGTAGATCGTGTCGAATGCAAGCGACGACTTGCCCGATCCCGACACTCCAGTGACCACCGTAAGGGAGTTGTGGGGAATCTCGAAATCGATGTTCTTGAGGTTATGAACTCGTGCACCGCGAACAACAATGGTTTCCGTGGACATCAGCAATGGGATACGCTTATTACTGCCGCATCCGCCCAGGAAGCCGGGCGTGCCTGATTCGCGCGCCGCTGGGTCCTCTGGCGGCCTCGGAGGGGATGCGGAATCTTTCATTATAGAGCAGGGCGTAGCCGGACGCAGGACAGTAAACTGGCTTTCGCGCTGACTTTCACACGCCAAAAAGGGTAATATCGTCCTTTTCAGCAATGACCTAAGGTTCGCGGAGCACAGCTACACTCGATGGTCTCGTCGATTGCCACTACACTGGCGCGCGTTACATCACGCAGCTTGCTGCGACCGGGCATTCTTGCCCTGCAATCCTTGCTGCTTTGCACGCTTCAGTTTTCGGCGTCCGATCAGTACTCAGGAAAGAAAGACAATGTTTATAACATCCTTTGGGTGCTCGTTTTTGGTTTCGCGACCCTGAATATTCTGGGACTGGTCGCGAGGCGCTTCGAACCTCGCCGCAGCAATCTTCAGTTCGGTGAGATATTGGCGATCACTGTAACCGTAGTTTCGGTTGTTCTGCTGGGTTGGGAAATGCTCTCCCTGTTCCATATCTTTCCTATCAAACTCCACCCTCAGTGAGCGCATTTGCGCTATGATTTCCGTATGGCGGAGAATACCGCGGCTTTCGATATTACCTGCCCGTGTTGCAGCGCGGTGCTGAAGGTTGACCCGTCGGCCAAGGGCGTGATCGCCCACACTGCCGCTGTGAAGCCCAAGATGTTCAATGATTTCGAGGCGGCTGCAAAGGCCATGAAGGAGCAGGACAGCCGTCGTGAATCCATTTTTCGGCAATCGGTCGAAGCGCAAAAGCACGCTGGAGATCTTCTGGAAAAGAAGTTCCAGGAAGCGGTCAAGAAGGCCAAAGAATCGCCGGACACTGGCAAACCCATTCGCGATTTCGATCTGGACTAGAACCTTCCCGGGACCAAAGGTTCGGCTTAACGCGAAACGTTTCACTCGTTGTTTTCATTGGTTCTTAATTTTTGATGAATTGGCCAAAGGCTGGACTTTTTCTGTACGTATGCTTCGGCGATCGGGCGTAAGATAACGCGCGATGCCCGATCTTCCCTTACTTCTCGGTCATCGCGGCGCGCGTGCATCTACATCAGTATCAGAGAACACCCCTGCCTCCTTCGATCTCGCTCTCAAACATGGGTGCGACGGTTTTGAATTCGATGTGCGCCTGACCAGTTGCGGGCGCGCCGTAGTTTGTCACGACCCCAAGATCGATGGCATCAATGTATCCCGTGCGGTTGCCGGACAGTTGCTTCATCTCTCGCTTCTTGATGACGTGCTGCAGCGCTACAGTCAGCGGGCGTTCCTTGATATCGAACTCAAGGTTGCTGGCCTGGAATCCAAGGTGCTCAACTCATTGCGTGAATACATGTTGGAAGAGGACTACGTGGTTTCCTCCTTCCTGCCGGAAGTCCTCATGGAGCTGAAGGCTCGGAGCGCGAAGATTCAGACTGGAATCATCTGTGACAAGCCGGGACTGCTGGCATGCTGGCGCGAAACCAACCCCGAGTATGTGATTCCTCACTATTCCCTGGTCACGCGAAAGCTGGTAAAGGAAGTGCACAACGAGAACAAGAAACTTTTCGCGTGGACAGTAAATAGCCAGACCGAGATGCTGCGGCTCGCTGATTGGGGAGTTGACGGCATCATCTCTGACGATACCGAGTTGCTGGCTCAGACCTTCGCGTGATCTGAGACTGAAAGTCCCATTGCCGGCGACGGCTTTCGCAGGAATCCGTCTCGTTCGTGTTCGACTCCTTCCAACTCTACGGTGGTGCGCTCTGCACTCCATCCCACCGCGGCGCCAATGCGCATTGCAGCTTCCCGGCTGCACGACGATGACCAGCACGGCCCCAGCGCAACCGGAACACGCCGCAGCAGCACATCGGCAAGCGTACAGGCACACTCATTGCGGAAGGCGTGTACCACCTCTGCCACAACGTGCATAGTATGGGGGCACAATGGAGCGCGCATTTCTGCGCTGTCGCGGGCTCCATGCGCGACAGCGCTCGCGCGCTTTCCATACCATTCCACCATGCCGCGTGCGGTGTCCGCGCTGATCCCACCCGCCTCCGCGACCTCGGCCGCCCACTGCTCCAGCATCGGATCAACACTGTCTTCCGACGCGACGGCAAGCGCGGGTGACGTGGTCTGTATCCCAATCCGCGCAGCGCACTCGCGTGCCAGGCTTCCCGCCGTGGTCAACTTTCCTCCGATTACCGAAATCATTTGTGCCACGCCGTCTGCGGAGTGATCGTGCAGATGGTGTTTGCGGGTTACCGACGACGGATTTTTCTTTGGTGAAAAGGGAAGCGGCCGCACTCCGGCGAATGCGTAATGTATGTCATTGCGCGACAGCACCAGCTTCGGAAACAAATGGAGTAACGACTGCAGCAGATATTCGATCTCATCCGCCGATGGCTGCACTCGTCCGGGATCGGATCCGTCAGCGACCTCGGTCGTCCCCACCAGAATTTGTTCGTTCCAGGGGATGACAAAAATCGGCCGTCCATCGATGGCCTCGGTATAGACTGCAGCCTCGGGTGCGCCCGCGAATTTGGGCAACACGATATGCGAACCGCGGACACCCCCGACCATCGGGTTCTCAGTCTGAATGTTGGAAGTCTGGCAGATGCCGTCTGCCCACGGCCCGGTCGCATTAATGACCCAGGTTCCGTCAACGCGCTCTTCTTTGTCGCTGAGCTGATCGCGCAGCCAGACGCCGGTCGCGCGCGCATTGTGAATTTCTACTCCCAGAACTTGCGTGTGATTGCGCGCCACCGCGCCAGCCTCGATTGCCTCCACCAGCCATTGCGCTACCAAGCGTTCCGGAAACTCGCACTGCGCATCATCGAAACTGAAAACAGAAAAGCGCTTTCCAGCATCCAGCAAACGCTCGAGCCTTCCTTGCTGCAGCCGGCTTTCACCTACTTCTCGCCCCGCCTGTCCCATTTTTCGGTAGAGCCATAACCCGGTGCGCACGGCGAGCGCGCTGCGGTGGCTTTTTTCATCGAGGGCCAGCAGGAACTGCAAGGGATGCACCAAATGCGGATAGCGCTGAAGCAACCACTGCCGCTCCCGCAACGACTCGCGCACCTGGCCAATGTCCCCGCGCTCGAGGTAGCGCAAGCCTCCGTGAATGATGCGGGTCGAACGGCTGGTTGTGCCCGCGGCGAAATCGAGTTGCTCGACCAGCAGCGTTCGTCGCCGAGCGCGGGCGCACTCCCGCGCGATGGCAACACCGTTGATTCCGCCGCCAATCACGATCACGTGGAAATGCTCGCCCTCTAAGGGTGGTCGCGAATTCATACGCGGGTTTAGATGCGGAGTCATCGGCGCTGGAACAAGCACTCCCAGTCTCGCCCATTTCTGCTCTCATGGAAAAGGTGACCTTAGTTTCGGCTCGCGGGAACAGCCAAATCACGTAGCCCCGGACGAAGCCTCTGGCGCTACGTATTTTGCCTCATTGCCCCCGCCCTCACGCCTCATTTACAGTGATTGCTCCCATGCCAACTACTGGAGAGCGTTTCGAACGAGCGGTTTCCATCATGGCCCGCTTGCGTGGTCCGGGCGGCTGCCCCTGGGATCGTGAACAGACCTTCGACTCGATTAAGCCTTATACGGTCGAAGAGACTTATGAAGTGCTCGAAGCCATCGACAATCGCGATTGGGACGAATTGACCAGCGAGCTCGGCGACCTCCTGCTTCAGGTTCTGTTCTACGCGCAGATGGCCAAAGACCAGGGGACGTTCTCCATCGACGAAGTCTTGGACCGGCTATCGCACAAACTGGTCGATCGGCATCCCCATGTTTTCGGAGACGTGAAAGCCGAGACCTCATCCGACGTTTTGCGCAACTGGGCAGCGCTCAAGGCCGAGGAAAAGAAAAAGCGGGTGGAAGTTAGCGGAGGAAAACCGGCGAACGCGGAGTCCGTCCTGGCGGGAGTTTCCGCGGCCATGCCAGCTCTGCTCGAGGCTCACAAACTGAGTTCGCGAGCCGCCGCTGTGGGTTTCGACTGGCCGAATGTGCAGGGATTGTTCGAAAAGCTGCGCGAGGAAACGGAAGAACTGCAAGAACAGCTCAAAGAGTTCCCGCCGCCAGGGCCGCAGCCTCAAGGACGAGGAATCGCCGGAGCAGGCCGCCCGCAGATCAGTGAAGATTTGCAACAGCGGCTGGAAGGCGAAGTGGGCGATCTTTTCTTCGTGTTGGTAAACATTGCGCGCTATCTTTCACTCGACTCCGAGTCCGCGCTGAAGAAAACTAATCGCAAGTTCAAGCGCCGTTTTCAATGGATGGAAGATCAGCTGAGCGCCTCGGGACGTTCTCCTCAGCAGGTCTCCATCGAAGAGCTGGAATCGTTATGGCAGCAGGCTAAGCAACAGGAGCGGGAAGGCCGGTGAGCGACGAGTCGATTGTCATTCGTAAATGCGATCAGCTCGACGAAATGCGAGCTTGCGTGGCTCTACAGAAAGAAGTCTGGAATTTCTCTGACGCTGATTTGGTGCCGTTGCGAATGTTCGTGGTTGCAGAGAAAGTCGGCGGGCAAGTGATCGGAGCGTTCGCGGATGGCGAGATGGTCGGGTTTGCCCTATCCGTCCCAGGCGCCCGCGGCAGGCATTCGTACCTGCATTCGCACATGCTGGCGGTGCGCAAGCAGCATCAGAATGCCGGACTGGGCCGACGCATCAAGCTTTTCCAGCGCGAGGATGCGCTTGCCCGTGGCTTTGAGTTGATCGAGTGGACCTTTGATCCGCTGGAAATCAAGAATGCGTATCTGAATATCGAGAAGTTGGGCGCCATTGCGCGACGCTACACTGTGAACCAGTATGGCATTACCTCTTCGCCGTTGCAGGGTGGCCTGCCCACCGATCGTTTAGTGGCCGAATGGTGGCTGAAGTCGAAGCGAGTCAAAGCGCTGCTGAAAGCGGGGAAGAATCCGCAGGTCGCAACCGTAAACACAATTTCTGTTCCGGCTCAGATATACGAATGGAAAGCTTCACCCACAACTCGAAGTCAGGCGAAAGAAGTGCAAGATCACAATAGGGAAGAATTCGTCACAGCATTCGCCGACGGCTTGGCGGTGCTAGGCTACGAGCGGGATCGGCAGGGAAGCGGAAAGTTTCTTCTCGGCAGGTGGGAGGAAGAGTGGATTTATCCCGCAACCTAGGACTTCTTCTCTGTCGCAAAGCAGTTTTCAGTAGCCGAAATCGATGCCTTCAGGAGATTTGTATGCGTGTTGTTATCGCCAACGTTATCTTGCTAGCGGTTTTGCTGTCAGCAGTTGCAGCCCAACAGACGGACTCCGCCAAGGATCAAACGAACCAGAAGAAGCCTGAGACGCAGTCCGCGAAAACTGAGAAGAAGGTTCCCGACGATGCTAGCAAGACTTCCGAAGCATCCGAGGAGCGCAAACCGGACGGTGACAAGGAGGCCGCCAAGGACAAAGACAAAGAGGAGCACTTCGACGTCGCCGAAGTCGCCCCGGTTGTAACCCATCATCAGATCGCGATTGATGGCAAGGCGCTCAAATATACGGCGACGGTCGGGCGGCTTCCTATCAAGCGTGAAGACGGCAAGATCGAAGCTGAAATGTTTTTCGTCGCTTACGCGGTGGACGGGCAGGAGGCCAACAAGCGTCCGCTGACCTTCGCATTCAATGGAGGGCCGGGGTCGGCATCCGTGTGGCTGCACATGGGAGCGCTGGGTCCGAAGCGGGTCGTGCTGCAACCCGATGGATTTATGCCTGCCGCGCCCTATCGCTTGGCCGAAAATCCCTACACTCTGCTGGATAAGAGCGATCTGGTGCTGGTGGATGCGATTGGCACCGGATTCAGCCGTGCGGCTGATGCCGAACTCTCGAAGAAATTCTGGGGAGTGAAGGGCGACATCCAGGCGTTTTCCGAATTTATCCGGCTGTATCTTACCCGCAACGGGCGCTGGACCTCGCCGCTGTTTTTGTTGGGCGAGAGTTACGGAACCACCCGCGCCGCTGGTGTGTCGGGTTATCTGGCCGATCACGGAATTGCCTTCAATGGGATTACGCTGCTTTCCACGGTGCTAAATTTCGAAACGTTGGAGGACAACAAAACCAACGATCTGCCGTACGTCCTGCTGATCCCGTCGTTCACTATGATTGCCGGTTTCCATCACAAACTGCCGCCGGATTTGAGCGCGGACATGGCAAAAGCCCGGCAGGAATCGGAACAGTGGGCGTCCACGGAGTACGCGTCCGCGCTGGCGAAAGGAGACGCGCTCACGCCAGAGGAACGGCAAAAGGCTATTGATCAAATGGCGCGTTACACCGGGCTGAACCGAGAACTGATCGATAATGCGGATCTGCGCATCGATGTCGCGAAGTTTACGCACAATCTTCTCCTGGAGCAGAAGGTTCGCGTCGGCAGGCTGGATGGACGTTTTACAGGGCCAGATCCCGATGGATTGCTGGATACGCCGTTCTATGACCCGACCCAGTCCGCGATTCTTCCGCCCTACACTTCGGTCTTCAATAACTACGTTCGAACTGAACTGGGCTACCAATCCGATATGCCTTACCACGTTTTTGCCGAAGGAGCTGGATTCGAGCACTGGGATTGGGGGTCAAGCATCAAAGGCTTTCCCGACACCGCCACCGCGTTACGTGAGGCGATGGTGAAGAACCCGTACTTGAAAGTTCTGGTGATGGAGGGGTACTACGATCTTGCGACTCCCTACTATGCCGCGAATTACACCATGGACCACCTGAACCTCGGAGGAAAGTACCGGCAAAACGTCTCATTCGTAACGTACGACGCGGGGCACATGGTCTATTTGCCGTTGGACAGCCTGAAGAAAATGAAGAATGACCAGGTGAATTTCATGGAGAAAGCTGGAGCGGGACAATAGAATTCTGATTTTGGTGAATGGATTGTGACGATATGAAAATTGAAGCCATCACCCTTCGTGAGATTCAAATGCCGCTCGTCCACTTTTTCGAGACGAGCTTCAAGCGCATTTTCAGCCGGCGAATCCTCCTGCTCACCGTTCATTGCGACGGTATCGATGGCTGGGGGGAATGCGTAGCCGGCGAAGACCCGTTCTACAGCAGCGAGTGGACGGAGAGCGCCTGGCCCACAATCACACAATACCTGGCTCCCGCGGTGTTGGGCCGTACGCTGTCAGCAGCTCGGGAGAGTGTGCCTCTCATGGCGAGAGTGCGTGGCCACGAGATGGCCAAGGCTGCCGTCGAGAACGCGCTGTGGGACGCGGAGGCTAAAGAGAAGCAACTACCTCTATGGAAGCTGCTCGGCGGCACGTTGCGGGAAATTTCCTGTGGCGTATCGATTGGCATTCAAGATTCCGTAGAACAGTTGCAGGAGAAGATTCAGACCGAACTTGCGGCCGGATATCGGCGCATCAAGGTAAAAGTAAAACCCGGCTGGGATGTAAGTGTGCTGGAGCGCATCCGCTCCCGCTGGCCTGAGATTCTGCTCAGTTGCGACGCCAACTCCGCTTACACCCTGGACGAACTCGAGCATCTCCGCAAGTTTGACCAGTTTAATCTTTTGATGATCGAGCAGCCCCTGTGGCACGATGACATTTATTACCACTCTCGTCTGCAACAGGAGCTGCGCACCGCGATCTGTCTGGACGAATCCATCCGCCACGCACGTGACGCAGCCAAGGCGTTGGATCTGAGCGCGTGCCGCATCATCAATATCAAGGTCGGGCGAGTCGGCGGTTTCTCGGAAGCCCGCAAGGTTCATGACGTTTGCGCATCCCGCAATATTCCCGTCTGGTGCGGGGGCATGCTCGAATCGGGGGTGGGGCGCGCCCACAACATTGCGCTTTCCACTCTGCACAACTTTTGCTTGCCGGGAGATGTTTCCGCCTCCAAGCGCTACTGGAAGGAGGATATTATCGAGCCTGAAGTCGAGGTCAGCCCACAAGGCACGATACTCGTTCGCGATGAACCGGGCACGGGCTATCGAGTGCGCGAAGATGTGATTGAGAAAATCACCGTTCGCAAGGAAACATTTCGCCCAGGAAAGTAGAGACGTTGCTTGCAACGTCTCTGCATTCTATTTAGGCTGGTCGGTTCATGGCCGCTGCCGATTCTCCGCAACCTCGCCTTCATGCTTCTTGAGGAGTTCCACCCCCTCGGCAAAACTCAAATTCGGAGGCACAGGGAGAAAATTGCTGAAGACCTCATCAGATTTGATATTGAGGCTCTTGAACAGAAGTTCCTTGCCGGTAAAACTGAGGCTCATGCGTGTCAGCTCCCAATCTCCCTGGATCACCTGCGCCTGCTCTATCAGGAAATGTCCGCCTCGATCCAGGTGGCCAAGGATGCCCCACCCGAAACCAACCTCTTTACTCAGAGTCGCGTCCATCTTGGCGATGCGATGCTGATTCGCATCGATCAGCAGATAACCCTGCATTCCGGTGAGCACCTGTTCCACGTGGCTGGGCGGACTGTATTGCGGATTAGGACGAAACTTCAGGCGAACCAACTGGTCGCCCACCTTTCCGACTTCCTGATTCCCAACCACGGTCCCGTCGAACTCATAGAGGAAAGCATCCGGCAGCGCCTTGATGATTCGGGTGGCCCGCTCCGCGTCCTCCTTCTCCGTCCGCTGCTTCCTTTTCAATTGCTCGGGATCGCGCATCAACCCGGACAGACGCGCGTCTTCTGCCTGGCGCTGCTCCGGCGTCAGCGGCTTGTCATTGAAGGAGATGATCAGGCCTGCCATCCCGGCGCGGGTTTCGACCACGAGCTTGGTCTGGGACCCATGCGGAGTTTCTTTGCGATCCATAAACATCGCTTTGGTGTCGCTGTTGCCTGCCGCAATGTCTCTCTGCACTGTCCGGCGCACGAGTTCGATTGGAGATTCGGAAGCTTGATCCGCAGAGAACGCAGACCCGATGCTAACCGCCAGCACGGCCGTCGCTATCGACAGCCTCGCCTTGAAGTGGATCGCTCTCATGCAACGTCCGTTCTCGTTAGAGGGTTCCTGGCTCACAGCCGTTGTACACGGCCACTCTTGGCTGCTGCAAGTCGGGGACCTAATTTGATACGACACTCTAAGGAGCAAAAAAGGCCCTGTGCCGACAGGGCCTTCAGAAAACCTCAGGTTGAAAGATCAAGTAAATTTATTTTCCCGTGTATGTACGCGGGGAACCGACGCCGGCACAAAAGTCCCAGCCGACCATACAGTGCGAATCCCCTTGCGTGATGTCGAAGAAATCGGCCTTATACTCCTTCTTGTTGGTGTACTCCTTGTAGATGACGGTGAGTTCGTCGTTGGTTGACTTCATCTTGCCGCCCGCGGCATTGACGATGCCGGCAAAGGTTGGAGAAGACCAACTGGTGCCTGCCACTCCTTGCCACTGGCCTTGCAGAACGACTGCAGTGCAGCAGAAGTCAGAAGCGACGTCGGGGTTTCCACGCTGTTTTCCAACAATATTCTGGATCACGCTCTGGTAGCTCGGGATGGGCTCATACAGGCTTATGCCGCCGCCGCCGCCCCCGTATTCTTCAGTGACGAAATCCCCTGAGGAATTCCGATCGAACATGGTTCCACCGACGGAGACCACGTTGGGCGAAGCTGCGGGATAGATCAGACCACCGATCCCCGAGTCCCCGCTCGCGGCAAAATAAACAACTCCCGGCGTCGCGAAAAGTTTGTCAAACTTCGCTTCGTTTGAAATCTCTGGGTCACCCCAGCTCATGCTGATTACGCCACCGCCATTCTTGGCCACCAACTTACTCGCCACAGTCACCGCATCCCAGTAGGGATCGGTGTTGCAAGTGCCCGCCATGCACAGTTTAGACTCCACCAGGAAGAGTTTGGCTTTCGGTGCCATGGCGTGAGCCCACTCGATGTCCAGGGCTTCCTCGAGTAGCCACTCATCGTAGACCGGAGGCTTGTGGCCCTGGGCGTACACGACTGTGAAGTCGGCTTTCGGTATGCCATAGAACTTCGAAAACGTGTCCAGATCGGACTTCGCAGTCGGATAGTAGCCAGCATCGATGATGGCGATGGCTCCCCATCCGCCGGTCGGGACAGCCTTGCTGGTAGCTATTGGGCAGCCTTTCGGTCCCTTCACTAACTTGTATACGCAGGCCAGAGACCCGGGCGTCTCAGCGGCTTGGGGTGGGCCACCTGTAGTATTGGGGACGTCCGGAACCGCAATCAAATAGTTTGTGTGTATGCGGCCCGGGTGCGGGACGCTGGATTCCGGAGTGATCAGCGTAAACCCGTTGATTTTCGTTTGGTCAACTGCCTGAGCAAAACTTGGAGAAAGATACGCGCCTAGCGACAATACAACGCCGGCAATTAGAACAACTACCATGGGAAGTTTCATGCTTGCTCTTTCCTCGAAGCGGGACTCGGTCTTCATTTCCAGACCGAGCGGTATTGTACACCGGCTTGGCGGCCAGCAGAAGGCGATTCGGCTCACTCCTATGAAATTGGTTTGTGCCTGAGTCGGCCAAACTATTTCGCTGAATCTCGTTTCTGGACCCCCCGGAATCCGCCAAATGGTTTAGAATCCGTTATTCCCGTTTGCACCCCGCGGTCGATACGCCAAAGGAGATGGTGGTTATGGACATGCCAAAGACCGGAGAGTTTGCACACATTGGTAAATCTGTCGTCATCAAGGGAGAGCTTTCCGGCAGTGAGGACCTGTACGTCGACGGCACCGTCGAGGGCACAATTCAACTGCACGGCAACAACCTGGTAATTGGACCCAACGGCCACGTCCACGCGGATGTCAATGCCAAGGGCGTGGTGGTCCAGGGCAAGCTGGAAGGCAACATCCGTGCCACGGACCGGGTCGAGTTGCGGAAGTCTGCGGTGATCGTTGGTGATATTGTTACGCAGCGTATCGCAATCGAGGACGGCGCCTATTTCAAAGGCAAGGTGGAGATCCAGAAAGAAGCCAAGCCCAACCGGACTGAGCAGCAGAGCGACGCCAAGAGCGGGTCAGCTCCGGTTGCGAGTGGAGCGGCGGCTGCGACTTCCAGCACTTTGTCCTCAGGCACGGGTAGCTTGGGAGCAGCGGCACCGGGTACAACAGTAACCAAACAGTAGGGCATTTCACCGGCTCAATTGTCACAACCCGCGCTATATTTAGAGTGTGGGATTCTGTTGAGCCGGACGCCGGGAATTTGCTATGGCATCCGTTACGCACAGCTTCATGAAACTGTTTCGTGGTCCATTCACCGACTCCGCGCAAACGGCCAGACCTGTGTCCATGGCGCAGCGGCTCACCCGCCGCTCCAGCGGACTCGGCGAAGTGTCGCGCACGCTCCGCTCCGAGGAACCGATTTGTGTTCTGGATATCGGCTACACGTCGGCGACTAACATTCGCTACCTGACCGAGCGTGGACATAAGATTTACAGCGAAGACTTGCTCGAGGCCTCTACCGATCCAGCGCTGATCACCAAGGACGAGCAGGGAAAGACCATTCTGGACAGCCGGCGGTTTCTTGCCGATAACCTGGTCTATCCAGCAGCGCAGTTCGACATCGTTCTGTGCTGGAATCTCGCCGACTACATGGATGAAAGTCTGGTCAAGCCAGTGGTGGCACGGCTGTGGTCAACCATAAAACCCGGAGGCATGCTGCTGGCGTTCTTTCATACTCGGGAAGCCGGACCCGATGCGCCCTGCTATCGCTATCACATTGTGGGCAATGACGTCCTGGAAATGCAGCACGTCGAAGCGCGAAGAGATTTGCGTAAGGGTCCGACCGGCGCCGTTCATACTGCCATCGAAAAGAGCTTCCGTCTGCAGCGGGTCTTTAACAACCGTCACATTGAAACTCTGTTCCGCGACTTCGGTTCGATCAAGTTCTTCCTGACCCGCGACAACATCCGCGAAGTACTCGTCGTCCGCTAGCCTAGAGACGTTGCAAGCAACGTCTCTACCGGGTTTTCCTTACCAGGTACTGCGTGATCGCGGGAGTCTTTTCCAGCAGGTGGAGTATCGGAATTCGTACGGCGTGCGGCAAACTGAGCATCCGCCGGATGTTCGACGATGTACGGAAAACCTGCGCAAGCCGTCGTTTATAAGTCTTGCGATATTCGCGAGCGGCTTCCGCTAACGAAATGTTTCCTGCGAAAAACGGAATCAGACACTGGCCGGCGAGACTGCCGCTACGCAGCGCCAGGGAGATGCCATCCCCGACGAAAGGATCCACAAACGCGGCAGCATCGCCAGCCATCAGAACTCCACCTCGCTCCGGTTGAGGCTCGTGAAAGACCAGCGGCGAAGTGCTCACCGGATCGCTCAGCAACTGCCATCCCCGACTGCGTTCTTGGAGCGCTGGATGCCGACGAAAGACCTCGGGCAGCGTGCTGGCCACATCCGCACGAACCATGGCGCAGGCGTTGACCCTTCCGGATGGGGCGACGTCGTTTCTTAATTCGACTGGTTGTACCCCGCAATAGCCGCCATCGAAAAAATAAAGATCCACGGAAGCCTGCTGGGTACGCTCCGCGAAATGTCCTTTGAGCCCAAGCCATTTCACGCCCGGGTCCGGGGTTGCAGGATTCAGCTTCGACCAGCGGCCTGACGAGTTAATTAGCGCGCGACTTTCAAAAGTTCCCACCGAAGTTTGCACCAGAAACGGACCAGTTCCCGAAACGCTCCGCACGGTCACCTGCTGCCGGCCATCGACCCCGCATTGTCTTGCCGAATCCCACAGGGCCGAATCGAGGTCAAGGCGGGAAATGCTGGCTGCGGGCGGATCGACCGATGTTTGGATCGTGCGGCCGTCGAGAAAAACGCGAGCGTGCGGAATTCGAGTGGCGTCGGCCAAAAGCTGGGCATGGTCCACAGCCAGCATGTCAGCCAGCAGATCGAGCGATTCGGCGGAGACGAATTCGCCGCAAACCTTGTGACGAGGGAATCGCCCGCGTTCAAGCAACAGCACGCGAGCACCGTTGCGGGCGCACGTGATCGCCGCGGATGTTCCGGCTGGGCCCCCGCCGATTACGATCAAGTCGTAAGTCACGCTAAACTTTCCATGCGATCGCACCCATCCGGTACAGAGGATGGCGCTCAACCTCTACCCTCGCGGCTGCGGTTCGCTCCAACATCTGACTCATCTCTTCTATGGTATATGCCCGTCGCACCGAAGCCGGCGCGTCATGATGGGTGAGATGACTGCGATAGAGTGGCAAGCTCAAATACGCCAGGGCAAGGTGTATTGGATCGCGGACGATATCGTTGATGATCACCGCGATGCGGCAGACCCGCAGGCCCTGGTTCACGAACTGCACGACCTCCAGAGGTTCCAGATGATGTGCGAAGAGGCAACAGCTTACCAGATCAAAACTTCCGTCCGTGAAGGGAAGAGCGAGCGCGTCTCCGACCACCGCGGAAGCTCCATTCCCTGAACTGTTTTTCAGATGCGAGTGAGCGCGATCAAGCAGCGTGACGTCCAGCTTGGTTCCCAGTCCTCGCAGGCGTTCGGCGGCAGCCTGGGGTACATATCCAGCGCCAGCTGCGACTTCCAGCAAGGATAGCGAATTGGCATGGACTTTCTGCGACACCTTCGCGATCATCGACTGTGTCGTCTCAATCCCTCCGAACCACTGATTGATGTGACGCAAGTCAGACAGTGCAGTAGTGACTTCGGCAGGCGTGCCGGAATCAGTGTCGAGCAATTCGGGAATGAGTACGCGCTTCATAGTCAGGAAGCAGAACAGCCGCAGCATTTTAATCGCGGTCGGCAGTTGAAAATTGAACGATGTACTAAACTTCCGCCAGCTCTTCCTCAAGCAGTTGCTTGTTATAAAGATCGGTGTAGTAACCGTCCCTGGCCACGAGTTCATCATGAGTGCCAAGTTCCACAATTTGTCCAGCGTGGAGGACGGCGATGCGGTCGGCGTTGCGCACCGTGGACACGCGGTGAGAAATGAAAATCGTCGTACGCCCGCGCATGATTTCGCGCAGATGATTGAGGATCTTATCTTCAGTATGAGTGTCGACGCTGGAGAGCGCGTCGTCGAGAATGAGAATGCGGGGATTGCGAATAATAGCGCGCGCGATCGCCGTACGCTGCTTCTGGCCGCCCGACAGAGTAATGCCGCGCTCGCCCACGAGAGTCCGATACTGCTCCGGAAATCCTTCGATCTCATCAGCAATGCTCGCCGCCATCGCCGCGGAGCGGACTTCTTCATCCGAGGCGCTCTCCTTGCCGAAGGCAATATTCTCGCGCACCGTTTCGCTGAATAGAAAAGTCTCCTGCGGCACAAAACCGAGATTACGGCGCAGGCCCGCGATCGGATAATCCCGCACAGAAATGCCGTCAATGAGTACGGTTCCCGGCTCGGCATCGTAAATCCGTGGGATCATGTTGACCAGCGTGGTCTTGCCCGATCCCGTTGGTCCTACAATTGCCAGGCTGCTCCCAGCCGGAATGCGCAGATTGATGTCACGCAAAACCGGCGTGGAGTCATAGGAAAAGTTCAAGTGCCGGAATTCGATTTCACCAAGAATCTGTTCGGGAAGGGACGACGAGCCCGTCGCGACTGCGGCTTTGATCGCCTCGCTGTCCTCAATCTCCGGCTTCTCCACGAGAATCTCGTTGATGCGCCCCATTGACGCGGTCCCGCGCTGGAAGATATTTATGACCCAGCCCAGAGCAATAATGGGCCAGGTAAGCTGCACCATGTACGTGTTGAACGCAACAAAACCGCCCACCGTAATCCGCCCGGAAATCACCTCACGGCCGCCCAGCCATAGCACCAGCACAATGGCGAGTCCAAGCATGGTTTCGAGCGTGGGCCAGAGCATGCCCATCAAACGAACCAGTTTCAAACTACGCTTGATGTATTCCTGATTCGCAGTCTCGAACCCCGCAATCTCAGCTTCCTCCTGCACGTAGGCGCGAATGACTCGCGCCCCGGAGAAGTTTTCCTGAGCTCGAGCCGAGATATCAGAAAACATTGCCTGGATTTTCTCGAAGCGTTCATGAATCAGACGGCCGAAGTGCTGAATCGTGATGCTCACAATCGGCAAAGGCAGGAAGGCGTACAGCGTTAGCTTTGGGCTGATGGAGAGCATGAAAGCCAGCGCCCCAGCGGTAAACACAATCGTGTTTGCCGAATACATAATGGCCGGCCCCAGCAGCATGCGCACGGCATTGAGGTCGTTGGTGGCGCGCGCCATAATGTCGCCAGTGCGCGTGCGCTGGTAGTAGGAGTAGGAAAGGCCTTCCAGATGGCGAAAGAGGTCGTTGCGCAGATCGAATTCGATTTCGCGGGAAACCCCGATCACGATCCAGCGGGTTAGAAACTGAAAGATCCCTTTGATGGCGGCGACCGCCAACAGCAGCATTGCGTAGGTAACCAGTTTGTGTCGAGTGATTCCAAGATGCAGGTCATCCACAGCCCGCCGAATTACCAGCGGAAAAAGAACCCAGATTCCATTCATCAGGAAAACGCAGACGGTCCCCGCCACGTAGCTGCGGCGGTACTTTTTGAAGTAGGGAATCAGGGGACGCAGGCTTTTCGGCAGCATCGCTGGTTAGATGCGATTCTACCAGCGCGAGCTTCAGTTTTGCCGCATTGTCCCCCGAAGCCGGGCAGACGCTTGGCCGCGACCAATCGGGGTGAACGCAATCAAGCCGGCAGTCGCCAGCAACACCACCCAGCTCCCCAGAAAGAACCAGGTGGAATCGATCAAGTAGGAATAAACAAGATCAGCATCCATGATCACACCCTCCACGCACATCGACTCAGCAGATGCTTCGGTCTTTCAGTTGTGCTTTTCCTGTTAGCTGCCTGTACTCGTTAAGAATCTCGCAAACGGCATTGAGCCGGCCAAGCGACGTCAGATGAATATCTGTCACCGCTTGTTCGATCTCCGACATCCAGCATTCGACGGCTCGCTCCACGCCAATCGCCATTTCCCCGGCGATCACATCGACCAGATCGGTTGGGATTGCTGTAGTGGCCACGACATTACCCGCCTTTCTCTTAACTGTCAATCGGTCCGACAACCCTCTCACTCAGGAGGAGGTTCCCCCTCGGTCCCTCCTCCTGCCCATCAAATCACTAATTGGGCGCTTGATCCGAGTGAGCTCCCTGCTCCTGCATATGTTGCTCGAAGCGCTGCTGCCGCTTCGCCATAAACTGAGCCAGCTTGGTTTTCTGGTCCGCGGTAAGAACCTGGTACGCCTCAGAGGCGATGCGCGCGTGTTGCACTTCGAGCTGCGCGTGAACTTGCGCTCCCTGAGTTGCAATCGCCTGTGCCTTGGCCTCATCAAAGCTAACGCTCTGGATGAGCTGCATCATCTGTTCGTGGCTCTGCATTTCCTGCTGGAACAAAGGTTCAAGCGCCGGTTGTTCTTTGGCGATGATTTGTTTGATTTGTGCCTGTTGAGCATCGCTCAGATCCAGGTAGTCGGCGAACATGCCCAACATCGGCCCACCGAAAAAATCGCCACCGTGCGGACCACCGTGGGGTTGTGCTATCGCAATGCCCGCCACCAGCACGACAGCCAAAGCTGCAAACGACATTTTGCTGCGAAATTTCATAACTTCTCCCTTGAGCATTCCCATTGGATCGGGAAACCTCAGATTGCTCCTGATGATAGAAACACTTTTCCCGCTCGGTGGTGGTAAAGAGTCGGTCAACCGGAGTAAAGTTTTGTAAAGCGCGATAAACGCTGGATTGACAATTCTTTACCACGCTTACCCGCGCCCCTAACTAAAATGAAAAAAGTGGATCGCATTCTGGTCATCGACGACGACACGGAGCTGTGCAGCCTGGTAGGTGAGTATCTTGAGCCAGAGGGCTTTCAGATCGAATCGGTTCATGAAGGCAATCGCGGGCTCGATCGTGCCCTGAATGGGGACCACCTGCTGGTGGTGCTGGATGTGATGTTGCCCGGCATGAACGGCTTCGACGTGTTGCGACGGATACGGAACACGTCGCGCATTCCCGTTCTGCTGCTCACCGCGCGCGGCGAAGATGTGGACAGGATCGTGGGCCTCGAAATCGGCGCCGACGATTATCTTCCCAAGCCTTTTAATCCTCGTGAACTGGTTGCCCGCATCCGCGCCATTCTGCGGCGAACCCAGGTTGGAGAAAAGAGCGCGGACAAAGCCGGCGAAGGCGAGATCCCCGACGTCGTGCGCGTTGGTGACATCGAACTCGATCCCGCTACTCGAATTGTTCGCCAGAATGGCAAGCCGGTAGAGTTGACCTCGGTCGAATTCAATTTGCTGCATGTGTTATTGCGTGAAGCCGGACGCGTCGTCACCCGCGAACACCTGGTGGATGCCGTGCTCAGCCGCAAGTTTTCTCCCTTCGACCGCAGCATCGACATGCACGTCAGCAAAGTTCGCAAAAAGCTCGGCGATTCCGACAACGGCAGTGACCACATCAAGACCGTGCGTGGCGTGGGATACATCTTCGCCCGTCCTCGAGACAATGCCACGAGCGAGGCGACCCGGAGTGAGGGGGCATGAGAAGCCTGTTTGTCAGGATTTTCCTTTCCTACTGGATCGCGCAAGCGCTTTTCGTGGTGCTCGCCATACTGGTCACGTTGGCCATCCATCCCTCCGGCGAAATTGCTAATGTACAGGCGCAACAATCGAGGTTTCTCAACGAGGCGGTGCAGGCTTATCAAACCGGCGGACAGGAAGGCGCGAGGAACTATCTCCGAACGGTGCGCGATGCTCAGCACGTGCGGTTGTTTCTCTTCGACGAGAATACTCGTGATTTGACCGGACGTACTCCGCCCGATTGGATTCTGCGCGTGGCCCGCGGTCAAACCGCAACCGCCGACCGCCTGTGGGGACGGTTCGGCCCCGGCCGCTTTCTGCGGCAGTCTGCGGCATCCGCCGACGGACATTCCTACATTCTGGTTATCGAGTTTCCTCCCGAAGATCACGGTTTCTTCGGTCCGCACGGAGTGCCTCACTTGGGCATTCTCATCGCGATCGTTTCCTCTGGCTTCGTCTGTTACATTCTGGCGCGATACTTGACCTCGCCCATCGTGCGGCTGCGGGCTGCGACTCAGAAGTTAGCGTCAGGCGATCTCACCGCGCGCGCTGGTGTTCCCAAATCCCGGCGGCACGACGAAATGGGAGAACTGATGCGCGACTTCGATCGCATGGCCGAGCGCCTGGAAAATCTGGTGAACGCCCAGAGCCGGCTGCTCACGGATATTTCTCATGAGTTGCGATCTCCCCTCGCCCGTCTGAATGTCGCTCTGGAACTGGCCCGCCAGCGCAGCGGCCCGGAAGCAGGCACTGCGCTCGATCGCATCGATCGTGAAACCAACCGTCTGAATGAACTGATCCAAAAGCTTCTGACGATTGCTCGCCTTGAGTCCGGAAACGAATCGATCGAGAAGCTTCCCGTTCACCTCAAACAGATCATCCATGAAATTGCGCACGACGCGGCCTTCGAAGCGCAAAGCCGGCATTGCGAAGTCGAAGCCACGGTCGTGGATGACTGTGTCGTGATGGGAAGTCCGAGCCTGCTGCACAGCGCGATCGAGAATGTAGTGCGCAATGCCATCCGCTATACCCGCGAAGGCACCGGCGTCGAGGTGCGCCTGGAGCAGGGCGTGGGCTTACCGAACATGGGCTTGCAGAATTTGGGAACACCGAACGACGGCGCAGGCCGTCCCGAAGCCGTGGTGCGCGTCACCGATTCCGGCCCCGGCGTGCCCGAGGGTGCGCTGGATAAACTCTTCCGTCCGTTCTACCGCATCGACGATGCCCGCGGACGCCAGACCGGTGGCGTCGGCCTCGGACTGGCAATCACAGATCGCGCCGTCCGTCTGCACAGCGGGACCATCCGAGTATCGAATCGCCCGCAAGGCGGCCTGATGGTCGAAATCCGCCTGCCCCTCTCCTCTGTGGAAGCAAGCAACCCAGTCGACCAGCAAAGCATGACAATTCTGTCGCGCGAACTGTAGACGCAGGCGTCATCGCCGGTGCGGAAAAATCGATGCTCTTTTCGAACTCACCCCGTAACTAGCGCTCAGGATGAGTTTCGCCGACCGATTTCAACCAGCGACCTTCACCCGGTCCATCAACATTTCCCATACGGCCTTCCAAATCTGCTCAACCGCTGGACGGCGGTAGTCCCAACGCTGGTCCGTGCCGGGCGCAACCACAACCATGGTCGCATTCGCCTCGAAGAGCAGAACCTCGCCTTTTTGGTTCAAGCCAAAATCAATGCCCCCATAATCCAAGCCGAGCGTTTTCTGAATCTGGTTGATCGCTGCCATGGCGCGAGGCCCGAGCACGCCGCTCATGTTCCCGAGGAAAGCTGCATCCTCGGCACGGTGTTCAGGATAGTCCGCCATCTCGGCGCTGAAATAGTGGATCTTCCAATGGCTTGAGATCGCAGCGTGCAGGGGATAGAGGTTTCCATCGACCATCATGACCCGGTACTTGCGGGTTTTTCCGTCGGCCGCACGGGCATCGAGATATTGAATTACGGTCAGATCGCGGCCCGGCAGCTTCCCGAGCGCGGCGGGAAGGGCATCGAGAGCTTCCACGCGCAGAAAATGATCGCCGCCGTGAAAGCCCGGAGTGCGCAGCAAAAGCGGGAACTCGAAGCCATGTTGCGTGAGCGTCGTCTGAGCGTCGGGTGCCGCGAGCAACACCCGGGGCAAGGTGATGGTCTTCGGAGTTATGACCCCAGCTACGCCGGAGAGTCGTCGGGCAACGTCGCAACGGCCGGTTGCCAGCACGGCTGCAGGCGAATTCAGGACCGGAGCCGTCGTATTTGCAACCA
>JGI12269J14319_10000485_pt1 | contig 38002 bp, 38 predicted proteins | sample PeaSoiSIISIP2007_FD_14319 | JGI IMG/M metagenome (IMG submission 14319)
GACCAGCACAAACCCCTACGAAGCCGGCTCGCGCACGTCGAGCGTCGCCGCGAGCCACTCGCCGATCTCGCGCAGGGACGCCCCCGGCGTGAAGACCTGGGACACGCCGGCGTGGCTCAGCGCGGGAACGTCATCGTCAGGGATGATGCCCCCCACCACGACCAGGACGTCGTCGCGCCCGGCGTCGCGCAGCAGCTCGATCACGCGTGGGACCAACACGCGGTGCGCACCCGAGAGCAGCGACAGGCCCACGGCGTCGGCGTCCTCGTGGACGACCGTGGCGACGATCTGCTCGGGTGTCTGATGCAGCCCGGTGTAGACGACCTCGAAGCCGGCGTCGCGCAGGGCTCGCGCGATGACCTTGGCCCCGCGATCGTGCCCGTCGAGTCCCGGCTTCGCGACGACGACTCGGTAGGGGCGCTTCACTGTGCATCGAGCATAGGGCCCGACTCTCGAGACGCCCGGGGGTCGCCGTCGTTTCGGAGCCCTCCAGAGGCCCGAGTAGCGTGAGAAAACGTGACAACGGCCTCGACCCCCGTTCGTGGGCCGGCGCGAGCATTGGTCTCGGCGATGCGCCCGCGCCAGTGGGTGAAGAACGGGCTCATCGGCGTCGCGCCCGCGGCGGCGGGAACCCTCAACCACGCCGACGTCTTGCGCCACACCGGTGCCGCCTTCCTCGCCTTCTGCGCGCTCTCGTCGGGCATCTACCTGGTCAACGACCTGCGCGACCTCGAGGCCGACCGCCAACACCCGACCAAGCGCCACCGCGCATTGGCGGCCGGCCAGCTGGCGGCCCCGCTGGCCGTGGTCAGCGCCGTCGTGCTCATCGCCGTCGCCTTCGCGATCCCCTTCGCGCTGTGGCACCCCCAGGGGCTCTTCCTGGTCCTGGGCCTGTACCTCGCCAATTCACTGGCCTACTCCTTCTACGTCAAGAACGTGGTCATCATCGAGCTGGTCTCGGTGGCCTCGGGCTTCTTCCTGCGCGCCTACGCCGGCGCGACGGCGTCGCACCTCTTCGTCTCGACCTGGTTCTTGGTCGTGATCTCCTTCGGCGCGCTCTTCCTCGTGGTCGGCAAGCGCTCCTCGGAGCTGGAGAGGGTCGGCGCGGGCATCACCCGGCAGGTCCTGGCCGAGTACTCACGCGACTTCCTGCACTCGGTCCTGACGATGAGCGCCGCCGTCGTGGTCACCGGCTACTGCCTGTGGGCGTTCGACACGTCCGCCACCGGACTGTCGTCGGCCCACCACTACACCGTGCCCATCCGCCTCTCGGTGGTGCCCGTGGTCGTCGCGGTGCTCTTCATCATGCGCTCGGCCGAGGCCGGCGACGGCGCGGCGCCCGACGAGATGCTCTATCACAACCGCGAGATCCAGGCCCTGGTCGTGATCTGGGCCGCCCTGCTCCTGGTAGGCATCTACTGATGACCCGCGAACGTCTCACCGGCTGGGGTCGGACCGCACCCAGCGTCGCCGAGGTGGTGACGCCCGACGACGAGGAGGGCGTGGTCGCCGCGATCGCCGGGTCGAGTGCGGTGATCGCCCGGGGCCTCGGGCGCAGCTACGGCGACGCCGCCCAGGTCGGTGGCGGCGTCGCGCTGAGCAACCTCGGCCTGGGCGGCGTCGGGCCGATCGACGAGGGCGGGCGCCTCAGCGTGGGCGCCGGAGTCTCCTTCGACGAGCTGCTAGCGAGCTCGATCCCCCAGGGCTGGTTCGTGCCGGTGACCCCGGGCACGCGCCAGGTCACCCTCGGCGGCGCGATCGCCGCCGACGTGCACGGCAAGAACCACCACGTCGACGGATCGATCGGCGCGCACGTGCTCGACCTTCGCCTCGTGACGCCCACGGGGACGTCGGACGTCTCACCCACGAGGGACCCCGACCTGTTCTGGGCGACCGTCGGCGGCATGGGCCTCACCGGCGTCGTCACCCGGCTGACCCTCGAGATGCTGCCCATCGAGACCGATCGGGTCCTCGTCGACACGGAGCGCTTCGACAACCTCGACGCCGTGATGGCCGCGATGGCCGAGGGCGACCAGGACTACCGCTACTCGGTCGCGTGGGTGGACTGCATGACGCGCGGCGCCCACATGGGCCGGGCGATCCTGACCCGGGGCAATCACGCGGGGGCCGGGGACGTCACGTCGGCGACGCTGACCGGTCCGACGCCCGCACGCCTCGCGGTGCCCTTCGACGCGCCGAGCGGACTGCTCAACTCGTGGAGCGTTCGCGCCTTCAACGAGCTGTGGTTCCGCTCCGCGCCGCGTCACGAGGTCGGCGAGGCCCAGGGCCTCGCGACCTTCTTCCACCCGCTCGACGGCGTTCGCGACTGGAACCGCCTCTACGGCCGCCGGGGCTTCGTGCAGTACCAATTCTGCGTGCCCGACGACGCCGGCGAGACCGTGGTCCGCGCGATCACGCGGCTGTCGGACTCGCGGGTGCCGAGCTTCCTGGCCGTGCTGAAGCGTTTCGGCGCCGCGACGCCCGGGCCGCTCTCCTTCCCGGCCCCGGGCTGGACGTTGGCGCTGGACCTGCCGGTGGGACCCGCGGCGCTGCCCGGCGTGCTCGACGAGCTCGACGAGCTGGTCATCGCCGCGCGGGGCCGCGTCTACTTCGCCAAGGACGCCCGGCTCAATCCGAGCAAGGTTCGAGCCATGTACCCGCACTTGGCCGACTTCCTCGAGGTCAAGGAGCGCGTCGACCCCGAGCACCGGATGACCAGCGACCTGGCGCGTCGCCTCGGACTGACAGGAGAGTGACCATGGACAACGCCTTCGGCCAGCCCCAGAGCGTGATCGTGCTGGGCGGGACGTCGGACATCGCGCGCGCGCTCACGAAGCGCCTGTGCGCCGCTCGCACGCGGAGCGTCGTCCTGGCGGGCCGCGACGCGGCGCGACTGGCCGCCGCCGCCGACGAGGCTCGCGGGTACGGGGCCTCGATGACCGCGACGGTCCACTTCGACGCCGAGGACCTCGCGGGCGCGCGGCGCTGCGTCGACGAGGCGTTCACCCAGGCCGGTGAACCGGTCGACCTGGTCGTGGTCGCGGTGGGCCAGCTCGGGGACCAGTTGCTCGACGAGGACGACCCCGCGCGCGCCGCGTCCAGCGCGGTGGTCAATTTCGCCTGGCCCAGCGCCGCCCTGGCCGAGGTCCGAGCGCGCCTGGTGGCCCAGGGCCACGGGCGCATCATCGTGCTCTCGTCGATCGCGTCGGTGCGGGTGCGCCGCAACGCCTACCTCTACGGCGCGGCGAAGGCCGGTCTCGACCGGGTGTGCCAGGGTCTGGCCTCGTCGTTGTCGGGCACCGGCGTGAGCCTGCAGATCGTGCGACCGGCGTTCGTCCGATCCAAGATGACGGCCGGGCGCCCCGAGACACCCTTCTCGACCGGCGTGAACGAGCTCGCCGAGACCATCGTGCGCGGCCTGGCGACCGGTGCGCCGGTGATCTGGAGCCCCCCGGTGCTGCGGTACGTCGCCCTCGTGTTGCGCGTGCTGCCGGCGCCCCTCTGGCGATTGGTCGCGGCGCGCGGTTAACCCGGCGTGGTCGTCGTGGTCGTGGTCGTCGCCGGCGGCGTGCGCAGCGACATGGTAAAGAAGTCGCGGCTCCACCACGCGACGAAGTATCGCGACGGCGGCCCGATCATCCCCGCCAGCAGGCTGGTACCGTTGCCGCCGTTGATCGGCGCGTTGAGCGGGCCGCTGAAAGTCGAGTACTGCACCCAGTCGGTGTTGATGTCGAGCTCCATCGCGCGGACCGCGCCCGCGCGCACGAGCACGTTGGCGAGGTCGCTGATCGACATCGCCGGACCGCCGACATAGACGAGCGCGCCGGTCCGGGTGACGCCGAGCCCGGAGCGCCACACGTTGAAGGTCCCGCCGAGGGTCTTGCCCCACTTGATGGTGTTCTGGGCGGCGAGGCCGGCCACGGCGTGGCCGTTGTCCACGATGAGGTCGAGGTTCTGGCGCACCGAGGCGACCTGGTTGTCCATCGTGACGTCGCGCCCCCACTTGGCGACGGTCATGGTCCCGTCCTTGAAGATCACGACCGACGCGGCGCCGACGCGCAGCGGGATGATGGTCCGGCCCTGCGTGTAGTAGCCGCCGTTGGCGTCCTGCATGCGGAACCCCGCGTTGAACGCGGCCACCAGCGTCTCGGACGCCTTCGCGCTGACCGGCGCGGTGAAGCGGAAGGGCCCCCCCTGGCCGGGGATCGTCGAGCCCGAGTAGAGCTGGGCGCGCAGCAGCGTCGGGTCCATCCAGGCGACGCCCACCACGTAGCTCGTGTGCACCGGGTCGGGGCGGACGAAGGCCTCGTAGACGGTGGGCACGCCCTTGGCGGTGCGCCGACCGACCACGTGCCACACTCCCTCGCCGGGCAGCGGGTGGGCGACCGGCGACACGATGGTGGCCGGCGCGGGCAGGTGCTCGAGTCCCTTGGGGATGACCACTCTGGTCGGGCCGTGGCCGACGAAGGCCAGCGGCGGCGGCGCGCCGCCCTTCTTCGCCGGGTGGAGCTTGTACCACTCGGTCTCGACCCAGGTGACGATGCCGCCCATGCCGTGCTGGCGGCCCCATTCGGCCGCCCGGGCCTGGAGGCTCACCCCGTAGGAGGGATTGTGCAGCGCGTAGGCCAACGTCACCCCGAGGTACCCGACGAAGAACAGCGTGAACGCGGCCAACAGGACGATCGCCCGGCGACGCCAGTAGACGTGGGCGGGGAGGCGATGGTGCTGGGGAGGACTGGGGGGCCGGTACACCGGTCGCGCGAGGTCCATGGGAACGTAGTCTCTCACGTGACCGCGAGACCCCCGTCACCGACGAAGGTCAGTTCTTACCAACCTCTTATGAGTCGGGCGCGCGTCGCAACGGCGTCATCGCCAACACCAGATTCTTCACGCCGTGCTCGTCGAAGCTCACCGCGGCGCGCGCGTGCGCCCCGGCGCCTTCGACGCTCGTGACGACGCCGGGCCCGTAACGATCGTGCACGACGCGGTCGCCCACGCCGAGTCCCAGCAGCTCGGCTCCGGTGGAACGCACCGGTGGCGCGGCGCCGGAGCCGAAGGCGCGGCCCACCGTGAAGTCCGTGTCGCGTCCGAGGAATCCGTCGGTGATCTCGAAGGCGCGATGCGTCGGCCGCGTCGCCGAGAGGTCGGTCACCAGCTCGGCCGGTATCTCGGCCAGGAACCGGCTGGGGATCGCGGGGGCGTGCTGGCCCCACAGGGTGCGGCTCCACGCGTGGGTCAGCACGAGATGGCGCATCGCCCGGGTGATGCCCACGTAACAGAGCCGGCGTTCCTCCTCGAGCTCGTCGTCGTCGCCCATCGCCCGGCGATGGGGGAAGACCGTCTCTTCCAGGCCGGCGATCACCACCGCCGGGTACTCCAGCCCCTTCGCGATGTGCAGGGTCATGAGCGACACCGCACCGGCGCCGCTGTCGAGCTGGTCGGCGTCCGAGATCAGCGCCATGCGCTCGACGAAGTCGAGGAGCGTGTCGTACTGGGACGCCGCGGACGCGAGCTCGCCCAGGTTCTCGAGGCGCGAATACGCCTCGTCGCTGTTCTCGGCGCGCAACGCGTCGCCCATCCCGGTCTCGCGCACGATCGCGTCGATCATCTCGCGCGGGGTCAAGTCGTTGGCCAGGGCGCGCAGCTCCTCGAGGAGGAACGAGAAGCGGTCGGCCCCCGCGAGGGCTCGACCGGTGAGGCCGGCGGCGCGCGCGTGACCCACCGCCTCGGCGAAGGAGAGGCCGTGCTCGGCGGCGTACGAACCGAGCTTGGCCTGTGCCCCGGCGCCGACGCCGCGCTTGGGCTCGTTGACGACGCGCCGGGCCGACGCCTCGTCGCGCGGGTTGACCAGGAGCCTCGCGTAGGCCAGGGCGGTCTTGATCTCCTTGCGGTCGTAAAAGCGCATGCCCGACATCACGCGGTACGGCACGCTCGCACGCAGCAGCTCCTCTTCGAGCACGCGGCTCTGCGCGTTGGTGCGGTAGAACACCGCGACCTGGTTCCACTCCAGGCGGTGCTCGGTGCGCAGGCGGCGCAGCTCGCTGGCCACCCAGCGGCCCTCGTCGTACTCGTCCCCGGCCCGGTAGAGGCGAATGCGCTCGCCGGTCTCGCCCACGGTGAAGAGGTTCTTCGCGCGTCGGCCGGCGTTCTTGGCGATCACCGCGTTCGCGGCGTCCAGGATGGTCTGGGTCGAGCGGAAGTTCTGCTCGAGCACGATGACCGCGGCGTCGGGAAAGCGCTGCTCGAACTGGAGGATGTTGCGCACGTCCGCCGCTCGGAAGCGGTAGATCGACTGGTCGGCGTCGCCGACCACGCACAGGTTGCGGTGCTGGGCCGCCAGCATGATCACGAGCTCGTTCTGCACGCCGTTGGTGTCCTGGAATTCGTCGACCAGCAGGTGGCGGAACCGGCGCTGGTAGTTGGCCAGCACGTCGGCGTCGTGGCGCAGCAGCTCGACGGTGTTGACCATGAGGTCGTCGAAGTCCATCGCGTTGGCGGTGCGCAGGCGCTTCGCGTAGAGGTCGTAGATCTCAGCGATGCGTCGGTGCAGGGGCCCGTCGTGGCGCCCGGTGTCCGCGTACTGCACGGGCGAGAGCATCTCGTTCTTCGCCGCCGAGATCGCCGCGGCGACGCTGCGCGGCGACAGGCGCTTGGTGTCCAGGTTGAGGTCCTTCATGATGCGCTCGACCGCGGTCTCGGCGTCGCCGGCGTCGTAGATGGTGAATCCGCGCTGGTAGCCCAGGAGCTCGGCGTGCGCGCGCAGCATCCGCAGTCCCGCCGAGTGGAACGTCGACACCCACATCTGGGCGGCGTCGGCACCGACGAGGTCGATGACCCGGCGGCGCATCTCGTCCGCGGCCTTGTTGGTGAAGGTGATGGCCAGGATCTCCCAGGAGCGCGCGTCGCCCGTTGCCACGAGGTGGGCGATGCGCCGCGTGAGCACGCGCGTCTTGCCCGACCCGGCGCCGGCGACCACCAGCAGAGGCCCACCGCGGTGCACCACCGCCGCGCGCTGGGGTTCGGTCAGTCCCTCCAGGAGCGAGTTCGGGTCGAGGCCGGGCTCCTGTTCTCGCGCGGGCCCCCAGAGCGACTCGTCGGCGAAGGGGTCCCGGCTCACTCCCACTCGATGGTGCCCGGCGGCTTGCTCGTCACGTCGAGCGCCACACGGTTGACGCCCCCGACCTCGCGGATGAGCCGATTGGCGATCCGCTCGATCACGTCGTAGGGCAGCCGGGCCCAATCCGCGGTCATCGCGTCGTCACTCGTCACCGCGCGGATGACGATGGGGTACGCGTAGGTGCGTCCGTCGCCCATGACGCCCACCGTACGCACGGCGGGTAACACCGCGAAGCTCTGCCAGAGCTCGCGGTAGAGCCCCGCACGCTTGATCTCGTCGACGACCACGTGGTCGGCCTGACGCAGGATCTCGGCGCGCTCGCGCGTGACCTCGCCCACGATGCGCACGCCGAGTCCCGGGCCGGGGAAGGGCTGGCGCCACACGATCTCCTCGGGCAGCCCGAGCTCCTCGCCGACGCGGCGCACCTCGTCCTTGAAGAGCGCCCGCAGCGGCTCGACCAGCTCGAAGGAGAGGTCCTCGGGCAGCCCGCCGACGTTGTGGTGGCTCTTGATGTTGGCGGCGTGACCCGAGCCCGACTCGATCACGTCGGGGTAGAGGGTGCCCTGGACCAAGAAGCGCGGACCCTGGTCGCCCGCGCCGAGCTCGCGGGCCACGTGCTCGAATTCGCGGATGAACAGCTCGCCGATGACCTTGCGCTTGACCTCGGGATCGATCACCCCGGCCAGCGCGTCGAAGAACCGGTCCTGGGCCTTCACGTGGATCAGCTCGACCCCGAACTGACGCGTGAAGGTGGCTTCGATCTGGTCGCCCTCGCCCAGGCGCATGAGCCCGGTGTCGACGAAGACGCAGGTGAGCTGAGTACCCACCGCCTTGGTGACGAGCGCGGCCGCGACCGCCGAATCCACGCCGCCCGACAGCGCGCACAGGACGCGCTCGGCGCCGACCTGCTCGCGGATGGCGGCGACCTGCTCTTCGATAATCGAGGTGTTCGTCCACGTCCCGGGCAGGGCCGCCACGTGATGGAGGAAGGCCCCCAGCAGCTCGGCCCCGCGTTCGGTGTGGGCGACCTCGGGGTGGAACTGGACGCTGTAGAGACGGCGCGCCGGATCCTCCATCGCCGCCACCACCCCGGGTGACCGCGCGGTCACGACGAAGCCGTCCGGGACGGCCGCGATCGCGTCGCCGTGACTCATCCAGCACGTCGTGGTGGGCCAGTTGACCATGAGGTCCGAGGCCACCGGCTCACGCCGCAGCTCGGTGCGCCCGTACTCGCTGGTTCCGGTGTGCGCCACGTGCCCGCCGAGCTGCATCGCCATGAGCTGAGCGCCGTAGCAGATGCCGAGCACCGGGATGCCGAGTTCGTAGATCGCCGGGTCCAGTAAGGGTGCCGGCGTCTCGTACACCGACTTGGGCCCGCCGGAGAGGAAGATCGCCCCCGGGGCCCGCGACCGAACCTCGTCGGCCGTGATGCTCGCGGGGACGATCTCGGAGTAGACGTGCGCTTCGCGCACGCGCCGGGCGATCAGCTGGGCGTACTGCGCCCCGAAGTCGACGACGAGGACGCCGCTCAATGCCCCATGCCCACGCCCTGGGACCGTTGCATCGCCTTGCCTTCGGTCTGCAGCGACGGGGCCAACATGATCTCGGCCTTCTGGAACTCCTTCAGCGACTCGTACCCGCACGTCGCCATCGAGGTGCGCAACGCGCCGAAGAGATTGAGCCTCCCGTCGTTCTCGTGCGCCGGGCCGAGCAGGATCTCCTGCAACGTGCCGCGCACCTGGGTGCGCACGCGCGTGCCGCGCGGCAGCGTCGGGTGGAACGTCGCCATGCCCCAGTGAAAGCCCCGGGCGGGCGCCTCGATGGCGCTGGTCAGCGGCGAGCCGATCATCACCGCGTCGGCCCCGCAGGCGATGGCCTTGGCGATGTCGCCGCCCTTGCTCATGCCGCCGTCGGCGATGACGTGGACGTAGACGCCGGTCTCGTCGAGGTGGCGCATGCGCGCCCCGGCCACGTCGGCGATCGCCGTGGCCTGAGGGACGCCGATGCCCAGGACGGCGCGCGAGGTGCAGGCGTTGCCCGGACCGACGCCGACCAACACGCCGGCCGCGCCGGTGCGCATGAGGTGCAGCGCGGCCTGGTAGCTCGCGCACCCGCCCACGATCGTGGGGATCTCGAAGGCGCGGATGAACTTCTTGAGGTTGAGCGGCTCGCTGGTCTTGGACACGTGCTCGGCCGAGACGACCGTCCCCTGGATCACCAGGATGTCCAAGCCGGCGTCCATGATGGTCGACGCCATCCACTCGGTGCGCTGGGGGGTCACCGACGCCGCGGTCACGACGCCCGCGTCCTTCATCTGGGCGATGCGCGCGGCGACGAGCTCGAGCTTGATCGGCTCGAGGTACATCTGCTGCATGCGCGCGGTGGCCTTGTCATCATCGAGCTCGCGGATCTCGTCGAAGAGCGGCGTCGGGTCCTCGTACCGGGTCCAGAGCCCCTCGAGGTTCAGCACGCCCAGCCCGCCCAGGCGGCCGATCTCGATCGCCGTGGTCGGCGAGACCGCGCCGTCCATCGCCGAGCCGAGCATTGGCAGCTCGAACTTGTAGGCGTCGATCTGCCAGGAGATGTCGACGTCCTCGGGGTCGCGGGTGCGGCGCGAGGGCACGATGGCGATGTCGTCGAACCCATACGCCTGCCGGGCCGACTTGTAGATGCCGATCTCCACTTCCGCCATGACGACCTCCGCACGCAGCGCCGAGGCGACGCTTCGTGGACTCCAATCTACCGGAGCGTCCTAGACCGCGAGCCCACCGGGCCACGCCACGCCGAGCGCGACGCACAGCAACTCGGTGAGCACGCGCGCCGTCGCCCCCCAGATGAGGTCGCCGGGCACCATGAAGAAGTTGATGGGCACGAACCCCTCGTCGTCGACACCCGGACGACCCTCGCGGCGCCACCGCTCCTCGACGAAGGCGCCGTCGCCGACCAGGTCCGACAGCGCGACGGCGAACGCCCGCTCGACCTCGACCGGATCGGGCACGAGGTCCGGTCGACGCGCGAGCGTGCCCACCATCGGCCAGATCGCCGACGCCGAGACGAACGAGACCAGGGGGTGGAGCCAACCCACGGGGGTCACCTCGGCCGGGTCGAGACCGACCTCCTCGTGGGCCTCGCGCAGGGCGGTCGCGAGCAGCGACTCGCCCGCATCCGCGCGTCCGCCGGGAAAGGCGATCTCGCCGCGGTGGTGGCGCAGCTCCAGGCTGCGCCGCGTGAGGACGACCTCGGTCTCGCCGTCCTCCTCGAACAGCGCCACCAGCACCGCGGAGCGTCGCGTCACCGCCGCGGCGGGACCCGCGGATCCGCCGGAGAGTTCGCGGGGGGTGTCGGGCGCGTCGCCCACGCGTCCCGAGGCGCGCAATCGATCAACCACGGTCGCCAGGGCGAGACCGCGTCGGGCGTCAAGCGTGAGGTCGGCCCAGGGAGCGGGGGCGCCGGGGCGCACGTCGGGCACGTCGGGGAGCCGTTGGGGGAAGACGTGTCCACCGAAGCGAGCCCCCGGTCCCGCATTTTGGGCCATCGAATCTCCCCTAAAGTTGGCCTGGCCGTTTCGAACGACCCTACCGCCCCTCGCCCGTCTGGAGTCCCCCCGTGAAGTCCCTCGCTCGTCTCAGCGTCCGTCGGCGGTGGTGGATGCTCGGCGCGTGGGTCGCCCTCATCATCGGCATCAACGCGTCCTCCTACGCGATCGGGTCAGCCTTCTCCAACACGTTCACCCTGCCGGGCACCAACTCGACGCACGCCTACCATCTGCTCTCGACGGCCAAGGGCGGCTCGGGCGACGTCGACCAGATCGTCTTTCAGGCCACGACAGGCTCCATCGCCTCGCACCGCCATCAGATCGAGGCCGTGCTGGCCAAGGTCGCCGAGCTGCCCCCCATCGCCGCGGTCATCTCGCCGTTCTGCACGGGCGTGACGTGCGCCGGCCAGCCCCAGGTCAGCGCCGACGGCCGGATCGCCTACGCCCTCGTCCATTTCTCGGAACCGGGCTTCCGGCTCTCGAACGCGCAGGTCCAATCCGTGGAGAACGTGGGGATCAACGCGCGATCGTCGAGCCTCAACGTCCAGTTCGGCGGCAACGCCTTCGGCCAGCTCGACTCGCCGCGCGGTTCCAAGGGCGAGGTCTACGGGGTGGCGCTCACCGCCCTCGTCCTGATCTTCGCCTTCGGGTCGTTCTGGGCGATGCTGCTGCCCCTGGGCATCGCGCTCTTCGCCCTCGGCGTCGCCACCGCGGCGACCACCCTGCTCAGCCACGGCCTGGCCATCGCCCAGTTCGCTCCCATCCTCGGGTCCCTGATCGGACTGGGCGTGGGCATCGACTACGCGCTGTTCATCGTCACGCGCAGCCGACAGGGCCTGCGACGGGGCCTCAGCGTCGAAGACGCCGTGGTGACCGCGATCGACACGTCCGGGCGTGCGGTCCTGTTCGCGGGCTCGACGGTGTGCATCGCGCTGCTCGGGATGCTCTTCTTGCGCCTGTCCTTCCTCAACGGCGTGGCGGTGTCGGCCACCCTCACGGTCGCCATCACCATGCTCGCCTCGCTCACGCTGCTGCCGTCGCTGCTGGCGTTTCAAAAGCACCGCGTCCTCAGCCGGCGCGAGCGCCGTTCCCTGGCCGCGCACGGCCCCGAGCCCACGGTGGTGGCCGGCGGGTGGCAGCGCTGGTCGGTGTTCGTCTCGCGCCACCCGCGCGTGCTCTCAGCGGGCGCGCTCGCGCTCATCGTGCTCATCGGCATACCGTTCTTCTCCTTGCGCCTCGGCAGCTCCGACCAGGGCCTGAACCCCCCGTCGACGACCACGCGTCAGGCATTCGACCTCCTCGCCACGGGGTTCGGCCCAGGGTTCAACGGCCCCCTCTCGGTCGTCGCGTCGGTGCACGGGTCCGCGGACCTGGCGGCGATGCAGCGTCTCGACGTCGCCCTGCACGGCAAGCCGGACGTCGCGTCGGTGGGGCCGGTGATCCCCCTGGCTCACGGGACCGTCGCCCTCATCACGGTCGTGCCCAAGTCGAGCCCCCAGGCCATCGCCACGTCGAACCTCATCGACCAGATCCGCAACCGCTACATCCCGGTCGCGACGTCGGCCACGCACACCGCGGTCTTCGTCGGCGGCCTGACCGCGATCTTCGGAGACTTCGCGACGGTGCTCAAGTCGAAGATCCCCTTGTTCGTGGGCGTCATCGTCCTGTTGGGCTGCCTGTTGTTGATGGTGGCGTTTCGCAGCGTGCTGGTGCCCGTGGTCGCCGCGGCGATGAACCTGCTGGCGGCCGGGGCCTCGTTCGGACTCGTGGTGGCCGTCTTCCAGTGGGGCTGGGGCTCGTCGCTCATCAACGCGGGCGTGGGTCCCGTGGAGTCCTTCCTGCCGATCATCATGATCGCGATCCTGTTCGGGCTCTCGATGGACTACCAGGTCTTCCTCGTGTCGCGCATGCACGAGGAGTGGCTCAACACCAACGACAACGAGGAGGCGATCGTCCGCGGGCAGGCCAACACCGGACGGGTCATCACCGCGGCCGCGCTGATCATGATCTGCGTCTTCTCGTCCTTCGCCTTCGGCGGCCAACGCATCATCGCCGAATTCGGCATCGGTCTGGCCGGGGCGGTCCTGCTCGACGCGTTCATCCTGCGCACGGTGCTGGTGCCCGCCCTCATGCACTACCTCGGCCCCGCCAACTGGTGGATGCCCAAGTGGCTCGAGCGCGTCATACCCCACGTCGCGGTCGAGGCGACCGAGTAGTCCCGGGCCGGCGTCCTCACCCGTGCCGGTCGCGGGCCAGGCCCACGAAGAAGTCGCCCACGACCTCGGGGTCGATGTCGACGTAGCCCGAGCCCGAGGTGATCACCTGGCCGATCGACGCCGCCCAGAAGATGCTCACCAGGGTCTCGGCGTCGACCCCCTCGCGGATCCACCCGAGGGACTTGGCGTCGTTGATCAGCGCGACCCACCGCGCGAACTGGATGTCGAGCAGCTCGCGGAACCGGGCCCTCGAGGCCGAGTCGTTCCACACGTCGAGCAGGAGCTTGACGATGCCGCGCTTCTCGTCGAACTGGCCGGACGACCACGCGCGCATGATGTTGAGGCGCACCGCGTCCCAGAACTCGGGCGCGTCCTTGGTCGAGATCGCCGTNTCGGCCCGCGACAGGATCCGGTGCAGCGGTTCGGTCATCGCGAAGTAGTTGGCCATCTGGGCCTCGGCGACCACTTGGGCGCGCGACTCGAAGTGGTAGTAAATGGTCGGCACGCCGATGTGCGCCCGCTCGGCCAGGTCAACGATGCGAAAGTTCTCGCTGCCGCCCTCTGAGACCATCGTGGACGCCACATCGATGATGTGGCGCCTGGTCAGTGATTCCTTCTTCTCCACTCCTCACCACTCCTGCCCGCGGCGGACTCGTCGGCACGTAAAGAACGAGACTAGGCCCCGGACGAGGGAATCCCCGTCGAAAGGGGTCCGGTCCGCCGATTTCCATAACGGCGTTAAGGATGCCGATCAACCTCGGTCCCACGAAAGAGGAAGGGCCGGGCCTCGCGGCCCGGCCCTTCCCGATCGCGGACGCGACTACATCATTCCGCCCATGCCGCCCATGCCGCCGTCGCCCATCGGGGCCGAGGGCGGCTCGGGCTTGTCGGCCACGATGGCCTCGGTGGTGAGCAGCAGCGCCGCGATCGAGGCGGCGTTCTGCAGCGCCGAGCGGGTCACCTTCGCCGGGTCGATCACGCCGGCCTTCACCAGGTCGACCAGCTCGCCGGTCATCGCGTTCAGCCCGATGGAACCCTTGGATTCGGCCACCTCGCGCACCCTGACGGCGCCCTCGTAGCCGGCGTTCGTGGCGATGAAGCGCAGCGGGGCCGACAAGGAGTTCGCCACGATGCGCGCGCCGGTGGCCTCGTCGCCGGTGAGGCTCGCGGCCAGCGCGTCGACCGCAGTGCGCGCGCGGATCAGCGCGGTTCCGCCGCCGGCGACGATGCCCTCGTCGATGGCCGCGCGGGTCGCGCTCAGCGCGTCCTCGATGCGGTGCTTCTTCTCCTTGAGCTCGATCTCGGTGGCCGCGCCGACCTTGACCACGGCGACGCCGCCGGCCAGCTTGGCCAGGCGCTCCTGGAGCTTCTCGCGGTCCCAGTCCGAGTCGGTGTCCTCGATCTCGCGCTTGAGCTGGGCGACGCGGCCGGCCACGTCAGCCGACGAGCCCGCGCCGTCGACGATGGTCGTCGCGTCCTTCGTCACGACCACGCGGCGAGCCTTGCCCAGCAGGTCCAGGGTCGCGGAATCGAGCTTCAGGCCGATCTCCTCGGAGATCACCGTGGCGCCCGACAGGATCGCCATGTCCTGGAGCATCGCCTTGCGGCGCTCGCCGAACCCGGGAGCCTTGACGGCGACCGAGGTGAACGTGCCGCGGATCTTGTTGACCACCAGCGTGGCCAGGGCCTCGCCGTCGACGTCCTCGGCCACGATCAGCAGCGGGCGGCCCGACTGCATGACCTTCTCCAGCACCGGCACGAGGTCGTGCACGGCGGAGATCTTCTGGCTGGTGAAGAGCAGGAGGGCGTCTTCGAGGACGGCCTCTTGGCGCTCGGGGTCGGTCACGAAGTACGGCGAGAGGTAGCCCTTGTCGAACTGCATGCCCTCGGTGAGCTCGAGCTCGATGCCGAAGGTGTTGGACTCCTCGACGGTCACCGTGCCGTCCTTGCCGACCTTGTCGATCGCGTCGGCGATGACCTCGCCGATCGCCGGGTCGGCCGCCGAGATCGTGGCGACCTGGGCGATCTGGTTCTTGTCGGCGACCTCCTGGGCCTGGGCGGCGATCGACTCGACGGCCGCGGCCACGCCCTTCTCGATCCCGCGCTTCAACCCGGCCGGGTTGGCTCCGGCGGCCACGTTGCGCAGGCCCTCCTTGATGAGGGCCTGCGCCAGGACCGTGGCGGTCGTCGTGCCGTCACCGGCGACGTCGTTAGTCTTGGTCGCGACCTCCTTGACCAACTGGGCGCCCATGTTCTCGAAGGGGTCCTCCAGCTCGACCTCCTTGGCGATGGTCACGCCGTCGTTGGTGATGGTGGGCGCGCCGAACTTCTTGCCGATGACCACGTTGCGGCCTTTAGGCCCGAGGGTCACCTTGACCGCGTCGGCCAACTTGTCGACCCCGGCCTCGAGGCCGCGGCGGGCCTCTTCGTCAAACTTGAGCAGCTTGGACATGTCTCTTCCTTGTTGATCGACGGCGGACGCCGCCTCGGACTACTTGGTGACGGTGGCCAGTACGTCGCGGCCCGACAGGATGAGCAGGTCCTCGCCGTCGACGGTGATCTCGGTCCCGCCGTACTTGGAGTACACGACCGTGTCGCCCACCTTGACCCCCGTGGGGATCAGCTCTCCGGTGTTCTCGGCGCGGCGCCCGGGGCCCGCGGCGAGCACCTCGCCCTGCTGGGGCTTCTCCTTGGCCGTGTCGGGGATCACCAGACCCGACGCCGTGGTGGCCTCGGCGGTGTTGGGACGGACCACGATGCGGTCCTCGAGGGGGTTGAGCTTCATGATGTTGAGCCTCCTGGGCGATTAGCACTCGGAACTAGCGACTGCCAATTTAGCAGCCACACGCGCCGAGTGCCAACCCCGCCGCCGGCCCGTCCCTAGGCTGAGCCCGAGTCGTCAAAGGAGCGCGATGCCCGTCGTCCCCCTGACCCGATTCGGGCGGCCCCGTTGACCCTCGCGCCCGCCCAGCGTCGCGACCTGGCCCTCCTGGCGGTGCTGCGTGGCGTGTCCTTCCTCGGCGACTTCGCCGCGCTCACCGCGCTCTACCTGCGCCTGGCCCCGGCGCACCACGCCTGGGCCATCGCCGCGCTCTCGATCGCGGCGTCGCTGCCCCTGGTGGCGCTGGCGCCGATCGCGGGAAACATCGTCGACCACTACCCCGCCAAGCGGCTCCTGACGCTCCTGGGTCTGGGCGAGGCGGCGATCTGCGTCGGGCTCGGTCACTGGCACGGCCTGGCGGCGACGATCCTGCTGATGCTGGCGCTCAGCTGCCTGGTGGCGTTCTCCTTCCCCGGCTACACCGCCATGGTGCCCACGCTGGCGGGCGAGGACAACATCGCGCGCGCCCAGGGGGTCCTCCAGTCGTCCCAGGCCATCGCCAGCGTCCTCGGACCGGTCGTCGGCGGACTCCTGGTGGGCAGCACGGGCCAGAGCTGGCCCCTCTACCTGGACGCCATGAGCTTCGTCGTCGCGGCGGCCGCCACGATGTCGCTGCGCCACGATCGCCGGCCCACGCCGAGGTCGGTGATCACCGACCTCGAGTCGCGCGAAGGAATGATGGCCGGCGTCCAGCTCATCTTCCGCGACGGGCTGCTGCGCGTGATCGAGATCACGGTGGGCGTCTTCATGCTCTCGCTGGGCATGGTGAACGTCGCGGAGGTCTTCTTCGTGACCCAGACCCTGCACGGGTCGGCCACGGCGTACGGACTAGTGGGCGCGAGCTTCGGCGTGGGGGCGGTGGCCGGGTCGGTGCTCGCCCAGCGGCTCTCCCAGGACGTGGCGAGGCTGGCGCGCACGGTCATCTTCGCGATCGTCGTCATCGGATTGATGATCGGGGTCGTCGGTCTGGTCTCGCGCGTCGGCTTCNTCTATCCGCCGATGGTCGTGGCGGGCGTGGCGGTGGGCTTCGCCAACGTCGCCGCGATCACGCTGTTCACCGTGCGCACGCCCGAGCGACTCCGCGGCCGGGTGTTCGCCGCCCTCGGCGGCGTGATCACGGCGTGCGAGATCGGGGCCACGGCGTTCGGCGGCGTCATCTTGACGGTGATCGCCCCGCGCACGGTGTTCCTGATCGGAGGCGTCGCGGCGACCGCGACGGCTCTGGTGCTCGGCCCGCTGGGCCTGCGCTCGGACGCCGCGCGCGCCCCCATGCCGGTGCCGGCGGACGACGCGCCCTAGGGCGCGAGACGCTGGCGGCGCCAGGTGTCGCCGGCGCGCTCGTAGGCGACCCGGTCGTGGAGGCGATCGTCACGGCGCTGCCAGAACTCGACGGCGTCGGGGGTCAGGAGGTAGCCGCCCCAGTGGTCCGGCCGGGGCACGGCGACCCCCGCGTAGCGCGCGTCGGCCCGCGCGACCAGTTCTTCGAGCTGCGCGCGGCTGGCCAGCGGCTCGCTCTGGGCGCTGGCGTGCGCGCTCAGCTGGTGACCCCGGGGCCGGCGCGCGAAGTAGGCGTCGGACGCCGCGGCGCTCATGGCGGCGACCAGGCCCTCGGCGCGGACCTGGCGTCCCAGCGCCTCGCAGTACCACACGAGGGCGGCGCGCGGGTTCTCGGCGAGGTCGCGGCCCTTGCGCGAGTGGTAGTTGGTGAACCAGCCGAGGGTGGCCTCGTCGCGGTGACGCAGCAGCACCATGCGCGCGCTGGGGTGCCCGCGTCCGTCGACGGTCACCAGGGTGACGGCCTCGGGCTCGGCCATGACGTCACGGGCCTCCTCGAACCACCGCGCGAACTGGGCCAGCGGGTCCGGGTCGCACGTCGTGACGTCCAAGGGCACCCAGCGTTCGCTCACGCGACCTCCTCCAGGGGCCAGGTGGGCCGCGCCGGGATGCCCAGGTCGCTCGGGCCGGACGTCGACAGGCGGTGCAGGCCGGCCGCCGCGACCATGGCGGCGTTGTCGGTGCACATGGCGCCGCTCGGCAGGTGCGCGGCCAGCGAGTTCTCCCTCGCCAGCGCGACGACCCCGGCGCGCAGCGCGCTGTTGGCGGCGACGCCGCCGGCCAAGGCCAGCCCGGCCACGTCGTGGCGCTCGAGCGCCGCGCGCATCTTGCGCAGCAGTTGCTCGGCGACGGCCGCCTGGAAGGCCGCCGCGACGTCGGCGACCGCGACGTCGGGCCGCGCCGTGGTCTGGCGCACGACGGCCGTCTTGAGCCCCGAGAAGGAGAGGTCCAGGTCACCGCCGGTCATCGACACGGGCAGATCGAGCACGTCCGCGTGCCCGGTCGCGGCCAAACGGTCGATCTCCGGCCCGCCCGGGTACCCGAGGCCCAGCCATCGCGCGACCTTGTCGTAGGCCTCGCCGGCCGCGTCGTCGATCGTCTCGCCCAGCACGTCGTACTCGCCCGGGCCGCGCTGGAGAACGATGAGGCTGTGTCCGCCCGAGACCAAGAGCGTGAGCAGCGGCCAGGAGAGGTCCGGGTCCTCCAGGAGCGGCGCGAAGAGGTGGGCTTCGAGGTGGTTCACGCCCACCAGGGGCTTGTCCCACGCGAGCGCGTAGGCCTTGGCCGCCGACAGCCCGACGAGGAGCGATCCCACGAGGCCCGGTCCGGCGGTCACCGCGACGCCCACCACGTCGGGCTCGTGCAGGTCCAGACCGGCCTGGTCCAGCGCCCGGGCCACGACCGGCCCCAGGGTGCTCAGGTGGGCGCGGCCGGCGACCTCGGGGACCACGCCGCCGAAGGCCCGGTGCTGGTCGATCGACGACTCGACCACCGACGAGAGGACTCGGTGGTCGTGCGTGACGAGCGCCGCCGCCGTCTCATCACAACTCGTCTCGATGCCCAGGATCGCGGCCACCGGACCAGCGTAGAGAGAGCGCGGGCCTAGGGCGCCAGTTCGGCCCACAGGATCAGCGCGTCCTCCCCGGTGCGCTCGTAGTAGTTCTTGCGCACGCCCACCGGCGCGAATCCGTAGCGGTAGTACAGGCCCTGGGCCCGGGTGTTGGAGACGGCGACCTCCAGGGTCGCGCGAGCCACGCCGCGGGCGCGCGCCGCGGCCCACGCGTCGTCGAGCAGCGACGTCGCGACGCCGCGGCCCTCGTCTCCCTGGCGCACGCCCAGGGTCATGACGTGAAGCTCGTCGGCGACGAACATCACGCCGAGGTAGCCGATGACGTGGTCGCCCTCGACGGCGACGGTNTAGCGACGNGTGTCGGTCTGGCCGATCTCGTCGAGCAGAATCCCCCGGCTCCACGACTCGCGGAACTGCGACTCCTCGATGACCAGCAGGTCGTAGACGTCGCGACGCTCGGCCGGGCGGATCGTCCAGGTCGTCACGAACGCTCGCGGGTCACGAAGTTGGCGACGGCGTCGGGTTCGCGCAGGTAGAGCGGGGCGACGCCCGCACTCGGCGCGCGCGAGGCGCCCAGGGCCAGCGCGGCCGAGGTCGGGGGCACGCGCGTCGCGTCGAAGGTGACACCCGCCACGTCGAGCACCTCGCGGTAGCGCGCCGCACCGTCGCCGGTCAGCGTGACGTCGATCCCGCCGCTCGCGATTCCTTCCGCCACCGCGCGAGGCGCGACCACCGCGGGGTCGGCGACCGCGGTCACTCGCGCGGCGAGATCGAAGCGCTGGATGAACACCTCACCGCGACGCGCGTCCACGACCGCGAGGAGCCGACCGCGCACCCCCGCCGCGAAGGCGCCGAGGGCGAGCACCTCGAGGGAGGTCACGCCGACGAGGTCGCAACCCAGCCCCTGAGCCAAGGCGCCCGCCGTGGCCAGGCCCACGCGCAGTCCGGTGTAGAGCCCGGGCCCGCGGTCGACCACCACCCGATCGAGGTCACGAGGCGCGAGGCCGACGTCGCCGAGCAGCGCGGCGATCCCCGGGGCCAGGAACTCCGTGTGGCGTCGCCCCTCGTCCAAGACGCGGTCGATCTGCGTGTCGCCGGCGCGCACGCCGATCGCGCACGCCGTCGTCGCGGTCTCGATGGCCAGCAGGTTCACCGGGCCCACCGATCGAGCGCCGCGTGACGAGAGATCGGCGCACTCGCGACGCTCAGCCAGCGACCGTCGTCGTCGGCCACGTCGAAGCGGATCACCAGGACGTCACGGCCGAAGACCGACGCGGCCAACTCGCCCCACTCGACCAGCGCCACCGCCGACTCCTCGACGAGCTCGCCGAGCGCCAGGTCGAGCACCTCGTCAACGCCCTCGATCCGGTAGAGGTCGGCGTGACCATCGTGAAGGTCGGACTCGTCACCCGGTCCTTCACGCCCAGGCCCTGCGCCGCGCCCTGGACGAACGTGGTCTTTCCCGCGCCCAGGGGACCGGTCAGCAGCACGATGTCGCCGGGGATGAGGACCAGGGCGAACTCCCGACCGGCCAGTCGCGTGGCGGTGGCGTCGCGGCAGTGGCGTCGCCAGGTCACGCCGGCGCCAGGAGGGCTCGCAGGACGCGCAGGTCGGCCCGGACCACCTGGGCCAGGCTCGGCGTGCGCAGCACCGCCGCCGGGTGGTAGGTCGCCATCGCGGGTCCGCCGCCGATCGTGACGACGCGGCCGTGGATCGATCCCATGGATTCGCTGAGACCCAGGACCTCGCGTGCGGCGACCGCGCCCAGGGTCAGCACGGCGCGAGGCTGGACGCTCTGGAGTTGGGCGCGCAGCCACGGACGGCAGGCCTCGAGCTCGTCGGCGGCCGGCGTGCGATTCTCCGGCGGGCGGCACTTGACGGTGTTGGTGACGAAGCACTGGTCGCGCACGAGCCCGACCTCTTCGCGCAGCAACCGGAAGAAGAGGTTGCCGCTACGCCCGATGAAGGGCTCGCCGCCCTCGTCCTCCGTGCGCCCCGGCGCCTCGCCGACGATCATCACCACCGGGTCGCTCGGGCCCGTGCCCACGACCACGCGCTGGCGCGTCTCGGCGAGGCGACAACGCGTGCACGTGGGCAGCTCGGCGAGGTCCAGCGCCATCAGGCCGGCACCAGCACGCGCGGCACCCGCGCGCCCACTCCGCACAGGATCTCCCAGGTGATGGTGTCGGCGCGGCGCGCCCACTCCTCGGCGGTGATCTCCTCGTCACCCTGGCGGCCCAGCAGCACGACGTCGTCGCCCGGGCGCACGTCGTCATCTCCGCAGTCGATCACCAACTGGTCCATCGTCACCGAGCCGGCCAACGGGTAGCGGCGCCCGTGGATGAGGACCTCGCCGCCCCCGTCAAAGAGGCACTGGGGGTAGCCGTCGGCGTAGCCGAAGGGGACCGTCGCGATCGTCGACGCGCCGACCAGCGCCCGTCGTCGCCCGTAGCTCGGTCGCTCGCCGGCCGCCACGCGCCGAACCGCCACCACCCTCGCGTGCAGGCTGAGCGCCGGCTCCAGGCGCCGGCCCCGCGCGTCGAGGACGTCGCCCGTCCAGCCGCTGGGCAGGTACCCGTACAGCGCGAGGCCCACGCGGGCCATCGATCGGCGCGCCTCGGGGTAGGCCAAGGCTGCGGCGCTGTTGGCCGCGTGCAGCACCCGCGGCGCCGCGCCGCGGCCCGCGAGGCCCCCGACGACCGCGTCGAAGCGTTCGATCTGAGAACGGGTGAACGCGCGGTCCTCACCCCCGGCGCCGTCAGCGACGCTGAAATGGGTGTAGAGGCCCTCGACGTCGATCGACCCCGACGCGCGCAGGACGTCAACGACCGCGTCGACCTCGCCGGGCGCGACGCCCATCCGGTGCATCCCGGTGTCGACCTTGACGTGAACGCGGTGACGCCCGCCTCGGGCCTCCGCCGCGGCGACGACCGCGAGCGCGCCCTCCATGGACCCGACCGTCAGCGTGAGGTAGTACTCCAGGGCGTCGGGCACGGTGACGGCGGGGATCTCCGCGAGCAGCAGGATCGACTCGGTGAAGCCGGCGTCGCGCAACTCGATGCCCTCGTCGACGATGGCCACCGCGAGGGAGTCGGCGCCGGCGCCCAGCAGCGCCCCGGCGGCCAGTGGGCCGCCGTGGCCGTAGCCGTTGGCCTTCACCACCGCGCACAGGTCGGTGCCGCCGAGCACATCCTTCATCGCGGTCACGTTGTTGGCGAGCGCCGCGGCGGAGATCTCGGCCCACGCGGGCCGGCGCACGCCCTCAGCGGGCATGTCGGGGCCCTCGGCGCGGCTCGCTCATCGCTACTCGACGGTCACGGTCTTGGCGAGGTTGCGCGGCCGGTCGACGTTGCGCCCCAATCCGCGGGCCATGGCGTAGGCGAACAGCTGCAGTGGCACGATGTCGACCATCGGGCTGAAGAGCGGTTCGGTCGCCGGGACGCGCAAGATGAAGTCGGCGACGGCGTCGATCTGATCGTCGTCGTCGGTGGCGACCGCCACCACGCTCGCCCCGCGCGCCTTCACCTCGGACAGGTTGGAGAGCATCTTCTCGTGCAGCGCGGGGTCGGTCGCAATGGCGACCACCACGACGCCCGGCTCGATCAGCGCGAGCGGGCCGTGCTTGAGCTCACCCGCCGGGTATCCCTCGGCGTGCAGATAGGTGATCTCCTTGAACTTGAGCGCGCCCTCGAGCGCCGTCGGATAGCCGACGTGGCGCCCGATGAAGAAGAAGTCGTGGGCCCCGGCGAGCGCCCCGGCGACCGCTTCGACGCCCGCGCGCCGACCGAGCGCGCGCGAGACCAGCGCGCCGACCGCGCGCAAGCCAAGGAGGTGGGCCTCGACGTCCGGCGCCGGGAGGGTGGCGCGCAGCTGGGCGAGGCGCAGGGCGAGGAGTTCCAGGGCCGCCACTTGCGCGACGTAGGCCTTGGTCGACGCCACGGAGACCTCCAGCCCGGCCCGGGTGTAGATGACGGCGTCGGCCTCGCGCGCCAGCGACGAATCCACGACGTTGGCCACCGCCACCACGCGCGCACCGCGCCGCTTCGCCTCGCGCATCGCCTGGATCGTGTCGATGGTCTCGCCGCTCTGGGAGACCGCGATCACGAGGGTGCCGACCTCGACCACCGGGTCGCGGTAGCGGTATTCGCTCGAGATGTCGACCTCGACGCTGACGTGAGCCCAACGTTCCAGCGCGTACTTCGCCACGAGGGCCGCGTGATGTGAGGTGCCCGCCGCGACGATGACCACGCGGCGAACGTCGCGGAGCTCCTCATCCGCGACCCTCAGTTCATCGAAGGTGATCGTCCCGTCGTCGCGCCGACGGTCGAGCAGCGTCGTGCGCAGCGCGTCGGGCTGCTCGTTGATCTCCTTGATCATGTAATCGTCGTGGCCGCCCTTCTGGGCCGTCTCGAGGTCCCAGTCGATGGCCAGCTGGCGCAGGCGCACCGGGACGCCCTCGAGGTCCACCGCCCGGAAGCCCTCGGGTCCGAGGCGCACGATCTCGTCGTCGTTGACCGCGTAGAAGGAGTCGGCCCGGTCCAAGATCGCCGGCACGTCGCTCGCCAGAAAGGTCGCGCCCTTGGCCGTGCCCACGACGAGCGGCGAGATCCGCCGCGCGGCCACGATCACGTTGGGCTCGGTGGGGGGGGGGGGGGGGGGGCGTCCACCGCCGCCAGCGCGAAGGCGCCACGCACGACGAGCAGGCTCGCGCGCACGGCGTCGAGGAGCTCCAGGCCATCCGCCCGGCCCTCCTCGATCAGGTGGGCCAGCACCTCAGAGTCCGTCACCGAGGTGAACCGGTGGCCGCGGGCCTCGAGTTCGGCCTGGAGCGGGCCATGGTTCTCGACGATCCCGTTGTGAATGATCGCGACGTGACCCGAGCAGTCCAGGTGCGGGTGGGCGTTGACCGTCTCGGGCGCGCCGTGGGTGGCCCAGCGCGTGTGCCCGATGCCGGACACGAACCCCTCGGGGGCCGACGCGCACTCATCGCGCAGCGATGCGACCGACGCCGTACCCGTCGCGGTGCGCGCGCGCCACGTCTCACCGGCTCGCACGAGGGCCACGCCGGCCGAGTCGTAGCCGCGATACTCCAGGCGCTCGAGGCCGTCCAGCAGGATCTTGAGAGCGTCCGCGGAGCCGACGACCCCAATGATGCCGCACATGGCCCAATCCTACTTGGGGGTGATTGCGGGTCTCGGGGCCGGCGCCGTCGACGCGAGTGGCGAGGACGCCGCGGCGCCGGGGTGGACCGCGAGGTCGCCCGCTCCCACCCTTCGCGCTACGAGATCTTCGCGACGGCCCGGCCCGCGAGGAATCGAAGCTGGTCGTCGTCGCGCGCCGTGTACACGAACAGGGCGGAATGCTTCTCGATCTCGATGGCCGCGACGACTCGACCCTTGCGCACGATCAGGAGCTGGCTGACGAAGGTCTGGGCGTCCACCGTAAAGCCGAGGGTGAAGCCCGCGCTCTGGTCACCGAAGCGCGGTGTCGACAGTTGGCTCACGTGCTCGACCGGGAACTTCGGCTGACCGACGGTGGTCCGGCCGAGGCATCGCACGAAGGTCGCGACAACGCCCCGGTACGCCGTCGACGCGTTGGAGTACGTGGCCAGCTTCTCTTGGAAGATCGGCACGTCATGGTTGTAGATGTCAATGGTCGACGCCGACGCCGTCTGCGTGACGCCCGCGGGTTCCATGTACCGGTAGGTGCAGTCGTGCGCCGGCGTCACGGCGGAGCCGAACGTGGCCCACCGGCTTCCCCCCGAGCCGGCGTAGAGGCGGTGCAGATCGGCCACGGTTAACAGCTCCCGGGCCAGCGGCCGCGCCGCGGCGCCGGCGTGGGGCGCCGGCGAGGCCATCACGACGGCGACCACGGCCAGACCCGAGATCAGTCGCCCCCGCGCTCGTCGCACTAATCGGACTCGCCCGAGGTCGTCACAACGACGTCGTGCTCGCGAATCAGGCGCTGCGTGAAGCGCACGACGACCTCTCCGTCGAGGGCCTCGACCATCACTCGCACCACCGGTTCAGTTCCCGACGGTCGGATCAGTAATCGGACGTCGCTCTCGTCGACGTGCCTCTCCGCCACGATCTCGGCGAAGAGGGCCCGCACGGCGACGTCGTCGTAGGTGTCGCGGGCGACGTTGACGAGGGCCTGGGGCACCCGGTGCCACGCGCTCTCCGCCTGGGCGAAGAGCGGGCCCCGGCGCACGACGAGATCGGCGAGCAGAAGTCCGGTGAGCAGGCCGTCTCCCGTCGGGGAGAGATCACGAAAGATCAGGTGGCCGGACTGCTCGCCACCGAAGCCCCATTCGCGCTCCTCCAGCGCCAGCAAGACGTTGCGGTCGCCCACGTCCGTCTCGACGATCTCGACGCCGCGCCCGCTCAGCGCGCGGTGCACGCCGAGGTTGCTCATCGTCGTGACCACCAGGCCACCGTCCAGCGCCGCCGAGCGAAGGAAATCCAGGGCGAACAGGACCATCATGTCGTCACCGTCGCGCACGACGCCTTGAGCGTCCACGGCGATCAACCGGTCGGCGTCGCCGTCGAAGGCCAGGCCCAGGTCGGCCCGATGACCCTTCACGGTCGCGACCAGGCCCTCGACGTGGGTCGAACCGCAGCGCAGGTTGATGTTGTGTCCGTCGGGCTGGTCGTTGATGATAGTGAGCCGGGCCTCAGTGGTCGAGAAGAGGGTGCGCGCCACGTGGCTGGCCGCACCGTTGGCACAGTCGATCACGAGGTGCAGCGCCGAGAAGTTGCCCGGCACGAGGGCGCGCAGGTGGGCGACGTATTCGGCCTCGGCGGTGGCGTCCACCGGGGGCGCCGGAGGGATGGCGCCGGCCGGCGCGGGCGCGACGTTGAGCGCGGCGGCCACCGCCTCTTCCGTGGCGTGGTCCAGCTTGCCTCCGCCGGGTCCCAGCACCTTGAGACCGTTGTCGTAGTAGGGGTTGTGCGACGCCGACACCACGACGCCCACGCCATCGCGGCGCATCGCGGTCACGGCCACGCCGGGGGTCGTGAAGAGACCGAGGTTCACCCCGGTCGCACCACCGTCCGCCAGCCCGGCGAGCACCGCCGCAGCCAACTCGGGCGAGCTCTCTCGCGTGTCGTGGCCCACGAAGACCGGTGCGTCAAAGACCGCGGCGACGGCGCGGCCGAGTCGGTACGCCACGTCGAGGGTGATCTCGTCGCCCACCCGGCCCCGGATGCCGTCCGTGCCGAACCGCACGGCGTTGGCCATTAGCGCTTCGAGTACTGAGGAGCCTTGCGCGCCTTCTTGAGGCCGTACTTCTTGGTCTCCTTCTTGCGAGCGTCGCGCGTGAGCAGACCGGCCTTCTTCAGCGCCGGGCGAACGGTCTCGTCGACCTCGAGGAGCGAGCGGGCGATGCCCAGGCGCAGCGCGCCGGCCTGCCCGGCCACTCCGCCACCCTCGATGGTCGCGTCGATGTCGTAGGTCTGCTGCACGTCGAGCAGGCGGAGGGGCTCCATCACCATCTGGCGATGGGTGGCCGACGTGAAGTAGTTGTCGAACGACCGCGAGTTGATCGTGATGGTGCCGGTGCCGGGACGCAGGCGCACGCGAGCCACCGACTCCTTGCGGCGGCCGGTGGCTTGAGTCGGGGGCGTGGTCACGTGGTACTCCTTAGCCGCGACGGATCGCCGAGGTGTCGTATGCGGTGGGCTGCTGGGCCGCGTGAGGGTGGTCGGGCCCGGCGTAGACGAAGAGCTTGCCCATCTGGGCGCGGCCGAGGCGGTTGCGCGGCACCATTCCCTTGACGGCGTCGAACACGAGGGTGGTCGGCTCCTCGTCGATCAAGGTCTGCCACGACGTGGCGCGCAGGCCGCCCGGGTAGCCGGAGTGGTGATAGGCGAAGTTCTGACGCGCCTTGTGGGCCGTCACGACGACCTTGCCGGCGTTGACGATGATCACGTAGTCGCCGGTGTCCACGTGGGGCGCGAAGAAGGGGCGGTGCTTGCCGCGCAGCAGGGAGGCCACGACGGTGGCGAGCCGGCCCAGGACCAGGCCGTCCGCGTCGATGACGCGCCACTCGCGCGTGATCTCGCTGACCTTGGGTGAAAACGTGCGCACAGGCATTCCCTAAAGCTCGTTGGACGGCCCCGGAAACGGGGTCCAGAGGACTCCCCAGTCTAGGAAATGCGGCCGTCACACGCAAATCACCGCGACGCGCCGCCGATGGCTGGCCGCAAGCGCGGGCCGGCCGACGGGCGCCGACTCGGGCTCTCCCAGCTCACCAGATCTTGACGCGCTGCGTCTCGTCGAGCCACATCGCGTCGCTCGGCCCCACGTCGAAGGCCTCGTAGAACTCGTCGACGTTGCGCACGATCTGGTTGACGCGGAACTCGGGCGGCGAGTGCGGGTCGCTCGCGATCAGCCGTCCAATCGCCTCGGGGTGGGCCTTCTCACGCCAGATGAGCGCGAACGTCAGGAAGAAGCGTTCGACGGCGCTGAGCCCGTCGATCACCGGAGGCTCCGCGCCGTTGAGCGACATGAGGTACGCCTTCCACGCGATGCCCACGCCCCCGAGGTCCCCGATGTTCTCGCCGATCGTGAGCGCGCCGCTGACGTGACGGTCGGGCAGTTCGCGCGGCACCAGCGCGTCGAACTGGCCGATGAGCGAGCGGGTGCGCTCTTCGAAGGCGGCCCGGTCGGACTCCCGCCACCAGTCGGCCAGTCGTCCCGTGGCGTCGTAGCGCGATCCCTGGTCGTCGAACGCGTGGCCGATCTCGTGGCCGATGACGGACCCGATGCCGCCGAAGTTCGCCGCGTCCTCGCGCGTGACGTCGAAGAAGGGGGACTGCAGGATGGAGGCCGGAAAGACGATCTCGTTGAAGCCAGGGTTGTAGTAGGCGTTGACCATCTGGGGCGTCATGAACCACTCGTCACGATCAATCGGCTGCCCAATCTTGGCCATGTTGCGGCGAAACTCGAACTCGCTGGCCGCCCGAACGTTGGCCAGGAGGTCGGAAGGGTCGACCTCGAGCTGCGAGTAGTCACGCCACCGCACGGGAAAGCCGATCTTGGGTCGAAACGCGTCGAGCTTCTCCAGCGCGCGATGACGCGTCGGCTCGCTCATCCACTCGAGCGTGGCGATGCTCTGACGGTAGGCCTCGACGAGGTGGCCGACCAGGGCGTCCATCCGCGCCTTCGCCTCGGCCGGGAAGTGGCGCTCCACGTAGATCTTGCCGATGGCCTCGCCCATCGCGTCCTCCACGAAGGCCACGGCTCGCTTCCAGCGCTCTCGCAGCACCTCGGCGCCGTTGAGCGTGCGACCGTAGAAGTCGAAGTTCTCCTCCACGAACGCCGACGAGAGGTATGGCGCGTTGGCGCTGATGACGCGCCACGACAGCCAGTCGCGCCACGCCTCGAGGCGCGACTCGTCCAGTAGCCCGGCGAGCCCGCTCGTGAAGCTCGGCTGGCGCAGGACCACTTCGGATAGCGCGGCGCCGGCGAGGCCCAGGGCGGACGACCACTGCTCGAGGCGTGCGGGCACGTCCGACGAGCTCGGCACGGCGTCGTCGAACATCGCGCTCGCGGCGTCCCAGGTCACCAGGTTGTAGGTCTTGACGCTGTCGCGCGACTCGACGTTGTCCCAGTGCTGCGCGGCGATGGCGCCCTCCAGCTCGAACACTCGCGACGCGCGCGCGGCGGCGTCGTCGAGACCGGAGAGCTCGAACATGGCGCGCACGTGCGCGACGAAGGCGACGCGAACGGTGGCGAAGTGCTCCTCGCGGTAGTAGCTCTCGTCGGGCAGCGAGATCCCGCCCTGCTCGAAGAACACGAGATACCGATCGGGGTCGCCCGGGTCGTTGTTGACGAAGAGGTCGTAGACGCCCGAGATCCCCTGGCGCTGGAAGGCGCCGATCGTGCCCAAGAGCTGCGACACCGACTCCACCCGCGACACGGCCTCGAGCGGTGCGCGCAGCGGTTCGGCACCCAGCGCTTCGATCCGCGACGAATCCAGGAAGCCGGCGTACAGGTCACCGCACTTGCGCGCCTCGGTGCCCTCCGGAGCGGATCGCGCTTCCTCCAGGATCTCGCGGATGGCCCGCTCAGCCGACTCCATCAGGAGCTCGAAGGAGCCGTAGCCCGAACGATCGGCCGGAATCGGCGTGCGGTCGAACCAACGCTGGTTCACGTAGCGAAAGAGGTCGTCCTGGGGCCGGATCTCTTGGCTCAGGTCGGCGGCGTCGACCCCGGAACCCAACGGTGCGGTGGTCATGGCGCCACGTTACCGAGCGCCCGTACCGCATCCGCCCGGGCGCCGGTCAGAACCCCTCGGGGTAGCCCACCGCGACCAGCGCGAGGCCGCCCGCCGGGGCCGGCCCGGGCAAGCCGTCGCGCCGGCCCGTCGCGAGTCGTTCGCCGATCGTCTCCTCGCTGAGACGACCCTGGCCCACCGCCACCATGGTCGACGCGAGGCAGCGCACCATGTGATGGCAGAAGGAGCGGGCTCGGATCCACAGGCGCAGCGCCGATGCGTTGGCGGCGGCGAGCGTCCAGTCGTCGGCGCGCCGCTCCCAGGAGAGCTCCAGGACGTCGCGAACCAACGGCTGCTCCGTTGGCGCGCCGTCAGGTCGCCGACAGAACGCGCGGAAGTCGTGCTCGCCGAGCGCGGCACCGGCGGCGCGATTCATCGCCGCGACGTCAAGGGGACCCGCGACCGCCCAGGACCACGCCGCGGTCAAGTCGAGCGCCGGCGGCGGCGCCTCGAGCACGAGGTAGCGGTAGGCGCGCCAGGTCGCCGAGTACCGGGCGTGGAAGTCCCCGCTGACCGCGCACGCGTCGAGGACCCGGACGCGACCCCCCAGCTGGGAGTTGAGCGACGCCACGAGGCGCTCGGCCTCGACGCCGCGGTCGTCGCGAAAGAACGGGGCGGCGAGGTCGACGTGCACCACCTGTCCCAGGGCGTGCACGCCGGCGTCGGTGCGCCCGGCACCGACAATCTCGGGTGGTTCGCTCAGGCGAAGGGTGCGAGCGAGGGCCGCGGACAGGTCGCCCACGACGGTGTCTTGTCCCGGCTGCGCCGCGAATCCGTGGTAGCCCCGGCCGTCGTAGGCGAGGTCGAGGCGCCAGCGTTGCGTGACGCCGGGTGGCTCAGACGAACTCAATGCGCGCCATCGGGGCGTTGTCGCCCTGACGCGGCCCGAGCTTGAGGATGCGCGTGTAGCCGCCCGGGCGCTCCACGTAGCGCGGGGCGATCTCGGTGAAGAGCTTGTGGGTCATGTCCTTGTCGCGGATCAGCGCGACGACACGGCGCTGGGCGTGCACCGATCCCTCAGGGGAGTTCTTGGCGGCGGTCACGACGCGCTCGACGACGGGGCGCAGCGCCTTGGCCTTGGCCTCGGTGGTCACGATCGACTCCGCGGCGATCAGCGAGGCGACGAGGTTGCCCAGCATCGCCTTCTGGTGGGCGCTGTCGCCACCGAGCCGCTGGCCCCGGGTGGGGGTTCCGCGCATGGTCAGTCCTCCACGCGCAGCGACAGTCCGCGCTCTTCGAGCCGATCGGTCACGTCCTTGAGCGACGTGGCCCCGAAGTTGGTGATCGAGGTCAGGTCGCGCTCGGTGGCGTTGATGAGCTGGGCGATGGTGTTGATGCCGGCGCGCTTGAGGCAGTTGCGCGAGCGCTCGGTGAGTCCCAGCTCCTCGATGCGGATGTCGAGCTCGCTGGCCGCGGCCTGCGCCGTGCCCACGTCGCCCAACTCCAGTGACGGCGCCTCCTCGTCGAAGCCGGCGATCAGCTCGACCAGGGACCCGAGGGTCTTGGCCGCCGAGGCCAGGGCCTCGCGTGGAGTGATCGAGCCGTCCGTCTCGATCTCGATGACCAGTCGGTCGAAGTCCTTGCTCTGCTCGACGCGCACCGGCTCGATCTCGAAGCTGACCCGACGCACCGGTGAGAAGATCGCGTCCAGGGGGATGACCCCGATGGTCGACGAACCCTTGTTGCCATCGGCGCCGACGTAGCCCTTGCCGCGCTCGACCGTCAACTCGAAGGTCAGCACGCTCTTGGGCGACGTCAGGTACGCCAGGTGCAGGTCACCGTTGAGGATCTCCACGTCGGCGGTGGTCGACAGGTCCGACGCCGTCACCGGGCCTTCCCCGCGCTTCTCGAGGTGCAGGGTCACGGGCTCGTCGCTGAAGACCTTGAGCAGCAGGTCCTTCAGGTTGAGGCAGATGTCCTGGACGTCCTCCTTGACCCCCTCGATGACACCGAACTCGTGCAGGACGGCCTCGAACTTGACGCGGGTGGCCGCCGCGCCGGGAATCGACGAGAGCAGGGTGCGGCGCAGCGAGTTGCCCAGCGTGTGGCCGAAGCCCGGGTCGAGTGGTCCGATGCCGAAGGATTGGACGTTGTTGACCTCGTCGCCGAGGGCCTCGATCGTGGGTCGTTGAATGATCAGCATGGGTACTCCTTAATGGGGGTCGGACGTTACTTCGAGTACAGCTCGACGATGAGCTGCTCGCGGATGGCTTCGTCGATCTGCTCGCGCGCGGGCACGATGCGCACGGTCACGGCAAAGCCGTTCTCAGCGGTCTCGAGCCACCCGGGCACCGCGCGGTCCAGGACGTCGAGATTGCGCTTCACGTTGAAGTTCTCACGGGTCACGGCCTTCAGGGTCACCACGTCGCCGGGGCGCACGCGGTAGCTGGGGATCGTCACGCGCTTAGCGTTCACGCTCACGTGACCGTGGCGCACGAGCTGGCGAGCCTGGCTGCGCGACGCGCCCCAGCCCGCGCGGTACGCGATGTTGTCGAGGCGAAGCTCGAGGAACTGCAGGAGGTTGGTCCCGGTGATGCCCGGGCGCCGGTTGGCCTCCTCGTAGAGGTTGCGGAACTGCTTCTCCAAGATCCCGTAGGTGCGGCGCGCCTTCTGCTTCTCGCGCAGCTGGGTCAGGTACTCCGAGCCCTGACGCTGGCGGTCCCGCCCGTGCATGCCCGGCGGGTAGGCGCGGGTCTGACGGTCGGAGTTCTCCGAGACGGGGCACTTGAGCGAGAAGCAGCGCTCGCCCTTGAGGTAGAGCTTGGTTCGCTCCCGGCGACAGAGCCGACAGACGGGTCCGGTGTATCGAGCCATGGTCAGCTAGCCCCGTCGCCGCTTCTTGGGACGGCATCCGTTGTGCGGCAGCGGGGTGACGTCCTTGATCGCGACCACCTCGATGCCCGCGGCGGCCAACGCGCGGATCGCGGTCTCGCGACCCGAACCGGGTCCGCGCACGAGCACGTCGACCTTCTTCACGCCGTGCTCCATCGCCGCGCGCGCGCACTTTTCGGCCGCCGACTGCGCGGCGAACGGCGTGGACTTGCGCGAGCCCTTGAAGCCGACGTTGCCCGACGAGGCCCACGACAGCACGTTGCCCTCGGGATCGGTGATCGTGACGATCGTGTTGTTGAACGAGCTCTTGATGTGCGCGACGCCGAAGGCGACGTTCTTGCGTTCCCGCCGGCGGCCCTTGCGGACCGTGTTGGGTTTGGCCATTACTTGGTTACCTTCTTCTTGCCGGCGACGGTGCGCTTGGGTCCCTTGCGGGTGCGAGCGTTGGTGCGCGTGCGCTGGCCGCGCACGGGCAGACCCTTGCGGTGACGGATGCCCTGGAGGCAGTTGATCTCCATCTTGCGCTTGATGTCCTGAGTCACGTTGCGACGCAGGTCACCCTCCACGGTGATGTTCTGGTCGATGTAGGTGCGCAGCTTGTTGACCTCGGATTCGGTGAGGTCCTTGACGCGCGTCGACTCGTCGACGCCGGTCGCGGCGCAGACCTGCTGGGCGATCGTGGTACCGACGCCGAAGATGTAGGTGAGCGCGATCACCACGCGCTTGTCGCGCGGGATGTCCACACCAGCGATGCGGGCCATAGTTCCTCCTAGCCCTGACGCTGCTTGTGGCGCGGGTTCTCACAGATCACGCGGACGTGACCAGCCCGGCGTATCACCTTGCACTTCTCACACATGGTCTTGACGCTGGTGCGGACCTTCATTGACGAACTCTCTCTGGAGAACCGGAGCTACTTGTAGCGGTAGGTGATGCGTCCACGGGTCATGTCGTAGGGCGTGATCTCCACCTGGACCTTGTCCCCGGGCAGGATGCGGATGCGGTGCATTCGCATCTTCCCGGAGCTGTGGGCGAGAACGGTGTACCCGTTCTCCAGCTCCACGCGGAACATGGCGTTGGGCAGTGGCTCGACGACGGTTCCCTCGACGGTGAACGCGTCTTCCTTTGGCTTGCTCAGGTTCTGTCTCCTTGTTAGGCACTGCGGACGTGGTGGACGACGGCTCCCCCACGGATGGACCCTCGGACACGCCAAGAGGTCGGCTGACCATTCTACCGTGTTTTGCCGCAAACGCAAAAGGCGGTGGTGGGTCAGGCCGGCTCAGACAGGCCCGAAAGGCCTTTCAAGCATACCCGGAACGTCGAGAAGACCTCCACCGAGGCGCCCGAACGCGACGACGGGCCGCTCGCCGCCGCGGAATTCGGCCCGGAACTTCACGCGGCGGCGGCCACTTCGAGTCACCGGGCCGTCGCGCGCACGTCGCACCCGCACCTCGTCGACGTTTCCTTCACCCAGATTGGGACGCCGGCTGACCGGAGGCGGGTGGCCGACGTGAGTCGATCGGGAACTGAGCTACTCGGCGCGCAGCGCCAGCGCCGCCGACGTGCGGGCCGCGCTGCGCCCGGGCAGCGCCGCCACCAGGTTGGCGAAGACCAGCGCCCCCGCCCCGACCAGGACGACCGCGAGGATCGGGACCGTCGGATCGGGAACGGCGTTGATGCTGCGGGCGAAGAGCGTCCACAGCTCGCGACCGATCAGGATCCCGAGCGGGATCCCCATGACGACACCGACGCCCGCCGTGACCGACGCCTGCCAGGCGATGGCCGCGGCCAACTGGCGGTGGGTGAAGCCGAGTGTCTTCAGCATGGCCAGTTCGCGCCGGCGTCGCCTCACCGACGATGCGAGCGTGAGTCCCAGCGCGAGGATCGCTCCGAGGGCCAGTCCGCCCGCGAGCACTACCGGCGTGGACCCGACACTCCGGTAGTTCACGATCTGCACCGGGCGAAGCACGCCCAGCACGGTGACATTGTTGCCCACGGAGTTCTTGTCGTGCGCGAAGACCCGGTCCGCGATCCGCGCGACCCTCTGCAGGTCGGCCCGACCGGCCGCGGCGGTCACGCCGGCGCGGGTGCGCACGAAGACCAGCTCTGGACCGTTCAGGTTCGGGTCGGGACTGTTGCCCGAAAAGGCGACGTGAGTGAAGTTCAGGGGCAGCAACGCCCCGGTCCCCATCGTCGTGTGCTCGGCCACGAAGCTGGCGTAGCCGACGGCGGGCAGCGTCGCCGTGCCGACGATCGTGAGCGCGGTGGGGGCGATGAAGTACGGCGCGTTGTGCGGCACACCGAGGCTCACGACGACGGTGTCGCCGATCTTCTTGTGCAGGAGAGCGAGCGTCGCCGCGCCCATGACGATCTGGTGAGCGGATCTCACGGCGTGGCCCGACAGAATCGGCGGCGCGACCTTCGCGCCCACGTCTTGCATGATGACCGGCACCTCGTGGTTGTCGATCTCGATGTCGGTGTAGTCGGCGCCGCTCCACGCCGCCACCTTCGGGTCGTGCGAGAGCGCCGTCAGCGCCGCGGGGGGCACGTTGTTGGAGGGGTTGAGCAGGTAGTTCCAGTTCCATCCGTAGAGCGGCGGACGTGAGATCAGGGTGCTCAGCCCGCTGGCGAAGGTGAGCGTGCTGACCACCAACGCCACGGCCAGCACCGTGCCGCCCAGCGCGGAGCGCACGGGCACCGTCGTGCGACCCCGGCCCGAGTCCAGCGCGAAGTGGACGCCGACCGTACCGGCGACGGGCAAGAGCGACGCCGGGGCCGGCGACGAGAGGCGGGTGCCACGAACGGCGACGACGCGCGATCGGCCCGATCCGCGCCGGGCGTCGCGAACCGAGCGCACCAGTGCAAAGAGGCTGAGGCCCCCGATGAGCACTCCGGCCCCAACCCCCAGGACGGTCCCGTCCAGGTTGAAGCCGCGGTCGGGATAGACGGCACGGATCGGCCCCAACGGCGAGAGCGGGGAGAGGAGAACGCCAACGCCGAGCGCCAGGATGGTGCCGGCGCCGATCGCGATGAGTGCTCCGAAGACACCCTCGAAGACGCTCAGGCGGGGGCTGGCCCCGAGCGCGCGCATCACCCGACGATCCTCGTCGCCTCGGCGCAGCAGCCGAGAGACCGCCTGGCCCGCGAGCACCAGGCACGCCAACGCCGCGATCACTCCGAAGGCCCCCAGCGCGACGGATTCGGGTTTGATGGCGAGTTCCACCTCGTTGGTCACGGTGGAGGTGACGTGGAACTCGTAGATGTAGCCGCGCGGCACGAGGCTGATCAACCGCCTTTCCACCGCCGCCACATCGCGCGAGCCGTTCTTCAGCTGGATCCCGTAGAGAGCGGGGGTGAGGTGGTCCGGCACCACGCGGGCCACCTGATCGATGAGCGCTCGGTCCAAGAAGATGAAGCCGAAGGTCTGGTCGATGTCGTCTTGGACCAGCTGCGTGTTGAACGTGCCGAGGTCGACCAGTCGAGCGTGTACCTCCAACTTGGGCTTCACGCGGGTCGTGCCGAAACCCGCCAGCTGCGACTGGGCGTCCGAATAGACGCCGAAGGCGATCACCTGGCCGACGTGGACCCCGAGCACCTTGGCCGCGCCGGCCGTCATCACGATCTCGTCGGCGCGGCGCTGGTTCCACGGATGCCCCCCCAACAGGGCGAGGCGATCCTGGTGCGACAACATCCCGTCCAGGCTGCTGACGGTGAGGATGGAGCTCAGCGTGTTGAGGCGAGGCGCTCCGCTCGCCGAGAGTGCGACGATGTTCGGGGCGACGGCCGAGACGACGTGGGACACGTCCGCGATGCGACCAATGGCGGACTTGAGGGAGGGCCCCGGACCCCCGTTGCTCGTGGCTTGGTAGATGGCCATCGTCAGCGTGGACGCGTTGGTGCCGGCGAGGAAGACCGGGTACGAGGACTGCGTGCGCCGCGCGGATGCCACCGAGGCCATCGCCACGCCGCCGAGCAAGCCGGTCAGGAGGACCACGGTCAGGTACGTGGCCAACTGGCGTCGGAACGTCGCGCGGAAGCGGTACCACGTGACGCGCAGCACCTGGCTCATCTCGACTCACGCCCCCGTGGTCACCCTTGCGCAAGGGTGTTCACGACATACTGGTGCCCACTAGCCGCCGGTACGAGCAGGGTGACCGCCGGGTCTGGCTCGTGCTAGCACCCCGAGAACGTCCGCGCGATCGACGACGACGTGCCGGGTAGTGGCGATCATCGGTCCGGGCGCCCTTCGATCGTCGGCGGGATCGCCGCCGTCCCAGGGCTGTCCGGTGCGGAAGCGCCGAACCCCGCGCGGTCGGTTCGGGCCAAAATTGTGACTGGCGGCCCTAGCCGGTCTCGAGCGGATGCGAGCAGGCTGATTCCGTGGATGACTTGAGCACCGTGCATCGCGAGACCCTCTCGCGGGCCGCCTGCGTGGCGCGCCTGGCCAACGCCGACCTGGCGCGAGTAGTGATCTCGGTGCGCTGCCTGCCCGCCGCCCTGCCGGCGCGGATCGCCGTCGTCAACGATGACCGTCTCCTGCTGGCCAGTCCCGAGGCGGCGGTCCTCACCGCGGCCAGCCGGGCCGAGGTCCTGTCGGTTCAGGTCGACGGCCTGGAGGCCGACGGCACCACCTGGTCGGTGATGGCCTCGGGCATCGCGCACGCGGCGCCCATGGACGTGCCCCTCAATGAGCGGATGCGCGACGCGCTGAGCCGCGGGGCCACGATCGTCGAGCTGCCGCTCAGCGTCGTCGTGGGCGAGAGGGTGGGCTAGTCCGCGTCGCCCGACTGTGTAAGGCTGGCGGCGATGGTCTTTCACAAGATTCGCGACCCCCAGCGGCTCCACGCGCTCATCCAGGCGCTGTTGCTCATCGAAGTCGACACCGACCTCGACGAGCTGCTGTTGACCATCCTCGACGCGTCCATCGAGATGGTCGGCGCGCGCTACGGTGCGCTCGGCGTGGTCTCGAGCGACGGCAAGAGCCTCTCGCGGTTCCTCACCCGCGGCATCGACGACGAGACGAGCCGCGCGATCGGCGCCCTGCCCTGCGGGGAGGGTGTCCTGGGCGAGGTGATCCATCGCGACGCGCCGATGCGCCTCGAGGACCTGACGACCTACCCGGGTTTCCGGGGCTTCCCCAAGAACCATCCACCGATGTACCGCTTCCTCGGCGCGCCGGTCGAGACCGGCGACGGCCACGTCTTCGGCACGCTCTACTTCACCGACCCGCTCGACGGCGAGCCCTTCGACGAGGAGGACGAGATCCTCGTCGAGGCCTTCGGACGCGCGGCGGGCCTGCTCATCGACCAGGCGCAGATGCGCGCCCACCTGCGCGAGCTCACGCTCAGCGAGGAGCGCGAGCGCCTGGCGCGCGACCTGCACGACACCGTCATCCAGCGCCTCTTCGGGGTCGGCCTGTCGCTGCAGATCGCCCTCGCGCGCGAGATGGACGACGACGCTCGGGACCGCGTGAACCACTGCGTGGACGAGCTCGACACGACGATCCGCGAGATCCGCACGACCATCTTCGAGATCGATCAGGACGACGAGGAGGGCCGCCCGTTCACCGAGCGCATCGAGGCCCTCGCCGACGAGGTCCGCACGCGGCTGGGCATCGAGGTGGCCGTCGAGCTCGGCTTCGAGCTCGACCGGCTGGTCTCGGCGCACTGCGCGCACCACACCGTCCAGGCCCTGCGCGAGGCGCTGAGCAACGTGGCGCGCCACTCTCACGCCACGTCCGCGCGCGTCGAGGTCGACGTGCGCGACGACTTCGTGATGTTCACCGTGGCTGACGACGGGGTCGGGTTCGCCACCACCGCCGGTCCGGGGCGGGGGCTGCGCAACCTGAGCCAGCGCGCCGACCAGCTCGGCGGCACCTTCGAGGTCGACGCGGCGCCCGGTCGTGGCACACTGGTGCGATGGACCGCCAAACGACAGGCCTGACGTGATCCGCCTGCTCCTGGTCGACGACCACGAGATCGTGCGTCGGGGGCTCAAGGAGCTGCTCGAGGCCAACGACGACCTCGAGGTCGTGGCCGAGGCGAGCANCCTGGCCGAGGCCGAGGCCGTCGATCTCGACCTGGTGGACGTCGCGGTGCTCGACGTGCGCCTGCCCGACGGNAGCGGCGTCGACCTGTGCCGGACCCTGCGTGACGTGCGCCCGGACCTCGCCTGCCTGATGCTGACCAGCTTCGCCGACGCCGAGGCCCTCAACGCGTCGGTCCTGGCGGGCGCCCGCGG
>JGI12269J14319_10000487_pt1 | contig 37988 bp, 33 predicted proteins | sample PeaSoiSIISIP2007_FD_14319 | JGI IMG/M metagenome (IMG submission 14319)
GGCTCGAGTGACGACCGCAACAAATCTTCGCTGTAGGCTTTGTGTCCCTTGCCGGTGAGAAAGCGGATGTTGTTGGCGGAGGTCGAGCCCATGTCGAGCACACACAGCCCCTCCTGCGAATTCAGCAGCCGGGAAATCTCCCCCATGCCGCTCGACCGGCGGGTCAGCTTCTGCGGGACTGCGGAACCCGCAGCCTGGTTCGAAGAGCTGCGAAAGAATTTCATTACGTTGTCAGAAACAGATGCCATAAAACAGGTGACCAGCAACCAGTGCGGACGGTCGCGCGCGATCAGCCCGCCATCGCTTATGAAGACGCGGGCGCCGCCTTTCCGGCCTCTTTCTGAACATCAACCTTCCCTTTCAGGAAGGCGCCCTCTTCGATGGCGATGCGCTGCGTAGTCACGTCGCCAGTTACCACCGCCGACTTTCGCAATTCCACGCGCTCGGAGGCATTCACGCTCCCATCCAACTTACCCTGAATCACCACCGTTTTCGCGCTGACGTCGGCCTTGACGTTTCCGTTCGGCCCGACCGTCAGGCTGTGGTTGCGGAGCTCAATTTTCCCGTCGACGTTGCCATCCACGTACAAGTCTTCGGAGCCCGACAGCTCTCCCTTGATTACGACCGACTTTCCGATGTGGGCGCCCTCTCCGGTCTGCGGAGCATCCATGCTTTGGCCTCCATCTCCTCGCGCTCTATTCGCCGCGAATGAACCGATTGTAAATCATTCCGCCCGATTGCGGTCGGTCACGTAGCTGGAAATCATTCTCCATCAGGAACTTACAGCAGCCCGCTGGAAGTGCGGTTCACTCCGATGCAATCTTCGGTTTGCTACCATGATGTAAGCGGGAAGAAGATCTAAACGGGGCATACGTGCCAAGACTCATCATGGCGGTCGTCAACTCGATCTCGCGCAACTCCATGGCTCCGAGTAGCGCGCACAGCATCGCCCGCATGAGCGCCTGGGTTCTGCTGCTCACCGCGGCCAGTTTTGCGGGGCAGCCGACGGTCACTTCCTATCGGGATCCTTTGGAACTGGTGCGAGAAGCAGTGCAGAACGAAATTAAGGCGTCCAAGGACGACGCCGCTCACTTCCTGTTTCGCGGCACCAAGACTACGCCTCAAGGATCCACCACAAGACTCTATGTCGAAACCAAGGAGGCTACAGCCGGCTTGGTGATCGCATACAACGGCAAGCCTCTGACTCCCGAACAGCGCCAGGCGGAAGAGGCGCGAGTCGAACGTTTCATACACCATCCCGAAGAGCTGAAAAAGAAACGCCAGCAGGAGCGCGAGAGCGACGAGCGCACTATGCGCATCGTGCGCGCACTGCCCGATGCCTTCCTGTTCGAGTACGCAGGGGAGGAACCGGCCTCAACTGGCATTGGCCGGGCCAGCGCCACTGTGGTCAGATTGAAGTTTCGGCCCAATCCCCGCTACCAGCCGCCGTCGCGCGTGGAAGAGGTCCTGACTGGCATGCAGGGCTACGTGCTGGTGGACGCCGTCCGTTACCGCATCGCCAGAATTGACGGCACGCTCTTCAAGCCAGTCAGCTTCGGGTGGGGAATTCTCGGTCACCTCGATCGCGGCGGCCGCTTCATGGTTCAGCAGCAGGAGGTTGGCGACAATNTCTGGGAAATTTCAAGCATGACGTTGAGCTTCACCGGGAAGATCCTGCTGTTTAANAATCTCAACATCAGCTCGACGGAGGTTTTCAGCGGCTTCAAACGGGTTCCCTCGGACCTGACCTTCACCCAGGCTGTGGAACTGCTGAAGCAGGAAGAATCCAACGAGTCCGCCGACAATCCTGCTGCCAGCAAACTCGCCCGCAAGTGAGGCGCTCGTGTTGGGACGGGCGTCTCGCCCGTCCGCGTAGGGACAGCCGCCCTCGGCTGTCCAAGCCGAGCACAGTTCGGCAACTGCCTGTGGTCACAGCAACCGTCGGTTCGCGCTAACCTTTCCCGGCGCCAAACGTTTCTTCGCGCACGGTGAACTTCCGCACCAGGTCTTCGCGCACCCGGTAGCCCGTTCCGGGCGCGTCACTAATGGCAATCATGCCATCGGCGCGAACTTCCACTTCGGGCTCGATGATGTCTTCTTTCCAATAGCGCTTCGATGCCGACACATCTCCGGGCAAGCGGAAATTGTCGAGTGTCGACAAAGCGATGTTGTGCGCCCTCCCCACACCCGATTCCAGCATCCCGCCGCACCACACCGGAACGTTGTGCCGCGCGGTGACATCGTGTATCTTCTTCGCCTCGCTGAACCCGCCCACGCGCCCTACCTTAATGTTGATGATGCGGCAGGCGCCGGTCTCGAGCGCACAATCGGCGTCGCGCGCATTAAGAATCGATTCGTCCAGACAGATCGCCGTCTGGATGGCTTTCTGCAGCCGCGCATGAAGATAGATTTCGTCGTTCCACAACGGCTGCTCGATCATGAGCAGGTGGAAGGCATCGAATTTGCGCAGGTGCTCGACCTGGTCGAGCGTGTAGGCCGAATTCGCGTCCACGCTGAGAACAATATCCGCCCACCGCGCGCGGATCTTCTCCAGCACATTCAGATCCCATCCCGGCTTCACCTTGATCTTGATCCGCCGGTATCCCGCCGCCAGCTCAGTCTCGATTTTCTGCAGAAGTTGTTCCGGCGTGTCCTGAATGCCGACCGAAACGCCACAAGCGATCTCGCGCCGTGTTCCTCCCAGCAACTTCCAGAGCGGTTGCTGTTTCTGCCGCGCCTCCGCGTCCCACACCGCGTTTTCCAGCGCGGCTTTTGCCATGCGGTGGCCGCGGACCCTGGCAAACCGAGCCGCACAATCGCGGCCGGCATCTAACTCACCCTGCAGCAGTAGGGGCGCCAAGTAATGCTTGATCGTGGGCCACGCTGTCTCGGTCCATTCCGGGCTGTAATACGGATCTTCTCCGGCAACGCACTCGCCCCACCCCCGCACTCCATCGGCCTCGACGCTCACCAGCAAGATGCGGCGGCTGTAAACGCGGCCAAAGCTCGTTTCAAAAAAATGCACGAGTGGCATATGAATTTCGCGCAGAGTCACCGATTCGATTTTCATAATTTTGTTTTACAAACGCCTGTGTAAAGGTGCCCCACGTCTCGCGGTTTTCGAGACGTGGGCCGCCGCGCAATGCGCACCGGAGCGCCCTAATACTGCCAGCCTTCGTCCCACTCTCCCAGCAGGAACCGCCCACTCCCGCGCCCGTCGCGCTCATAGCCGAGCACACACAGTCCTTCGGCAAACGCCCGTTGGAACCGCTCACGATTCCTTCCCTGCACGGCTAGCGCCTGCGCACGCGTCGTCACCTCGGCTTTCCATTCGTAAACCTCCGCTGGCACATCGATGCGCGCGCGACATTCGAACTGCGCCCGCGGAGCATCCGCCAGTACCGCTTCGACCCGCTTTGACTTCATCCACCACTCCGCCACCAGCCGGTCGGTGGGCAGACCGCCCTGCAACGGCGACGATGTGATCCCGTACTGGTTCCGGTTATAGCGGCGCGCGATCGCGCCCAGCTTCTCGATATTCAAATACGCGTTCTTGACCTCCAGCGGATCGAACGTCCACTCCATCAGCTCGAAACCCCGCGCCAGAGCATCTTCACGCTGATAGAACTTCATCAGCCGTCCCAGGCCTCCATTGCGATATTGCTGGCGGACGGCCAGCATGTGCGAGTGCAGATAGCAGTGGCCGTTCCGCATTCCCGGAATCGCGAGCGCGAAGCCGATCAGCTCCTTTTTGTCGTCCCTTTCGTCGCCGGCCCTTTCGTCGTTTCTTTGGTCGTTTCTATGAACAAAGGCCCCAATCACCTGGCCGCCGATCTTCGCTGCCACAACGAACATCCGCACCGGAACCAGGTCCGCATCCGAGAACTTCCATACTTCTTTCTGCAGCGCAAAGCAGGCCTGCATCTCCGCCAGCGCTGCGCACTTGCGGATAATCACTTCGCCGGTCTTCGGTATCGATATCTTGGTCGCTCCGGTCACGCTGGTTTTTCCTGTTGCTTCGCCTCTTGCCATAGTGTTTCCAGTTCGTCCATCGATGCCTGCTGCGGCGCTCGCCCGCTGGCGCGCAGGCGATCCTCCATCCATTGAAACCGGCGCTTGAACTTGCGATTCGTCTTCCGCAACGCCGACTCCGGGTCGAGCGCCAGAAAGCGCGCAATGTTCACCAGAACGAAGAACATGTCTCCAACTTCATCTTCCAGACGCTCGCGCAGCTCTGGCGAAACCCGCGGCTTCCCCGACCCAGCAATTCCCGTCCCAAGCGATCGACCTTTGAGAGGAAGCATCGGCACGGCCTTCAGTTCCTCCCGCAACTCCGCTGTCTCTTCTTCGAGCTTGGCAAAGAGCCCTTCCACCTCCGGCCAGTCAAATCCCACGTGCGCCGCCCGCGAGCTGAGCTTATAAGCCTCCATCAGCGCGGGCATTTTCGACGACACGCCGGCGAGCACCGATTGCACCTCGCCAGCCTCATTAGCGACCTCCTGAGCGGGGTGCCCCACTCCTTGCGTTTGTTGCAAGGAGTGAGTGACGGCGCCGTCGGACTGATTCGCGCTCGTGCCCAGGTCCGCCGCCAGCCTTTTCTTTTTCTCTTCCGCTTTCAGCGCCTCCCAGTTGCGCAGCACTTCCGCCGGGGTGTCCGCCTTCACATCACCAAAAACGTGCGGATGCCGATCCACCAGTTTGTTGGAAAGCCGGTCCAGCACATCATCCACCGAAAAGTGACCTTCCTCGCTTGCCATCTGCGAATAGAACAGCACCTGCAGCAGCAGGTCGCCCAACTCGCCGGTGAGTTCCGGCCAATCGCGATTGTCGATGGCTTCGAGGACTTCGTAAGCCTCTTCCAGCGTGTAGGGTTTGATGGTGTCGAAAGTCTGTTCGCGGTCCCACGGGCATCCACCCGGAGCCCGCAGCCGTGCCATAATCTGAACCGCTCGCTCGAATCGTTCGCCTGTGGTGGGCATCCTGTTCAATGTAAATGACCGCTACTGGACGGGGCAAACCGCGGAGTGAATTGGACGGACTCGCGGCACGTATGCTCTATACTTTTCAGATGAAGACGCAAAGTATCGACATCAGCCGATACTCCTTTGACGAGTTCGTCACCTTTCTGTTCGATCGAGAAGTCCCTCCGGAAACTGCAAAGCGCGACCCGTGGTATTGGCATACGGAAGTAGCTTACGTGCCTGAGATCATCTGCAGTTATTACGTGAGGCTGTTCCAGCAACCACAATTCCTGCGTGCAAGATTTTCAAAACCGCAGCTCGAACAAGCCTTCTGGGCGATCCCGTCGGACAATCTCGATTGTTCGGCTGACCGGATCATGTGGGACTCCGACTTGCCGTTTGCAGCTCGAGAGGAATGTGTAAAAACGATGAACGATTTGTTTAGGAACCTCTTCGCTACTGAACCGCTTGAAACCTCTGTCCAGATGTGGTGGGACGCCCTATGCTACGACTGGGAATGTGGGAACAGGAAGCGAGAGCGAGGTGGTGAGGATGAGCAAATGCAGGATGTGATTTTTCAGACTCTGACCAGCATTCTCGCGATTGATTCGGATATTTGTCAAGGAGCTGCGCTCCATGGCTTGGGGCACTTGCATCACCCCGAGACGGAAAATCTCATTCAGCGATTTATCGCACAACATCCCACTCTCACAAAGGGGCAGCGCGATTACGCGCTCGCTGCCGCCAAGTTCAAAGTGTTATGAATGGGAAGCCTCGACAGCCAACTCCGTCTCATCCGAGATGATCGCATCCACGCCCAACGCCGCGAGCTCACGCATGCGCTCGGCGCGATTCACCGTCCAGACCATGATTCTCTTCCCTGCCGCATGAACCAGTTCGACCAATTTTCCATCCGCCAATTTGAATTGCGGAATCACCCACTCCGCCGACATTTCGCGCCAGCCTCGAAGCTGGCCTCGCGTCTCACAAAGAAATCCCAGCGGGATCGCCGGATCGAGATCGTGGACTGCCGTGAGCGCATCGGGAAGAAACGACGAAACCACGAATCCCTTTTGCGGGGGATGCTTGCGCAATTCAGCGAGCGTCTTCAGCCCCAGCCCCGCAACCTTTAGCTCGATATCGAGAAACGCCCGCTGCGCAAATTGCCGCAGAACATCTTCCAGTGTGGGCAACGGCAGGATTTTGGCCTCCGTGTTCTCAATCTTCAGTCCTCCGATGGTCGCGTCATGGCAGATCACAGCCTGCCCATCGGCGGAAAGCCGCACGTCGAATTCGAACCCGTCGCAGCCGTGGCGCAAACAGAGCTCGAACGATGCCAAAGTATTTTCAGGAATTTGGCGAAAAGCCCGAGCCCCACGATGCCCGAGAAGAAGAGGTCCAGTCATTCAAGTCCCGCAACGAAAGGAGGAAAAGGGGCAACAAGAATTGTTTTTCTCTGCGTACTCTGCGATTGCTCTGCGATCTCTGCGTTAAACGGCTTTCAGTCCAAATCGAAATCCCGGATCGGCTTTCCCGTGTCTGGGGTTTCCTTGGCCTTCTTCACCGCCTCCTGAAATTTTTTCTCCAGCAGTTCCGAGGCATGCTTTTGCGCTTCCATGGATTGGCGGAAAATCGAATCGCGCCGGCTGTCCTGTTCCTTCATGGCGCGAGCCGCTTCTTCCATGTCGTTGAAGGTTTTCGGCTTGACGGGCGCAGTATGCGCTATGATGCTGCGCGTCGCCGCGTCGATTTTCATGACCGCGCCGCAGCAAGGACAAGTCACGTCAAAACTAGACTCACGAGAATTGGATTCGCGTTTCACCACACGCGATCATACCGCAATTGGCAGCAATCCGCGTCAGCGCGGCGTAAGGCGAATCGGCAGAATATTGAACAGATACAGCATTTCCCAACCCAGCAGAACGATCGACACGACCACCACCAGAATCGCCAGAATCTCGCCAAAGCTCAGACCCCGGTCATGTTCGAAACGGCGCGCCCCCAGGCTCAAAATATTCAGCGTGGCGAAGCCAAACACCAGCGCCCAGAGAATGTTGTAAATCTCCCCGCGGGTCGTTCGCAGAAGGAACATTCCGGGCAAAACCCCGACCGCCAGCGCGCGCAGAGCACGGCCAGAGAACTCTGCCCACCCGTGGGCCTGCCCCGTCACAACAAACAGCGGTGAGCAGTTCCGGAATAAGGATGAGCAATTCCGGAATACGGACGAGAGACTCCGGGGTGAAGCGGTGAAAGGCCGAGGCGGTCTCATGCAGAAATTTGATAGTACCTTGTTTGCCTTCCCCAAGTCAGCCAGCCCACAAAAAAGATATTCCAAGGTCACTGCGGTTGATTTTCTCAGGACGGTCACAGAGGATGGTACGCGAGGTGGTACGCAAGAAAGTACGCGATGATCGTCAACTTCGCCGAGCGGGCACACAACCACAACTGGGAACTCGACCCGGTGACCAGGTCCTTGCTCGATACCGATTTCTACAAGCTGCTGATGCTCCAGTTCATCTGGAAGCATTACCCGAGAACCCGTGTGTCGTTTTCCCTGTTCAACCGATCCACTTCCTTCCGCCTCGCCGACATGTTCCCGCGCGAGGAGCTTATCCACCAGATGGAGCACGTTCGCCGCCTCCGGTTTCGCAGGTCGGAACTGGTCTGGCTCGCCGGCAACACCTTCTATGGCCGCCGCGGAATCTTTGAACCCGCCTTTCTGGAATGGCTGGAACGCGATTTCCGGCTGTCGGACTATGAACTATCGGTCAACGACGGACAGTTCCATCTCACTTTCGACGGCCTTTGGACCGAGACAACGATGTGGGAACTTTATGCACTTTCCATCCTTGACGAGCTCAAGACCCGAGCCGGTTTGAAAAAGCTGCGCGAGTTCGGTCTCGACATTCTGTACGCCAGGGCGAAAACAAAGCTCTGGAGCAAGATCGAGCGGCTGCGCGGCGTTCCCGGCCTTGCCGTGGCCGACTTCGGAACAAGGCGCCGCCACAGCTTCCTCTGGCAGGAATACGTGGTCAACGCCATGGCAGCGAATCTCGGCAGCGCCTTTACTGGATCCTCGAACGCCTTCCTCGCCCATAAGCATGATCTGGAAGCCATCGGAACCAACGCACATGAGATCCCCATGGTCCTCGCCGCACTCGCGCCCGATGACGATAGCCTGAAAGCTTCTCAATACCGCGTCCTCGAGTTGTGGCAGAGCACCTACGAAGGCGCTCTCCGCATCATGCTGCCGGATACTTTTGGAACTACGCAATTTCTCGACAACGCCCCCGCCTGGACGGCCGATTGGACGGGCCAGCGCATCGACAGCAAGAATCCCTACGTCGCAGGCGATGAATATATCCAATGGCTCAAGGCGCGCGGTCGGGATCCGAATGAAAAGCTCATCATCGCGTCCGACGCACTGGACGTCGATGACATCCTCGGCCTGCACGCCTATTTTGGCGGGGCGCTGGCGAGCGGCCCCACGATTCGCACCACGATAAACGACTTTCGCAGCGCCGCCGATTTCCTCGATCCCAAAAAGTGGACCCCCGGCCGGCGCATTCGTTTCAGCGCGGGTTGGGGAACTTTTCTGACCAACGATTTCCGCGGCTGCGATCCCGCCGCCGGCAGCGACTTTGACCCAATCAGCCTGATCTGCAAGGTATCCACTGCTGAAGGCAAGCCCGCGGTCAAGCTCTCCGATAACTATGCCAAAGCGCTCGGCACGCCGTCCGAAATCGACCGCTACCGGCGCCTTTTCGGCACCAAAGGACTCAGCAACATTCCTGTGATCGCGTGAATAATTCGATGCCCCACTCACCTTTACCGGTTCCCGATTTTCTCTACGGCACCGCCTGGAAGGAAGATCGCACCCCATCCCTCACTGAACTCGCGCTGCGCATGGGCTTTCGAGCCATCGACACGGCGAACCAGCGGCGGCATTACTTCGAGGAAGGAGTGGGCCAAGGATTGGCCGCCGCTTACCGCGCCGGCTTGGTCACGCGCGACGATCTTTTTCTGCAAACGAAATTTACCTATCGGCCCGGTCAGGACCACCGCCTGCCCTACGATCCCGCAGCATCGCTTTCCGTTCAGGTCGCTCAGTCAATAGCCAGTTCGCTCGACCATCTCGGCACCGACCACGTTGACAGCTACGTGCTGCACGGTCCCTCCTCCAACCACGACTGGACCGATGCTGACATCGAAGTCTGGGAGGCGATGCAGAAAGAGCGCGATGCCGGCCGCGCCCGTTTCCTCGGCGTAAGCAATGTTTCCCTGCGTCACCTGCAGCAGATGGCAACCGCCCGCGCCGAACTTCCTGCATTTGTGCAAAACCGCTGCTACGCCCGCCTCGGCTGGGACCGCGCCGTGCGATTATTTTGCCGGGAGCGCAAAATCATCTATCAGGGATTTTCGCTTCTCACCGCAAATCGGGAGGTGCTGCACCATCCTCTGATCGCCAGTCTGGCCGCGAACGCTAACGCCACGCCGGCCCAGATCGTGTTCAGCTTCGCCCGCACCGTCGGAATCCTGCCTCTGACAGGCACCTGCGACCGAGCGCACATGAAGCAGGATCTGGCCAGCCGCGACCTCACGCTCCCGCTGGACGCAGTACATGCAATTGAGTCCTTGGCCGGCTGACTAGATCTGGTTTCTTAAATCGGTTTGGGTAGGGCACGGCTTCACAGCTTGCGGAAAAACCGGATTTTGATCTTGTTTTGAAGGGCACGACTTCAGCCGTGCCGTTCAGGGTGTGGAGGAATGCAGGCTTTAGCCCCTGAGGGACGTGCCTTCCAAGTGGAAAGGAATTTATGAAACCAGTTCTACGCACGGTGAACTCCCGCGCTTAACCGACTTCCCTTCAAGCCGTCCCGGTGTTAGCGAGCGCTTCCACAGCCTCCCACATCGTGCCAAACGTCACGAAGAATTCGTTCACTTTGGTCATTTCCATAATCTTCCGCACCCGCGGCTTCACACCTGTCAGCACCAGGCATCGTCCCGTTTTCTGATGCGATACGTACACCCTCACCAGCGACCCCAATCCCACCGAATCAATGTAAGGGACAGCCGACAAATCCAGAATCATCGTCTCCGCGTGCTCGTGGTGCACCGCCTGCTCGAATCGCGGCGCGGTTTCCACAGTGATCGGCCCGCGCAGCAACAAAATCCGCTGATCGTCCGCCACTCCTTCATAGCGCTCGACGGTAAGTTCCTGGAGCCCCATGGCAGCCGATTGTAGGATACGCGGCTCTCCCTGTCACTCCCACAAATAGAATTCCTTCCTCCACCCCCCGCGCCTTATTGCGGTTTCTGCTCCGCCGGTTTCTTGTCGTCATCTTTCTTCGCGTCTCCCTGATTCCCGTACGTCGAGTACTGTCCCCCCGGACGCTTCAACTTCACCGTAATCTCCAACTCTGGCTTGTTGATCTCGTAGTCTTCCCCAAAAGTCTGGAAACCCGGCGCCAGCACCTGCACCCGCAGCGGACCATACGGAATCCCGTCAATATTCGTCCGCCCATCGCTGTCCGTCTTCAACTCCATGCCACCGCGCGACTGCTTTCCCTTCCGATCCACCGGATGCAGTACCACCGCCGCATCCCTCACCGGCTTGCCGTTGTAGTCGCGCACGACCACAAACCGCAATGCTGACATCGGCCCCTCATACTCCTGAGCCCGCGCCCACCCAACCAGGCAAAACCCAAGCACGATCACCACCGCACTTACGATCGAAAAACGTTTCTTCATGTCAGTCATTCTAGACTCATTTCGTAAACCGGCCACTAACCCCTCACGGCGTGATTTGGCACGCTGAAAAAAAGGCCTACCAACCTGGCAGGCCTTGAGGCGCGGACAAGAGTCGGACGGCAGTGGCGCTAATAGGTAGCACCCTACATATTCGGCGCGCAGTTGACGCCCTTGAACCAAAGGCTACAACTACGTTGCTCTCCTTAGCTGCCCTGAGCTACGGCAGTGGGTCTATTGGCGTGCAGCCGCCAGTATAGGCGCAGCCCTCGCTCTCTAACCAAAGGCTTTCCAAACCTTGGATCCCATGGCTGCCCTGGCCATCTACCGACGAGATGATTTGAGTGGCACCGTCATCAATCATGTCAACGATCCAAGTCTCCGTCGTCTGCGAACCGGGATAGTACGACGTGCCTCTGCCGTTCAGGGCGAAAGCGTCGACGACAAATTCGTCGATGAAGTTGTTCAGGGCAGCCAGACACAAGTTGTTGTCACAATCAAAACCAGGTCGCTCCACAATCTGCTCTACGCTGCTCCCGACCAGAGACGGCCCTGAAACATAATCAAGCTCGAACAGGCCACCCCAACCTTGGGTAATGTCTTCAACAAACACATACTGTTTAAGGGAGTTTGCGCCTATGGTGACGACATAAAAATCGTCACCCGCGTTGACCACACAGGCGACGTTGGTACTGCAATCGAGTTGGAGGATCGGGTAGCTTGGGTACCACTCCACCCATCCTATATAACCAGTGTCAGCCGGTCCGCCACAATCCGCATAGCCCAAGCTGCCACCTTGGAGCACGTCGCCGGCGGTGACGCCGTCGATGCCGTTCCAGGTTGCCTGATAGAACCCGGGGGCGGAGGGGGGGTTGCCGGTGATAAGGTTCGTGCAAGCATTGAAAGGCGGCTGAGCGGCCGGCACATTCCAAATCGACTGGACGTAGTTGAAAGATTGGTTGTTGTTCCACTTCTTGAGGTTGTTGACGTTGGCGACACCGCTCCAGTTGTAGGAATAGAGTTGCGTCGGTGTCGACGCGCTGGTCGCTGCTGCTGCCGGTTGCTGCTTGGCCAGCATCAAATTCACGTTGGAGAAAGGCTTCGCTTCGAGGTGCGCGGCGGGGCGAGACTTCAGCGCCTGCATTGCCCTTGCCCATTTCGCATAGCCTCGGGGGTCGGCCTGTTGGTCAGGGCGAGGCGGCAAGCCGTATCTGCCAAGCTCTTGAATGGTTGCGGTTAGTGGGTTGAAGCCCTTCGGCCGATCTGCAATGATGCTCACCCCCTTGATGTTGGTGGCCTCTTTCGGGGCCGCAGCGTACATTGCGTGCACGGCATCGCCCCCCTGGGCCGCCGCGAAGGTGGAGAAGCTCACGACCAACAGAGTCACCGCCGCTACCACGATTACTCGGTTGAACAATCGCCAATTCTGGTTTTGCATTAGTTTTCTCCTTCAGTGTGAGGGAACGCTGTTGGGCCAAGAAGACATCCCCGTTACGCGCAGAGGCCCTCTAAGGCTTCCTGTGCCGCCGGACGTTCAAAAGAATTTCCTCTGAAGCTCATTCAAATTTTCGCAGACTTAAAGACCCGGGTCTCAGTGAGGCTCTACAGCGAAGCGTAGTGGCCTACGCTGACGCGAGCAGCTTAATGTATTTCCAAGCTATGTCAAAGCAAATAATCTGGTCCCCTGGAAAACATCTTGTGAGGATAAGAACTCATCAATTATTCACCCCAACTCTTGCACCACAATGCGGCATAAGTGCAATTCTTTGCATCCTTCGGGTCTTCTTGAAAGAATTTCCTCCTCGGCGTTTCATTCAAAATCTTTTATTGGAACATAGGCAAGCTCTTGAACTCATTGGATTTTTGACGAAAGAATTAACTTGCCGGCGGGGGCCCGCGCTATCCCCTCGAGTTAGTCAATGAACTTCTGGCACTAGCCGGTTAGTTGTTCGCGGCTAGAAACGGCGTGTCTCTTTGCGCTGCCGGCATGAGAACCTCGGGCATGGTCAACACTCGATCGAGCGCGTCGGCGAGAGTAAAAGGAAACTCGGAAGTCAGGAGGTTGATATCGAGTTGAAGATCACGCTGGCTGTAGATGCGATAGACGACGAGTGAGCCGCGGTGCCGGTTCGAAGTTGTCACCAAGTCCAGCATCAGCTTCCAAGAAGGTTCGTTGGAAATTGCCGCCATGTGAGGAAACTTGCTCCAGTGAAAGTGGCGGTTGGTTCCGCTGGACATTGCTTGATCGCCGGGAAGCGACTTCAGATGCAACTCAAAGCCGTCGAAATCGTTGCTATCGAAGGCGGCAACCACAACACTGCGCACCTGATTGAAATCGCCAGCCACTTTGAGTTCCTCGACCGCGCGGCGCACCGAAAGATTGTTGATCACGATCTGCCTCTGGTCAATGGTGCGCTGCGCCACTCGCCGCAGTTCGCCGAACTCGAGGTAGTTCAGGTGCTGCACTCCCAGCCAGATGCCGGTGCCCACGACCGCCAGCACCAGTCCCAGGGTGCTGCCCGTCGGCCAAAGTAGGAACAGGCTCAGCATGGCGAACACCGCCGAGACAGCGTAGAGAACGATCACCACCTGGCGATGCGAAAAACCCAGCTGCAGCAACTTGTGATGGATGTGTTCGCGATCGGCGGTGAAAATAGGGCGCCCGCTGATCAACCGTCGCAGGATGGACAGCAACGTTTCCAGAATCGGCAATCCAAACGAGACCACCGGGATGGCGACCGCCACGAACGTCGGCGCTTTCTGCGCTCCGGCCAGAGCCAGCGCGCTGAGCATGAAACCGATGAACAGGCTGCCCGAGTCACCCAGAAAAATCGTAGCGGGATTAAAGTTGAAGCGCAGGAATCCCAGAATGGCGCCGGCCAGTGTCAGGCTCATCAGCGAGCCCAGCCACGAATGATTAACCAGCGCGCAGACAAAAAACACCATCGTCGAAAACAAGGCCGATCCTGCAGCCAAACCATCGAGGCCGTCGATGAGATTGAAAGCATTGGTAACCGCCATCACCCACAACACCGTGAGCGGCAACCCGACGAACCATGGCAACGAGTAGGATCCGAAGATCAGTGGCAGATCGAGAACGCGCATTCCCCCGGCGAAGAGCATCGCAGCGGCGATCGCCTGCACGGTAAATTTCAAGTACGGACCCGCGCCCCGGAGATCATCATAGATGCCGAGACAAAAAATCAGGCAGGCCGGAACATAGATACGGAGAAGCATCGCGGGAGCGAGTCCATCGAGCAGACGCGGAAATACGAGGGAAAGACCCAGCCACACGCCCAAGCTGACCGAGAAAGCGAGGAAAATCGCCACGCCCCCCAACCGGGGAAGCGGAGCCTGATGGACATGCCGTCCGTCTCGCGGCATGAAAACCCAGCCTCTGCGGGTCGCCATGTCTCGCACTTCACGCGTTGCCACAAACGACACGGCCAGCGAGAATACAAATAACGCAAAGAACAGGAGCGTCAAACTCAGAGTCCCCTTCCGGCTGAAACATCCCGCATTTCAGACGCGTGCGATGCAGTTTCTTTTAGTCGGGTTTCCCCCACTCAGTGTTGCCTGTGACGAGTCCAAATGTTAGTTTTCTGGAACTATACAACTCGTGGCCGTCGATAAGCAACTACTCTCGGTGATTTCTGATTAATTATTGTTGGTCCTTTGGGGCTGTGAAACAGAGCGCTCTGCGCCGATTTTAGCGGGTTGCGTGTGTTAGACTCGACCTACGCGAAAATTCAGGAGTCTTAGTATGTCCGGGCGGAATCGTCGCTGTTTGCGGAGTTCGTGTCTGTTTTTTGTTGCTTTGTGCAGCCTCCACCTTCTGGCCCAGACACCGGCCACGGGGGAGGCGCCACAGTCCGCGCCTGCCAACGAAGCAGCTTCGCCCCAATCAACTCGTCTGCTGGCTAATTCCAATGTGAAGCTGGGCATCGGCGATCTGATCGAGATTAATGTATTCGGAGTGCCCGAACTCTCGATCAAGACGCGGGTCAGTGGTTCCGGAGACATCTACCTTCCCCTGATCGACTACGTTCACGTTGCCGGCCTGACTACCGATGAAGCACAGGAGTTGATCCAAAAGCGTCTGGAAGCTGGAGGCTTTGTCCGCGGCCCGCACGTTTCCATTTTCGTGAATGAGTCCGCTTCGCAAGCGATCACGATGGTGGGTGAGGTCAATCGTCCCGGAGCTTACCCCGCGGTTGGCGAGCGCCGTCTTTTCGACTTGATCTCTGCCGCAGGAGGATTCACCGAGAAGGCAGGCCGTATTATCACCATCGAGCATCACGCAGATCCCGATCAGAAGCTTGAACTTCACCTGACGTCTAACAACCTGGCCGAAGATACAAAAGACAACGTGGATATCTATCCGGGAGACTTGATCATTGTTTCGCGCGCCGGCATCGTTTATGTCGTGGGCGACGTGCAGCGTCCCAGCGGGTTTCTAGTTTCGGAGGACAACGCCCTCAGTGTTCTCAAAGCCCTGGCGCTGGCCGGCGGCGGTACCCGCACCTCTGCCTTGAACAAAACCAGGATCCTGCGCCAGACCCCGACCGGGATTCAGGAAATCCCCGTCAGCCTCAAGAAGATACTTTATGCCAAGGCACCGGATGTGGCCCTGGTGAAAGGCGACATATTGTTCATACCCGGAAGTGCGGGCAAGGCTGCGGCCTATCGCACTGCGGACGCAGCCGTGGGGCTGACCACCGCCTTGGCAATCGTTGCGGTTCATCCTTAGGGCATGGGGCGCGACTCCTGTCCGCGGCCTTTGCATTTGCCCAGTGTTGCGCAAACACGTGTGTCCACGCTACACGCCGAGCGCTTGAAGCACAGCGATGTAGTCCCACGCCGTCTTTTCGCGGGAAAGCTTGTTGACGATGTATTGCCGCCCATTGGTTCCCATTTTTCTCCTGTGCTCGGGGTCCTTCGCCAGGTTGAGAATCGCTCTTACAAGCTCTTTGCTGTTCTCGGGTTCCACAAAAACGCCGGCGCCGGCCTCTTCGACAATCTGGCGCGCCTGCCCGTCGACAGCGACGATGACCGGCCGTTCGCACGCCATGTATTCGAGAAGCTTGGTGGGAATCACCGTCTTGAACAGCTCGGTTTTTTTCAGCATAACTAGGCAGAGATCGGCAGCCGAAATATAGGCGGGAATCCGTTCCCGCGGCTGCTGGTCAAGGAACTCAATGTTGGTGAGTCTGCGCCCGGCCGCGAGTTCTACGATCCGTTCTTTTTCCGCGCCTTCTCCAATCAGTAAGAACAGCGCGCGCGGCAAGGCAGTCTGTAGTTCTTCGGCGGCGGCAATCACTATCTCCAATCCATGCGCATTGCCCATCGTGCCGATGTAGCAAATCAGGAAACGGTCTTCGACCTTTAGTTGCTTTCGCACTTCCATCGCTGCCGGATCGAGCCGGAAAAGATCGGTCTCCACTCCATTCTCGACCACGGAAATCTTTGCGGCGGGAACGTTCCAGTACCGGATCAAGTGATCCTTCAAGGCTGGCGTCACGACAACAATGCGGTCGGCGCGAAGGTAAAGAAATCCGGCGACCGCGCCCAGCGTGCGATGGAGCAACGTTCCTTCGCTGCCCGCGCCCACCGCCGCAAGCGATTCCGGCCAAAGATCTCGCACTTCGAAAACGAAGGGCACGCGCTTCCACCACGCCAGCCACCATCCCGAAAGCGCAACCAGCAATTGCGGAGACGTGGCGATGACCACCTCTGGCTTCGGCAGCGCCAGCCCGCTGACCGCAGCCGAGATACAGAACGAAGCGTAATTGCGGATTCTTTCGTGCGCCTTCCGGTTCGGCAACGGCCACAGCCATGTACGCACAACGCGCACTCCATTGACGGTTTCCGTGTAATGCATTCCGTCCAATCGGGAGCGCCAATCCTCGGGCACGACGCCGGTCGGATGGTTCGGAAATCCAGTGAGGACCGTCACTTCATGCCCCATCCGCGCCCAATGCCGGGACAACTCCGCCGCGCGCGCCGCCGGCGCGCCCATTTCAGGCGGAAAATATTGCGAGACGTAGAGAATCTTCACGGTCAGTATTAGGGCGATCCGTATTAGGGCAATCCGTATTCGAGCAATTAGTAATGCAGCAATTTGAAAACGCCTTTCTCGACCAGGGCCCGCGTCCGATTGCGGCGTCGCCGCGTGTAGCCTTCCCACCGTTCCGCAACCGCCGCAAAGCGAGCGTCTCCCGTCAGCTTGGACATCACGCGCAACTGTACGATATGCAACTGGTGGTAGAAAGGGCTTGCCAGCATTTTCAGCCGCGTTCCAGATTGCTCATACAGCGACCAGTATCCAGTATCGAACCGCGCCAGATTTTGAATCAGCGTCTCGACTCCGCGATCGAAAATGTTTTTCGCCGGAGTATCCGCCCGCGCCAGCCAGTAATCGAACACTCCCCACAAGGCCCACATGAATCCGTTCAAAATATGCGTCGGCGGGTCGACGAGATACTCTTCGATCCAAAGGTTCTTATCTTCGTCCTCAAAAAGTACACCACCTTCGGCAATCGGACGTGTCAGTGCGACAAACGCCCTTTCGCTCGCGAGTTGATACTTGCCCTCTTCCGAACGAGCATGCGCCCGCAAAAGAAGTGAAACGCCCTGTCCCTGCGCCAGTCCCGAATACCATGGCGCCTTGAGCGTGTCACGATAGTCCCAATCAAAATGATGGTTCCAGACCCAAAGCCCGTGAGCATTCTGTTCCAGGTTGGCAGTAAGCCAATCGGCAGCCTCGAGAGTTTTCTGCCAGCGAGCGTCATCACCGGTCTCGCAGAAACGGTTGTAGTTCGCGAGCCCCCACTGCGCAATCGCAATCGGGTTGTACTGTAGGCCAATCACTCCGTGGTAGTCGAGCATGGGAATGCCGGCAGCGTCATAGCGGCCGGCATAGTCCGCCTTCTCGCGAAACAGCATGTAGTACTCTCCGAGCCGGCTGGCGGCAGCGCGCGGATTGATCTCTGGCACCTCATGCCAGAACGTCAGCTGGCTTCGTCCGGAACCAAGGTAGGCGCGGAAGACGCGCCGATAGTAATGCCAACGCGTGGAAAGGCTCATGCCGATTCGACTTCCCAGAGTGTGGTGACCAGGTCGTCCATCTCAACAGCGATGGTCGTCGCTGCAAGATAACGAGTGGAGTTCTCGCCATCGGGCAGGAAGGCGTTACCGTACTGAAAATAACGCATCGGCAAATTGTCCTTCTTCCAGCGAGTCAGCACTTGCCAGTTCGTGCCATCTCTGGATCCGGCGAGATGGACTTCACGGCTGGTGTTCACGGCGCCGGGCTCGATCATCGTCGAAAAAAACATCGCCTCGCCAACCTCGCAACCAAATATCGAAGAGCTAGCGAGGTCGGCGACCTGCTCAACATTCCCCGTCCGATCCATTCGATAAACGTGGTTCCTCTCGGAAGGCGTGTCGGTCGAAAGATACAACCCCTCTTGCGTTGGAATCGCAGCCACGGCCCGTGCTTGCTGGTTCCCTGCCAGCACCACTTCCACCGACCGTTCCACTGAGAGAAGATCGCAGGAAGCGCGCAGCACCTTGCACTCGGCGCCTTCATCGCCCGTCAGTATCCAAAGGCAATCGCCCCAGCGGTCGTAAACAATGTTGTGGACGTGCCGGATGCTTCCCGCCGGAAATGTGTAGGCAATCTGCCACGTGCGTCCTCGATCGGTCGAAACGTAGATGTGAACTTCCTCTCGCTCGCGATTGTCGAAATACTCGCCCCAGTAAATTCTTCCCGATGGAACCGCAGTGACGTGTAGCGGCCGTGTGCCGCGCTGCACCCGATGAGTAACATGAAATTCATCGCTGCCCGGGGTTCGCGTCACGAGCGCGCCCGGAACCGCGCCCACCATCGTCTGATCCTTTGTCTGCCCTTCGAGCGGGCTGCCGAGAATGGCTAGCGCGTGAAAACCATCGCGCACCAGGCGATAGGTCAGTGCGCTGCGCGACGTAAGATTCCTCCACCAGACTGGACGAAAGCGCGCGACCACTTCCCATGGTTCGCTCTCGCCAATTTGTGGACGGACGACTTGCGGACGAATTTGCAGACGCGCATTTAGGCGGACGATCTGATATCCGCGACACCCGTAAAGAACGTCGCCATCCCACGCCAGCACTCGAATGCCGCGCCAAGCGGCGACTCTCCGAAGCTTTAGCGCGGAAGACGCGGCCACCGCAACTGGGGTTTCAGTCATGCCGGGTGATGCCAGTTCTCGGTCTTGACTTGGGACTTGCACGCGAAAAACGGCCCGATGGCCAGCACATCCATCTTGGTTCGCTGGAAGCAATCGATGGCCTCTAGCGGCGTGCACACGATCGGCTCATTTTCGTTGAAGCTCGTGTTTAGGATCACCGGGATCCCGGTTTTCTTGCCAAACGTCTGGATCAGATCGTAGTAGAGCGGATTCTCCTCCCGCGCCACGGTCTGCAATCGCCCGGTGTTGTCCACGTGGTTCACGGCGCACAGGCTCTTCCTTTTCTCCGGGCGAATCTTGTACACATGGAGCATGTAGGGCGACGGATGATCGTGCTCGAAATACTCGTGCTGCGCATCGGCCAATATAGAGGGCGCAAACGGACGGAACCACTCGCGGTGTTTGATGCGAGCGTTCAACACATCCTTCATGTCGGGCAGGCCGGGGTGGGTGACGATAGAGCGATTGCCGAGAGCGCGCGGTCCCCATTCCATGCGTCCCTGAAACCACCCCACAACATTACCCTGCACCATCTCCTCGGAAACAGCGTCAAGCAGTGGCGCGCGCTCCAGTCGCCGATACTTTACTCCCGCGCTTCTCAAGGCTGATTCAATCTGCGCTTCGGAAAACTCCGGCCCGAGGTAGGCATGATCCATCTGTTCGCGCCGCGGCTGTTTCAGCACCGAGTGATACGTATGCAGCGCGGCGCCAATCGCCAGGCCTTCATCGCCTGCCGCCGGCTGAATCCAGGTGCGCCGGAATGGCGTCCGGGAAAACACTTTGCCATTGGCCACGCTATTAAGCGCGCAGCCCCCCGCCAGGGCAAGATTCTCATCGGGAACGCGCTTGTGCACCTCGTTCATAAGATGGAAGAACACTTCCTCGAAACAATATTGCATGGCATACGCCAGATCCATGTCCCGCTGCGTGATCTCGGCATGGGGTTCACGAGGCGCGCCGAAAAGCTTTTCCATTCTGTCGGAAAAATGCCGCGCCAGGCGCACCGTTCCGTCGGGCAGCACCTGCATTCCCTGGCTGCTCCCCAGCGGCTTGAAGTAACTCATGTTGAGTTGAAAGTTGCCATTCCTTAGAGCCACAACCTTCCGAATCTCGTCGAGGTATATGTCTTTCCCGTACGGCGCCAGCCCCATGACTTTGCCTTCATCGCCATATTTCCTGTAGCCGATGAAATCGCAGATCATGGTGTAGAAAGTGCCCAGCGAGTGCGGCAGAAACACGCGGTCGAGCACCTCGATTTCGTGGCCCTCGCAGCGCGCCATCATCGTGGAAACAAAATCTCCCGAACCGTCATAGCTGAAGCCCGCAGCCTTTTCCCACGGCGAGCAGTAGTACGAACTGGCGATGTGCGCGATGTGGTGCTCCAGATGATGTTCCTGAAAATTCAGCGTGGAGCCATCCACGTCGAGCGCCTGCGACAGTAGCGAACGCACATTGCGCATCGACTCTTTGCGCTGCCGCATCTTGATAAAATTCAGAACCTTCGCCGGATTCGCCAGCGCATACTGCACTTTCCTGGCGAGGTTCGCGTCGCTGTCCTGCCCCACGGCAACGTGCTCAACATCGGTGATCTTCGCGCCCGCCGCATCCAGGCACGCTTTCACCGCCAGTGCAGGAAAGCCGCCGTAATGCTTGTGCCGGTTCAGTCGCTCCTCGGCCACCGCAAAAAGAATTTTTCCATCGTCGACAATCGCCGCTGAAGCGTCGGCATGAAACATATTCAGGCCCAGAATCAACATTTACGGCTCGTTCCCTTTGCTCGCGTTTTCAGTAGCTCTGCTGAAAATAAAATCCCACAAGCTCAACTCACCAGACTTTGTCATCCCGAGCGCAGCGAGGGATCTGCAGTTCGCCGCGAAATGCGGATCCCTCGCTGCGCTCGGGATGACAATTCATTAGGGATATCGCTCCTGCACCCTGCGGACCCATCTCGCCCGGGAAACTTAGTGCTGGGATTTTCTCCGCAGCGCGGCCGCGACGAACTCGCCGAGTTCGACCGTCAGAGGTTGCCCGGTCTGGCATGAGTTCTGCAGTCGAAGGGTCGCGAGTGTCGAGCCCACCACCTGTTCAAACGGAATGGGCGGCGGCATCTTGCCTCGAAGCGCATCCACAAATGCCTGCAACTCCGCCTTGTGGCCCTTGTCTTGTCCCCAGCGCGCGCGTGTGATTTGTTTGCGCCCGTTGCGAACCAGTTCGAGTCGCCGAAAATCTTCGAGGATGGCAACCGAGCCGCCGCCGAAGACTTCCACGCGCTCCTTCGAAGCCGACTTGTCGCCGTTGGCAAGATAGCTAATCGTCCCCAGCGTGCCGTCCGCAAACTTGAGCGATGCGACGATGTTGTCCATGCTGTACTGCCCAGGATTGCCCACGATCTGCGCCTGCACTTCAATCGGACACGCGCCCGTGAGAAAGCACAGGAAGTCGACAAAATGGCAGACCTCGCCGAGAATGCGCCCGCCTCCCTGCTCCGGATCGTTCACCCAATGATCGGCGGGGATATAACCGGCATTCACCCGGTAATGGATGGCCAACGGTTCGTGGATCTCTGACAAAAACCGTTTCATCTCCACGGCCATGGGCGCGAATCGACGATTGAACCCGACCATCAGGACCGGAGCCTGGTCATCGGCCGCCGCACAAACCAGCGCCGCCAGTTCGCCTTCATTCAGGCAAAGCGGCTTTTCGCAGAAAACCGCTTTCCCCGCGCGCAGGGCCGCCAGCGCCTGGCCGGCATGAAGGTGATGACGAGTGGCGATCAGCACTGCTTTGATCTTCGGATCCTGCAGCAGCTCAGCTTCTGAATTCGAACAGTAGGAAAATCCAAATTTCTCCGCCGCGTTCCGGCTGCGCGGCCCAGTCGCATTGCAGACGCCAATGAAAGAAACGCCCGGGATCGCCTTCAGCGCGGGCAAGAGCGTGTTCTGCGCGAAACTCCCAGCTCCCAGCACGCCCAAGCCTACGGAACCTGACGAGGGCGCGACGGCGGACACCGGAATTTTCTCCGACAAATTCGGAGTGGTTCCAGATTCGGCGCCCGCGTAAGTGATCAGCGCGGCTAGAAACGGTTCACCTGTGCTGCCCGTAATCAGGTCGTAGGCCCGAGCGGCCTGTTCCATAGGAAAGCGGTGCGTGATCAGCGTCGGCAAGTTCAGTTTGCCGTCCGCGATGAATTGCAGAAACGCTCCCAGGTTGCGCGTCTCCGTCCAGCGCACATGCCCAATCGGATAATCGCGCCCTTTCTGCTCATAAGCAGCGTCATAGCGACCAGGGCCGTAGGAGCGCGAAACTCGAAAATCCAGTTCCTTCTCGTAATACAGTTTGCGCTGCAACTCCATGCCGACCGTTCCCACGGCAACCACAATGGCGCGATCACGCGCCAGTTCCGCCGCCAGGTTCACCGGTTCGCTGCTGGGCGTCTCCGCTGTAATCAGGACCGAGTCCACGCCCACGCCCCCCGTTTTCTGGGAACACAGATCGCGGAACTCACGCGCGCCGGTGCATGCGTCCTCGGCTCCGCTTCCAATCGCAAGATCGGCGCGCTGCCGCAACAGATCCATTCCAAAGACGCGGCAACCGGCGGCCTTCAGCAACTGCACCGTGATTTGCCCGAGCAACCCCAGTCCAATCACAGCGACCGTGTCGCCGAGCGCGACCTCCGCGGTTCGAATGCCGTGCAGGCAAATCGCCCCTACCGTCCCGAAGGCTGCCTCTTCACAGGAAACTTTAGACGATCCTTCCCGGGAAGATCCTTCCCGGCCGCCGGAAATCTTCGCAACCAGCATTCGCGGCACGCAGGCAAACTCAGCATGAACCGCATATCCCGCGCCCGCGCAAGCCACGCGGTCGCCCACACTGATGTCGGCGATGCCATCGCCAACGGCAACCACCACTCCGGCGCTGCTGTAGCCCACCGATTGCGGCTGGTTCAATCGCGACCGCACGGTTTGCAGGGTAGAAGCCAAACCATCCCGCCGCATCTTGGCCAGCACATCGCTCACCAGATCGGGACGAGCCTTTGCCTTCGCCAGCAGATTCTTGCTGGCAAATTCAGCGGATGCGCGCTCCGTGCCGGCCGACACCAGCGACGCCTCCACTCGCACCAGCACACAGCCCGGTAACAATTGCGGAGCCGGAACTTCGGCGACCCGCAACTCGCCAGTGCGCGCGTCTTGTAGGAGTTGCTTCATGCTGTCGTTAGTGGCTGAGATGGTTGAGATGCGTCGATCTGGCGCTGCGCCAGCGCCCTTGCGCCACCGTCGAGAAAAAGTTGCATCCAGATTTCGAGCGTCAACAGTTGCCAGATTTGCATCGACCAGTCTTCCGCACCCCGCCGGTGCTCGTCAATGTACCCGCGCACGACTTGCGGACGAAACAGCCCTCTGCGCTTGACCTGCGCTTCCGAAAGAAGATCGTCCACCATAGGACGCAAATCGTGCGCCAGCCAGTAATCTACCGGCGCCGCGAAACCCGCTTTCGGCTGGCGCATCACCTCGTCTGGCAGCATACTACGCATGGCTTCGCGGAAAATGTACTTCGTCACAGGACGCCATTTCCCTTTCAGCTTCAAATCTGGCCTGACGTTCCATGCAACGAACTCGGCGAACTCCCGGTCCAAGAACGGTACCCGCACCTCGACCGACGACGCCATGCTCATTTTGTCGTTATAGGTCAGATTCAGTGTGGCCATGAAAATCTTAGTGTCTAGATAGAGCATCTGGTTGAGAAAATCCGCGTGCCGCACTTTGTCGAACGCCGCCAGATGCTGGCCGGCGGAATTGCCGCCTGCCGCCTGCTGCGATTTTAGAGCATACAAATCTGTCTTCTGCTGCGCATCGAGATACGTGCAGTTCCTGATGAAAGCTTCCACCGGGCTAAGCGCTGCGCTGCGCGCCATCTTCTTCGCCAGACGCACCGACCCTTTCATGCGCGTCCCCCGCAGTGACGGTAATCCCAGCAGAGCGCGCTCCGCGGCCGAGCGAGCAAAACCCGGGACGCGCCGATATTCTTCCGCCCACCCGTGAGCGGAATGCTTACGATATCCCGCAAAAATCTCGTCGCCGCCCACTCCCGACAAAAGCACGGTCGCCTGTTTTCGCGCCTCGCGGCACACCAGATACGCTGTGATGATCGCCGGATCGGCCGTAGGCTCATCCATGTGCCAGGTCAAACCCGGCAACAGACCGACCACATCGGGCTCAACCACGATCTCATGGTGTTCGCAACCCAGTTTGCGCGCGAGGCGTTGCGGAACGCCGGGATCGTCAATCGTCGTCTCGCCTACGCGATATTTTTCGGGAAACGTGATCGTATAGGTCCGGACTGGCTGCTTTCGCGCCATGGCCGCCACCATGGCCGTAACTATGCTCGATGAATCCAGCCCCGCACTCAGAAAGGCGCCAATCGGAACGTCGCTCACCATCTGTTGCTCGACCGACGCGCAGAACCGCACTCGAACCTCTTCCGCCAGGTCCGCTTCCGTCCGTTCGAAGCGATGTTCCACCGGAGGAAACGTCAAGTCCCAGTACTGCTCGATCCTGAACTTGCCATCCTGCCAGAGCGCGTAATGCCCTGCCGGAAGCTTGCGGATGCCCTCGAACATCGTCAGCGGATCGGGCACCCAGAGAAACGTAAGGTATTTGTCGAGCGCCTCCAGGTTCATGCTGGCTCCGATTCCTGGCACCTCGAGCAGCGCCTTGACCTCGGAAGCAAAAGCCAGTTTCCCGGCGCGCTCCCAGTAATAGAGCGGCTTGATTCCGAAATGATCGCGAGCCAGAAATAACTTCGGCGAAGAGCCGCGCAAGTCGCAAATCGCGAGCGCAAACATGCCATTCAGGCGGTTCAGGCAGTCTTTGAGGCGGTCGGCACCATATTCCTCGTAAAGATGAAGCACGACTTCCGTATCGGTGTGCGAACGAAAACGATGAGCGTTGGATTTGCCTTCGAGTTCGCGGCGCAGATCGGCGAAGTTGTAGATCTCGCCGTTGTAAGTGATCCACACCGTCCCATCTTCGTTGCTCATGGGCATGTGGCCATCGGCGGAGAGGTCGAGAATCGCCAGACGGCGGCTGCCCAGGCCGATGTATCCCCCATCGGGAAAACGCCGCTCCCAGAGCCCGGAGTCGTCGGGACCGCGGTGCGTCTGCACGTTCGTCATGCGGACGAGCGTCTCCCGGTCGCCGCAATTCACGAGTCCGCTGATGCCGCACATGCCTCAGTTCCTCCCCGTCTTTAGTTCGCACTTTAGCTCGAAGATTTTGGCCTTGGTATGAAACATCTGCACCGCTTGAAAGGTGCAATAGATCAGGCCAGGGACGCCATCGAGAAACCCCAGACGAAAAACGTAACGGTACAGGAAGAGAAAAACCGGAGAGCCCGGCAAGCGATAGAGATTCCGCTTGAGCCATCTTCGGCGCCGCGCCTGAGTGCCGAACAAATCCGCTTTCAGCGCATCGGAATTAGAATCGCCTTCCGGCTGCAAAAGCACGCGCGCTTCCCAATTCGAGTACTCATCGTGCTTCAGGATGTAGCGCGACAAGGAATCGACATTGTGATGGACCAGCGCATTGCGCAACTCTGCCGTGAGCCCATCCACCACCACGTGTTCGTGGATCTCAATGTCGGCCATCGATGTATCCTGATCTCTCAACCGGCACTCAAAACGACCTCGCCCTTTACGGAACAGCGACAGCTTCCAGAAACTCGCATCGCAATGTCGCAAGACCCTTCCGAGAAAATACATTTGCAGGCGGATGGAATACCCGTCCACGTTAGGGTTTTGCAGCGCGCGCCGAATTTCTTCAACTAGTTCCGGCGTCAGGACTTCATCCGCATCGAGCAGGAGAATCCAGTCGTACGCGAGCGGCAGCGTGTCCATGGCCCATTGGCGCTTCTTCGGCCAGCCCCCCGCATAATGAAACTGGACGACCTTCGCCCCGTGCGACTGAGCAATCGCAACCGTGCCGTCCGTGCTCTCGGAATCGATGACATACACCTCACCGACCCCGGCGAGCGATTCCAGGCAGCGCGGCAAGTTGCGAGCCTCATTGCGAACCGGAACGATCACACTTACGGGAAGCACCTGCACCGCGGGGCTCGATTGCGACACCTCAGCTTCTGATTTTGCTTCGATCATTCTTGTTTCGACCAGTATTGTTTCGATCAGTCCATTCCGTCGGCAGGTAGATAGTCTTACTATGTTAGCTGAACTGAAGGCATTCTTGAACGCAAGATCGTTGTTGCCGGTTGCCGGCGGAGATCGCCTACTCCGATGGTCAAGCCGGAGCTTTCGAGCGCTAAGCACAGCACAGCACCCGAAAAAAACGGACATTCATGCTCCGAGGATCGCTTTGAGACGCCGCCGCCTGCCTGCCCAGGCTGGGTCTGCCAATCCTGAGTACATGAACCGGTATTGCGGATCAGAATAGTAGGCTTCGATCTCGGTTCGCCAAATCAGGTGCGGCGAGTCCTCCGAACAATTGGTCGTCCCAGGACAGGGCGAAAAACAGAAGCGATGGGTTTTCCGAATCATATCCCACGCTTCCCGGTTGATCGCGTTCCACGAATACGGCCAGGCAAAGGCTTCCACGCTTTTCTGGACCCAGGATGAAATCTTCGCGGCACTGGTTCCTATCTGGCGCTCCAGATCCGATGGGGAAAGGCCATCCAGACTCACGTGAGACAAGGTGTGATTCCCGATGGAATGTCCGCGGCGAGTGAGGTCGGCGAGTTGATCGGGCGTCATGGGCGTCCATTGCTCCCCCGCTTCGGAGCGTGCCAGGCCGCGGATATCGATCCTCGAATAGTAGAAGTCCCGTGCGTCCCGCGCCGTCAGTCCGACAAACTCCGGCACCACAAAAAACAGGCCGCGCGCTCCCATGGATTCAAGCAAGGGCGCGCCTACCGTGTAATTGCTTTCGCGGCCATCGTCGAAAGTAAACAAGACAGCAGGCTTGGACCAGTTTGGAAGCGGCAGGGCGCGATCCCAGAGTCCGAAGAACGCCTCGGGAGAGATGAATGTAAAATGTTTGGCCGCCCACTCAAGCTGCCGCCGGAACTGGCCGGCGTCGCGCTGAAGAGTTTCGTGCATCTCAACCACCACCACGATAGGACCACCGCGCGATGCCCGCCAGCGGAGACGCCGGAGCATCACTTCATCCAAGTGAAGACTGGCGACCGTCTGTATTACGCTCGTGCGCAGCAAGCGTTTCAAATCGGGATTCCTCTCGCGATGTTCGTCATTGTGATGATCGTCATTATAGTGGTGCCAGGTTTCAGGTCTCAGATCTCGGATTTTGTTTTCCCGGGAGACCTGAAACCTGGCACCTGAGACCTCCTCAAATAAGCCAGTCGCCATCAGCGGGAACGAGGTACCAGTCCCGGGTTGGCAGAAAACCCGACTTGTCCAGGAACCACCCGTTGGGCGCATCGAACTGGCGGCGCGTGAAGCCGAGACGACAGAACATGTCTTGCCGCGCCTCATCCATGCCACGCAACACGATGGCATCGATAGCACTGCGATAGCCGTCCGCCAGCGCGGCGACGATCGACGCGCATGCCTCGGGAGTCACTGGGGGATAGATGTCAAGCAGGTTGAGTGTACGAATCTGTCCACGATATCCACGCCGACGTTGATTGACCGTCACCAAGATGTCGGATTCGAGATCCTTACTTCGAAAGGCGAAGGCGGCAACCGTGGCATCTCGTCTGGAAAAGTAACGCCAGCGCATGTAAGCCAGATCGCGGTTCGCGGTCAGCTCGGGTCGAGGATCATGAATGGGCAGTTGCATGACCTGCTCGGCCGAAGCCAGCGGAACCAGGTCACCCGGCCGGACAGACGCGAGTTTCAAGCGCTTGAAGGGAGCCATCAAGAGCGCCGGAGGGCGGCTGGCGATTCGCGCCAGTGTCTCAGGCACGCTGCGGCGGTTGAGTACTTCTTCGATCACGCCCTTCCAGCGAAGCACGCCAAACAATTCGTGATCGGAATACGGAATGGGAACCGCCCTTCGCACTCTCCAAAACTTGGCTGCATCGGCGTTGGCGGAGTTTGCGAAGAGCGGCCATTTGTCGCTTAGCTCCGAAAACTTGAAAAAGACAACCAAACCACCGTTGCGGCGAAAGCGCTTGTCNACGTAAAAACAGCTCGACCAGACAACTGGAAATGTTTGCCGCTGGAAGCGNAAANTTTGCGGGACTTGCAGAATGCAGCCGACGAGTTCACCTTGGGGCGAGCGCAATCCGCAACCGAGGGGGATCGCTGGGTCGCGCGCCGGGTTGTCGAGCAGGAACCAGCGCAGATGGCTTTCGACACCAGTCGGCTCGTGTCCCGATTGGGACGCGACAAATTGCGCAAGTTCGACGATCTCGGACTCGGAAATCGCCACCAACTTTGCGGCGGGACCTTCTCCGGGTTTCATGGCGGACCGCCCGCTCCTGCGACCGCTTCGCGGTAAATCTGTGACAGGCGCCGCGCCTGATCCGACAAAGTTAGCCCGTTGCGGACCGTCTCACGCGCAGAGGCACCCAAACGCGAGCAGAGATCTGGCGAACGCAGCAAGGTCGAAAGCCCTCGCGCGAGTTCGTCCAGTCCCTCGGCCGGAATTAGCCATCCATTTTTCCCGTGCTCGACGATTTCGTCAATTCCCTGCCCCTGGCAAGCAATCACCGGCTTGCCGCAAGCCATGGCCTCCAGGTAGACGCACCCCAATCCTTCGTAGCGGCTGGGGAGCAGAAACACCGTGCAGGCCCGCATGGCATCCGCCACTTCGGACCGGCTCTTTCTTCCTTCGAACCGCACCTGCGGCTCAATTCCCAGCTCGCGGGCCAAGGCTTCAAATCGGGCGCGGCCGGAGCCTTCCCCGATGATCCGGCAGCGCAGTTGCGGAAAAGACGCTCCGATTTGGCGGACAGCCCTCAAGGCAAGTTCATGCCCCTTAGCGGCGTTCAGATTGCCAACGATCAAGATTTCGCTTCCTGGCTGCCGGGGCGGACCGCCGCGGGCGGGCGAAAAAAAATCGGTATCGGTGCCGTTGTAGACGACCGTGCTGGGGACCCCCTCCTGCATTCCATCTCGCAGCAGGCGTTGCACTCTGTCGCTGATGCAGATGGCCATGCGCGCGGCGCGATAGACATTGATCGAGGCCCTGCGCCTCCACTCGGCAGGCACTCCTCCGAGCAGGCAGGTGTTGAACACGTCGAGGCCGTGCAGCGTCACGACAAATGGAATGTTCAAATGTCGCGACAGCAAGGCTGCCGCATGGCCGCAAGGCAAAGCGGAATGCGCGTGGATGACGTCAATCGGTCTCTTTCTGTGGAGCCGCGGCACCTCCGCCAACAAGCGAGCGAAGAGCCACCGCCCCGCGCTCGACAGGCCCAGATTTCCGGGTATCTGGGGATATCTCACCCAATCCGCGGGAGCCGATGGGGCCGGCTCTTTTCGACGATGGTGAATCGGGGCTACGGCAATAATGCTGGAAGTGACTCCAAACTGTTCCAGCTGCCTGGTCGATTCCGCAATGAAGCAACCACTCACTTCATTGTCAGCCGACGGGAAAAATGGGGTCAGCGTTAGGACGTGAAGCGCGGATCTGCCTGCCCCTTTAGCAGGCGAGGGATCGTTACCTGTGTGCGCCAGATCTGGGCTCAACGCTCGCTTCCATTCGACTCCGATCGCTTTACCGCTTCTCGATCTTCGTCTCTATTCTTAGTTTCCATCTTCGTTCCGTCGCTCGGGTTTGCGCGCACAAGCTCTTGCGCCAAAGCGAGCAGACGCTCCACGTGCGTGTCCCAGCGGAAGTCTTGCGCTCGGGTGAGACCGTTTTGAGAGAGCGTTTCCGCCACCCCTGGGGATTGATGAACTTGCACCACACGTTCCGCCAATCCATCCGACGAAAAGCGGGGAAAGTAAATTGCCGCATCTCGACAAATTTCGCGATGCACCCGCAAGTCCGACGCCACTACCGGCAATCCACTCGACATCGCCTCCACCAGGGGATGGGCAAACGTTTCTGTATAGGCCGGGCTTACGTAGATGTCACAGGCGCGGTAGACGTGATGGAGCAAGTGATAGGGAACCGAGCCCAATTCAACAATGTTGTCCCGAACGCCAAGAATGCTCATCAGCGAAGCCGCAGTCTCCGCTCGATACCAACCTGGATTCTTGGAGGAAGACAAGTGACAGGTCAAAATCAGCTTTACTTTCTTTCCCGGTAACCGCTCGCGCAAAATTACCAGCGCCCGAATCAACGTCTCGAAATTTCGGTAGTAATTGTAATGGCTCACAAAAAGCAACTTGAGTGCATCGGCCGACTCCTGCAACTGCTTTTGCATGGAGTCAGGCAAGGGGGTCGAGTCGCTGGTGAACAAGTTACGATCGAACCCGTGGTAAACAGACAGCACATTTTTACCCGTCCATTTGCTGAGGTCCTCCGCAAAAGCCTTGCTCGGAGCGACCGTGACGTCGGCCCAACGCACGGACCGCCGCGCGAACCAACCTTTGATCCATGTGTCGCCCCACAGCATGTAATCTCGCCGTTTTCGGACATCACGGTAGAAATCGGCCGATACGTAGAGCGAGTTTCCCGACAGAAGGATCTGCGGCACCGGAGAGTCCCGGAGTGCAAAATTCCCGGTAGAAACCAGAACCTGCGCACCACTGCGCCGCACCAAGTCCCGAAGTTTGGTCTGTTCGAAGACAAAGCGTCCCACTACCCCGCCGCTCGGGCTAGCCTCGGCATAAGAAATATTCGAAAATTCAGCGAATTCCCCGCGCAAATCGGCACTCAGCAGGACCGTCGCTTGCGCATCCGGCCGCCGCGCCAGGTGGGGAATCACGTTGCGCAGATAAGTAAGACCCGCACCCGCACTCGCGGCCAGGCCATTGATAAACAATCTGATCATCGGTTGGGCACGACGGCTCCCCAACCGGCCGGCAACGGACGCGAAGCTCGGGAAACAGCGCTGGCTGATGGGGCCTCAACCGCGGCCGGAACAAGATCCGCGAGTACAAACGCAAAAACCCAAAAATACACGCAGGCATATGAACCCACGGCAAAAAGCCAATCCTCGAAGTTGGCGTGGACAAGCCCGGATAACACCACCATGGCCACCGGAATTGAATAATGGCGTGGGTCGGCGGTTCGCCTCATCCACGCGCAAACTTTCCATACGTTCCACGCCGTCACCCCGAGGATCGCAACGAAGGGCAACAAGCCCAACAGGCCCACCCACTCCGCGATGGCCATGTAGCTGCTGCCGTGCTCACGAGCCGTCTCGGCGCTTGAAGAAACCACCCCAAAACCAAATCCGGGATCCTCGCCCGAGGGAGCCGTGCCATATCCCGTTCCGAACCACGGATGCTCCTTGATCGAGGCCTTCGTCTTTTCCCAAGGTGCCTTCCGCGAACCCATCACCCCTTCTTCCTTGTGCCCCTTGTAAAGCACTGTATCCTTCATATCCCCCAACCTCTTGTTTAAGCCTCCCGGATCCAACATCCCGTTGATTGCGACCAGAACCAAAACTAGCGCCGCTACCTTCACCAGCAATTTGTACTGACGCAGGCAAACACAGAAGACCAATGTGACGAGCATGACCGAAGCCATCCCAGCGCGTGCCATGCTGAAGTAAAGAAGGTACGTGCAAAGAAGCAGGGCCGCCAGCCTGCGGAGCCTCACTCCAGGCACATCGCTGGTGAGCCATCCCCACAACAGGATTGGGAACACTCCAATGCTCATAGCCGCGCCGAGAGAGTTGGGATTACCCCAAATGCTGTCACCGAGAACGAAATAACAGATCGCGGTGACATAGACCAAGAGCTGGCATCCCCAGAGCAAACCGCGAAAAAAACGCTCCTCCCGTCTGAGAACGGCCAGACGAGCGCCTGAAGAACAATATGTAAAAAGAAGGAACAGGCTCAAAGCCTTCAGGGACGCCATCTGCACCCACGGAGAAACGGTGGCGGAGACGAATGCGGCGGAGACACAAAAGAAAGCGATCAGGTGTATCGATCCGAAAGGCCTACGCGGAGCCTTCGTCCAAACAATGAAGCCCACGGCCGCACCCGCGGCCAACACGAGCCAGCGCCCACCACCTCTCCAGGCCTCCTGAAAGGGGAAACCCGTGGCAGCCCAAACAAAGGCGACCATCAGCAGAACGAAAAACCGCTGCTCATATTTCCAGATGCTGGCGATGAGTATCTCCAGCATCAAGACCCCGCCCAGCAGAGAAACGTTGCCAAAGTACGGCAAATGTTGATAGAAAAAATACAGGACGACGACCGCGCCCAACAGAGTGCCAGCCCACAGCAGCGGTTTCGCGGAATTCATTGAGCCTCCATACCGGCGGAGATCGCGGCCTCGGCCAGGCCATCGGCGCATGCTTCCGGTGAGTAGCTTCGAATTCGTTCCAAACTACGCGCGCTCATCTGTCGCTTGAGCTCAGGTTGCCCCACCAGAGATTTGATCGCCACACTGAGTTTCTCCGAATCTTGGGGAGGCACCACGTAACCATTCCACCCCTCTTCGACCAAGTCGGCTGAACATCCCGCTACACTGCTCACGATGATCGGAAGTCCGCACGCCATCGCTTCATTCACCACCAAACCCCATGTGTCGCTGTGCGTCGGTAGAACCAGGGTTTCCGCGAGCGCATACAGACTAGCCAGATCCTCCCGCTGCGCGAATCCCGGAAAACAAACCGTCCCCGGGCTGATCCGTTTTGCCTGTTGCGCCAGTTCCTTTCTGGAGACACCATCGCCGGCAAATACCAAGCCCACCTCCGATCGCAGACCGCTCTCTAGTTTGGCATAACCTTCGAGAAGATCAAAAACACCCTTTTCCGCGATCAACCTTCCCACAAACAAAATGAACCGCCGCGGAAGCCCTAACTTTTCTCGAAATGCGGCCGAATGGCACTTTGCGTTCTCCGCCTGCGTCGCAAAGAAGGTGTTATCGACCGCGTTGGGCGCGGTGAAGATGACCTGCTCGCTGACTCCGAGAGTTCGGAGGTAGGCAAACGAAGACTTTCCTGGCACGACAAAAGCATTACAAGACTTCACAAAATATCGCTTCAGCCGTTCCACACTGGCACGTCCAGATCTCTGGTCTCGCTGGTTGCTCTCTGTCCACAGGACAAAACGCACGTTGCGCCGCCGAGCCCACCAGAGCGCTCCCCAAGACGCGGGATAGTTGTAGCCGCCACAAACGATGGCCTGGGGACGCGCTGCATCCAGTGCCGGCCACAGCCCGCGATTCACCAGGAGATTGTGCTTCCCCGCGCGCCATCGCCAAGAGGGCAGAACTTCATATGAAAAATGGATATCATCCGTATAGATGTGCCACTGTCGAACCGCCTTGTCGGTCTCTGCCAGAAAAATGACGTGCAGATCCACCCCGTCGCGACGCGCGAGAGCGTTAAGAACAGGGATACGGTAAGGGGCGATGATTTCTGTAATCAGAACAAGCCGCCAACTCATTTTCGCCATTGTACTTCGAGGTCGACCCCGACTTTCGCCCGACGCAGGCATTGATGCCATACAATTACGCGGAATGGAATTGTCCCGCGTGCGTAGCCGCTTGCGTTGGTCGGCCCTCTGCTTATTAACTTGCCTGGCTGTCTTGGAATTTTCGGCACGAGGCCCAGTTCGCGCATTGGAACGGTCGGGGCGCGATGTCAACGACTTTATCTCACCTTATGCGCAAACTCGTGTCTGGCTTTCTGGCCGTGATCCTTATGCTCCCTCAAACCTGAGGGAACTTTGGCCCGTATTCCCGGGCCCGGACTTTATCCTCAAGGAAAGTGTCGATGGAACCCTGCCTGCAAAACGTGGTCTCCCCTCTCCCTACTTGGACATCGCCTTTCCTCTGCTTCTGCCAATAGCCGTATTGCCCTGGAGAATCGCGATCTGTGTGTGGGTCTTGATGTGCGTTCTAGCGGTCTTCGTCGTCGCCGCGATGCTCGTCCACCTTGCCGGAGCTCGAACACGCGGTCAGTTGGCGCTGATGATCTTCGTGTCGGCATTGCTCCTGGCTCCCATGCACTCCGCGATTGCCACCTCTAATATTGTCACTGTTGTTTTTGCCCTAGGCATGGTTTCCGTGTGCTGCCTGACAAAGAACCGAGCGGGAATGGCGGGGGTTTTGCTAACCGTTGCCATAGCCCTAAAACCCACGGTTGCCCTGCCGTTTGCGATCTACGCGCTTGTAAGCCGGAACCGCATTAAAGTGATAACTCCCGCCATAGTAACGGCCATTCTGCTGTTGTTTTTAACCGTCATTCCCCAGCATGGTAGGACTCTATGGTGGAAGAGTTTCCTGGCAAACAACCAGAGCATGTTCGCTCCCGGTGCAGTTGACGATTTCAGCACAGCCAATCCGCTTCATTTTCATATGGTCAATTTGCAGGCGGCGCTCTTCCCGATCTTGCAGAACCGAGCCCTTACGCAGATCGGGGCCGGGCTGATATTCGGTGTCCTACTCGCCTTCTGGTGTCGGGCGGTGCGCCGCGATGGGCAGCTCGGTCTACTGGACTTGGCTATTCTTGCCTCGGCGGCGCTGCTACCCGTCTACCATCGTTTCACGGATGCGGGTCTGCTGCTAGTTCCGGTGGCCTGGGCGCTGCGTGAAATGCAAGATAAAGGAGAGCGAAGAGGTTTTGCGGCCGGATGCCTGCTTCTCGCAAGCCCATTCCTTTTACCGGGCGCCACGATGCTCCACGAATTCTCGGGAAGATCTGAAATCCTTCAAAACCTTAGTCGCAGTTGCTTGTGGGATTGGTTCATTCTTCCACACGAGTGTTGGTTGATTCTCATGCTTTGTGTAGTCCTGCTTACGGTCCGTTGCCTTCCTCGGGGACACAAACTAGTTCGATCGGGACAACCTGGCTTGACGTGATTTTGATCATCGCGCACTGGTGTCACCGCGATCTAACACGCTCTTGGAACCGTGCATCATGCAATACCCTCGATCTCCTTTCTTAGCAAATTGCGGCCGATGCCCGCCCAACCGATCGCATAGACCGCGCACCCCAGACCGATCAAGACCAATGGGGGCAAGTGTTTTGGAAGCGCAATCCATAAGACAGCCCCCATGATCAGACTGGCGATCACGGCAACGCTCAGCAGCGGAGTCTTCGCGGCAGCGCGCACCTGCGGCGGACAAAGCAAGAAGGCACAAAGCGCAACCGCGATCTCGCCCAGCACAAAGGCCACACAGGCGCCGGCGACTCCGAAGAGCGGAGGCAGGATGACACAAAGAACTACGGCAGTGACAGCGCCAGCCAACGTGGAAACAAAATAAGCCCGATGACGGCCCATCGCGTAAAGAATTGTTCCCGCGAATAGCGACGCTGCCGGCGCCGCAATCACATACAGTGCGACCCATTGGAAAGCGTGCACCGCCTGCTGAAACTGAGCGCCGAGCAGCCAGGGGACAACCACTGGGGCAGTTACAACGCCCCCCACCGTCAACGGAACGCCGAACCAAACCAGGACTGAAGCGCCGATCTTTGTAAGCCGGGGAAGCCCATCGGCGGAATTCGCGTGCAACGCCATTCGCGGCATCAAAACGCTGTGGGGAATCGAAAGAAAGTTACGCAGCAGATCGGCCAACCGCGCCGCGGCCGCATACAAGCCCAAGGCGTGCTCACCGAGATACCATCGCACTGCCACAGTTCCGCTGCGATGATAGAGATTTGACATGAGTGTAGATCCCGCATAGTGCAAGCTAGGTACCAGGATCGCGGCCCAGCGCCGCGGTGCCATCGAAAACCGGAATCGATACCCCCTCCGCCACAGAAACGTCCAGCCAATCAGGCTGGTCAAGAACGAAGAAGCCACGATACTGACGGGCACCCAAATCACATCCTTGGGAGATCGAATCAGCGTGAAAATACCGATAGCATAAAGACTTTGCTGCGCGATCGAAACGAACGATTGCACATGGAACAGTTCCAGCGAAGACAACAGATAGTCCAACGACAAGCCACCGCTTAACACAGAGGCCACGCCGTACAACTTAAGAAGGAAGCGGACATCCTGCCGGACTTCAAAACTTGCGACCGCCAGAACCGCAACCACCGCAACTCCACCCGCCAGAGCGCGCAGCACCAAGACATCGGAAACGGTCTCAAACGCCGCCTCCCGCCGAGCCGCCACCTGCTGGGCGGCATAGGTGCTGAGCCCCGGATTCGCCAGGAGTCCCGTGAAGCCGCAGACCGCAACCACGTAGCTCCACAGCCCATACATATCGACACCCAGGCGCCGCACTAGGAAAGGAAAGGTGGCGGCCGTGAGTATGGTGCCCACAACGCGGGCAGTGGTGACAGAGAGTACAAACCCGCCGTAACGTAACAGAGACTTAGAAACGCTCAATAACCCATCCTATGTCCCAAGGTTCAAGGGCATGGCTTATTTTCTGCGCCGTTTGCCGGCCGCCTCCACAAACACTCTTTCCCAATCTCGCGCAACTTTGTCCCAGTCGAACTGCAAGGCATGCCGAGCGGCAGCAACAGACATCTTGAGCCGCAAGTCCTGGTCCGCCAGCAGCAAACCCAGTTTCTGTGAGAGTTCGCTTTCCGATTTTACCAAGTACCCCGTTTCACCGTTGACAACATAGTCCGGTCGATACTTGTCCATGGCTACCGCCGGCAGTCCGCAGGATGCCGCCTGCCCCAGAACTTGCGGATGGCCTTCCAACACACTGGGGAAAAGGAATACGTCGGCCTTTCGCATTTCATCGGCTACCCCTGGCTGCGAAAGATGGCCAACGAAGGTCACGTTGCGACACCCCAATTCGCTCACCAGAGACCGGCACTTCTCTTCCTCTTCGCCCTTCCCCACCAGTCGAAATTCAACGGAAGGCCAGTTTGCCGCTTCGCGAATAACGACATCCACTCTCTTCCGAGCCTGGAATGAACCGGCATAGAGCACCGTGAGCTTCGATCCAGTCCGGCGAGCCTCCGTCGCCGTCCGTGGATAAAACAACTCCCGTTCGAACCCGTCGTAAATCGTCCCGGTCGCAACTCCGAAGCGATCTTTGACCGTCTGCGACACATATCGCGAGTTCCCAAGAACGCAATCGGCCTCGCAAATCGATCTTGTCATAGTTGGCCCGACAGCGATTTCGTCGAGAGCCATCACGATATAAGTCACAAGAGCAACCGGTAGCCGCAGAGAACGCCTGAAGAACAGGAACAGTTTGTCCAGCGGCCCCTCCCGCGGAAAAAAGTAGACGTCGATTTTCGAGAGCAGCACGCGAGGAAGCAATCGCGCCGTATTGCCATGTCGGGACCACGCCAGGATTTCTGTGTTTTCGCGAGAGAGAATCCGCGGATCGGGAGCTCCGTCGCCAAGCATCACGACCCTGAACCGATCCGCCGGAAGACGGCTTACGACCTCTTTCACGGTCAGGTTCTGCGCGTTCGTGTTCGCTTCATCGGCGAACGATGGAGTGAATATCGTGATCATAGAGATGGAGTGTTACGCACCGGTTTCGCCACTGTCGTACATTGACCGCAAACCACTCCGCGCTGGCGGGCGGAGAACTTCCGACAGCGCCTCTGGAGAAATCGCCTGCACCAGCCGGCGCGCGCTGTTCGGCCCAGGCATGGCCGAGCCCAACCTATCTGAAATTCTCAGCAGATCATCCGGACTTTCAAGCATCCGCCCTGCCCCGAAGCGGACATATTGCGGAGCGTATCCGGAGTAAGCGTGCCGCAACCATCCGCAGAGAAAAGCTGGGATTCCACGCGACGCGCATTCGAAAGCCACCGTCGATTCCACCGTGACCGCACACCATGTGTTGCGTAGAATCTCACCAGACAACGGCGCATCCGTCACGCTCACCAACTTTCGGTCGCGTTCGTTCAAGGTTCGTTTCACCAACCGCCGCCGCTGCCGTGCGCTCTCAAACGGATGCAACTTCAAAATCACGATCTTGCCCGAATCGCGGGCAGCCGCACAGAGGCGCGGCAACACCTCGCGATAAATCGCCTCCGCCCGCCAGAAATCCGTCTCATACGGCTCGGTGAAAAACACGAT
>JGI12269J14319_10000491_pt1 | contig 37869 bp, 39 predicted proteins | sample PeaSoiSIISIP2007_FD_14319 | JGI IMG/M metagenome (IMG submission 14319)
CCTGGAGGCCGCGGACGAGGCTCGGGCGGCGGCCGCCGCGACCGACGAGCAGCGCGTCCACGTCCTGGCCGAGGCGCGCGAGCAGGCGCGCGAGATCACCGCCGCCGCCGAGGCCCTCGCCGACCAGGTCAAGGCCGAGGCCGGGGGCCGCGGACAGGCCGAGTTCGACCGCATCGTCGCGTCGGCCCAGACCGAGATCGCGGTGGCTCGCCAGCGCGCGATCGACGACGCGTCGGCCCGGGTCGGCGAGATCGTCTTCGACTTGGTGACGAAGATCGTCGGTCGAGAGGTGGACCAATCGACGCACGACGACCTGGTGCGCGAAGCCGTCGCCGCCCTCAACGCCGAGGCCCAGAAGGGGGCCGCGAGCTAGTCATGCAGGCCAAGATCGAGGGATACGCGACGGCCCTGCTGGGCTCGCTCGACCGCGCGTCGCTGGAGGCGACGGTCGACGCGCTACGGGTCCTCGACCAGGCGGCCCTGGGACGCGGCGACCTGCGCGCGGTGGTGGGCGACACCTCGATCCCGGGACCGGTGCGCGGCGAGGTGGTCCGCGAGCTGCTGACCGGCAAGCTCGATGACACCGCCGTGCGCCTGGCGGCCTACGCCGCGGCGGTCGTGCCGGCTCAGCAGGTGACCCACTGCTGGAGCGAGCTCGCGCTCGTCGCGCACGTCCTGCTCGACACCGGGACCTACGACCAGGTCCCCCTGGCGCTGATGGAGGCACGTCGGCGCGTGGGCGGCTTCGCCGACGCCTTGCTCGAGGGCGTCGACACGGCCCAGTTCTCCACGATCGAAGACGAGCTGTTCCGCTGGGCGCGCACGATCGAGGCCAACCGGGGCTTGCGACGCCTGCTCCAGGACCGCGACGCGCCGCTCGACGCGCGCGTCGGGGCCACTCTCGAGTTGCTCGACGGCCGCGTCTCGGCCGAGACGCTGCGCCTGTCGCGCTTCGTGATCGAGGGCGGACGGCCGCGCGACGTGGTCGGCACCCTGGACTTCCTCGTCGACTACGTCGCTCGCGCGCGCGACTGGCGCGTCGCGCGCGTGCACACGGCGCGCCCCTTGGACGAGGCCAACATGGACCGCCTGGCGGCGTCGCTGCACTCGCTGACCGGACAGAACGTCGAGCTCCAGGTCGCCCAGGAGCCCGAGCTCCTCGGCGGAATCGTCGTCGAGGTGGGCGACCTCCTGCTCGACGCCACGACCCGCGGCCGCCTCGGCGCCCTGCACGACGAAGTCGCCTCCGGCCACCTCTTTCGAACCGCACTCTCCAATGACTAGCCAGAAGGACATCCGATGACCGAACTCACCATCAGCGCCGCCGACATCACCGAGGCGCTGCGCAAGCACGTGTCGGAGTACAACCCGGCGATCGGCGCCGAGCAGGTCGGGCGCGTCGTCGAGGTTGGCGACGGCATCGCGCGCGTCTCGGGGCTGCCCTCGGCCAAGGTCAACGAGCTCCTGGAGTTCGCCGACGGCACGCTGGGCCTGGCGATGAACCTCGACGAGGAGACGATCGGAGCGGTCGTGCTCGGCTCGGTCGACTCCATCGAGGAAGAGCAGGTCGTGCGCGCCACCGGGCGAATCCTGTCGGTGCCGGTGGGCGACGCGATGCTGGGCCGCGTGGTGAACGCGATGGGCGCGCCGATCGACGGCCGCGGGGATCTCGTCAACGCCCGCTCGCGGCGCATGGAGGTCCAGGCCCCCGGCATCATCGGTCGCCAGCCGGTGAAGGACCCGCTCCAGACGGGGATCAAGGCCATCGACTCGATGACCCCGATCGGCCGGGGCCAGCGCGAGCTCATCATCGGCGACCGCAAGACCGGCAAGACGACGGTCGCGGTCGACACGATCCTCAACCAGAGGGGCCAGGGCGTCAAGTGCATCTACGTGGCGTGCGGCCAGAAGAACTCCTCGGTGGCCCAGACGGTCAAGACCTTCGAGGAGTTCGGCGCCATGGAGTACACGGTGGTCGTGGTGGCCTCGGCCGGCGACCCGGCGCCCTTCAAGTTCCTGGCGCCCTACGCGGGCTGCGCCATGGGCCAGCAGTGGATGGACGACGGCGAGGACGCGCTGGTCGTCTACGACGACCTCTCCAAGCAGGCCGAGGCGTACCGCCAGATCTCGCTGCTGCTGCGCCGGCCACCGGGCCGCGAGGCCTATCCCGGCGACGTGTTCTACCTGCACAGCCGCCTGCTCGAGCGCGCGGCCAAGCTGAGCGACGAGATGGGCGGGGGCTCGCTGACCGCCCTGCCGATCATCGAGACCAAGGCCGGCGACATCTCGGCCTACATCCCCACCAACGTCATCTCGATCACCGACGGCCAGATCTTCTTGGAGTCCGACCTCTTCTACTCGGGCGTGCGACCGGCGATCAACGTGGGCAACTCGGTGTCGCGCGTCGGCGGCGCCGCCCAGATCAAGGCGATGCGGGCGGTCGCCGGGACGCTCAAGATCGACCTGGCGCAGTTCCGCGACCTGGAGTCCTTCGCGACCTTCGGCTCGGAGCTGGACAAGACCTCCCAGGCCCAGCTCGACCGCGGGTACCGCCTGACCGAGCTGCTCAAGCAGGGACTCAACGCGCCCGTGCCGGTCGAAGAGCAGTGCGTCGTGATCTACGCGGGAACCCGCGGGTGGGTCGACGCCATCCCGGTCGAGGACGTCGCGCGCTACGAGTCCGAGCTGCTCACCATGTTCCGCGCCCAGCACACGGACCTGCTCGAGGCCATCCGCACCACCGGCAACCTGCCCGACACCGACCAGATGGACGCCGCGATCCGCACCTTCACCGACTCGTTCGCCACGAGCGACTGACCGCGTAGGCGACGAGGGAGGAAGGAGGGACCATGGCCGGCGGACAGGAGCGGATACTTCGTCAGCGCATCAAGACGGTGCGCGCGACGCGCAAGATCACCAAGGCCATGGAGCTCATCGCGGCGTCGCAGATCTCACGGTCCCAGGCGCGCATCGTGGCCAACCGTCCCTATCGCGACGGGATGCGCCGCATCGTCTACGAGGCCGCCCGGGCCGACCCCGCGGCGGCCGCGAAGCTCCTCACCCTGCCCGACGTGATCGACGCGGCCGTCGTGGTGGTCATCGCGGGCGACCGCGGGCTCTCGGGCTCGTACAACTCGTCGGTGCTGCGCACCGCCGAGCGCCTGGTGCGCTCGCTGCGCGAGCAGGGGACCGCGGTGCACCTCTTCACGGTGGGCAAGAAGGCCGCACCGTTCTTCCGCTTCCGCGGCATCGAGGTCGAGCAGAGCTTCGCGGGCTTCACCGACCGCCCGACGTTCTCCGACGCCCGCCTGGTCGCCAGCACGGTCGCGGCGCCCTTCGTCGACGGCGAGGCCCAGCAGGTCCTCCTGGTGTCGACGCGCTTCCTGTCGGCCGGCAGCCAGGTCGCCGACGTCGAGCAGCTGCTGCCCCTGACGGCCCCCGACGTGGTCGACGAGGCGCCCGCGGGCCTGCGCGGCTACACCGAGTTCGAGCCCGAGGTGGCCGAACTGCTGTTCTTCCTCGCGCCGCGCGCCCTCGAGAGCGAGATGTTCACCGCCCTGCTGGAGGGGGCGGCCAGTTTCCACACCAGCCAGCAACGCGCCATGGCCGCCGCGACGGAGAACGCCGACGAGCTGAGCCAGACCCTGTCGCGCATCATGAACCGCGCGCGCCAGGACAGCATCACCACCGAAATCATGGAGATCGTGGGCGGCGCCGAAGCGCTCCGCTCGGGAAAGTGAGTAGCAGATGACAATGGCCCCCGAACACACGCTGGAGGCGGGACGCGTCGTCGCCATCGCCGGGCCGGTGGTGGACGTCGAGTTCCCGCCGCACGCCCTGCCCGAGATCAACCACGCGGTCGAGATGGACATCGAGCTCGAGGGCCACAAGGTGACCGTGGTCGCCGAGGTGGCCCAGCAGATCGGCGAGGGCCGGGTGCGCTGCGTGTGCATGAAGCCCACCGACGGGCTGGTGCGCGGCGCCGCGGTGCGCCAGACCGGCCGGGGGATCACCGTGCCCGTGGGCGACGCGGTGCTGGGCCACGTCTTCAACGTGCTGGGCGAGCCGCTCGACACCGACGACATCGGCCCGATCGAGGACCGCTGGGAGATCCACCGCAGCGCGCCGGCCTTCGACCAGCTCGAGCCGCACGCCACGATGTTCGAGACCGGCATCAAGGTCATCGACCTACTCGCGCCCTACGTCCAGGGCGGCAAGATCGGCCTGTTTGGCGGGGCCGGCGTGGGCAAGACCGTCCTCATCATGGAGATGATCCGCCGCGTCGCCGAGCAGCACGCGGGCGTGTCGGTCTTCGCCGGGGTCGGCGAGCGCACGCGCGAGGGCACCGACCTGCTGCTCGAGATGCGCGAGTCGGGCGTCATCGAGAAGACCGCGCTCGTCTACGGGCAGATGGACGAGCCGCCCGGGGTGCGCCTGCGCGTCGGCCTGGCCGCCCTCACGATGGCCGAGTACTTCCGTGACGTCAAGAACCAGGACGTGCTGCTCTTCGTGGACAACATCTTCCGCTTCGTGCAGGCCGGCTCGGAGGTCTCGACCCTGCTGGGCCGCATGCCGAGCGCCGTGGGCTACCAGCCCACCCTGGCCGACGAGATGGGCGAGCTCCAAGAGCGCATCACCTCGACCAAGGGCCACTCGATCACGTCGCTGCAGGCCGTCTACGTGCCGGCCGACGACTACACCGACCCCGCGCCGTTCACGACGTTCACGCACCTGGACGCCACGACCGAGCTGAGCCGCCAGATCGCCGCGCTGGGCATCTACCCGGCGGTCGACCCGCTCACCTCGACGTCGAACATCCTGGCGCCCGAGGTGGTGGGCGAGCGCCACTACGCGGTCGCGCGCGACGTCCAGCAGATCCTCCAGCGCTACAAGGAGCTCCAGGACATCATCGCGATCCTGGGCCTGGACGAGCTGAGCGAGGACGACCGGGTCACCGTGTCGCGCGCGCGAAAGATCCAGCGCTTCCTCGCCCAGCCGATGTTCGTGTCCAAGACCTTCACCGGGGTCGACGGCATCAACGTGCCGGTGGCCGAGACGATCGAGTCCTTCGAGCACCTGGTCAAGGGCGACCTCGACGCCTACCCGGAGCAGGCCTTCTTCAACGTCGGCGGCGCGTCGGACGTCGAGCGCAAGGCCGCCGAGCTGGCGAAGGCCTGACGTGTCGACCCTGCGCGTCGAGATCGTCACGCCCGAGGCGCCGCTGTGGTCCGGTGACGCCAGGGCCCTCATGGCCCGCTCGTCGATGGGCGAGTTCGCCATCCTGGCCCAGCACACGGACACGGTCGGCGACCTCGTGCCCGACGTCGTGCGCGCGCAGACCGACGAGGGCGAGCTCGCCTTCGCCGTGCACGGCGGCTACTTCCAGGTCGTGCACGGCGGCCCGAGCGACGTGACCACGGTCACCGTCCTGGCCGGCGTGGCGGAACGCACGAGCGACATCGACGTCGCGCGCGCCGAGGTGGCCAAGGAGCGCGCCGAGGCGGCGCTGGCCGCCGAGTCGCGCGGGGACGTCGAGGACCCTCCGGCTCACCTGTGGGCCCCCGCGGCCCTCGCGCGAGCCGAGTTGCGGCTGCGCGCCGCGGGCCGGGCTTCCTAGCGCGCCGACACGTAGTCCAGCAGGTCGCGCTTCTCGCCTTCGAGCTCGTCGAAGCGCGCCTTCACGACGTCGCCGATCGAGACGACGCCGACCACGTGGCCGTCGGTGACCACGGGGATGTGCCGGATGCGACGCGCGGTCATCAGGCCCATGAGGTCGGTGACCGACGTCGTCTCCTCACAGGTCGTGACGTCGCGCGTCATCAGGTCGGCCACGCTCTCGTCGAGCACGGCGCCCCCCCGCTCGGCCAGGGCACGCACGACGTCGCGCTCGCTGAGGATGCCGGCGAGGGGCTCTTCGAGGCTCGTCACGACGAGCGCCCCGACACCTCGCTCCTTGAGCAGGGCCACGGCGTCGGCCACCGTGCGCTCCTGGGAGATGGTGGCGATGTCGCGCCCCTTGACTGACAGCAGGCTTGCTACGTTCACTGCGACCTCCTCGACTCGTGATCACAGGTCCTGTCTGGACCCTAGGCGCGCCGCGCGAGGTGCGCAGCGCCGCGTGGTGACCGATGACGTGACCCGGAGGGGCCGACGAGTGCGCGCACGCGGAAATCGTGGTCCGTGACGGCCAGCCGCCGACTCACCTCGGGTCTCGTGAAAGTTTCCACATCCCCACCCTGGCCGCTCACGTGAAGGAACTGACAAGCTCCCGGTAAGTCGTTGGTAAATCCTCGCCGCGGCGCCGGCACCGGGAGCTAGAAGCCGGCGCTCGTGAACTCCTCGAGCTTGTTGTGGCGATGGAACGTCTCGATCGTGCGCACGGTGCCCGAGCGGCTTCGCACGACGATCGACTGGGTCGTGGCGCCGAAGTCGAAGAACCTCACCCCGCGCAGGAAGTCGCCGTCGGTGATCGCGGTTGCCGCGAAGAACGCGTTGTCGCCGGCGACGAGGTCGTCGGTGTGCAGCACGCGGTCGAAGTCGTAGCCCAGGGCCTGCGCGCTGTCGCGCTCCGCGTCGTCGCGCGCGTGCAGGACCCCCTGGATCTCGCCGCCCAGGCCCTTCATCGCCGCGGCCGCGATGACGCCCTCGGGGGTCCCACCGACGCCGAAGAGCACGTCCGCGCCGGAACTGGGCCACGCGGTGGCGATGGCGCCGGCCACGTCGCCGTCGGTGATCGACAGCACGCGGGCCCCGGTCTCGCGGACCTCGGCCACCAGGTCGTCGTGGCGGGGCCGGTCGAGGATCACGACGCCGAGCTCCTGGACCGGCTTCTTGAGCCTCTTGGAGAGCTCGGCCAGGTTCTCCGTGGGCGTCGCGTTCACGTCGACCGCGCCGCGACCTCGCGGTCCCACGGCGACCTTCTTCATGTACACGACCGGCCCGGGGAAGAACATCGCCCCCCGCTCGGCCAGGGCGATGACGGCCAGCGCGCCGTTGCGACCCTGCGCGGTGAGCGTCGTGCCGTCGATCGGGTCGACGGCGACGTCGACCTGCGGCGGGCGGCCGTCACCCACCTGCTCGCCATTGAAGAGCATGGGCGCCTCGTCCTTCTCGCCCTCGCCGATCACGACGACGCCGTCCATCTCGACGGCGGAGAGGACGAAGCGCATCGCGTCGACGGCGGCGCCGTCGGCGGCGATCTTGTCGCCGCGCCCGGCCCAGCGCGCCGCGGCGATGGCGGCCGCCTCGGTCACGCGCACCAGTTCGAGCGCGATGTTGCGGTCGGGCCTCGAGGGCGGCTGCACGCCGGAAGCGTACTAGCCCGTTGGTGCGCCCGCCGAGGTCGCGAGACCGACGGGCCATACTGAGAAGGTGAGTTCTCTCGTCGTGAAGCCCGCCGGACCCCTCGCGGGCGAGGTCCGGGCGCGCGGCGCGAAGAACGCGGTCTTGAAGGAGATGGCCGCGTGCCTGTTGGCGACCGGCGCACACCGGCTCACCAACGTGCCCGACATCACCGACGTCACGATGATGGTCGAGCTGCTCGGCGCGCTCGGCTGCTCGGTGCGCCGAGGCGATCACGAGCTCGCCGTCGTCGTGCCCGACGCCGCCGACCTGCGCCCGGTCGCCCCGGCTCACCTCTTCGAGGCGATGCGCGCCTCGATCGTCGTGCTCGGTCCGCTGCTCGCGCGGTGCGGCGAGGCGCACATGGCCCTGCCCGGCGGCGACGACTTCGGCCAGCGCCCGATCAACTTCCACACCGAGGGGCTCTCGGCCATGGGCGCGACGTTCCGCAACGACCGCGGTTCGATCAACGCGACCGTCGAGCGGGCGCGCCTGCGCGCCACGCGCATCACCCTCGAGTACCCCAGCCACACCGCGACGGACAACCTGCTGATGGCCTGCGTGCTGGCCGAAGGGCGCACGGTGATCGATAACGCCGCGCGCGAGCCCGAGGTCGAGGACCTGGGGCGCCAGCTCATCGCCATGGGCGCGGTGATCGAGGGACTCGGCACGTCGCGCCTCACCGTGGACGGCGTCGCGGCGCTGGCTCCGGCGACCCACGAGGTCGTCGCGGACCGGGTGGTCACGGGGACCTACCTGGCCGCCGGCCTCATCACCGGCGGCGAGGTCCGGGTCGTCGACGCGCGCGCCGACCACATGGAGATGCTGCTGCGCAAGGTCGCGTCGATGGGCGGCACGGTCGACCGGTCCGGGTCGGGGGTCCGGGTGTGCGGACCGGCGCGCCTCAACGCCTGCGACGTGGCGACCCTGCCCTACCCGGGCGTGGCCACGGACTACAAGCCGCTGCTCACCACGATGCTGAGCGTCGCCGACGGGGTCTCGGTGGTGACCGAGAACCTCTTCGTGGGGCGCTTTCGCTACGTGGACGAGCTCGTGCGCCTGGGCGCGACGATCACCACCGAGGGCCACCACGCCATGATCAGGGGCGTCGATCACCTCACGGGCACGACGGTGCGGGCCTCGGACATCCGCGCGGCCGCCGCGCTGGCGCTGGCCGGCCTGGTCGCCGAGGGCGAGACGACGGTGGCCGGGCTCGAGCACGCGGACCGCGGCTACGACGACTTCGTGGGGAACCTGGCCCGCCTGGGAGCCCGCGTCGAGCGCGTGGCGTGATCCCTCGCGACCCCGCCGTGCTGGTGTCCGAGGCCCGCGACGGGTCCCGGGGCGCCCTCGCGCGCCTGCTGACCTACGTCGAGTCCGGCGGCGACCTCCAGCGCGCCACGGCCGCCCTGGCCTACGCCGGGCGCGCGCCCTACGTCGTGGGCCTCACCGGGGCGCCGGGCGGGGGCAAGTCGACCCTGACCGATCGGCTGATCACGACCGCGCTCGCCCGCTCGCTCGACGGCGCCCCCTTCGAGCAGGTCGGCGTGCTGTGCGTGGACCCCAGCTCGCCCTTCACCGGCGGGGCGATCCTGGGCGACCGCATCCGCATGCAGGGCCACGCCGTCGACGCTCGCGTCTACATCCGCTCGATGGCCACGCGCGGGCACGTGGGGGGCCTCTCGCTGGCCGTGCCCGACGCGCTGCGGGTGCTCGGCGCGGTGGGCTTCGCCCTGGCCCTCGTCGAGACCGTGGGCGTCGGCCAGCTCGAGGTCGAGGTCGCCTCGGCCGCCGACACGACGATCGTGGTCACCAACCCGGGGTGGGGCGACGCGATGCAGGCCAGCAAGGCCGGGCTGCTGGAGGTCGCCGACGTCTTCGTGATCAACAAGGCCGATCGCCCGGGCGTGGCCCAGACCCGCCGCGACCTCGAGCAGATGCTCGACCTCGGCGGCGAGCGTGACTGGCGCCCGCCGATCCTCGACACCGTGGCCACGACCGGGGCCGGCACCGACGAGCTGTTCGACGCGGTGCTCGCCCACCGCACGTATCTCGACGGGCGACGCGAGGACACGACGCGGGCCCGGGCGCGCGCCGAGCTCGACCGCGTGCTCGCCGCGTTGGTCCGCTCGCGCGTGGGCGCGCTGGCCGGGGGGGCGGCCTACGAGGCCCAGGTCGACGCGCTGCTCGCGGGGACCACCGACCCGTACCGAGCGGCCGAGACCCTGCTGGGAGAGTGATGCTCGCGACCAGCGTGGGCTACGACCTCGTCTTCGTGGTGCACGTCCTCGCGGCGATCGCGACGCTGACNGTGTTCGTCGCGATGCGCGGCGCCGCGCAGTCCGTCGCGCGCGGCGCCGATGAGGCGACCCAGCGCGCGCGGTTCCCGCGCCGGCGCAACTGGGCGGCCCGCGTGGTGCACCTGCTGCCGGTGACCGGTCTCATCATGTCGCTGACCGGTGACAGCTCGGTCTCGCTGACGCGACCCTGGATCGGGGTCGGCCTGCTGTGCTACCTGGCCGCGGCCGGGCACCTCGAGGCGCGCACCCTGCCGCTCGAGGCGGTCGTCGCCGAGGTCGTCGACCACGACGGCGTGGCCTCACCCGAGCGCGGACGTCGCCTGACGCGCTCCATCGACACGCTGCTCGCGCTCGTTGCGGTCGCCGCGGTGTCGATGATCGTGCAGTTCTAGAGGAAGGCCGCGCGGCCGACCATCCCGGCGGCGACCGTGGCGTTGGTCACCTCGTCGATGAGCACAAAGCTCCCGGTCACGCGGTTGTCGCGATAGTCGTCGACCACGACGGGGTCGGCGGTGTGGATCGTGGCCAGACCGATCTGGTTGGTCGTGAGCTCGTCGGTGCTGACGACCTCGAGCGTGGCGACGTCGACCACGCCCTCGAGGGTCGTGACGCGCGCCGGGGTCACCTTCGTCGTGTGCTTGAGCCGGAGTCGCTGTCCGGGCACGAGGGCGTGCTCGCCGAACCAGCAGAGGGTCGCGGCAATCTCACTGGTCACCCGCGGCAGCGGCGCGACGGCCAGCAGGTCGCCGCGGCCCGCGTCGGTCTCGTCGGCCAGGGCCACGGCCACCGAGAGGCCGACGCCGGCTTCGTCGGAGACGCCGCGGCCGGTGCGGATCTCGGTCACCGTGGTCGCGACCCCCGCGGGCAGCAGCGTGACCGCGTCACCCACGTGCAGGGCGTGGGCGCTCACCATCCCGGCGTAGGTGCGTCCTCCGCCCGGTTGGCGCAGGACCCACTGGATCGGCAGGCGCGCGCCGTGCCCGGCCGCCGTCCAGGTGCCCGCGGTCGAGGTCTCGAGGGCCTCGAGCACGGTGGGACCGTCGTACCAGGGGGTGTTGGCGGAGGCCTCGACGACGTTGTCGCCCAGCAGGGCGGAGACCGGTATCACCGTCACGTCGAGGAAGCCCATCTCGGCGGCCAGCGTCTCGACCTCGTCGACGGCTCCGCGGAAGGCGGACGCCGACCAGTTGACCTGGTCCATCTTGTTGGCCGCCACGATGAGGGTGCGCACGCCCAGCAGCGCCGCGATGCACAGGTGCCGGCGAGTCTGCTCCTTGAGCCCGTGGGCCACGTCGAGCACGACCAGCGCCAGGTCGGCCGTCGAGGCGCCGGTGGCCATGTTGCGCGTGTACTGCACGTGCCCGGGGCAGTCGGCGATGATGAACTTGCGCGTCGGCGTGGCGGCGTAGCGGTAGGCCACGTCGATGGTGATGCCCTGCTCGCGCTCGGCGCGCAGCCCGTCGGTCACGAAGCTGAGGTCGAGGTCGCCCACGCCGCGCCGCTCGGACGCCAAGACGACCGCGTCGAGCTGGTCGTCGAAGAGCTGGCGGGTGTCCACCAGCAGCCGGCCGATCAGCGTCGACTTGCCGTCGTCGACCGAGCCGATGGTGGCCAGGCGCAACAGGTCCTGCGTGGCGAGGTGCATCTAGAAGTAGCCCTCGCGCTTGCGGTCCTCCATGGCCGTCTCGGAGAAGCGGTCGTCGGCCCGCGTGGCGCCGCGTTCGGAGACATTGGCCACCGCCACCTCGTCGATGATCTGCGCGACGGTGGCCGCGCGCGAGTCGACGGCGCCGGTGCAGCTGGCGTCACCCACGGTGCGAAACCGAACGGTGCGCCGCTCGACGACCTCGCCGTCTCGCGGCTCGACGAAGGGTCCCACGGCGAGCCACATGTTGTCGCGCAGCAGCACGTCGCGCTCGTGCGCGAAGTAGATGCTCGGCAGGTCCATCTCTTCTCGCTCGATGTACTGCCACACGTCGAGCTCGGTCCAGTCCGAGAGCGGGAAGGCTCGAAGGTGCTCGCCGGGGTTCACCCGTCCCTGGTAGAGCTGCCAGAGCTCGGGCCGCTGCTGGCGCGGGTCCCACTGGCCGAAGGCGTCGCGAAACGACAGGATGCGCTCCTTGGCGCGGGCCTTGTCCTCGTCGCGGCGCGCGCCGCCGAAGGCGGCGTCGAACCCGTGCTCGGCGATGGCGGCCAACAGCGTCACCGTCTGGTGGCGATTTCGCGAGCCCAGCGGGCCGGGGTCCGCGACCTTGCCCCGGTCGATCGTGTCCTGCACCGAGGCCACGATGAGGCGCGCCCCCAGGGCGGCGACCGTGGCGTCGCGGTACGCCAGGACCTCGGGGAAGTTGTGGCCGGTGTCGACGTGCATNACCGGNAACGGCAGGCTCTGGGGGGCGAAGGCCTTGACCGCGAGGTGCAAGAGCACCGCCGAGTCCTTGCCGCCGGAGAACAGCAGGACGGGTCGTTCGCATTCGGCGACCACCTCGCGCAGGATGAAGATGGCGTGCGACTCCAAGAGGTCCAGGTGGTCGACCGTTCGAGTCGGGCGCAGGGGAGTCGTCGTCATAGGCTAAGTGGTTACTGAAAGTCTACTAATCCACTGGTTAACGTTAGACTTCGCTCTGCACCGTATGTCCGCTCCCTCGTCCACTCTCGCGAGCGAACTCGACGCCCAGAACGAGCGGCTCGAGTCAGCATCGCCCCACGACGTGCTCACCTGGGTGTTCGATCGTTTCGGCGACGACGTCGCCATGGCGTGCTCCTTCGAGGATCTCGCCCTGCTGCACATGGTCCACCAGCTGCGTCCGGCGACGCAGATCATCTTCCTCGACACCGGCGGGCACTTCGTCGAGACCCTTGACTTCGTGGGTCGGATCGAACGCGAGTGGTCCCTCAACCTGACGCGCACCACGCCCGGGCCCGGGGCCGAGGCGTGGCCCTGCGGGACGCAGCGGTGCTGCGAACTGCGCAAGGTCGAGCCGCTGCAGCGCGCGGTGCGGGGCCGTGCGGCGTGGGTCACCGCGCTCAAGCGCGTCGACGCACCGGGCCGCGCCTCGACGAAGGTCGTGGCCTGGGACGACAAGTTTCACCTGGTCAAGGTGAATCCGCTCGCGACCTGGACGGATGACGACGTCGCGTACTACCTTCGCGCGAACGACCTGCCCGAGCACCCGTTGTGGTCGCAGGGGTACGCCTCGATCGGGTGCGCCGCGGTGACCGTGCGACCCGCGGTGCCCGGGGACCGGCGCTCGGGCCGCTGGGTCGGGGCCGACAAAGAGGAGTGCGGCCTCCACGAGGGCTGACATCCACCAAAAACCAGCGCTTCACCGGTAAATTTACGCCCAATGCACAGGGAAAACCCGGGGGAGTAGTCCAGATGCTCCTCGTGATCATCGCGCTGTTGTGGCTGGCCCTCTTGGCGCCGGTGGTCGTGCGACGCCTGCGTGACGGCCGCACGGATCGGTCCATCGAGTCCTTCCACGACGAGCACGAGGCGCTGAGCCGCCAGAGTTACGCGGTCGCGCCGGCCCATCGGCTCAGCGAGCCCGACGAGGCCACCTTCGACCCGGATCCCCGAGGGTCCCGGTTGACCGTCGTTCACGACGATGACACGTATCGTTCACTCGAGTCTCGCCGGTCGTGGGAGGAGTGGAGCGAGGACTACGACTACGACCGCCACGACCCGGTCTCGGCGCCCGGGCCCGCCAACCGCTACGCCAGCGCGTACGCGGCGGTGCCGCGCGACGCTGAGCTCTACGACCATTACGAGCCACCGCTTCGTCGACGCTCGATGAGGGCCCAGCGCCGCCTCATGGTCACCTCGCTGCTGGCGGCGGTCGTCGTCACGACGTCCCTGGCGGTGATGTTGAGCAGCTCCCTGCTCGTGGACGTGGCCATCTTGACGTGGTTCGCCTTCGCGTCCTACGGCGCGCTCGCGCTCTTCGCCATCTCCCAGGGCCTGCTCGACGAGTCGTCACTGTGGATCGGCCGCACGCGCTGGCGCTCGGCGCTCACCGTTGAACCCGCGGCCTATGACGATGAGGACGACATCGACGACGGCTTCGGCGCGAGCGTCACCGGACTGCGCGACGACCACTACTACGAGCCCGCGTCGGACGGTTGGCGCCGGGAGTCCTCGCGGTACGCACTCGGCTAGAATTGGTGCTCCCTCGGGGGTGTAGCTCAATTGGTAGAGCGCTACGTTCGCAATGTAGAGGCAGTGGGTTCGAATCCCATCACCTCCACNCGAAGGCCTATGCCCCATTGTGTGTTGTCTCGCGACCTCTGTCGCGTNTTGGCCTCNNGACCTCTGTCGCAGTTCTCGGCNCGNCNTCGGGACCCNTGTCCCNCTGGCCTCGGGACCTCTGTCCCACTGATTCCACCAACCTGACACGCTCCTCAGGGGGGTCTGAGCACTCGCTCGACCAGCGAGGAGCAACCCATGTTGATCGAGTTGCCGGTGGTTGAGCAGCGATATCTGGCGGTGCGAGAGGTGCTCGACACCGGGGCGTCCATCGTTGAGGTGGCACGCCAATACGGCGTGGACCGGCGCACGTTGCACCGGTGGATCTCGCGCTACGCCAACGGCGGCCTCGAGGCGCTGGCCACGCGCTCGTCGCGCCCGGATTCCAGCCCCACCCAGATGGCGCCGGTGATCGAGGCGCGCCTGGTGGCGTTGCGCCGGGCCCACCCGCGCTGGGGCCCACGCACCCTGCGCACCAAGCTCACCAATGAGTTCGCTGAGCGCGCTCCGAGCCGGGCCGCGATCTACCGCGCCCTCGTTCGCCATCAGCTCATCACTCCGGTGCCGCAACGTCGCAGCGCCTCGAGCTACAAACGCTGGGAACGCACCCGCTCGATGGAGCTGTGGCAGATGGACGTGGTGGGGCGCATCTTCCTCTCCCACGGCACCGAGATCAAGTGCGTGACGGGCATCGACGACCACAGCCGGTTCTGCGTCAGTGCCTACCTCGTGCCCCGCGCGACGGCCCAGCCGGTCTGTGACGCCCTGATGCTGGCGCTTCGACGCCACGGCGTGCCCGGCGAGATCCTCACGGACAACGGTCGCGTGTTCACGGGCAAACGCTCGTCTCCGGCCACGACCGTGCTCTTTGACCGGATCTGTGTCAACAACGGCATCACGCACCGCCTCACCGCGCCCTTCTCACCCACGACCACGGGCAAGGTGGAGCGCCTGCACCGCACGATGCGTGAGGAGTTCTTCGACCTGGCCTCCTTCGACACGATCGAAGAGACCCAGGTGGCCCTCGACGCGTGGGTGCACGGCTACAACACCCAGCGCGAACACCAGTCGATCGGTGACATCGTGCCGGCGCGTCGCTTCGAGCTCGCTCGGCGTGAGCCCCTCGAGGTCATTGACGGAGACGTGCGCGACGAGTTCGCCGCGGCCCCGCGAAAGAGCCTCGCGCGGGTGGTCGACGACAAGGGGCGAGTGGCGGTGCTGCGCTTTCGCTACCACGTCGGGCGAGCCTTCAGCGGCGAGACCGTCCAGGTGTCGAGCGACAATGGCCTGTTGCACGTGCACCACCGCGGTGTCCTCATTGCGACCCACGCGCGTCGCCACCTGCCCGAAGACGACGAGAAGTTCACCGATCGCCCGCCCGTCGCGCGACCCACCAAGGGCGACGAGGTCCTGCGCAAGGTCGACAACGCCGGTTCCGTGAGCTTCGCCGGCACCGGCTACCGAGCGGGCAACGCCCACCGGGGACGCACCGTCGGTGTCCGGATCGTTGGGGACACGGTCCAAATCACACTCGACGGCCAACTGCTGCGCACCCATCGAGCGCGCCACGACAAGTCAAAGGAATATGGTGCTCTATCGAAGCCGAACGGCAAACCTAGGAGGCAAAGTGTCGCATAGGTCCCGAGGCCAATCTGAGACACGCGTCATGAGACTTCACAGGACGCACGGAGATGAGCCCCCTGTCACCTACGGAAGGGAGCCACCCGGCTTCTCTTGCGGTGGGCGGTCAGCGGCGCGAGGCAGCGGCCGCACCAGCGAGATCGACCAGCTCCGCGGCGGCCGGTGTCATGGATGGCCGATCGCGGGCGCCAAACCACTCGAGCCCCGTCAGCTCATCGCTGGCGACGAGGGCCGGAGCACGCGCCGAGGCAAACGCGACGAACTGCACGTCGAGATGGAGCACCGGCTCGGCGACGGTTCGACACGGGTAGGACGAGAGACGAACGTCGATGGGTGCCGGGTGGACGTGCGCCACCAGGCCCGCCTCCTCGAAGAGCTCACGAGCAGCGCCAGCGCCGAGGCTGGCGTCGCCGGAGTCGAGGTGCCCACCGAGCGGTCCCCACTGCCCGTAGCGGCGGTGACGGGCGAGCAGCACCAACCCACCAGCGTCGACGACGAGCACGCTGGCCACCAGATGGGCGCCGCCACGGTGACCGGCCTCGAGGAACGCCAGCGCCCGGTCCCACGCCGCCTCACGACCAGCGGGCGCGGGGGCCGCCGCGAGGAGCGCAGCCGTCGAGTTCCACTGATCGGTCGCGTGATCCACATCGTCAGAACCGGCCATGTTCTTCATTGTTATCGACCGTGCCGGTGTCACGCCCGATCACCCTCATCGCCGCACCGTTAGAGCCACCCGTTCAGCAGGCGTCGATCGTGGGTGCTGCTGTGCCGTGGAAGATGAGGCGCTCGCAGTACCAATGGCCCAGCGAGTCCACGGATAACGTGGCCGCCCCCAGCGAAGCCTCGTCGCCGACCGGGCCGAAGGACGGGATCTTTCCCTTCCCTCTCGGGTACGTGTGTCCGGCGGCGGTCGTGATCGAGGTCAGCCGGGACCAGTTCTGCGGGCCCGCGACGAGGTAGACCTCGAGCCAGGTCACGTGGTTGGTGAAGAAGGCGTTGCCGTTGCGGGCGTCGATCATCTGGAGCCGGACGGCGGTGGCCACGAGGCCCGCCACGTTCGCGGGACCCACCGTTGCGTAGCCCCGGGTCCGGCACGTGGGGTGCGGATCGCCGGTGGACGCGTCGTACGCCGTGAGCCACGCGGCGCCGAAGGGAGTGCTGGTCGCGTCGGCCGACCGGGAGATGGCGGCCGCCAAGGTGCGCGCGAGCCTGTCGTCGCTCGGCGCGAGGGAAGCACCGCTGCTCGCCCACGTCGCGACGTCCGCGTGAAGCGTTCGACTCGCGGCCACGGCGTCCTGGACGTTGGCCACGACCTTTGACAGGTCGGCACGCACCGTGGCGTTGGCCGCGTCGGCGCGCAGCGAGGTCACGAGAGGCACCAGCACCTCACCGGTGTCGAGGACCGAGAGGAGCTCGTTCATCGTCTGGCGGCTGACCAGCGTCGACATCGATCCCGTGCTGGGAAGCACGCGGTCGGCCTCGACGACGAACTGGCTCGACGCCGATTGCACTGCGGCGGAGCTGATGATGCAGATCGGGCTATCGGTGAAGCTCGGCGACGCGAGGGCGTTGTCCGCCGTCCCGGCGGCCCCAGCGGTGAGCGCGACGAAGAGCGCGACGAGGAGACGGCGCCGCGCTGCTGCCCCTGCCACCGCCCCTCCCGTTTCCTTCCGTCTTACCACCCGTGATGCTGAGCGTTCTCGGCGGCGACGCGTTCTCGGCGTCGTGCCGGCGCGTCTCGGTTCGCCCCCGGCACCGGTAGGTGACCGACCTCACCGAACCAGCCCGGACTCCGTCCTGGCTCACGGAGTGCGGCAAACGTAGACTCCCGAGGGACCCAAAGGGGAGTCACGTGAGTGATCAGTCGCATCGATCCGAGATGTTCGCGTTCGCGGACCGCTACGTGCACGACGAGGCCGTGCGCGACCCTCTCTTCGCCACCTACATCGGCGTGCCGGGATACGACGATCGCTTGCCCGACCTCTCCATGGACGGGGCTCGCGAGAGCCTCGACGCCACCCGCGAGGCCCTGGCGCGGCTCGACACACTGGCCCTGAGCGACGGCATCGACCGAGTCGCGCACTCGGTGATGGTGGAGCGACTCCACGCGCGCCGAGGTCTCGAGGAGCGCTTCGAGCCGCTGACGACCATCTCGGTCATCAACTCGCCGGTCGGCAACATTCGCCAGGTCTTCGAGCTCATGGCGGCCGACACGCCCGAGGACGCCCAGACGATCCGGCGCCGCCTCGACGCCGTCGACACGGCCATGGCGTCGTGGCGCGAGGGGCTCGACGAGGCCGCCGACGCGGGCCACGTCGCGCCGCGCCGCCACGCGCTGGGCATCGCCCACCAAGCGAGGACCCACGCCGACGGCTCCTACCTCGCGTTCGCGCGACGCGTGGCGGCCAGCTGCGGGGTCGATGTCGACTCGTCGGGTCTGGCCGGCGCCGCGGACGTCGCCCAGGACGCCCTGGCGGAGACGGCGGAGTGGTTGCGTGATGAGTACGTGCCGCGCGCCCGCGACGGCGACGCCGCGGGGCCGACGCGCTACGCGCTGTGGTCCTCGTACTTCAGCGGCATGGACGTCGACTTCGATGAGCTCTACGGGTGGGGCGTGGCGGAACTGCGTCGCATCCATGACCGCATGGTCACGTTGGGCGAGCGCCTGGCCCCAGGGGCGGGGTCCCTGGTGGCCGTGGCCGCGGCCCTCGACGGCGACGACGCCGGTGCGATCGAGGGCGAGGCGGCGCTGCTGGAGCGACTCCAGCGCTTCATCGAGGAGGCCGTCACGTCGCTCAACGGAGTTCACTTCGACATCGACCCGCGGGTCCAGCGTTGCGACGCGCGCATCGCCCCGGAGGGTTCGGCCGCCGCCGCGTACTACATCGGGCCGAGCGAGGACCTGTCACGCCCGGGTACGACGTGGTTCCCCACCCTCGGCGACACGCGGTTCCCGTGGTGGCGCATCGCGTCCACCTGGTACCACGAGTCGGTGCCGGGCCACCACCTCCAGGACGCCACGATCGTGCTCAAGCTCGACGAGCTCTCCCGGTTCCAGCGCAAGATGGCCTGGACGAGCGGGGTGGGCGAAGGGTGGGCCCTCTACGCCGAGCGCTTCATGGACGAACTCGGCGCGTTCAGCCCCGCCGAGGAGTTCGGCTACCTCGAGGGTCAGGCGTTGCGCGCCGCGCGCGTCGTCGTCGACCTCGGGCTGCACCTGGGCTATCGGATCCCCGAGGGACTCGACGACGCGGTGGGCGAGAGCGGCTCGGCGGGCCAGTTTTGGACGCACGAGCGCGCCGTCAAGGTCCTGGAGCGCTGGGCGATCGAGCACCACGACTACGCGGTCTCCGAGGTCGACCGCTACCTGGGCATGCCGGCCCAGGCCATCACCTACAAGCTCGGCGAGCGCACGTGGATCAGCGTGCGCGACGACGCGAGGGCCCGGCTGGGAGAGCGATTCGGCCTGAAGGAGTTCCACGCGCAGGCGCTGGGCATCGGCCCGATGGGCCTACAGCCCTTCGTCGACGCGATGGCACTTTGGACCAACGACTAGGACTCAGGCAGCCCGCGCCGCGGCCACCGTCGCGGCCAGCACGTCGGGCCAGGGCGTCGGCGTGAGATCGAGTTCGGCGCGCGTGGCGGCGTCGTCGATGACGAACGGGAACTGGAACTGGTAGAGGGTGTCGCGCAACTCGCGCACCGTCGGGTTGACCAGGCCGATCAACACCAGCGCGGCCGTGGGGATCCGCGTGACGCGCGGCCGAGCGACCCCCGCCGCGTCCGCCAGGTCGGCGACGAGCTCGCCCTGGGAGCGCGGAGGATTGGTCGGGGCGTGCCACGCCCGGCCCCACGCGACCGGGTGGTCGGCCGCCGACACCAGCGTGCGCGCGACGTCGCGCGTGTAGGTCCAACTGTGCGCGGCGTCGAGGCGTCCGATCACCGAACAGCTGCGGCCCGCCAGCAGTCGGGGCAGGACGCGCTCGTCGATGAAGCTCTGGGCCCCGGGGCCGAGGTAGTCGGAGGCCCGGACCTCGGTCGCGCGCAGCCGGCCCGCGCGGTGCGCGTCGAGGGCGTCACGCCACATCCGCGCGCGCACCCGTGCCTTCGGGTAGTCGGCCGCGAGCGCGTCCTCGGGCGACATGGGGCCGGCGGGCCGCCCGTAGGCGTAGAGGTTCGACGTCGTCACCAGCACGGCTCCGCTCGCCTCGGCCGCGTGCAGCAGCGCCGCGGCGATCGGTGGCCAGTCGGCGGGCCACCGGTGGTACTCCGGATTGGCGCAGTTCACGACCGCCGCGGCCCCCCGGGCCAGCTCGGCCATGCGCGCGGCGTCGCCGGCGTCGGCGCCGACCGCGGTGACGCCGGGCAGCTCGAGGTCGCGGCCGCGGCGTGAGACCAGCGCGACCGCGTCGCCGCGCGCGCTGAGCAGGTCGGCGACGCCGGCGCCAATGGCCCCGGCGCCGACTACGAGGTAGCGCGCCACGAGTTCGGTGCGCGGCGACGCTCCGGCGTTGAGGTCACGCGGACGGCGAGGCGGGCAGGTGGTAGGCGGTCATGGACACCGAGCCCATGGCGCAGCCGGTGAGGATGACGTCGAGTGCGGCCCCCTGCGCGTCGGCCAGCCCCGCGACGTAGGCCAGGGGCAGGAAGTGGTCGGGCGTGGGCGCGGCGCGGGCGAAGTCGTCGTGCTCCTCGAGCTCGCTGAAGCGCCCGGGCTTGTCGGTCACCAGGTCGCGCGCGTCGTCGTCGAAGCGCTGCGCCCAGTCGAAGGCGAGGTCGGGGTGGTCCCAGGCCATCGCGCGCAGGTTGTGCACGACGTTGCCGCTGGCCAGGATGAGCACCCCCTCGTCGCGCAGGGGTGCGAGGCGCCGGCCGAGGTCGACGTGGTACTCGACGGGCTTGGCCGCGTCGATCGAGAGCTGGACGACCGGGACGTCGGCCTTCGGGAACATGTGCGCCAGCACCGACCAAGTCCCGTGGTCGATGCCCCAGGAGTCCTCGTCGAGGCCGACCCACACCGGATCGACGACCTCGGCGACGCGCCGGGCCAGCTCGGGCGAGCCGGGGGCCGGGTAGGTGAAGTCGAAGAGCGGGCGCGGGAACCCGTAGAAGTCGTGGATGACTCGGGGGTTCTGGCCNGAGGTGACCGCCGTGGCGTTGACGAACCAGTGCGCCGAGATCGCCAGGATCGCGCTCGGGCGCTCCAGGCCGCGNCCGTAGGCGGCCCAGGCCTCGGTGTAGCGGTTGGTCTCGAGCGCGTTCATCGGGCTGCCGTGTCCGATGAACGCGGCGGGCATCGTCGTCATGGTCGACCTCGTGTCTGGACTGTGGCCCACCGTAGCGGCGGGCGCGTCGGGGCCGGACCCGAGGCGGCGCGGCCGTGGTGCGGCTACTGCTCCTGGTAGTGCTCGCGCCAGATGAGTCGGTAGATCTTCACCTTGCGCGGGATGGTGCGCAGCCCCGGGATGAAGGGCACCAGCAAGAGCCCGACCGAGAGCACCATCATGGTGGCCCAGACCATGGCGTCGGCGTTGGCGCTCCAGCTCGATGAGTAGGGCGGGACCTGGTACCAGAACGTGTACAGCCACAGCCAGGCCTGGCCCGGGTACTGGCCGGTCTCGTTCATCATGCCCCACTGAGTACCGGTCAGGTGCTGGTGGTCGGCGAGGTTGGCCAGGTAGCTGCCGTCGCTCAGGAACAGCAGCACCTTGGTGTAGTCGGTCGTGTAAAAGCCGTGGCCGGTCACCAGCGCCTGGTCCAGCGCGCCCGAGCGCGCCATCGCCGTGAGCGAGTCGATCATGACGGGCAACGGTCCGTCGCTCGCGGACGGCACCACGACGTGTCCGGCGCTGAAGGTCAGCTTCGCGCTCACCTTGGTAATCGCCGCGACCCAGGCGTTGCGCTGGGACTTGGGGGCCGCGTTCCACGCGGACAGGCTCGCCGAGAGGGGTCCGGCCGCGGGCAGCGACTCCAGGGGCTTGACCACGAAGTCCTGGGTCGTGTTGAGCGGGATGCGCACGCCGACCCACTGGGCCAGGTGCAGGAAGCCGATCTGCTGGCCGGTCGACGCGTGGTTGTAGGGCGGGCCGTAGCCCGACGTCGTGGTGGTGCCGTTCATCTCGTTGATGGCGGTGGTCGCGAAGTCGACCGGCATCGAGTTGGACCAGGTCTTGATCGTGATCTGCTTCTCGTCGGGCGAGCCGAAGACGGTGGCCAGGATCACGGTCAGGATGACGACGACCACCAGGGCGATGGTCCCCTCCTTGACGATGTCGTAGGGGGCGTGGCCGCCCTTGTACTCGGGGGCGTCGCGGTCAGGGTTGAAGCGCTTCATGCGCTGACCTCGGCCTTGGCGGCCTCCTCAAAGGGTGGCACGACGCCCTTGACGCGCACCAGCACGACGTGCAGCGCGGTCAGCGCGACGGCCACCAGGGGCAGCAGCACGATGTGCCACATGAGCATCTGGCCCAGGTTGAGCACGTTGAAGTAGGCGCCCGCGCCGGTGGCGTTGATGCCGTCCTTGGCCTGGGTCGAGATCCACTGCGAGTCGAAGTTGGTCTGGGAGACGTAGCCGGTGAACGCCGTGGCGATCGAGGTGAGGAACAGGACCACCCCTGTCATCCAGGTCAGCGAGCGACCGCCGCGCCAGGCGGCCATGAAGTACTTGCCCCACAGGTGCACGACCATCGCGAAGAAGAAGATCTCGACGCTCCACAGGTGCAGGGAGTTGACGAAGTGGCCGTAGGACGACTGGTGCCACCACTGGGGCCCGCGGATCGCCAGGATGCACCCGGTCCCGATCACGACGGCGAGCGCGGCCAGCGTCGTTACGCCGAAGACGTAGATCCACGACGCCACGTAGGCGGGCTGGGTGTCGGGCAGCATCTTCTCGGGGGGCAGTTTGCCCTCGACGCGACGACGCAGCCGTGTCGTCCACTGGCGGTCGATCTCGGTGCTCATCGGTTCTCCTTGCGCGAGCGCCGGCCGGGGAAGGGCAGGAGGAGCGCCGCGACGAACGTCACGACCATCAGGCAGATGACGATGAAGTTGGCCACGCTCAGGTAGATCCAGTGCCAGTGGATGTAGTGACCGAGGTGGTCGAGCGGCACCAGGGCCGCGAGATGCAGGAATACCCTCATACTCTCCCCTTTCAACCCCAATGTTGACAGTACCCCGCTCGGGCGGGCGGGCCAGAACTAGGGACCAAAGACCCGTCAGGGCACCGGCGCGCCAACGCGACGAGTGCCGGGCTCGCGGTCGTGGGCGCTCTGGCGCAGGTGGAACTGGGTGACGCCGATCGTGAGCGACACCGCGCCGGCGACGTGCAGCTCGACCAGGACGGCGGGCAGGTGCGTGAGGTACTGCGTGAGCCCGATCGCCGCCTGGATGAGCGCGATGACGACCAGGCGCCGCACGCCGAGGCGCAGCGCGTCGGGCACGTCGGCTCGCCAGATGGCGACGAGCATCCCGCTCACCAGGCCGATGAAGAGCACCGCGGCCGCCGAGTGGATCCACGTGGCGTCGATGAGGGCGATCGGCAGGCGACGGGCCGTGAGCTGGCCCTGGCTGGACCCCGCGTGGGGTCCGGCGCCGGTCGTGATCGTGCCCGCGATCAGCACGATCGCGAAGGGGATCCACAACAGTCGGGCGAGCATTCGGAAGTGGGGGTCGCGCACGTCCGCGCGCGCGCCTGGTCCGTAGACGTACTTCGCGCGGTGGTAGAGGACGGCACCCACCACGACCATCGCGAGCGAGAGCAGCAGGTGCACCGAGACCAGCCACGGGTTCAGCTTGGAGTAGACGACGAAGGCTCCCAGCACGGCGTCCGCGACCACCCCCGCGATCAGGAGCCCGGAGCAGACCAGCAGGTCGCGCCGGCGCGGGTCTCGCAGCCACGCGGCCGTGAACGTCGCCACGGTCACCCCGACCAGGGCCACCGTGACGACCCGGTTGGTGTACTCGATCAGGGGATGGATCGACCACGACCCGGTGATCCGGTGGCGAAAGCAGGTGGGCCAGTCGGGACAGCCCAGGCCCGAGCCGGTCAGGCGCACCGCCGCCCCGGTCAGGACGATCACGATCATCGATACGAATGAGGCCAGGGCGAACCAACGGAACACCGGGATCGACACGGTGCGCTTCGTCGCCGGCATCTCTGTAGCCTACGGAATCGGCAAACTCGTAGAATTCGCCCCGTGACGATCGCGACCACCCGTCAGCGCTCGCTGGCCGAGGTCCTGCGCGGCTACGTCGCGCTCACCAAGCCGCGGATCATCGAGCTCCTGCTCGTGACGACGATCCCCACGATGGTCGTCGCGGCCAAGGGCATCCCGCGGCTGTGGCTGGTCGTGGCGACGCTGGCTGGGGGAACCCTCGCCGCGGGCGGGGCGAACGCCTTCAACATGGTGATCGACCGCGACATCGACGCGGTCATGCGGCGAACCCAGCGCCGCCCCCTGGTCACCGGCGTGATGTCGCCGCGCGCGGCGACGCTCTTCGCCTTCGCCCTGGAGGCGGCGGCCTTCGCCGTCCTGGGCCTGTACGTGAACATCCTCGCGGCGTGGCTGGCGCTGTCGGCCACCCTCTTCTACGTCTTCGTCTACACCCTGTGGCTCAAGCGCCGCTCGCGCCAGAACATCGTGATCGGCGGCGCGGCCGGCGCGGTGCCCGTCCTGGTGGGCTGGGCCGCGGTGACCAACTCGCTCAGCTGGACCCCGGTGCTGCTCTTCCTAGTGATCTTCCTGTGGACGCCGCCGCACTTCTGGGCGCTGGCCGTGCGCTACCGCGACGACTACGCCGCGGTCAACGTCCCGATGATGCCGGTGGTCGCCTCGCTGCGGCGCACGACCCTCGAGATCTTCGCCTACGCGGTGGTGCTGTGGGCGCTGACCGTCTTCATCGGACCGGCCGCCCACCTGGGGTGGGTCTACGCGGTCTCGGCGAGCGTGCTGGGCGCCGTCTTCGTCGCCTACGCGTGGCGCCTCTACCGCCACGCCGTCACCGACCGGGCCGACGTCGGCGAGGCCATGCGGCTCTTCCACTTCTCGATCACCTACCTCACCGCGCTCTTCGTGCTGATGGCGGTCGACGTCCTTGTCCGCTACCACTGAGGCCCCCCGGGCCCGGTTGTCGCGCCGATCTCGCGCGGCCCTGATCGCGGGCGGCGCCGCGGCGGCGGCGCTGGTCGTCGTGCTCTCGATCCTCACCGGGGGCAACGTGACCACGAACAACGGCCAACCGGTCAGCGCGCTCGTCGGCACGCACGTCGCGGCGTTCAGCGCCCCGGGGCTCTCGGGCTCCCCGGTGCGGGCGCCGTGGGCCCGCCACCGCGCCGGCGTCGTGATCTTCTTCGCCAGCTGGTGCGGGCCCTGCCAGCGCGAGATGCCCGGCGTCGCGGCCTACCTGCGCACCCACTCCCTGGCGCCGGTCGAGGTCATCGGCGTCGACGCGCTCGACGCGCGCGGGTCGGCCCGCAGCTTCGTGACGCGTGACGGGGTGGACTTCCCGGTCGTCTTCGACCGCAACGGCACGCTCACCAGCGGCGAGTTCAAGTTCCAGACGGTGCCCGAGACGGTGTTCGTCAACGCTCGCGGCGTCGTCACCGACGTCTACTACGGGGCGATCCCCAAGTCGCGCCTGGTTGCCGGCGTCGCCGCGCTGATTGCCGGCTAGTCGAAGGAGAAGGTCCGCGCCGCCACCAGCGGGGCGGCCAGGGCCCACAGCCCCAGGCACAGCCAGTCGCCGCCGGTGGGCGCCGCGCCCGAACCGAGGAGCCGGTGGAGGCCCTGGGCGAGGGCGCCGGAGGGCAGCGCCGTGGCGACGCGCTGGATCACCGCGGGGAATGACGTCACGGGTACGACGATGCCCGAGAAGAGCAGCAGGAGCAGGTAGAGGCCGTTGGCGGCGGCCAGGTTGACCTCGGCGCGCAGCCGTCCGGCGAGGGCCAGGCCGATCCCGGCCAGCCCGGCCGACGCCAGGGCGAGGACGGCGAACGCCGCGAGCGCGGTGCTCGCGCCGCCGTGCGGGTGCCAGCCCAGGGCCGCCGCCACGCCGGACAGGACCGCCACCTGGACCAGCTCGGTCACCCCGACGCCGGCCATCTTCGCGCCGATCAGGCGACGCCGACCGAGGGGCGTGACGTGCAGGCGTCGCAGCACGCCGTAGGAGCGCTCGAATCCCGTCGCGATCGACAGCGCCACGAGCGAGGTGGACAGCACGCACAGCGCCAGGATCCCCGGCGCCACGAAGTCGACGCGGTGCGTCGTCGGGGTCGAGGTCACGCGCACCGACGTGAAGAAGACCAGGAGCATGACGGGGATGCCGACGGTCACCAGGAGCGTCTCGCCCCGGCGCAGCGTCATGGACACCTCGGCGCGGGTCTGAGCCCACCAGGCCCTCACCGTGTCGCCTCCGCCTCGGCGACCAGATCGAGGTAGCGCTCCTCGAGCGAGGCGCGCGTGCGCAGCGCGACCATCGCGACGCCGAGGGTCGCGAGGTGCGACGTGACGAGCCCGACGCGCTCGGGGGTGGCCGCGACCGCGCACCGCAGACGTCGCGGCCCGTCGAGGGTGACCGCCGCGCCCAGCAGGGCCCCCAGCGCGACCGGGTCGACGGGTCCGGCGACCTCGACGATGATCTCGGGCGCGCCGGCCAGCTCCTCGAGCGTGCCGTCGGCCACGACGCGACCCCGGTGCAGCACGACGAGGCGGTCGGCGGTGCGCTCGGCCTCGGCCAGCTCGTGGGTGGTGATGAGCAGCGCGCACCCCCGGTCGCGCTCCTCGGCGATCAGGGCGCGAACGACCTGGCGGCCCTCGGCGTCGACTCCGGTCGTGGGCTCGTCGAGCACCAACACGCGCGGCCGGCCGACCAGGGCGAGCGCGAGCAGCGTGCGCTGCTGCTCACCGCCGCTGAGGCGCCGCCACGGGGTCGATGCGCACCGGGCGAGGTCCAGTGCGGTGAGGAGCTCCTCGGCGTCGCGCGGCGCGTCGTAGTAGCTCGCGGTCAGGCGCAGGACCTGGCGCGGGGTCATGGGGAACCAGACACCGCCGCGCTGGAGGAGCGCCCCGGTGCGCGCAGTCACCTCGGCGTGGGCGCGGCGCGGGTCGAGCCCGTGCAGGCGCACGGAGCCCGAGGTCGGCGCCCGAAATCCCAGCAGCGTCTCGACCAGGGTGGTCTTGCCGGCGCCGTTGGGGCCGAGCAGGGTGACGACCTCGCCGTAGTCGACGGTCACACTCGCGCCGTCCACGGCGAGGACCTGCGGGAACGCGACGTGCAGATCGGTGACCTCGACGGCGTGGCTCACGACCCTCGAACCTATCGGTTCGCCCGTGAGCGCCGAAGGGCCCTCGGTAGGCTGGCGACGTGATTGACCTGGTCCAGCTGCGCCGTGAGCCCGAGGAGGCGAAGGCCGCGCTGGCCCGTCGCGGGGTCGCCGCCGGCGAGGTCGACGAGGTCATCGCCCTGGACGTCGAGCACCGCGAGCTCCTGCGCCAGTCCGAGGCGCTGCGCGCGCAGGTGAAGGAGCTCTCGCGCACCGTCGCGGACGCGCGGCGCGCCGGCGACGACGAGTCGGCGGCCCAGCTCACCCAGCGCAGCCGGGTCCTGGGTGATGAGGAGAGGGCCGCGCGCGAGTCGACCGACCTGGTCGCGGCGCGATTGCGCGACCGGCTGCTCCAGATCCCGAACCTCCCGTCGCCCGAGGCCCCCGACGGGGTCACCGAGGCGGACAACGTCGAGCTGCGCCGTTGGTGGGTCGGCGTCGACCAGGGCGGAGCCGAGCCGACCTACGCCGACCACCAGCGGGTCGCCCACTGGGAGACCGGCGTCGACCTGGGGATCTTGGACCTCGAGGCCGGGGCGCGCATCGCGGGTTCGATGTTCCCGCTCTTCCGCGGCGACGGGTCGCGGCTGGTGCGCGCCCTGAGCGCCCTGTCGCTCGAGCGCAACGGCGTGGACTACGAGGAGATCCGCCCGCCCAGCTTCGCGCTCACCGAGACGATGATGTCGACGGGCCATCTACCCAAGTCGGCCGACGACATGTACGCGATCGAGCGCGACGGGCTCTGGGCGATCCCCACCGCCGAGGTGCCGCTGACGTCGATGTATCGCGGCGAGATCCTCGACGAGGCGCGCCTGCCCGCGCGCTTCACCGCGTACACCCCGTGCTTCCGGCGCGAGGCCGGCGCCGCCGGGCGCGACACCCGCGGACTGCTGCGCGTCCACGAGTTCGACAAGGTCGAGCTGTTCGCCTACTGCACGCCCGACCAGCACGAGGCGGCCTTCGCCGACATCCTGGCGCGCGCCGAGGGGCTGCTGCGCGACCTGGGCCTCACCTACCGGCTGCTCGACCTGTGCTGCGCGGACCTGGGGACCTCCTCGGCGCGCACGATCGACCTCGAGGTCTACAGCCCCGGCGTCGACAAGTGGCTCGAGGTGTCCTCGGTCAGCTGGTTCCGCGACTACCAGGCGCGGCGCGCCAACGTGCGCTACCGCACCGGCGACGGGACGACCGCGCTCGTGCACACCGTCAACGGGTCGGCGCTGGGGTGGGCGCGGATCTGGGCGGCGCTGGTCGAGACCTACCGCACGCCCGAGGGCACGGTGGAGCTGCCCGCGGTGCTCGCCCCCTACCTCGGGGGACGCACCACGCTCACTCGCCGGGCGTGGTGAGCTCGAAGCGGTAGCCGACGCCGCGCACCGTGGTGATCAGCAGGGGGCTCTTGGGGTTGTCCTCGATCAGCGCGCGCAACCGCTTGATGTGCACGTCGAGGGTCTTGGTGTCGCCGACGTAGTCGTTGCCCCACACGCGGTCGATGAGGACCTCGCGGGTTAGCACGCGCCCGGGGTTCTCGAGCAGGAGGCGCAGCAGCGCGAACTCCTTCTTGCGCAGCTTGACCTCGCGCTTGCCCACGTAGCAGCGTCGCGCCTCGACGTCGAGGCGCACGACGCCCTGCTGGAGCTTCTCGTCGTCGAGGGGGTGGTCGTGGCTCTCGCGCCGGCGCACCACGGCGCGGATGCGCGCGACGAGCTCGCGCAGCCGGTAGGGCTTGGTGACGAAGTCGTCGGCGCCCACCTCGAGCAGCAGCACCATGTCGACCTCCTCGCCCTTGGCGCTGACCACGATGATCGGCACGTCGCTCTGGGACCGGATCGAGCGGCACACGTCCAGTCCCGAGACCTTGGGCAGCATCAGGTCGAGCAGCACCACGTCGAAGTGCCCGTGCGAGAACTGGGCCAGCGCCTCGGCGCCGTCGCGCGCCACGGCGAGGTCGAAGCCCTCGCGCTCGAGGCCCACGCTCAGCGCGTCGACGAAGGACTCCTCGTCCTCGACGATGAGGACGTGGATCCGGTGGTCGTCGGTCGGGGTCACGCGCTGGGCATGGGCAACTCGAGGGTGAAGACCGACCCCTCGCCCTCGCGCGAGTCGACGAGGATGTTGCCGCCGTGGTTCTGGGCGACGTGGCGCACGATGGACAGCCCCAGCCCGGTCCCGCCCGTCTCGCGCGCGCGTCCCGGGTCGACGCGGTAGAAGCGCTCGAAGATCCGCTCGAGGTCCTTGGCCGGGATCCCGATTCCCTCGTCGGCGATGGCGATCTCGACGAAGGGGCCCACGGTCTCGCCCTCGTCGCCGGTGCGCTCCTCGCTGCGGCGCACCGAGACGGTCACCTTGCCGCCCTCGGGCGAGTAGACCACGGCGTTCTCCAGCAGGGCGTGGACCGCCGAGATGAGCTGGCGGCGATCGCCGATGATGACGAAGCTCGACTCGGGCTCGACGAAGTCCAGGGTGATGCGCCGCTGCTCGGCCGCGGTGCGGATGCGCTCCAGCGCGTCGGCCACGAAGAGGGTGACCGGGACGGGCTCGCGCATCGGGGAGCCCTCGCCCTCGATGCGCGACAGGTCGAGCAGATCCTCGATGATCCGGTTCACCCGGAACGCCTCGGAGTTGATGCGCCCGGCCAGGCGCTGAGCCACCGCGGGGTCGCGCTCGAACTGCAGCGTCTCGGCCAGCAGGCCCAGGGCGCCCATCGGCGTCTTGAGCTCGTGGCTGACGTTGGCGATGAAGTCGCGGCGCACGTCTTCGAGGCGGCGCCGCTCCGAGACGTCCTCGATTACGGCCAGCACGCCGAGCGGGCGGCGCCCGTCGTCGATGACCGAGGCGCGGATCGTCAAGGTGCGCCGCGGGGGACCGTAGATGTCGATGGTCTTCTCGGCGGTGCCGCTGAGCCAGCCCTCCGACAGGATGTCGGTGACCGCCTGCGCCGCGATGGCGTCGCCGTATCGGCTGGCCATGAGGGTCTCGGCCTGGGCGTTGCGGAACAGCACGCCGCCCGCCTCGTCGCACAGCACCAGGCCCAGGGGAAGCGCGTCCATCGAACGACGCAGGCGCACCGCCTCGGCGCTCGACTCACCGACGGTGGTCGCGGCGACCCCCGTCACCTCCTCGAGGTAGGCGAGCGCGGTCTCCACTCGGCCGCTGTCGGAGCTCGCGGCGACGCCGAGGCGCGAGCCCAGGGCGTTGAGGCGTTGGGCGATGGCTCGGTGGCCGCGCCATCGATTGAGCAGGACCCCCATCAGCCCTCCGATGACCAGGACGCCGGCCCCGACGAGGTAGACGGTGACGGCCGTCCAGTGGGCCAGGGGGTGGAGGACTGCGGGCACGGGTTCAGTCTTCCAGACGCGGCGCGGCACGCGGGGCCGGCGACCGTTGCGAGGCCCCCGAGCGAAAGTGGTCCCCATGCTGATGGCCGGCGTCACCCTCACCCCTTCGACCAGCGCCCTGCCCGGCAGCGCCGCGCTTCAGCAACTCGCCGACGGGATCGCCTCGTGGGCCCTGATCGGTGCGCTCGTCTCATTGCTGATTGGCGCGGCTCTGTGGGCGGTCGGCAGCCACACCCAGAACATGCACCACTCGATGGCGGGACGGCGCGCCGTGCTCACCTCGCTCGTGGCGGCGATCCTCATCGGCGCGGCGCCGAGCCTCATCAACTTCTTCTTCAACACCGGTCTGTCCATCCGCTAGTGGGCAAGCTGCTGTGCTTCCTGTCGCCCATCACGTGCGCCGCCACGTCCGTCGCCAAGTCCGGCTTCAGCGGCCTCTTCTCGGCGCTCACCGGCTGGGTGCTCGGTAGCGTCCAGTGGCTCCTCGACGCCGCCGGATCGGTGCTCACGACGTCCGGAGACCCCACCACCGTGGTGAACGCCGCGTCCGCGGAGTTCTCGACGCTGGTCGTGCTCGCGGCCCCGCTCATGCTCGTGGGCCTGATGGTGTCGACCCTGTCCGCCGTGCGTCACGGTGACGGGCCCGGTCTGTGGCGGGTCTACCTGGGCGTGGCGCCGGCGTGCGTCGTGGCGATCGCCGTCGCGAGGCCCCTCGCCGCGCTGATCCTCACGGCGGTCGACCAGCTGTCGTCCTCCGCCGCGGCCACCGTGGCCCAGCACGAGTCGACACTGGCCCAGGATCTCCTGAGCCTGCCGTCGACGACCCCCGGCTTCGGTCTCTTCGTGCTCGCGGCGGCGGTGGTCGTGGGTTGTGTGCTCCTCTGGTGCGAACTGGTGCTGCGCACGGTCGTGCTCGCGGTCTTGCTCGTGATGGTCCCGGTCATCGTGCCGCTGTCGACGTTCCCGTCGGCCCGCCGGATCAGTTGGCGTCTCGCCGAGACGTTTCTTGGCGTCGCCGCGAGCAAGTTCTTCATCGTGATCGTCCTGGTGCTCGGACTCAACGAGCTGACGGGGGGATCCGCGACCCAGGTCATCACCGGCGCGGTCACCCTGGTGCTGGCCACGGCCACGCCCTTCGTCGTGCTACGGCTGGTTCCCTTCGTCGAGCAGTCGGCGCTGCATCACGTGGAGGGCCTGCGCCAGCGCGCCTCACGGGCGGTCCAGGCGGTGCCCGACTCGCCGGTCGTGGCCGCGGCGCGGGCGCTCGCTCCCGACATCCCGACGCCCGAGCCGCCCGAACGGCCCGCGGACCTCGGTTTGGGCACTTGGGAGGGCGACGGCGACGTGGTCCTGCCCCCGCTGGACGGCGAAGCGCCACCGGCACCGATCGGCCAGCCCCGGGTGAGGGGAGGGCACGTCGCCTATCGGCTCGACGAGGACGGGCCGGTCGTCGGTTGGCACTTTGACGAGTGAGGACGTCGGACTCGGGGACAGCGACGCGCACCCACGCTGGATCGGCGTGCGACGTCATCAGGCCGCCCTGATCATCCTCGGCGTGGGCCTGGCGGGTGACGGCGTCGTGCGAGCGCGCGCGTCGCTGGTCGAGGTGGTCGCCGGCGCCGCACTGGTGATCTCGGCCCTCCCCGTGGCCGACGGCCACACGCTCGCGGAATGGGCCGCGGTCGCCTCGCGCTTCCTTCTTCGGCGTCGTTGGAGCGACGTCGCCGTCTCGGTCGATGGGTCGAGCGTGTCGATCGAGACCCGGGGACGGGCCACGGTGCGCGTGCACCGGCTCGCGCACGTAGGTCGCCTCGACCTGTCGGGACGCGACCTGGAGGTCGCGGACGCCCTGGCGTCCTTCGTCGACGCCGTCGCCGCGGCCGGGGACGACCAGCACCTGTCGCTGCACGTGCGCACCGCGCCCGGAGGCGCCGCGACCGCGCTCGCGACCGACGCGAACGCGTCGCCCCCGCCCGGTTGGACCCGCGACGACACCCTCGCGGGTCACATCGTCGACACGCCCGGCGTGCCCGCATGGCTGTACGAGCGCTGGAGCCACGTGCGCACGCGCGAAGGCCCGCGCGCCGTGCTGCGGATCCGGGACTTCACGGGGGTCGTCCCTCATCACTCCGCCCTCGGCCGCGTCCAACTGGCCAGCGACCAGTGCGCCCTGGCCGTGCACGCGTCGGTCGTGGCCACGCCGCGCGGGCTGCGGCTGGCGGAGCGGTCGGTGCACGGCCACCGCAGTGACGCGGCGGCTCGCGTCAACTCGGGCTTTCGACGCACCGCGCGGGTCGATCGCTCCTTCGCCCGGCTCGCCCAGCGCGAGTCCCAGGTCGCCGCGGGCCGTGCGCTGATCCGCGTCGCGTGCTTCGTGACGGTGCGCGCCGAGTCGCTCTACGAGCTGGTCGGAGAGGTGCAACGGGTCCGCGCCGCCCTGCACGAGGCGGGCGTGCGCGAGGAGCGCGGCCGTGGCCGCCAGGCCGAGTGGTACTGCGCCCAGATGCCCGGCGGTCCGGGCTGGTGACGCGGCCCTGGACCCACTGGGCGACCTCGCTCGACCTGGCGACCCTTCGACTCCCGGCCCACGACGCGGGGACCGGCCTCACCGGCCGGGCCCTGGGCGTCGCGCAGCACGGCGGCGCGTTCGTCCTCGATCCCTTCGACGCGTACGCCGCGGGCCTGGTCACGAACCCCAACGTGGTCGTCGCGGGATCGATCGGCGCGGGCAAGAGCACCGTGGTGAAGATGACCGTGGACCGGGCGCTGGAGCGGGGCCGCCGCGTGGTCGTCGTCGACCCCAAGGGCGAGTACGCCGACCTCGCGCGAGCGCACGGCGTGGCCTCGGTCGTGCTGGGGCGCGACGGCTGGTGCGATCCCTTCCCCGACTCGGACGCCGACGCCGGCGCCCTCGTGCGAACCCTGGTGGCGAGCGCCCAGGGCGCCGCGCTGAGCGCCGAGGAGCTCTACGTCGTCGACCAGCGGTGGCGGGCCCTGGACCAGCCTCGGCCGCGCCGGGCCCTGCGGGCCTTGTTGGACGCGGTGAGGCCGGCACTCGCGGACGCGCGGCCTTCGGTCGCGCGCTCGTTCGCCCTCACCCTGCACCGCTTCGTACACGGCGACCTCGCGGGGCTCTTCGACGGTGAGGGCGCGCCGCTGGCCCTGTCGGACCCGCTGGTCGTGCTCGACCTCTCGGCGCAGTGGTCCGCGAGCTCGCTGCCGATCGCCGCGCTCGCCGCCGTGGCGGCCGCTCAACGACTCGCCGTCGCGGGCGGCCGGCTGGGCTACCTGGTGCTCGACGAGGCGTGGGCGCTGCTCGCCGATCCGCACGCGACCCGATGGCTCCAGGGGTCGTGGAAGCTCGCCCGGGCTCGGGGCCTCAGCCACGTCGTGGTGCTGCACCGCTTCTCCGACGTGGTCGCGGCGGGCGACGAGGGCAGCGCGCAGCGCGAACGAGCCCGAGGTCTCCTGCGCGAGTGCGAGACCGCGTGGCTGTTTCGCCAGCCACCCGACGAGGCTCGTGAGATGGCGGTCGCGCTGGGCCTGCACCCGCTCGAGGAGCGATACCTGCGCGCACTTCCGCGCGGCAGCGCCCTCGTGCGCTACGGGCCGTACCGCTCTGTCGTGCGCGTGGTCCCCGACGCGCGTGACACCCTCTTCATCGACACGGATGGCGCGATGCGCGAGGCGGCGAGGTGAATCGCGACGGGAGGCCGGTGCTGGGACGGCGCACGTGGCGCGGATTCTCGGCCGGGATCGACCTCGTGCTCGAGCGGCGCAGCTCGCTCCTGGTCGTCGGTCCGACCCAGGCGGGCAAGACGTCGTCGCTCGTCGTTCCGTCGCTCCTGCGCTGGAGCGGCCCCGCGGTCGTCACGAGCGTCAAGCGCGACGTCGTCGACGCCACGGACCGGTGGCGTCGGTCCCAGGGACGCGTGCAGGTCCTCGATCCCGGGCGCGACACCGGGCTGACGTGGGACCCGCTCGAAGGGGTCACCACGATACGACACGCCCTGCGGGTGGCGAGGGATCTGACGACGCCGTCCACCGGTCGGGGCGACACCGAGTTCTGGAACTCGCTCGCGGCCAAGCTGGTCGCCGCGCTCCTCTTGTGCGCGGTCGAGTCGTCGCGCACGATCTTCGACGTGGCCGCCGTGGTCGAGGAGCGAGACTTCGACGGGTGGACCGGAGTCGCACCCGGGGCCGGCGCGCTCGTTCGCTCGTTCTTGACCCACGAGTCCAAGACCTTGGACGGCGTCCTCACGACGGCCGAGACGATGCTCCTGCCCTGGCGATTCGCCCAGCCGCTGGCCGCGGTCCGCCCGGTCGTCCACGGGTCGCACACGCTCTACCTCTGCGCGCCGCGCGGCGAGCTGGCCCACTACGAACCTCTCTTTCGCGGAGCCCTGCGCTCGGTCCTCGACGAGCAGCAGCGCCTCGTCGATGAGCGACGCCAGCACCGCCTGCTGCTCCTGCTCGACGAGGCCGCGACCGTCGCGCCGCTCGAGGACCTCGACCAGCTCGCCGCCACCCTGAGCGGGCTCGACGTGACGCTCGTGACGGTCGTCCAGGACTTCGCGCAGCTGGCGGCGCGCTGGGGACCGCGAGCCGCCACCATCGTGAACAACCACGGGGCGCGGATCGTCCTGAGCGGATTGGCCGATCCCTCCGTGCGGACGTACCTGCCGGAACTGGTCGACCCGTCGAGTCCGGCGGCGGCCTCGTTGCGCCGTGGGACGCCCGGCACGGCTCACGTCGTCGCGGGCGGGCGCCCGGTGGTCACCGTGCGGCTGCGTCCGTGGTGGAGAGTCCGGCGGCTCCGCACCCGTGGCGAGCGCGACGGAAAAGTACGATGCCCTGATGGCCGTGTGGCACAACCAGGGCGCGGGGACCATCCTGGCCATTGACGTGGGCGCCACGACGATCAAGTACTGCCCGGTCGACCAGTCGGGTCAGCTCCTCGACGCCCCCAAGCGGCGACCGACGCCGTATCCGTGCACGCCGGACCGACTGGTCGAGGCGCTGGTCGCTCGCATCGACGAGACCGACTGGCACCGGGTCGGCGCGGGCTTCCCCGGCGAGTTCACCGACGGCCACGTCGTTCGTCCGGGGAACCTGTCACGCCCCGGTGGGGTCACGACCGACGTCGACCCCGAGCTCAGCGCCGAGTGGGTCGGCTACCCGCTCCAGGACGCGCTGCGCGCGGCGACCGGCCGCGACGTCAGGGTGGTGAACGACGCCACCCTCGCGGCTCTGGGGTGCTGTGAGGGCCGCGGAGTCGAGGTCGTGGTGACGTTGGGCACCGGCGTGGGGCTCGCCATGGAGCGCGACGGGACGATCGTGCGGGTCCGGGACGTGGGCGCAGCGGAGTTCCGCGACGGGCGCACCTACGACCAGTCGCTCGGGGAGCGGGCACGCTCGGAGGACCCCGAGCGATGGTTCGACCTGGTCGACGAGGCGCTACGCGGCTTCGCCGAGGAGTTCGACGCGACGGCCCTGCACCTGGCGGGCGGCAACGCAAGGCGACTGGCCCCGGCGCGCTTCGCGACGTTCCCCTGCGAGGTCACCGTGCACGGCAACGAGGCGCCGCTGCGCGGCGCGGCGCACCTCTTCTACGGCTGAGCCAGGTCGATCGCCGACGCGCTCAGCACGCCGGCGATCACCGCGAGCGCGGCGTCGTCCACCGCGAAGTCCGGAGAGTGATGCATCCCGCTCGTCCCGTCGGCCAGGGCGCCGCCCACGAAGAGGTAGCAGCCCGGCACGCGAGCCAGGAGCTCGGCGACGTCGTCGCTCGGTGTGACCGGAGGGACGGTGATGACGTGGTCGGCGCCCACCACCGCGCCGGCTTGGGCCAGCACCCGATCGACGACGCCGGCGTCGTTGACGACGGCCGGGACGTTCTCGTGTAGGTCGAGCGAGACGGCCACGTTGAAGGCCCCTTCAATCTCGCTCATGAGTGAGGCGAGGCGGTCCAGGGCCTCGCAGCGCTGCTGGGTGGTGAAGGTGCGCAGGGTGCCTTCGAGCAGCGCGCGGCGCGGCACGACGTTGTTCTTCGTGCCCGCCTTCAGGACTCCGATTGAGCACGCGCAGCCGGTGCCCTCGTAGGCGAGGCCGTCGACGGCCTCGCCGACCCGCGGTGCGAGAGCGCTCGCGGCCAAGACGACGTTGCCGTCGGCGCTCGCCATCGCCCCGTGTCCGCCCTTGCCGACGATCTCGATGCTCAAGGAGTCGGCCTCGCTCATGAAGACCCCCGGCCTGGTCGCTACCACGCCCACGGGCGCCATCGAGGTGACGTGCACCCCCAGCACGACGTCCGCGGCGTGGCGGGCGAGCAGTCCACCGGCGATCATCGCCCGCGCTCCGCCCAACGCCTCTTCGGCCGGCTGGAACACCAGGGTGAACTCGCCGGCCAGGTCATCACGCCGCCGAGCCAAGACCTCGGCCACGCCGAGCAGCCCGGCCGTGTGGACGTCGTGGCCACACGCGTGCATCACTCCGGGAGTGCGGGATCGGAACTCGAGTGCCCGCTCCTCGGCGACGGGCAGCGCGTCGATGTCGGCTCGCAACATGACCCTCCGGCCGCTGCGCGAACCCCGCAGGACGGCGACGGCGCCCGTCTCGGTCGGACACGGCGCGAGGGTCCAGTCCAGCGTGGCGAGCCGCTCACGGATGACCTCGGTCGTGCGGTACTCCGCGAACGAGAGCTCGGGATGGGCGTGCAGGTCGTGCCGCAGTTCGATCATGGGACCCGTCGCCTCGTCCACTAGCGAGAGCAGGTCATCGATGGTGGGTGCGGTCACGCCGCCATGGTACGGGGCTCGGAGCACGCCAAAGTGCCTCGGCTAGGATTGACCTCCAGCAGCACGCGGCTGTAGCTCAGCGGATTAGAGCATCGGTCTACGGAACCGAGGGTCGGGGGTTCGAATCCCTCCAGCCGCACTCACCACTTCGTCAACTAGGGCCTGGAAATTGGAGGCTCCTGGTGTCAGTGACATTGCCGGATCAGTTCGTTCACAGCACTTATCGAAACACTTATGTTCGCAGATTGAGGTCTTGCGGACGACTTTCGAAGGCGTTGATTCGACGTGACATCTACACGTCGAGGGACGTAACGGCGCCGTGGTGCTCGCATGCGTGCGTAGGCGAACATGGCTCGATAACATTTAGGCGGCAGCATGCGTTGATTGAGGCGGGCTCCGCGAAATCGGGATCCGTGCAGATGGCCTTTGGAGCAGTACTTAGTTTTCGAAGTTCGAAAGCGAGGGCCATCGCAAGCATGACGAATCTCAATCTCCAGACCCAGGAGTTGACCAGGCTCCTCTACTCGGTCTCTGAAGCGGCGGCGATCCTGTCGTGTTCCAGAAACACCGTTTACGCACTCATGCGATCGGGCGAGATCCTGGCCGTGTATCCCACGTCCAAGGCTCGGATCTCGGCGGATTCACTTGTCAGATTCGTGCGCCTGAAGGAAGACCTGGCACGCCAAGAGCGTGCCGCGACTCACCGGAGGTCGCGATGAGGCGCGCTCCCAAAGGCAACGGGTCCATACGTCGGCTCCCGTCGGGAAGGTGGCTCGCGAAGTTCCCGGTTGGCCGGACTTCGAAGGGCAACACGAGTTACCGGACCAAGATGTTCGGCACCAAGGCAGAGGCGCGGCGGTGGCTGGACTCCATGGTCGCACGACGC
>JGI12269J14319_10000496_pt1 | contig 37806 bp, 29 predicted proteins | sample PeaSoiSIISIP2007_FD_14319 | JGI IMG/M metagenome (IMG submission 14319)
GCGGCGTATCACGAGTACGAGCACGACCTGCCCGACGACGAACACGACGAGCACGACGAGCACGACGAGGCCGAGACGGGCGAGGCCGAAGGCGAGCACGACGGCGCCACCGACACCCCCGTCGTCGACGGGCAGGCGGAGACCGAGCACCATGGCGCGTCCGACAGCGACGGAGCCGAGACGGGCGAAGCCGAGGACAAGAACAAGACATGAAGCGGTCGCTGGTCATCAGCCTGGTGGCTACCGTCGGGATCACCATCATCGTGTTCGCGGCCACACTGGCGGCGGGCTGGGCTCCGAAGCTGGGCCTGGACCTGGCCGGAGGGTCCGAGGTCGTCTACAAGCCAGCGCACACCATCTCGAGCGCGGACATGGACACGACGGTCAACGTCATCCGCAACCGGATCGACGGTGCGGGGGTGTCGGGAGCCACCGTGGACTCCCAGGGCGGCAACGTGGTGGTGCAGTTCCCCGGCGTGAATAACCCCCAGGCGCTCATCAGGCTCATCGGCACCACGGCCCAGCTCTACTTCCGGCCTGTCCTGTGCGGTGCGCCGGCCTACACAGCTCCGGCCAAGGGAAAGACACCTCCGTCGGGGCCCCTGCCCTCGTGCGGCCAGTACGCCACGACGGCGGCAAGCTTGAACGTGAACACGACGTCGGGGATACCCGGGAACAACATTCCCCCCAACCCCGCCTTCGCGTCTTTCCCGAACACCAAGGTCGATGACCCGAACAAGATCGTCCTGCTCCCCTCCGACCCCCAAGCCGGGGCCCAGCAGTACGCGCGCTTCGTCCTGGGTCCATCGCAACTCAAAGGCACGGCCATCGCCTCGGCCGTGGGCCAGTTCGACACCCAGAACAGCCAGTGGGTTGTGAGCTACAACCTCAAGCAGGTGGGACCGTGGGACACCGTGGCCCAGGAGAACTTCCACCAGTACGTGGCGATCGACCTCGACGGGTTCGTGGAGTCGGCGCCGCTCATCCAACCCAACCAAACCTCGTTCTCGTCGTTCCAGGGGAAGGGACAGATCAGCGGGAACTTCACGCAGGCGACCGCCAAGACTCTCGCCCTGCAGCTGAACTACGGCTCGCTGCCGGTCAAGCTCAATGTCCTCACTCAGGAGACGGTGTCTCCGACTCTGGGCAAGTCATCGCTGAAGGCCGGGCTCCTGGCCGGCATCGGGGGGCTGCTTCTGGTCCTGATCTACACGATCCTCTACTACCGGGTGCTCGGTATCGTGGTGGTGGCCGGCCTTCTCACCACCGCCGCCTTGCTGTGGGCCATCGTTTCGGCCCTGGGGCATTCGTCGTTGAACCTGACCCTGGACTTATCGGGTGTCACCGGAGTCATCGTGTCGGTGGGGATCACAGTCGACTCCTACATCGTCTATTTCGAACGCCTGAAGGACGAGGCGCGTTCGGGGAGGTCGGTCCGAACCAGCGTGGATCGGAGCTTCAAAGGCGCCTTCCGGACCGTCCTGGCGGCCGACCTGGTGTCGCTGGCTGCCGCCGTGGTCCTGTACATCCTGGCCGTGGGCACCGTCCGTGGCTTCGCCTTCTTCCTCGGTCTCTCCACGCTGTTGGATGTGTTCACCACGTTCTTCTTCACCCGGCCTCTGGTCATCCTGCTCGGGCGCAGCACCCGAATCACCGAGGCGCGCGTCATCGGGGTGGCCCGGGGCCTGGCCGTTGGAAGTGAGACCGCGACGTGAGTGCGACCGATTTGGCCGTCGAAGAGCGCGCCGAGCGCAAACGCCCTAACCCGTTCGTTCGTGTCTACCGGGGTGAGACGAAGTTCGACTTCGTCGGCCGGCGCCGGTGGTGGTTTGCGATCTCGGCGCTCATCATCGTGCTGGGCCTGGTGTCGTTCGGAGCGAAGGGTTTCAATTGGGGCATCGACTTCAAAGGCGGGACCGCGTGGCAGGTGCCTGCCAACGGTGCCACCGTGAGCGACGTCCAGAGCGCAGTGGCCAACGCCGGTGTCTCCGGCGCCACCGTGCAGATTCTGGGCCACGGTTCTTCTGCCACCGTCCAGGTCCAGGCGGACCTGACCAAGGAGTCGAGTACCCAGCAGGCCGCCAACAAGACGGCGGTCACGAATACTCTGGCCCGCCTTGTTCACATCTCGCCGAACCGGGTATCGCTCACCGACGTCGGACCCACCTGGGGGAGCCAGATCAGCGAGAAGGCCATCATCGCCGTATTCGTCTTCTTCATCGTGGTCGTGGTCTACATCTCATTCCGCTTCGAGTGGAAGATGGCCATGGCGGCGCTCATCGCCGTGATCCACGACTTGCTCATCACGGCGGGGATCTACTCACTGGCCGGCTTCCAGGTGACCCCGGACACCGTGATCGCCTTGCTCACCATCCTGGGGTACTCGCTCTATGACACCGTGGTCGTCTTCGACCGCGTGAAGGAGAACAGCCGGGGCCAGTTCGGCGCGGGTCGCATGACCTACACCGACATCGTCAACTTGTCGATGAACCAGACCCTGGCCCGGTCGATCAACACGTCGCTCGTCGCTATCCTCCCCGTGCTGGCGGTCCTGGTCATCGGGGCGCAGCTGCTCGGGGCGACGACCCTGCAGTACTTCGGGCTGGCGCTGGTCATCGGGCTCACATCCGGGGCGTACTCGTCGATCTTCATCGCCTCCCCTGTGCTGGCCGGCCTCAAAGAGCGCGAGGTCCGGTACATCAACATCCGCCGCAAGCTCGAGAGCCGGTCCGAGGGACCGGGTCTGCTCACCCCGCGCCAGGCGGCGGTCCTGGCCCAAGCGGCGGCGCCTGGTGGCACGCGGGCGGGATCGGCCAGTTCGGCGCGCCCGGCCGCCCGGCGCCAGTCCGGCGTCTTGCGCCCCGGAGCGGCCACGCGCCGACCCGTGCCCGACGACGGCGACGGCGACTTCGACCTCGATGACGACGAGGTCGCCTCCGTGCCCGCTCCCAACGCGAAGAGCTCGACGAGCCGGTCCGGCGCGACGAGCCGCGCCAACGGGGCCGGCCGCGCCACCGGTACGGGGCGCGCCGGTGGCGGTGGGGCCACGACCCCCCGGCGTCCTCCGCCCCGGCCCCGCAAGGGCAAGGGTGGCGCCAGGAAGGGCGGCAAACGCCGGTAGGACGGCGCGCACCGGGGCGACTCGGGCGCCCAAGGGTGCCGCGTGGGCCGGTCGGCCAGGTACGGTGAGTAGGTGGTCACCGTCGAGCGTCTGGCTGCGCCGTTCCGCCGGCCGGCGATGCTCGACGACCTGGTGGCGGGGGTGCTGGCCGCCTACGACGCCCGCCGGCCCCGGTCCAGCGCCGCCGACCGGAAGCTGATCGTCCGGGCCGGCAAGGTCGCCGAGCAGTCCCACGTGGGTCAGCTCCGCCAGACCGGGGAGCCCTACATCACCCACCCCGTGGCGGTGGCCACCATCGTCGCCGAGCTCGGCCTCGACGCCAGGTCGGTGGCATCGGCGCTGCTGCACGACGCCGTCGAGGACACCGGGCTCACCCTGGAGCTCGTCACCGAGGAATTCGGTCCCGAGGTGGGCGCCATCGTCGACGGGGTCACGAAGCTCGACCGCCTGCAGTTCGACTCCAAAGAGGCTCAGCAGGCCGCCACCGTGCGGAAGATGCTCGTGGCCATGGCGACGGACTGGCGTGTCCTCGTCATCAAACTGGCCGACCGCCTCCACAACATGCGGACCGTGGCGGTGATGCCGGAATGGAAGCAGCGCCGGACGGCCCAAGAGACCCTCGACATCTACGCGCCCCTGGCGCACCGTCTCGGGATCCAGGAGCTCAAGTGGCAGCTCGAGGACCTGGCCTTCGCCACGCTGCACCCCAAGCGCTACGCCGAGATCGAGCAGATGGTCGCCACCCGTGCCCCCGAGCGCGACGAGTACCTGGCCCGCGTGCTCGTGGCGGTGCGCGAGCGACTGAGCGCGTCGGGGGTGAAGGCGGACGTGACCGGTCGTCCCAAGCACCTTTGGAGCATCTACGAGAAGATGGTGGTGCGTGGCAAGGAGTTCGCCGAGATCCATGACCTCGTGGGGCTGCGCGTCATCGTCGAGTCAGAAAAGGACTGCTGGGCCGCGCTGGGATCGATCCACGCCATCTGGAGCCCGGTCCAGGGTCGCTTCAAGGACTACATCAACAGCCCGAAGTTCAACCTCTACCAGTCACTGCACACCACCGTGATCGGGCTCGAGGGCAAGCCCATCGAGGTCCAGATCCGGACTAACGAAATGCACCGTCGCGCCGAGTACGGCATCGCCGCCCACTGGGGGTACAAGGAGCACTCCAAAGACGGCGCCGCGGCCACCACGGCGGAGATGGCATGGCTCCAGCGCATCGTGGACTGGCAGCAGGAGACCATCGATCCGCTCGAGTTCCTCGAGACCCTGAAGCTCGACCTCGAGCAGGACGAGGTCTACGTCTTTACGCCCAAGGGAAAGGTCATCGCCCTGGCGGCGGGGTCGACGCCCATCGACTTCGCCTATTCCATCCACACCGAGGTGGGCCACCGCTGCATCGGCGCCAAGGTGAACGGACGCCTCGTCCCCTTGGACACGCCCCTGCAGTCGGCCGACACCGTCGAGATCATCACGTCCAAGGTCCCTTCGGCGGGGCCGTCTCGTGACTGGCTCCAGATCGTGGCGTCGCCCCGGGCCCGCAACAAGATCCGGCAGTGGTTCTCGCGCGAGCGCCGGGAAGACGCCATGGAGACCGGCCGCGAAGAGCTCATCAAGGCGCTTCGTCGTGAGGGCCTGCCCGTGCAGAAGCTGGCCGCCTCCAACGCTCTCGAGCGCTTGGCGGCGGCCATGAATTACGTCGACCTCGACTCCCTGCACGCGTCGATCGGCGACGGGCACGTCTCGGCGCGCTCGGTGGCCCAGCGCCTGGCGCGCGACCTGCGTGGCGGCGGCGGTGAGGAGCAGCTCCCCACGTCGGTGGGGCCCGGCCTGCGGACGCGCACGCGGCGGGGGTCTCCCGTCGGGGTCTACGTCGAGGGTCTCGACGATGTCATGGTCCGGCTGTCGCGCTGCTGCACGCCGGTCCCCGGCGACCAGATCGTGGGCTTCGTGACGCGCGGGCGCGGCGTGAGCGTGCACCGGGCCGACTGTGCCAACGCCACCGCGCTGGCGGCGGGGGGCGAGGAGCGGCTGATCGAGGTGGAGTGGGACCGCGAGGGCACGACGGTGTTCGTGGCCTCGGTCGAGGTGCTCGCCTTCGACCGTTCGCGTCTTCTGTCCGACGTGACGCGGGTGGTCTCGGAGCACCACCTCAACATCGTGTCGTCGTCGTCACAGACTTCGCCTGATCGCGTCAGCCGGATGAACTTCGACGTGGAGCTGGCCGACCCCGGGCACCTGGAGTCGCTCATCAGCTCGCTCAAGCATCTCGACGGCGTGTTCGACGCCTTCCGCACCCTCCCCGGCCGGAAAGGCTGAGCCCCGGGGTGGACGATCACGTGGCGCCGCTGCGCGCCCCTGCGGGCACCCACGACGTGTTGTGGCCCGAGTCGGCGCGCTGGGAACGGCTCGTGGCCGAGTTCGCCCGGCGCGCCCAGCAGGCCGGCTTCGGCCTCGTGCTCAACCCCATGTTCGAGGACGCCCAGCTCTTCCGGCGAGGCATCGGGGACGAGAGCGACGTCGTGCGCAAGGAGATGTACGAGTTCGCCGACCGCGGCGGGCGCGAGGTGGCCCTGCGGCCCGAGGGTACCGCTTCGGTGGTGCGGGCCTTCGTCCAGCACCACCCCCCGGTCCCGTGGAAGGCGTGGTACGTCACCCCCGCCTTCCGCTATGAGCGCCCCCAGGCGGGCCGGTACAAGCAGCACCACCAGCTCGGGGTGGAGGTCCTCGGCACCGACGACCCCGACGTCGACGTCGAGGTGATCACGCTCGCCGCCGACCTCTACGCGTGGCTGGGGCTCGGTCACGTCGACCTGGCGCTCAACTCCATGGGGTGCGGGGAGTGCCGGACCGTCTACGTGGCGGCGTTGCTGGCGTATCTCGAGGAGCACGCCCCCGAGCTGTGCGACGAGCATCGGGAGCGGTACCGGGTCAATCCGTTGCGGGTCCTCGACTGCAAGCGGCCACAGTGCCGGGCCGTGATCGAGGGGGCGCCGCGCATCACCGACTACCTCGACGAGGCGTGTGCCGCCCATCTGGCCCGGGTGCGCGAGGGCCTCGACGAGCTCGGCGTGGCCTATCGCCTCGAGCCTCGACTGGTGCGCGGCCTCGACTACTACACGCGCACCACCTTCGAATTCGCGGCGACGTCACTCACCTCGGCCCAGAACGCCATCGGTGGCGGGGGACGGTACGACGGGCTGGCCGAAGCCATCGGGGGTCCTCCGAGCCCCGGCATCGGCATCGGCATCGGCATCGAGCGCCTGCTCCTCGCCTGTGATGCCGAGGGTGTGTTCGCCGTGGAGGCGCCCCCTCCCGACGCCTTCGTCGTGGACGTCACCGGAGGAAGGGCGGCCCGGGGGCTGTGCGGCCAGTTGCGCCGGGCCGGGATGGGGGCGGTGCGCGCCTACGATGGCCGTTCGCTCAAGGCGCAGCTCAAACAGGCGGACCGCTCGGGAGCCCGCTACGCACTCATCGTGGGCCCCGAGGAGCTGGCCGAGGACACCGTGACAGCGAGGCCCCTTCGCCACGAGGGACCTCAGGTCGCCGTGCCCCGGGCGTCGGTGGTCGACTGGCTGGCGGCGCGTTCGGCGACGGAGACGAAAGAAGACCAGTGACGTCCACCACCGGGATGCGGACCCATCTGTGCGGCGAGCTGCGGGCCGAGCACGTCGGCGCGCGCGTGGCGCTGTGTGGCTGGGTGGCGAGACGGCGCGAGCACGGGGAGCACCTCTTGTTCCTCGACCTGCGCGACTACAGCGGCACCGTCCAGTGCGTGGTCGACGGGTCCATCGACGTCCGCAGCGAATGGGTGGTGCGTGTCGGGGGAACGGTGCGTCTGCGTCCCGAGGGTACCGTCAACCCCGAGCTGCCCACCGGTGAGGTCGAATTGGCCGAGGTCGAGGTCGAGGTCCTGTCCCAGGCCGAACCGCCTCCGTTCCCCGTCGACGACCGGGCCGAGGTCGACGAGTCGGTGCGCCTGAAGTACCGGTTTGTGGACCTGCGACGGCCCCACATGCAGCGGAACCTCCGGCTGCGGGGCAGGGTGCTCGGCGCCATGCGGGCGGCGATGGTACGCCAGGGCTTCTGCGAGGTGGAGACGCCGCTGCTGTGGACCCCCACCCCTGAAGGGGCTCGCGAGTTCGCGGTGCCGTCGCGGTTGAACCGGGGCAAGTTCTACGTCCTGCCCCAGAGCCCCCAGATCGCCAAGCAGCTGCTGATGGTGGCGGGCATGGACCGCTATTTCCAGATCGCCCGTTGCCTGCGCGACGAGGACCTGCGCGCCGATCGCCAATTCGAGTTCAGCCAGCTCGACCTCGAGGCGTCGTTCGTCACCGAGCGCGATGTGCAAGACGCCGTCACCGTGGCCGTCGTCGACGCCACCGAAGCGGCGGTGGGCGAGACGCCTTCGGCCATCGAGCGCATGACGTGGCACGACGCGCTGGACCGGTTCGGCGTCGACAAGCCCGACCTGCGCTTCGGGATGGAGCTCGTCGACCTGGGGCCGGCGTTCTCGGGCACCGAGGTGCGCGCCTTCGCCGCTGCATGCGTCAAGGCGATCCGTGTGCCCGACGGGGCCGCGCTCGGGCGCAACCGCCTCGATGGTCTCGTGGACCGGGCCAAGGAGCTCGGTGCCAAGGGACTGGCCTGGTTCAAGGTCACATCGGACGCCCCGGTGGCGTTGACGTCGCCGCTCGACAAGGTCCTCTCCGACGACGAGCGCACCGCCATCGTGTCGGCCACGGGTGCAGGCGCCGGAGACCTCGTGCTGGTGGTGGCCGACGAATGGCGAACGGCGTGCGAGGTCCTCGGGCAGATTCGCCTGGACCTCGGTCGCCCCCCCGTGGGCGAGGGCGAGCGCCGCTTCCTGTGGGTGACCGAATTCCCCCTCTTCGACGGCACCGACGACGACGGCAACCCCCAGGCTGCCCACCATCCCTTCACGATGCCCCATCCCGACGACCTCGACCTGCTCGAGTCCGATCCCTCCCGGGTGCGGTCCCAGGCCTATGACCTCGTCCTCAACGGCTGGGAGCTCGGCTCGGGGTCGATTCGTATCCACCGCGAGGACATCCAGCGCCGGGTCTTCGACGCGCTGGGCATCCGCCCCGACGAGGCCGAGGCCCGCTTCGGGTTCCTGCTCGGGGCGTTCCGCTACGGCGCCCCCCCGCACGGGGGGTTCGCGATCGGCGTGGACCGCTTCGTGGCGGTGCTGTCGGGAGAGGAGAACCTGCGTGAGGTCATCGCCTATCCGAAGACCCAGTCCGGCACCGACCCCATGACCGGTGCGCCCAAGGCGCTGCCGGAGCGGGCGCTGCGCGACCTGGGCCTGCGCATCATCCCCGCGGGCGACTGAGCCCGGCACCCGGCGACCGGGAAGCGGACACCGATGGCGAACCGGGCACCGCGTCGAGGCGGCCCGGGACCACCCGACCTCTTCGCCCAGGCGGCTGCCGACCAGCTCCGGCACCGTGCCCCCCTGGCGGCTCGGCTGCGACCCCGGACACTCGACGACATCGTGGGTCAACGCCATCTGGTGGCCCCCGGCGCGCCCCTGCGGGTGCTCATCGAGGCGGACCGTCTGACCTCGGCGATCCTGTGGGGACCGGCCGGCACCGGCAAGACCACGCTCGCCCAGGTCGTGGCGGCCGCCACCGCCAAGGCCTTCGTGCCCCTGTCCGCGGTGAACGCGGGCGTCGCCGACGTGCGCGCCGCCATCGACGAGGCCCGGCGCCTGCTCGGCGAACAGGGCCGGGGCACCATCCTCTTCGTCGACGAGGTCCACCGGTTCAACAAGTCGCAGCAGGACGCCCTCCTCCCGGCGGTGGAAGAGGGGCTCGTGGTCCTGATCGGCGCCACCACCGAGAATCCGTTCTTCTCGGTCAATTCGCCCTTGCTGAGCCGGGCCACGCTGTGGCGCCTGGAGCCGCTCGGGGACGAGGACATCGCCGAGGTGGTCCGGCGCGGCCTCGAGGCCGAGCAGGCCCGCGCTGACGTCGACGCCGTGGCGGCCCTGGTGTCGGTGGCCGACGGCGACGCCCGTGCCGCCCTCGGGACCCTGGAGGTGGCCGTGGCGCTGGCGGGGGCCGAGCCCATCACCACCGCCGTCGTGGACCGGGCCCGGGCGGGCCGGCTGCTGCACCAGGGGGCCGACGCCCACTACGACCAGGTCAGCGCGCTGATCAAGTCCGTCCGGGGGTCGGACCCCGACGCCGCGCTGTACTGGTTCGCCCGCATGCTCGAGGGGGGTGAGGACGCCCGGTTCATCGCCCGGCGACTCGTGATCCTCGCCAGCGAGGACGTCGGGCTGGCCGATCCCCTGGCCCTGGTGGTGGCCGACGCCGCGGCCCGGGCCGTGGAGTTCGTGGGCCTGCCCGAAGCCCAGCTCAACCTGGCCCAGGCCGTCGTCTACCTGGCGTGCGCACCCAAGTCGAACCGAGTCACCGCGGCGCTGGGGCGGGCGCGGGCCGACGCCCGCGAGGGGCCGCGCGCCGATGTCCCCACCCACCTGCGCGACGCCAGCTACCGCAGTGCCACCGACCTCGGCCACGGCGAGGGGTACCGCTATCCCCACGACGACCCCCGGGGCTGGGTCGAACAGGACTACCGTCCACCCCAGGTGGCGGGGCACGTGTACTACGAGCCGAGCGGGCACGGCGCGGAAGCGGCGCTCGGGGAACGCCTACGCCGGCGTCATGGCGGCGGCCGGGACGACCCCCAGGACGGAGAAGACTGAGCGCGTGATCCTCGTTCGTGCCGGACATCGGCGGAGGATCGCGGCGGTGACCGCCTGCCTGGTGGGGGCGGGCTCCGTCATGGCGGGCTCGGCGCTGCGGGCGGGCGCCGCGGGGGCGTCGCCGTCGACGCCACGGGCATGGGTGCGAAGCACGCGCAGCGTCCCCGACCTTCCGAACGGGGCGCGGGCGCTTCACGCCGTGGCCCCGGCCACCGCGGTGCGCGGCGACGTGGTGCTCAAGCCCCGCGACCCGGCCGCGCTGGACGCGTTCGACACGGCGGTGTCGACGCCGGGCACCCCGTCGTTCCGGCACTACCTCGCCCCCGGGGAATTCGTCCGGGAGTTCGGGCCACGCCCGTCCACCATCTCGTCGGTGCGCGCGTGGCTGGTGGGCCGGGGCCTCACCGTCGGCCCCACGTCGGGTGACGGGCTCGTCGTCCCCGTCTCGGGCACCGCCGCACAGGTGGACGCGGCCTTCTCGGTGGGCCTCAAGCAGTACCGCCTGCCCTCGGGCCAGGTGGTGCGCGCCCCCGATGCCGAGCCGATGGTGCCCGGTGCCCTGGCGGGGGACCTGTACGGGGTGACGGGCCTCGACGACCTGAGCCGACCCGTGCCCGAACTGGTTCGTCCCGCCGACCGGGGCCCGGTGCCGGCCGCCCCGGCGACGGCGGGCGCAGCGGCCCAGGGCCCCGCCACCGGCAATACGGCGGGTGCCGACGTCGAGCCCCGGGCGGCGGGGCCAACGCCCACGGCGGGGTGCGAGAACACGATCCAGTCCGACGGCTCGAGCGCGGGCGCGCTGACCGTCGACCAACTGGCGTCGGCGTACTCGTTCTCGAGCCTCTACTCGGGCGACGAAGGCGCCGGGGTGACCGTGGGTGTCTACGAGTTGGAGCCCTTCCTCCAGTCCGACATCAACGCCTTCAAGAACTGTTACTCACCGGCCATCGCCGCGTCGGTGAGCACGGTGAGCGTCGACGGCGCCAACCCCAACGCCGGTCCCGGAGCGGGTGAGGCGGCGCTCGACATCGAGATGGTCATCGGCATGGCACCGAGCGTGAGCGTCAAGGTCTACGTTGGCCCCAACAACGGGACGGGGCCGCTCGACACCTACGCGCGCATGATCGATAGCGACAGCGTGGGAGTGATCTCCACCAGTTGGGGTGAATGCGAAGCGCAGCTGCCGACGGCCTACATCGAGGCGGAGGCGTCGATGTTCCAACAGGCGGTGTCCCAGGGCCAGACGGTGGTCGCCGCGGCCGGAGACGAAGGATCCGAGGACTGCTACGCCTTTCCGAGCTCCACCGACGGGCGGCTTCAGGTCGACGACCCCGGCAGCCAGCCGTGGGTGACCAGCGTCGGGGGGACCACCGTCGATGCCCTCGGCCCACCCCCGACCGAATCGGTGTGGAACTCCGGTCTGTTCACCGGCACCGGCGGCGGTGGGATCTCGACGACATGGACCATGCCGGCGTGGCAACGGGGCCCGGGCGTCCAGAGCTCGTACACCAAGGCGCAAGACCCCTTCACCGGGGCGCAGCCCTGTCCCTTGAGCTCGGGCCCGGGCACGCTGTCGTGCCGTGAGGTCCCCGACGTGGCGTCTGATGCCGACCCCCGCACGGGCCTGGCCATCTTCTGCTCGTGCGTCGGCGGGGGGTGGGTGAGGATCGGGGGGACGAGCATGTCGTCGCCCCTGTGGGCGGCGCTGGTGGCCCTGGCCGACCAGGGCCAGCCGTCGGTGGGCTTCATGAACCCCACGCTCTACCAGGCGCAGTGTGGGGGGAGCACGTCGTTCGACGACGTCACCGTCGGGAACAACCAGCCGGTCGGCTCGGCACCGAGCAACCCCCCGCACAGCCCCGCCGGGCCGTACTACCGAGCCACGCCCGGCTACGACCTGGCGACGGGACTCGGTACCCCGATCGCCAGCGCGCTCGTGGGTCGCCTGCGTTCACCTCCCGGCTCGACGTGTCCCGTGGTGAGCACGGTCTCGGCGTCGTCGGGCCCGGCCTCGGGCGGCACCACGGTAACGGTGTCGGGTTCGAACCTGTCGGGAGTGACCGAGGTCGATTTCGGCAACGGCGACCCCGGCGTGATCACGGCGCTCACGTCGTCGTCGGTGACCGTCGTCTCACCGTTGTCCCCCACGGGGGGATGGGCGGCGACCGACGTGATCGTGAAGGCGGGCGCCGACGCGCTCGGGTTCGACGGCGCCATGCCCTTCACCTATCTCGGGCCCCGTGGGTACCGGACGGTGGCCTCNGACGGTGGCGTCTTCTCGTTCGGGCAGATGGGGTACTACGGGTCGATGGGGGGCAGGCCACTCGATCAACCGATCGTNGGCATGGCCGACACCCCCTCGTCCAAGGGCTACTGGTTGGTGGCGTCCGACGGCGGCATCTTCTCCTTCGGCGACGCCGGTTTCCACGGGTCGACGGGCAACCTCAAGCTCACCAAGCCGATCGTCGGCATGGCGGCCACTCCCGACGGGGGCGGCTACTGGTTGGTGGCGTCGGACGGCGGTGTCTTCGCGTTCGGCGATGCGGGATTCGACGGCTCCACGGGCAACCTCAAGCTCACCAAGCCCATCGTCGGCATGGCGGCCACCCCCGACGGGGGCGGCTACTGGTTGGTGGCGTCCGACGGCGGCATCTTCGCCTTCGGGGACGCCGTCTTCCACGGGTCGATGGGGGGCACGGTGCTCGCCAAGCCCGTGGTCGGGATGGCCACCACCCCCGACGGGGGCGGGTACTGGTTGGTGGCGTCGGACGGCGGCGTCTTCTCCTTCGGCGACGCTGCCTTCCACGGGTCGACGGGCGACATCAAGCTCACCAAGCCGGTGGTGGGCATGGCGGCCACCCCCGACGGCAACGGCTACTGGTTGGTGGCGTCGGACGGCGGCATCTTCTCCTTCGGTGGAACCTACGGCGGGTTCTTCGGTTCGACCGGCGCCATCCGACTCACCAAGCCGATGGTCGGAATCGGCGCCCCCTGACCTGGCGCCGTAGGATGGCGTCGCCATGTCCGCCGACAACGTCGCTGCGCTGGTCGCTGCTATCGCCGCGGGCACGGCATCGCTCGTGCTCGTCGGGGTCGTGGTCGTCCTGAGCCGACGCGTGCGCGAGCTCGGCCGAACCGTCGACGAGTTGCGACGAGAGACGGTGCCGTTGTTGCACGGCGCCCGTGTGGTCGTCGACCAGGCCGCCACCGAGATGGTGCGTGTCGGCGACGTCCTGGACTCGGCCGAGGCGGTGTCGTCGACGGTGGACTCCGCATCGCGCCTCGCCTACCGCGCCTTCTCCAACCCGGTCGTGAAGGTTCTGGCCTACAGCACCGGGCTCGGCAGCGCCATGCGACGGTTCTTCGGGCGCCGGCCCGCGCTCGACGCCAGGCCCGTGGTCCACACCAACGGCCGGGCGCGTGGCGTCGATCCGCCCCGACCCGCGGACCGACCCGACAACGAGCACGACGGACCGGCCCGGGCACGACCCCGGCGCCGCCACGCGGGGGCGCCGCGGTGATCCGCCGGCCCCTCTGGCTCGCCGCCGGCGCCGCGCTCGGCGTGGGCGGCACCATGTGGACGCGTCGTCGGGTCGAGCGCCTGTCGCGGCGCGTCCGGCCCACCGCGGTGGCGACCGAGATCGCCTCCGTCGTCGAACGCACCCGGCGGGGGGCGGCCGAGCGGGTGCGCGACGCCGTGGACACGGGCCGGACCGAGGCCCAGCGACGGCAGGACGCCTTGTGGAACGACCTGGCGGGCCGCGACCGCGCGTGACGGTACGCGGCCGCTGAACACCCTGGATGGAGGCCTGATCGGGGCGCGGCCGGCGCCCCGGGTGGGCGAGGTCGGCCGGTAGGATCGTCCGATGATGGACGCATCCCAGCTCCGCTCGACGTTCACCGGCTTCTACGCGCAGCGGGGACATGTCGTGGTCCCGTCGGCCAGCCTCGTGCCGCACGATCCCACCGTGCTGTTCACCATTGCCGGCATGGTGCCGTTCAAGCCCTATTTCGTGGGGGAAGAGGAACCGCCCTTCCGACGCGCCACCTCGGTGCAGAAGTGTTTCCGCACCGTCGACATCGACATCATCGGCACCGACCAACGGCACTGCACGTTCTTCGAGATGCTCGGCAACTTCAGCTTCGGGGACTACTTCAAAGAGACCGCCATCCCCCTCGCCTGGGAGCTGCTCACCGAGGTCCTGGGCATGGATGCGGACCGGCTCTGGATCACGATCTTCGAGACCGACGACGAGGCGCACGACATCTGGCTCTCGGTCCCCGGGGTGCGCGAAGAGCGGGTGCAGCGTCTGGGGTACGAGGACAACTTCTGGCAGATGGGCGACACCGGCCCGTGCGGTCCGTGCTCCGAGTTGTTCTACGACCGNGGGCCGGAGTTCGGGGCCGACGGNGGGCCCGCCCGGGGCGGGGCCGATCGATTCGTCGAGATCTACACCCTCGTGTTCATGCAGTACGACCGGGGGGCCGACGGATCGCTCGCCGACCTTCCCTTCAAGGGCATCGACACGGGGGCGGGGCTCGAGCGCAATCTGCCCGTCCTGGAGGGGGTGCAGTCACTCTTCGAGACCGAGATGTTCCGTCCCGTCCTGGCCGTGGCCGAGGACATCACCGAGGTGCGCTACGGCGCCGATGTCCATTCCGACGTGTCCCTGCGCATCCTGGCCGACCACGCCCGGGCCATGGCCATGGTCGTGGCCGACGGGGTGCTGCCCTCGAACGAGGGGCGCGGCTACGTGCTGCGACGTGTCATCCGCCGGGCGGTGCGTCGGGCATTCCAGCTGGGCGTGCTCGAGACCATCACCCCCCGGCTCGTGGCCGCGGTGGCGGACGTGCTCGGTGACGCGTACCCCGTCCTCGTCGGCGACCTCGACCGCATCTCCGAGACCGTCGAGCGTGAGGAGGGGGCGTTCCGGCGCACCCTCGACGCGGGTTCGGTGATCCTGGAGGAGGCCTTGCGCGACGGGACGGGGCGCGTCTCGGGCCAGACGGCGTTCCGGTTGCACGACACCCACGGGTTTCCCATCGAGCTCACCATGGAGATGGCGGCCGAGGCCGGCGTCGAGGTCGACGCCGAGGGCTTCGAGCACGAGATGGCGGCCCAGCGCGAGCTCGCCCGCGCCGACGCCCGTCGCCGGCGCCAGGCTGTCGCCGACGAGAACGTCTACCGGGAGATGCTCGCCCGATCGGGCCCGACCCGATTCACCGGCTACGAGCACTACGAGGAGCCCGCCCAGGTGGTGGCGGTGCTGGCGGGGGCCGAGCCCGGCACCGCCGAGATCATCCTCGACCGCACCCCGTTCTACGCCGAGTCCGGCGGTCAGGTGGGCGACACCGGCGTCATCACGACCGAGAGCGGGCGGGCCCGGGTCCTCGACACCCAGATGGTCCTGCCCGGGCTCATCGTGCACCGCGCCACCGTCGTCGAAGGCGAACTGTTCCCCCTCCAGGACGCCCTGGCGGTGATCGACGCCGGACGGCGTGACGCCACGCGCCGGCACCACACGGGCACGCACCTACTGCACAGCGCGCTGCGTCAGGTCCTCGGCGACCACGTGCGCCAGCAGGGATCGCTCGTGACCCCCGACCGGCTCCGCTTCGACTTCTCCCACCCCAAGGGGCTACGGCCCCAGGAGCTCGCCGAGGTGGCGCAGGCGGCCAACGCCGACGTGCTGACCGACGCAGCGGTGGAGGTCATCGAGACGTCGAAGGCCGAGGCCGAGGCGCTCGGCGCCCTGGCGTTCTTCGAGGACAAGTACGGCGATCGCGTGCGGGTAGTACGCGCCGGCGCCCATTCGACGGAGTTCTGCGGCGGAACCCACGTCGACGCCCTGGGCATGATCGGCCCCATCACCGTCGTGTCGGAGGGATCGATCGGGTCGAACGTCCGTCGCATCTTCGCCGTGACGGGGCCCACGTCCCTGGCGCTGCTCGAAGACAACCGTCGCACGCTCGAACAGGCGGCGCAGCTGCTCAAGGTGGAGCCCGGGGGCGTGCTCGACGCGCTCCAGAAGGTGCTCGACCGTCAGCGCCAGGCCGANAAGGAATTGCAACGCCTGCACGGAGCCCGTCTCCAAGAGGAGGCGGGGCGCCTGGCCCGCCTCGCCGAGGGCGGGGTGGTCGTGCACCGCCAGGACGGGGCGACCGCTGACCAGCTGCGTGATCTGGCCCAGGCCATCGTNCGCCACGGTGCCCGGGTGGCGGTGGTGGCCGGGTCGCCGGGCGGGTCGAAGGTGAGCGTGGCGGTGGCGTCGGGCGACGGGTCCGTCGACGCCGGGGTCACCGTCAAGGAACTGGCGCAGCTGGTCGGCGGCGGTGGCGGGGGCTCGGCCGAGCTGGCAGTGGCGGGGGGTTCGGACCTTTCGAAGATCGACACCCTGCTGGCGGAGGCGCGGCGCCGGCTCGGTGCCTGACGCCGTGCGGGTGGCCTGAGCGCAGTGCGGGTGGTGGGGGTCGACCTCGGCGCGCGGCGCATCGGTGTGGCCGTCTCCGACGGCACGGGCACCCTGGCCTCGCCCCGCACCACGATCGAGCGCAGTGGCGACCGCGCCGCCGACTGGGACGCGCTGGCGGCCGTGGTCGAAGAAGCCGGCGCGCACCGGGTGGTGGTGGGACTCCCCCTGAGCCTCAACGGTCGGCGCGGCCCGGCCGCGCAGGCGGCGCAAGCCGATGCCGACGAACTGGCCGCCTTCTTGACCCCGCGTGGCGTCACGGTGGAGACCTTCGACGAGCGCCTGACGACGGTGAGCGCGGCACGATCGCTGCGCGACGCCGGTCGCCGAGGTCGCGCCCAGCGCGCCCGCATCGACCAGAGCGCGGCCGCCGTCCTGCTCCAAGCGTGGCTCGATGGTCACGACCGACGCGACGGTGGACACGATGCGTGACGTCGAGCGCCGTCCCATGACGGCGGCGACAGCGGACACCGGTGCCGGCCCGGGGCCCGGAGGTGCCGGGCCCTCCCCGCCGTCGGACGCGCCCAGGCCGGGGCCGCGCCACGGCGGGCACAGGCGGACCCGACCCGAGGTGTACCGGCGTCGGCGCGTCCGGGTGGCGGTGGTGCCCGTCGTGGTCCTGGCCCTGGTGGTGGGGGCCGTGGCGTGGTACCAGGGCCAGCTGGGCGGTCCCGGTGGGACCCCGGTGGTGGTGGCGGTGTCGCCGGGGTCGTCGATGAGCGCCATCACCGCAACGCTGGTGCGCCGACACGTCGTGGACAACTCGCTCGCCTTTCGCATCTACCTNACCCTGCACGGCACCCCCACGGTCCAACCGGGGAGCTACCTCCTGCGCCGCCACGACTCGTTCGCCGACGTCCGGGCCGTCCTGGCGGCGGGGCCCAACGTCTCGAGCGTGACGGTGCTGCCGGGCTTCACCATCAACGAGGTGGCCACCCAGGTGGGAGAGGTCGTGGGTCACGACCCCTCGCACTTCCTCGCCCTCGCCAACTCCGGCACGGTGCGGTCCCCGTTCGAGCCGGCCGGCTCCACCAATCTCGACGGCCTGGTGGGGACGGGGACGTACCTCGTTCTGCCGGGGGAGTCCGACCAGACGCTGCTGGGGGACATGATCGCCCGTTTCGACACGCTGGCCGACGGCGTGGGTCTCACCAGCGGGGCTGCGGCGGTCGGTGTGACGCCCTACCAGGCGATCACCATCGCGTCGATCGTGGAGAAAGAAGGCGTGTACCAGAAGAACCTGGGCAAGGTGGCGCGGGTGATCTACAACCGCCTGGCGCGCGGCAAACCTTTGCAGATGGACTCGACGGTGCTGTACTCCGAGCATCGCGACGGCGGGCGCGTAACCTCGGCGGACCTGAAGCTCGATACTCCCTACAACACCTACCTGCACACCGGGCTCACCCCCACGCCCATCTGTTTCCCGGACAAGGCCTCGTTGGAAGCGGCCCTGGCGCCCACGCCCGGCGACTGGCTCTACTTCGTCGTCGTGTCCAAGGACGGCACCGAGGCCTTCTCCTCGACCTTCGCCGCNCANCAGGCCAATGAGCGCCTCGCCCAGAGCCGGGCCTGGGGTAGACGCCGTGCCGCCGGGGGGGGAACCGACGCGATCGTCGCCGTCATGGCCCACCGGGGCCTCGACCGTCGTGGGCGTGATCGGAGACCCCGTCGCCCATTCGCTGTCGCCGTTGCTGCACAACGCCGCCTTCGACGCTCTGGGCCTCGACTGGGTGTCGGTGGCCTTCCCGGTCGGTGCCGGGTCCACGGCCGACGCGCTCACCGGGATGCGCGCCCTTCGGATCGCCGGGTTGTCGGTCACCATGCCGCACAAAGACAGCGCCTTCGCGGCGGTGGACGACACCACCGAGGTGGCCCGTCGGCTCCGCGCTGTCAACTGCGTGACGTGGCGCGAGGGAGCGCTGGTCGGTGACTCGACCGACGGCGGGGGATTCTTGGCCGCCTTGCGACGGTCGGCGGGGTTCGACCCCGGTGCCAAGCGTTGTCTCGTGATCGGTGCCGGCGGTGCGGCGCGCGCCGTGATCCTGGCCCTGGCCGAAGCCGGCGCTGCCGAAGTGGTGGTCCTGAACCGGACCGCGGCCCGCGCCGAGGTCGCCGCCGCGCTGGCGGGCGCGGTGGGTCGGGTGGGGTCGGACGCCGATGTCCCCGGCGCCGAGCTCGTCGTCCAGGCGACCCCGATCGGCATGGCCGACGGGGGGGCCAGTCCGTCGGGCGAGCTCCCCGTCGATCCCGGCGCGTTGCACGGGGGGCAGGTGGTCGCCGACCTCGTGTACTACCCGGCGCAAACGCCTCTGCTGGCCGCCGCGACGGCGCGCGGCGCGGTGGCGGTGGGTGGGCTGGGGATGCTCGTGCACCAGGCCGCCCTGGCGCTCGAGCAGTGGACCGGCCGTGTCGCGCCGGTCGAGGCCATGTGGGCGGCGGCGCGGGGCCAGATGCTCCTTTGATCGAGCTCCGGCGCCGTCAGTGATCGGCGGCCGGGCCGGCGGGGCCCGGTGGGTCCGCCGTCGCCACCGCCGGGGCCGGCAGGGCGAAGACGTCGTGGTCCTGCAGTCGGTGCGCGATCTCCTCGCGCAGGACCCGGGCGACGCGTTCGCGATCGTCGGTGGTCGTCCGGACCGAGACCCGGCACGTGAAGGTGTCCGCCGCCATGGCGACCACGCCCCACACCCGTGGGGGTTCGAGGCACAGCGATGCGTAGTCGGGGTCGTTCGACACGGCGTCGGCCGCGGCCCTGATCGTGTCGAGCACGGTGTCGACCGCGGCGGTGACCGGCACAGGCACGTCGACGGTGGCCTGGCCCCAGCCCCGAGAGGAGTTGGCGAGCTTGCGGATCTCACCGTTGGGCACGTACCAGACGGTGCCGTCGTCGGAGCGCAGGCGCGTGACGCGCAACGTCAGGTCCTGCACGGTGCCGGTGGTGTCGCCGACGGCGATCGTGTCACCGATGTCGAATTGCCCCTCGACGGTGAGCAGGACCCCGGCCAGCAGGTCGCGCACCATGCTCTGGGCACCGAAGCCGAGCGTGGCCCCGATGACGGTGGCTCCGGCCAGCAGGGGGGTGAGGTTCAGGCCGATGGTGCCGAGGATCACGAAGAAGGCGATGGCGGCCACCACGCCCCGCCACACGTTGGCGAGCAGGCTCGTGAGGGTCAGCGCCCGGGCGGCGGCACGGGGCGAGTCGGCGTGGGCCACGGCCTTGTGGGCGGCCGCCCCCACCCAGCGCCGGATGATCCGGCTGCCCAGCCATCCGATGAGGATGGCCACCCACACCACCACGAGGACGGTGACGGGCTTGATCACCACCCCCTGCCAGTGGGCGGCCGTCGGCTCGCTCACGCCGGCCCAGCGCAGGACGTCGTAGAGCCACCCTTGGTCGACCACCAGGGGTGGAATGGCGTGGAGGGGCACGACCGGTATTCTGGTCCGCCGGAGCACCCCGGTTGAGCACCTCTCTCGCACACCGCCCGGCAACGGGTCGGCCCCTGGCATTACGGGTCGATTTCGCTCTGGTGCTGAGTACGCTGGCGGCGGCCGGCTTCGGTGTCGTGCTCGTCTATTCGGCCACCCGGTCGAAGCTGGCGGCGGCCGATGTCAACACCCACTATTTCCTCACCCACCAGGCGGCGTATGTCGTGGTGGGGTTCGTCTTCATGGTGGTGCTGGCCGCGCTCGACTACCGCTGGCTCGAACACGCCAGTGCTGTGCTCTACGTGGCCATGATCCTGGCCCTGCTGGCGATGTTCAGCGGCATCGGGTCGAGCGCGCTGGGCGCCACGCGGTGGGTCCAGATCGGAGGGGTGCAGATCCAACCCTCAGCGTTCGCCACCCTCGTGCTCATCGTCACCGTCGCCACCTTCTGCGCGCGGCGACCGGAGGGTCTGGGCCGCAACGACATCCTCAAGGTCCTGGCGTTGGCGGCGGTGCCGATCCTGTTGGTGGTGAAGCAGCCCGACCTCGGCAGTGGGATCGTGATGTCGGTCGTGCTCCTCGTGATGCTCATCATCGCGGGGATCCCCAACCGCTACCTGATGCTCCTGGTGCTGCTCACCGTCACCGGCGCGTTCGCATTGGTGCACTTCAAGCTGCTCAAGGGCTATCAGCTCACCCGGATCACCTCCGTCTTCCACATCGGGAAGAACCTCCAGAGCACCGGGTACAACGTGGGCCAGTCGGTGGCGGCCATCGGGTCGGGCGGTTCGTGGGGGACGGGGTTGTTCCACGGGTCGCAGACCAACCTGGCCTATGTGCCCGAGCAGCAGACCGACTTCATCTTCTCGGCGTTGGGCGAGCAGCTCGGCTTCGTCGGCGCGGCCGGCGTCCTGGCTCTGCTCGGGGTCCTGTCGTGGCGCCTGTTGCGCAGTGCCCAGCTGGCCCGCGACGCTTTCGGCCGGCTCCTGGCGGCGGGCTCCTTCACCCTGGTGGCGTTCAGTGTGTTCGAGAACGCCGGGATGGCCATGGGCATCATGCCCGTGGCCGGGATCCCGCTCCCGTTCCTGTCGTACGGAGGATCGGCGACCGTGGCCTTCTTCGCTGCCATCGGCATCGCGCTGTCGGTGCAATTGCGCGCCCAGCGATGACCGACGTCGACGCCGGTGGCAGCACCGGTGACGACCACGACGCGTCGGCGCCGGACCAGATCGGCACGGGTTTTCCGCCCACGCCGCTCGAGGTGCTCGACCTCTCTCCGGAGGTGTGGAGGATCGTGGCCGTGGCCGGCGTCGAGATGGAGCTCCCGAGCGCCAACCCCGAGGTCGTGCTGCACGAGGCGCAAGACCCCTGGCGCGAGCTTCGGATCCCCGTGGGCATGGCCGAGGGCACCGCCATCGCCTTCGCGTTCCGCGGCATCGACACGCCCCGGCCCCTCACCCACGAGCTCGTGACCGAGATCCTCGACCGCCACGACGTGAGCATCGAGGCCGTGCGCGTCACCGTCCGACGGGGGCAGGTGTTCTTCGCCGAGATCGACACCATGGGGCCGCGGGGGCGCCGTGTCCTGCCGTGCCGACCCTCCGATGCCATCGCCCTGGCCCTGCGCCAGCGGCTCCCGACCCCGATCCTGGTGGCCGAATGGGTGTTCACCGGCGCCGACGCCCCTCCCGGGGTGGGGCCGGAAGGGTCCGGCACCGCGCCCTGAGGTTGCACCGGGTGGCGCCCGTTGCGCGGGGTGGCGCCCGTCAGGAGGGGGTCAGCGTCCGGCGACCGGCACCGCCGCGACGGGGGCCGGTGCCACCCGTTGGGCGGTCGCCTGGTCGACCACGATGGCCCGCTCGCCTTCGTCGGAGATCCGCATGAGCAGGGCGATGAGGACGTAGTTGGCCACCAGTGACGACCCGCCGTAGGCCATGAACGGCAGGGTGATGCCGGTGAGCGGGAGCAGGCGGACGATGCCGGCCATGATGAACAGCGCCTGGAAGCCGAGGATCACGGTGAGCCCGGCCGCCACCATCTGGGCGAACTCCGAGCGCGCCGTCTGGGCGGTGCGGAGGCCGGCCCCGATGAGCAGCATGAAGGCGAACAGGATCGACGCCGTGCCGAGCAACCCCATCTCGGTGCCGAAGGCGGTGAAGATGTAGTCGCTGTGCACCTCGGGGATGACGCGCACGTCACCGAAGCCCAGTCCCGTGCCGAGGAGCCCTCCCGTCCCCATGCCGTACAGGCCCGCCATGATCTGGCCCGTCGGCTGGGGGTGGAGCCACTCCGAGACCCGCACGTTCACCTGGGAGAAGAGGCGGTCGGCGGCGAAGGCCCCGGCCACGAAGAGCACGGCGCCCAGGGCGAGATAGTTCCATCGCCCCGAGGTGAGCCACAGCATGGCCATGAACAACACGAAGATGAGCAGCGCGAACCCGATGTCGTCCTCGCCGCCGAGCACGAGCATGGTGAAGCCCCATGCCACGAGGATGGGGACGAGGGGCCGGGGGTCGAGCATCAGCCGGTTGCCGACACGCAAGGTGGGCACCGACAACAACTCGCGCTTCTCCACGAAGTAGGACGCGAAGAAGATGCACAGGGCCAACTTGGCCAGCTCGATGGGTTGGCCGTTGATGGGCCCCACCCCCACCCACAGGCGCGCCCCGTTGTGGTTCTGGCCCAGGTGCGGGATGAGCGGGGACAGCATGAGCACCACCGCCACCAGCAGGAGCAGGTACCGGTACCGGTCGAGGTCGCGCGACCGACGCACCACCGCCAGGGTCACGACGTAGGCCCCCACGCCCACCGCCGTCCAACCCGCCTGGGCCTGGGCCCAGTGCTGGGCGATGCGGGCCAGCATCACGTAGCCGAGCCCGTTCAAGAGCGTGGCGATGGGGAGCAGCACGGCATTGGCGTCGGGGGCGTAGACGCGGTTGGCGACATGGGCGACGAGGGCGAGCCCGAGCATGACACCCAGGAACGGCCCCAGGTTGGCGGGGATCTTCGACGTCGTGCCCACCGAAGCGAGCACGTAGGTGGCGACGACGATGAGCGAGCCGAAGACGAGCAGCCCGAGCTCGGTCCGCCTCTTCGGCTTGGGACGGCGGGCCCGCATGCCCTCGGTGGGCGCGAGGCGACTCAGGAGTCGGGGCACCGGACCGAGCCTACTGCCGGTCCCGTGGCGGACCCTGGCATCGAGCCCGGCACCGAACCTGGCGCCGGGGCCGGAACACGGGACCCTGTCGGGACCCCACCGGCGGTACCCTGGATGTTTGATGCAGGCCTTCGATCCGGCGCGCGGCGCCACGGCCGCTCACCCCGGCTCCCTTGGGGGTGAGGCGGCGCCGACACTCACCCCGGTCGGGGTAGAGGACGCGGTCACCGCCCGCGGCCCGGAGCGGTTCTCCAACCGGGAGCTGTCGTGGCTCGAGTTCGGGGCCCGGCTGCTCGAACTCGCCGACGACGAGCGGGTGCCGCTGCTCGAGCGGGTGAAGTTCCTGGCCATCTTCTCCGAGGGCCTCGACGAGTTCTTCCAGGTGCGGGTGGCGGGGCTCAAGGACCAGGTCGACGCCGGGCTGCGCACCCGGTCGGCCGACGGCCTGCGCCCCAGTGAGGCGCTGCGTGCCATCCACGAGCGGGTGACCGAGCTCGTCGACCGGCAATCGCACATCTTCCTCGACTCCGTGGTGCCGGGTCTGGCCGAGGCCGGGGTCCGGGTGGCGGACTGGTCCTCGCTCGACGACGCCGACCGTGAGCACCTGACCGAGGTGTTCAGCCGTCAGATCTTCCCGGTCCTCACGCCGTTGTCGGTGGACCCGGGGCACCCCTTCCCCTACATCTCGAACCTGTCGCTCAATCTCATCGTCCGCGTCGGTGACCCCGTCACCGGCGTGGAGCGGGTGGCACGGGTCAAGGTCCCCCCGCTGCTGCCGCGCTTCGTCGTGATGCCCGACGGCGAGCGCTTCGTGGCGCTGGAGCAGATCATCGCCGCCCAACTGGCGACGTTGTTCCCTGACATGGTGATCGGCGAGCACTACGCCTTCAGGGTGACGCGCAACGCCGACCTCGTGCTCGACGAGGACGAGGCGGACGACCTCCTGGCCGCGGTGGAGATGGAGCTGCGCCGTCGCCGTTTCGGACGGGCCGTGCGCCTCGAGGTGGCCGCCGACATCTCCGACGACATGCGCGACATGTTGGTGCACGAGCTCGACCTCGGTCACGACGACCGGTACGCCATCGCCGCGCCGCTGGACCTCGGGACCCTGTGGGGCGTCTACGCGCTCGACCGCCCCGACCTGCACGAGCAGGCGTGGGCGCCCATGACCCCGCCCGGGCTCGCCAACGCCGGCAACGAGCCCGCCGACCTGTTCGCGGTGCTGCGTGAACGCGACGTCCTCGTGCACCACCCCTACGACTCCTTCGCGACCTCGGTCGAGCTCTTCATCGCCCAGGCGGCCGCCGACCCCGACGTGCTGGCGATCAAGCAGACGCTGTACCGCACCTCGGGCGACAGCCCCATCGCGGCGTCGCTGATCGAGGCGGCCGAGGCGGGCAAGCAGGTCGCCGCCGTCGTCGAGCTCAAGGCGCGCTTCGACGAACAGGCCAACATCTCATGGGCGCGCGCGCTGGAAGAGGCGGGCGTGCACGTGGTGTACGGCCTCGTCGGTCTGAAGACGCACTCCAAGGCGGCGCTGGTGGTGCGGCGCGAGGAGGACGGGATCCGTCGTTACTGCCACATCGGTACCGGCAACTACAACCCGCGTACGGCGCGTCAGTACGAGGACCTCGGTCTGCTCTCCGCCGATCCTGATCTCGGCGCCGATGTCGGCGACCTGTTCAACTTCCTCACCGGCTACAGCCGTTACGCCCGCTACCGGAAGCTGGTGGTCGCGCCCATGGCGTTGCGCCAGCGCATCACCGAGTTCATCGAGGAGGAGGCGAGGGCGGGGCCCGAGGGTCGCATCGCCATCAAGGTGAACGGGCTCACCGACCCCGACGTGATCGACTCGCTGTACCACGCCTCGGTGGCTGGCGTTCCCATCGACCTCGTCGTGCGCGGGGTGTGCAACCTCCGTCCCGGCGTCCCGGGCCTGTCCGACACCATCCGGGTGAGGTCCATCGTGGGCCGCTTCCTCGAGCACTCCCGGATCTACCGCTTCGGGGGCACGGGCACCCGCCCCTTGACCGTGCTCATGGGGTCGGCCGACCTCATGGAGCGAAATCTCGATCGCCGCATCGAGGTCCTGGTCCCGGTCCTCGATCCCGAGCTCCAAGCCCGGCTGCTCGAGGTGCTCGACCTGAACCTGGCCGACGACACCAATTCCTGGGTCCTCGGCGTCAACGGAACCTGGGAGCGGGTACCCACCGTGGAGGGGATCAGTGCCCAGCGCCGGCTCCAGGAACTGGCCCGGGACCGCGCCCGGCGCCGGCGCGAAGCCGACACCCTGGGCGCCACGAGCTGATCACGCCGAGGGCCCCTTCCCGTCCAGGGCCGATTCGATTTCGATCGAGGGGTCAGCACTCGGGGGAGAGGGCGTCGGGGGTCGGCCGCACCCCGTTGTCGTCGAGGGACACCACCTCGTCGCGGGCACGGCGCAGGCGTTGGTACCACCCTTCCCCCGAGAACCGCAGGGACAGATAGGCGATGCCCCCGACGGGGATGGGCAGCCAGAAGTTGGCCAGGCGGTAGCCCAGGACGCCGAGGATGGCCGTCTCCTGGGGGACACCGAAGCCGCTCAGGGTGGAGATGAGGACACCTTCGACCACGCCGAGGCCCGAGGGCGTCACCGGGAACACGGCGAGCACCTGGGCCAGGCCGTAGGCGACCAGCAGGTCGATGGGGGAGACGATCGTCCCCAGCGCGGCGATGAAGACGAACAGCGAGGCAGCATCGAGCAACCAGAAGGCCGCTGCCCACGCGACGGCCCGGAGCAGGACCTGGGGTTCGGCCAGGAACTGGCCCAGACGCTCGGCCACCCGGTGGGCCTGGACGGCGACTTTGTCACCGTCGAGGAACGGGATGTGGTCCGCCCAGCGACGGCAGATCTCGATGGAGCGGTGGCGCCCGCGCGTGAGCGCCAGCACGAGCCCGGCGACCAGGCCCATGAGCACGACCCCCGCCCCGGCGGCCACGGCGTAGAGCGGGTTGTACCCGTGGAAGAACACCGAGACGAGCAGGGCCAGCCACAGGATCGAATTGAGGACGAGCGCCGAGCCGACGCCCTGCATGCCCAGGGCGAAGCCGGCGTCGGCCCCCGTCACACCCGATTGCGTGAGCAGGCGGAAGGCGACGGCGGTGCCCGGCGCCGTGCCTCCCGGCACGATGTGGCTCACCGACAGACTCGACAGGTTGATCCGCAGCAGCCGCGATCGCGGCGGTCCCCCGTTGTGCAACACGGTGTGGGTGAGCTGGCTGTAGGACACGAGCGATGCAGCTTCGAGGATCACACCGGCGATGACGTAGGCGAAATTGATCCGGCCCAGGAGGTTGACCGACTTGCGTGCGCCCGCCAGCTGGGGCAGCACGAGGTACTCGAGGACGAGAAAGAGCCCGACCGCGTAGAGACCCCACTTGACCTGTCTGCGCACCCGCCTCCGCCTGGGGGCGGCCTCCGTCTCCGCCTGCATCCGAGCCATGCTTCCACGTCAGAGGGCCCGAGACGGGCCAATCCGGATCGGCGCGGCGGACGCGGGTTGTGCCGCGGTCGCCGGGACGGGGGCTGCCATGCTGGGACGATGTCGGAGATGCCCGCACCGCCGGTGACCAGGCGAGCCCGGCTCTGGGAATGGGCCGACGAGCGCCGCGTCCCCCTGCAGGCGATCCTCGTCACCGTGGGCGTGGTGGTGGTCACCCTGGCGGCGGGAAAGATCGCCTACAAGTTGCGCGACGTAATCCTGCTCATGGCCGTGGCCGGGTTCATCGCGCTGCTGCTCAACCCTTTGGTCGTCCTGTTGCAACGGGTGGGGCTCTCTCGCCGGGGCTATGCCGTCTCCATCGTGACGGGGTTCGCCGTGCTCGTGTTCGCCGGCCTCGCCTATGCGTTCGGCGCACCGTTGGCGAACGGGTTGACCCACCTCATCTCGAAGCTCCCCAACTATGTGAAGAGTGCCGAGCACGGTAAGGGGTACATCGGGAGTCTGGTCCGCAAGTACCACGTGCAGCACTGGGTCCAACAGAACCTGCCCAAGCTCCAGAGCTACGCCAAGAACCTGTCCAAGCCGGCGTTGAAGCTCGGGGCCGGGGCCTTCGCCCTCGGCTTCGATCTGTTCGTGGTGTTCATGCTGGTGCTGTTGCTGTTGCTGGAGGGCCCCAAGATACGCGCCGGGCTGTTGCGGCTCATCGCCCCCCATCGCGCCGCCCGGCTCACACGCGTTGCTGGGGAGGTCAACCGGTCGGTGACCGGGTTCATGCTCGGGAACTTCATCACCTCGGTCATCGCCGGCGTGGTCGTCTTCGTGACCTTGTTGGCATTGGGGGTGCCCTACGCGCTGTTGTGGGCCCTGTGGGTGGCGCTCTTCGACTTCCTGCCGATGATTGGCGGCCTGGTGGCGGGTCTGCCCACCGCCTTGTTCGCCCTGGCGCACTCGGTGACCGCCTTCGTCGTCTTCGCCGTGGTCTTTCTCGCCTACACCCAGATCGAGAACCACGTGCTCAATCCCATCGTGATGAGCCGGACCGTGCGCATCAACCCGCTCCTCGTGCTCATCGCCATCCTGGTGGGGGCCAACGTCGGCGACCTGGTGGGCGGGTTCTTCGGGGGGTTCGTGGGCACGCTGCTGGCTATCCCCATCGCCGGGTCGATCCAGGTGATCGTGCGCGAGATGTGGCACTCGAGCGCTCCCGAGGCGCAATTGGAGATCGTGGGAACCACTGGCGGACCCACCGCGGTCCCCTAGGCTTCGGTCGTGCGCGTCCTGGTCGTCCTGCCGACGTACAACGAAGCGGAGAACATCGACCACGTCCTGCACCGCATCCGGGGCGCCCTGCCCGACGCGGGGGTGCTCGTGGTCGACGACGGCAGTCCCGACGGCACCGCCGACATGGCCGAGAAGCTCGGCGACGAGCTCGGCAACATCGACGTCCTGCGGCGCCACGCCAAGTCCGGTCTGGGAAGCGCGTACCGCGCCGGGTTCGCCTGGGGCCTCGAACGGGGCTGGGAGGCGTTCGTGGAGATGGACGCCGACCTTTCGCACGAGCCCGAGGCGCTCCCCACGCTGATCGCGCCACTGCGCGAGGGTGTCGACCTCGTGATCGGGTCGCGCTACGTCCCGGGCGGGTCGATTCCCAACTGGCGCTGGCATCGCCGCCTGCTGTCCCAAGGTGGCAACGTCTACGCTGCCATGCTGCTCGGGCTGCACGTGACCGACTCGACCTCGGGGTTCCGGGCCTACCGGGCCGATGCGCTGCGCCGTATCGACCTCAACGCGGTGCGCGCCGAGGGGTACGGGTTCCAGATCGAGATGGTGTACCAGGTCCTCCGGCACGGAGGACAGGTGACCGAAGTGCCCATCCGGTTCGTGGACCGGGTGGAGGGCAAGTCGAAGATGTCGATGCACATCATCGTCGAGGCTCTGCTCCTTGTGACGTGGTGGGCGTGCAAACGGGCGGGGCTCGTCCTGGTCAAGGGTGGCGGCCACCGTGCCCGGACCGGGGTGGCGGCCTAGCCGCGCCGCAGTGCCCTCCGGGTCGGGCGCCCCATCTGAGAACATGGAGGGGTGAACACACCCACGAAGATCCTGGTCGTCGACGACGAGCCCTACATCACGGATCTCCTCGGCGCCGCCCTGCGCTTCGAGGGATTCGCCGTGGAGACCGCTGCCACGGGCGGGCACGCCATCACGCTGGCCGGGCGTGGCCACCATGACCTGGTTCTCTTGGACGTCATGCTTCCCGACGTCGACGGCACAGAGGTGTGCCGCCGGATGCGGGAGCAGGGCAACAGGACGCCGGTGTTGTTCCTGACGGCCCGCGACGCCACCGAGGACAAGGTGGGGGGTCTCACCGCCGGTGGTGACGACTACGTGACCAAGCCGTTCAGTCTCGACGAGCTCGTGGCCCGCATCCACGCCGTGCTGCGCCGGACCACACCCGCGCTCGACAGCGATCGGCTCAAGTTCGCCGACCTCGAGATGGACGATCAGACCCACGAGGTGTGGCGTCAGGACTCGCTTATCGAGTTGACCGCCACGGAATTCAACCTTCTGCGGTACATGCTCGAGAATGCCCGCCGGGTGCTGTCGAAGAGTGAGATCCTGGATCACGTGTGGACCTACGACTTCGACGGCGACCCGAACATCGTCGAGACCTACATCAGCTACCTGCGCAAGAAGATCGACCGTGTGGACCCACCGTTGATCCACACCATCCGCGGCGTGGGCTACAGCCTCAGGCTCCCGCGCGACCGAGAGTAGTCACGGTGTCGCTGCGGCGCCGGCTCGTGGTGGGCATGATGGCGCTGCTCGTGGCGGCGCTCATCACGACCGACGTCGTGACGTCGTCGTCGTTGCGGTCGTTTCTGATCGGAAGGCTCGACGAACAGATCGACGGGTCGCAGACCCAGGCCTACAACTACATCTCCCAGGTCTATGAGCGCGACCTGAAGGCGGGAGACCGGACGCCGGTCACCGACCCCGGCAAATGGCTGGCCGAGCTGAGCACGAAGGCGCCCCCGAGGTTCAACGCCACTCCACCTCCGAACCCGCGGTTGAACGGGAGCGTGCTGGCCGACCGACTGAGCTCCGACGCCTACGTCGAGGTCCTCTCGACGACCGGCACGGTGCTGGTCCGGCTGCCCTCGGGACTGGCCGCCAACCCCGACCCCGCCCCCGTGCTGCCGCGGGACCTGCCCGTCCAGCACATCACGAGACCGCACGTCTTCGGAACCAACCACGGCCCGTACGCACCCGAGAGGCGGGCGATCGACGTCCCCGCCGTCGGGTCGCACGGGCAGCAGTACCGGCTCGAGGCGGTAGCGGTCCCGGGGGGAACCGTCGTCACCGCCATTTCGCTCGACCCGACCGACAAGACGCTCGCATCGCTGACGCACGTGGAGCTCTTCGTGTCGATCGCGGTGATGATCGCCCTGCTGATGCTCACGCTGTGGATCGTGCGCATGGGCATGCGCCCGCTCGATGACATGACCGAAACGGCCGGGGCCATCGCCAGGGGCGACCTCACCCAACGGATCAGGCGCACCGACGATCACAGCGAGGTCGGTCGCCTGGGAGTGGCGCTGAACGGCATGTTGAGTCAGATCGAGGCCGCCTTCCGCGAGCGCACATCTTCCGAGGTGCGTCTGCGGCGCTTCGTGGCCGACGCCTCGCACGAGCTGCGCACACCCCTGACCTCGATCCGCGGGTACGCCGAGCTCCTGCGCAAAGGAGCCTTCGAGTCCGAGGAGGACCGCCGGCGCGCCGCCGAGCGCATCGAGGGTGAGGCGGCACGCATGGCCCTGTTGGTCCAGGACCTGCTCTTGCTGGCCCGGCTCGATCAGGGCCGTCCTCTGGCGCGCGAGCACGTGGATCTGGGCCGGATCGTCGCCGACGCCGTGGATGCCACGCGCACCTACGACCCCGGGAGACCCATCACCCTCGCCATGGACGCTCCCGTCGTCGTCCTCGGCGACAGCGCCCGCCTGCGCCAGATCGTCGACAACCTCCTCCACAACGCGGTGGTGCACACGCCCGCGGCCACCCCGGTCCACGTGGACGTGGCCCGTCACGGCCCGACCGCCGTGGTGCGGGTGGCCGACGAGGGTCCCGGCCTCGACGCGGAGCAGGCCGCCCACGTCTTCGACCGCTTCTACCGCGGCAGCGAGGCCCGCACCGGGGACGGCACGGGACTGGGACTGTCGATCGTGGCCGCCCTGGCCGGAGCCCACGGTGGAAGCGCCCGCGTCGACTCCACGCCCGGCGTCGGTTCGGTGTTCATCATCGAGATCCCTGTCGCCGACTCCGACGGCACCGGAGGACCACCGCCTCCGGCACCCGACACCGAGCTCGCCGCCGACACGTCGTCCACGAGCCCCGATGCCGGGGACGAGCACCTTGCGCCGTCCGTACGTCGTTGACCGCGGCCGGGGCGCCCCGGTCCTCTTCGTGCACGGACAACCCGGACTGGGCAGCGACTGGGACCCGGTCGTCGAGCGCTTGGAGGATCACCGCGTGCTCGTGGTCGACCGCCCCGGCTACGGACGCAGCGGCGAGGAGACCCTCAGTATCGCCGGCAACGCCGATCTCCTGGCCGATGTCGTCACCGAACGCGACGCGGTGCCGGTCACCGTGGTCGGCCACAGCTACGGGGGCGGAGTGGCCATCGAGCTCGCGGCGCGCCGCCCCGAGCTCGTGGCGGGTCTCGTGCTGGTCGGGTCGATCGGCCGCGCCAACAGCCTCAACATGCTCGACCGCGTCCTGGCCACGCCGCTGATGGGAGAGGCGCTGAGCGCGGCGGGCCTGTTCACCTTGACGCGGCTCCTTCCCCGCGTCCGTCATCTGGTGGGGGCGCAGCATCACGCCGCACTGGCATGGTTGCGGGCCAGCCTCCCCGATGAGCGCTACGACAGGGTTTCGTTGCAACGGGGCCGACAGGTGTGGAGGAGCTTCGTGGCCGAGCAACGGTTCCTCGTACGCGAGATCGGTGCCGTCGAGGCCGCGCTCGGCTCGGTGCGGGTGCCCGCCGTCGTGATCTCGGGGACATGGGACCTCGTGGTGCCACCGTCGGTGTCGGCGAGCATCGCGGCGTCGATCCCCGGCAGCGAGCTCGTGAGCGTCGCCCGTACCGGGCATTTCCTCCCCCGCGACGCTCCCGACGTGGTGGCCTCGGCCGTACGCAACGTGGAGTCCCGGGCCCAGGACCAGCGGGCGCAACAGGCGCAGTACGACACCCCCGATTGAACGTCACAGGTTGCCGTGGTCGTTGCGAGATGAGGCTGTCTCGAGGTGGAAGACTGCGCCGATGGCCATCGACTTCACCTTCGAGCCCGATGTCGAAGAAGCCCGCTTGCGCATGCAGGCCTTCGTCGACGAAGAGGTGCGTCCCACCGAACAGCGCCTGATCGAGGAGAGCTCGGGTCGCGGCGACTGGCGGGCCGAGCTCGACCGTCTCCGGGCCCGGGCCCGTGAGCTCGACCTGTGGATGCCGCACATGCCCAAGGAATGGGGTGGGGTAGGCCTCGGCCCGACGGCGTTGGCGGCGGTGTCCGCCGAGTCGTCCAAGGCGCGTTGGGCGTCGTACGTCGTCAACTGCTATGCGCCCGACGAGGGCAACATGCACACCTTGTTGCACTGGGGCACCGACGACCAGAAGGAGCGGTACCTCGCTCCCATGTGCGAAGGGATTGTCCGTTCGTGCTTCGCCATGACCGAGCCGGAGGTGGCGGGCTCGGACCCGACCCTCATGCGCACCCGGGCCGTGCCCGATGGCGACGAGTGGGTGATCAACGGGCACAAATGGTTCATCAGTGGCGCGCGCGGGGCGCGCTTCGCCATCCTGCTCGCCCGCACCGAGGACGAGCCCGAGGTCCCCCAGGCGGCGACCACGGCCTTCATCGTGGATGTGCCGACGGCGGGTTGGGAGATCGTACGCGACGTGGAGACCATGGCGGGGAGCCACAACCACTGTGAGATCAGGATCGACGGCCTTCGGGTGCCCGACGCCAATCGACTGGGCGAACGGGGCCAGGGTCACCGACTCGGGCAGTACCGCTTGGGACCGGCGCGCCTCGCCCATTGCATGCGCTGGATCGGGCAGATCGAGACCGCCCTGGACCTCATGGTGGCGAGGGCCACCCAGCGCTATTCGCACGGGTCATTCCTGTCGGAGAAGCAGGGCATCCAGTGGTTGGTGAGCGAGTCGGCGATCGAGCTCTATCAGGCCAAGTTGATGGTGCTGCACGCCGCCTACCGGATCGAGCACAAGCTGCCTTTCACCACCGAGGTGTCGATGGCCAAGCACCACGTGGCGAACACGCTGTGGCGCGTGGTGGACCGGGCGGTGCAGGTCCACGGCGCCCTCGGCTACTCCAAGGACTCGCCCCTGTCGGACATGCTCCTCCAGGCGCGCTGGAGCCGGTTCGCCGACGGCGCCGACGAGATCCACAAATGGCGCGTGGCCGAAGCGGTCATCGCCGCTTACAACGAACACGGCACCACGCGAGTCGCGACGGGCGATCTGCCTCTGTGAAATCGGCTCTGTGAAGCGGGCTCTGTGAAGTGGGATCTGTGAGGCGGGCGATCCTGGCGCGGGGGCGACCGGTGGGCGTCGGTGACGGCGACCGAACGCCGTGGGATCACCAGGAGTAGCGGTAGACCACCTGGGCCACACACGATGGCTTGTCCGAGCCCTCGGTCTCGATGGTGATGTCGAGCACGGCCTGGGCGGCGTCAGGGCCGACGCTCTCCACTGACGCCACGGCCGCTCCCAGGCGGAGCTTCGACCCCACCTTGACCGGGGACGGGAACCGGACCTTGTTGGCGCCGTAGTTCACGCCGAACTTGAAACCCTCGACCCGGATCACCTCGTGCAGGATCGACGGGATGATCGACAGGGTGAGGTAGCCGTGGGCGATGGTGGTGCCGAAGGGCCCCGACGCGGCCCGCTCGGGATCGACATGGATCCACTGGTGGTCGCCGGTGGCGTCGGCGAAGAGGTTGATCTGCGCCTGGTCGATCACGTGCCAGTCGGAGAACCCGAGGTGCTGGCCGGTGAGCTTGCTGAGCTCGTCGATGCTCGAAACGGTGGTCGTCATGCCCCGAGACTATGCCCGCCGCCCCGTGGTCGCCGGGCGCTGCGCCCGGCTCTCGTCACTTGAACCAGACGCGCTGGTACTCGCGGCTCTGGGGATGGAGATAGAGGGCGACGAGGACGAGGGTGAAGACCAGGTTGATGCCCACGAGCCTGAAACCGGACACGAGCCCGACGTCGGCGAACACCGACAGGAACAAGAGGACGCTGAGTCCGGCCAACACGATGCCGAGCCGGTAGCCCCATCGCTTCTCGTTGGCGACGCCGTAGCCGGCCGCCCCCAATCCCAGAGAGATCACCGACGGGTACGCCCCGAACAGGAGCCACAGCAGGCCGAGGGCGGCGATCAGATAGCTGAGCATCACCGCACCTTGCAGGGTCTGGGGTTGCGACGGGTCGAACCAGCGTCGGGGCTCGGCCATGCGGTCATTCTTGCAGGTCCGGGTGGCCGCTTGACCCCGGGCCGGTCGGTAGTGTCGCGGTGGTGGAGGCGACCGGTGAACTCGAGACCCGGAGCCGGGCGGCCCGATGGTTCGGCCGCCGGGCGTCGGACGCCCACCCCAGCCGGCGGGGTACGGGTGAGGCCCACCTGTGGGACCACCATCATCGCAACGTCCAAGGCGGAGGGGCCCGCGCCGCCGTATTCGGGGTAGCGGACGGCCTCGTCACCAACGTTTCGCTGATCCTGGGGTTCGCCGGCGCCAATGCCGGTCCGAGTGTGGTGCGCCTGGCCGGGATCTCGCTCATGATTGCGGGTGCGTTCTCGATGGCGTCGGGGGAGTGGACCTCCATGTCGGCTCAGCGCGAGCTCCTCGAGCGCGAGCTGGCCATGGAGAAGCACGAGATCAGTCACCGACCCGAAGGCGAGCGGCGAGAGCTCGTCGGCATCTACGAGAAGCGTGGTGTGGACCCGACCGTCGCTCGCACCCTCGCCGACGAGATGATGCGGACGCCTGAGTTGGCGCTCGAGACCCACGCCCGTGAGGAGCTCGGCATCAATCCCGCTGCGCTCGGTCGTCCCCTGCAGGCCGCGGTGTCGTCGTTCGTCACCTTCGCGGTGGGCGCGCTGATCCCTCTCATCCCATGGTTCATCACCCAGGGGACCGCTGCCGTGGTGGCATCGGTCGTGTTGAGCGTGCTTGCCGCACTCGGCGTGGGAGCCGCTCTGGCCGTGTTCACTCGCCGGAGCTGGTGGCGGTCGTCGACTCGCCAGCTCTTGATGACGGCGCTACCCGCCGCCGTGACCTTCGGGGTCGGCGCCCTCGTCGGCGTCAGCACCGCGCACTAGCCCCCAAGCCCGAGGCGTGTCTCGCCGGGCGAGCCGGATCGTCCAGGCGAGGCCGCTCAGGACCTGGCGCTTCACCGTGGCCAACGCAGCCAAGACGAGTGGTGCCGGGCCAGTCGGAACATGATCCGGCGCGGCGTGTCCACCATGACGAGGAGGACGAAGCCGAGCACCATGAGGGCGCCGCCCACCACGGCCAGCCACTGCGCGATCACCCCTACGCCGGTGAAGGCCAGGGCCCCGGAGCTCGCCGCCACGACGGGGCCGGATGCCGTGGTCGGGTCGGCGGTGTCTCCGTGCGAAGACCCTGCCGCAGTGGCGGTCGCGGCGGTGGTCGACGACGCCGGTTTCGCCGTAGTTGTTGATCCCGGCGCCGTGGCCGTTGTCGTCGGGGCCTCGGTGACGGCGACGGGACCCGTGACCGCCTGTGTCGTGGTCGGTGCTGTGCCCGTGTCAGGGACGGTGGTGTCGGTGGGGCCCGTCTCGGCCGGAGCCGTCGTCGGTGATGCGGTGACCGTTGTCGGCGTCGACGGAGTGGTCCCGGTCGAGCTGGTGGCGATCACCGGCGCCACCGCCTCGGCGTTGGGCGCGGTGGCCACAATGCCGCTGGCGTCGGTGTTGTTCGGGTAGGGCTTGCACGTGAGGTTCAGGGAGCTGCCCGACACCGTCAGGGTCAACGAGACGTCCGGGTCCACGGTGAGCGTGACAGCGCCGCCCGTGGCGGTGAAGGGACCGACGCTTCCCGGAGGCGAAGGCACCGCCAGCGCCAGGCCCGCACGAGGTACCGGGCTCGGGATGGGAGCATTGATGTCGAGCGCACCCGACGACACCGTCGCCGGGTCGGCACCGGTGGCATCGACCTTGACCACCGCATCACCCTCGATCGCCGAGTTGCCGAGGGCGGCGGCCGAGGGCGGCGGCCGCCGAGACGATCGACGACGGAAGGTTGAGGTTCGTCTGGAAGTTGGTGGCCTCGAACTGTTGTCCCACCGCCAGGCTGGCCGGGATCGACGCCGTGGTGGTCACGTTGTTGAGCGCGATGTTGCCGACCGGCGTGCCGGGGCAATACAGCTCGTAGGCGCCCGTCGTCTGTCCGGGTGGCGGTGTCGTGGGCGGTGTGGTGGTCGTCGTGGTCGTCGTGGTCACCGGGCCGGCGGTGACGATGACGGGGGAGACGGGCGAAGAGTCGGGCGGGAATTCGGTGATGCCGGTCGGCGCACTGTCGTCGGGATAGGCGGTGCAGTTCAGCGCCAGATCACTGCCCGACACCTCGAGGATGAGGTTGACCGCCGCGTTCTGGGCGATGGTGATGGCGTTGCTGGTGGCGGTGAAGGGGCCGATCGTGCTGGGAGTCGACGGCACCACGATCGTGACGCCCGAGGCCGGCATGGGGGTCGGGAGGGCGACGTCGAAGCTCATCGGGCCCGTCGGGATCGACGCCGGGGTAGCGCCCGCGGCGTCGATCGTGGCCGTGACGTTGCCGGGGAGCGACGGGTTCCCGAGGGCGGCGGCGGCGGCGGCAATGGACGCGGGCAGGGGAACCTGGGTCTGATAGTTCGTCACGCTGAACTGGTCACCGGGGGACGGGTCGGGCGGCGACAGGGTCGCCGTGGTTGTGACCTCGTTGAGCACGACATTTCCGACCGGTGTGTTCGGACAGTACAGCTCGTACGGTCCCTCGCCCCCCGGGCCGATGGGAGGTGGGGGGGTGATGGTGGCGGTGCCGGTGGCGATGACCGGTTCGATGATCGATCCGCTCGGCACCGTGGTCGTGAGGCCAGTGGGCTCGGTGTCGTTGGGGAACGGCGTGCAGAAGAGCCCGAAGTTGTCGCCGAACTCGGTCACGTTGAGGTTGACGGCGTTGATGCCGAAAGCGATGGGACCCCCCGCCGCCGTGAAGGATCCCACCAGCTCGCCGGAGGGAACGGTCGCGTCGAACTGGACCCCGGTGGCGGGCACGGGGTTGGGCAGCGTCACGTTGAAGGGGAGGTCGAAGAACGACGGGTAGGGCTGGAACGGTTCGGGGAACGGCACCCCGGGGGAGGTCGGCTCCACGGCGACCGACGTGGTCGTGGGGGTGGGGGGCAGCTCCGTGAGCGCAGTACCGGGCGACGACCCGACGACTTCGACGGGACCGGTCTCATCGAACTGGGACACCCCCGTGGCGTTGACGAACATCGACATGTGCCCGGAGATCTGGGTGAGCCCGAGGCCTTCGGCCTGTTCGACGACACTCTGGGGGATCGAGAACTGGGTCTGGAGGTCGGCCAGCTGGAATTGCTGGTTCTGGGCCAGCGTGGAAGGTGTGATCGTGGCCGAGGTCGTCGTGTCGTTGAGGACGATGTTGCCCACGGGAGTATTCGGGCAGTACAGCTCGTAGGGGCCGGTGGGCGACGTCGGGGGGACCGTCGTCGGTGGCGCCGTGGTCGTCGTGGGGGTGGATCCCGAGGCCGAGGCGGTGGCGATGATGGGCCGGATGGGAACCCCGGTCGGGGCGGTGCCCGTCGATCCCGAGGTGGCTACGTCGTCGTTGGGGTACGCGGTGCACGACATCGTGAACGCCTTGCTCGACAAGGCCGCCACCACCATCGTGGACTGGTCCTCGGCGATGGTGACGGGCCCGCCCGAGGCGGTGAAGGGCCCGACCGAGGTGGCGGACGTGGGGAAGTCGACGCCGAGGCCCGAGCTCGGCACCGTGACCGGGATGGGCACGTCGAAGCTCATCGACCCCGTCGATGCCTGTGACGGCGTGGCGCCGTAGGCGTCGACGGCACTGGCGGCCAACCCGTCGAAGCTGCTGTTGCCCAACCCGGCCGCGGCAGAGACCAAGCCGGCGGGGAGTGGGATGTGGGTCTGGTATCCCGTGACGTCGAATTGCTCGCTGGCCGACAGGCTGCTCGGCGAGATCGAGGCGGAGGTGACGACGTCATTGAGCACGAGATCGCCCACCGGGGTGTGGGGGCAGTACAGCTCGTAGGGCCCGGTCAGCGTCGGGGGGGCAGGGGGCGGGCTCCCCTGGCCGGCGGT